>Ga0163215_100075_pt1 | contig 321684 bp, 304 predicted proteins | sample SynspAceP_FD_185934 | JGI IMG/M metagenome (GOLD analysis project Ga0163215, IMG submission 185934) | Saline lake microbial communities from Ace Lake in Antarctica - Synechococcus sp. Ace-P (Hybrid Assembly) | ecosystem: Environmental > Aquatic > Non-marine Saline and Alkaline > Saline | place... | reverse complement strand
CTCTCGTGTCCGGAGCGGGTGAGGCTAAGAGAACACGCAAATGGAAGGCGGGGATTGAATCGAGGGGTTTTCTCTGAACTCACCTCTTATCCCGTCATTGCAAGACTTGTTCTTGCAATCCAGAGCGCAAACCAGCGGATGCTCCGAGGGTCTCCGCCCTAGACCACAAGAACAAGTCTTGTGGTGACGGAGATTAGGCTGCCTGGAAAAGCTTGGAGTCGATATCGCGGAAATCGTTACAAACAGGGCGCGATTGCGCCCTCACCCTCCGGGCCAACGAATCCACCGACCGCCCTTCGCTATGCTCAGAGCGGTGGATTCGTTGATCTATCACCAATCCGGCAAGCGCTCTGTTTTCAATATGTCGGCGATGGTCGGGCGCTCGCGGATGACGCGGTAAGCCGCGCCGCGAACCATGACTTCAGGCACAAGCGGTCGCGTATTATATTGGCTGCTTTGCGCCGCGCCGTAGGCGCCCGTCGAATGGATGGCGAGGAGATCGCCGGAGGCGACGGTGGGCATCTCTCGACCCTTGGCAAATGTGTCACCCGTTTCACAGATCGGACCGACAATATCATAAGTCGTGGACGGGAAATCCGGACCCGGCGCGCGAACGGGTTCAATGTCGTGGAACGCGTCATAAAGTGCGGGTCGCAGCAGATCATTCATCGCTGCATCGATGATGAGAAAGGTCCGGTCCTCGCCCTCTTTGACATAGAGAACTTCGGTCAACAGCACGCCGGAATTCCCGGCAATCACCCGCCCGGGCTCAAAAATCATTTGTACATCAAGATCGCTGGTGAGCCGTTTGACCAGCGCGCCATATTCAGACGGCGGCGGCGGCGTTCGACTATTATCGCCGTAAGGAATGCCCAGACCGCCGCCAATGTCGAAAGCGTGAATCTCATGGCCTGCCGCCCTTAAACGCCCGATCAGCGACGCGACCTTGCGGATCGCTGCTTCAAATGGGGCGAGATCAACAATCTGAGAACCAATATGCACATCAACGCCGACGACACGAATGCCGGGCAGGCGCGCCGCCTCGGCGTAGGCCTCTTCAGCGCTACTCCAAGCGATGCCGAACTTATTTTCTTTCGCGCCTGTACTGATTTTTGCGTGTCCGCCCGCCGTCACGTCTGGATTGACCCGGAAGGAAATCGGGGCTGTCATACCTTTTTCCAGCGCCACCTCATTCAAGGCGCGGAGCTCTGGCAAGCTTTCCACATTGAAGACTTTAATGCCCGCATCAAGCGCGTCGGCCATTTCAGCCCGGGTCTTCCCGACGCCGGAAAAGACAATGCGGTCCCCCGGGATGCCGGCGATCAAAGCGCGGGCTAATTCACCGCCGGACACAACGTCTGCGCCCGCACCGAGTTTGGCGAGCGTCGCTAGAACAGCAATATTGGAATTGGCTTTGACCGAATAGGCGACCAGCGCGTCAATGCCGGAGAAACTGTCCGCAAAGACGCGGTAATGATGCTCAAATGTGGCGCTCGAATAGACATAGACGGGTGTGCCGACATCTGCCGCGATCTGTGACAGAGCCACATCTTCGGCGTGCAGCTCACCCTCTTTAAAATCGAAATGACGCATGCGGGGAGTCTATGGTTGGTCGGCGACGTCGACGCCGTAGCCGACATCTTCGTCCTCATTCTCATCCAGCGGGTTCGCTAACGGATCCGGCGCGCTTTGCGTATCGGCAGTCGCGTCTACGCGCGCGCTGTCCCCCCAAAGCGGCGGCGGCGTGTCCAGTCCGCCCTTGATGCCGCAGCCTGACAGAGGCGCCGCGAAAGTGAGTAAAAGCAGGATAAGCATAAGGCGAGTCATGCGCTCGCATAGTCCGCACGCGCGCGGGCGTCGAGTCAGAATGGTGTTGAAGTGGACACGTTCAGATGAGGGTTATTTCATTTTCTATCGCGAAGCCGTCGCGTCAGAAGCGCCCGATGATCTATGCACGCCTCTCTCTTATCGCCTGTTTCCTCGCGGCCCCCTTGCCCGCCTTTGCCGATGACAAGCCAGAGCCTCAACTTTTGGGACCAGAATATTGCTTCCCGACGGAAGATATTCGCGAATCCTTGGCGGCCTTTGATGGGCTAAAACCGGAAAAGCGCGATATTGTCGGTCCAGATATGGCCATGACGATCGAGCTTGAGGACGGCGAAATTATGCCAGAGCGCGTGGAATTGCGAGATGGGGACACTGTGCGCCCGCTTTTATTTGATGCCTACAACCGGTCGATTCGTCTGCCCAGCTTGGTGCAAAGCGGGTCCAATGAGGCCAAAATCTGTGTGATTGACCCCGCCCGAGAGGGACGGTTTTTCGAATCTGTCGGCTATAATCTCAATTTCGGCATGGGCGTCCGGTTCAAGACGACGCCAGGCACACATTCCCTCGAACAAATCGAGAAAGGCCTGAAAGACGGTCGATCACATTATAAAAAAATGGCCGGGGCCATGGGCTTTATGGTGCCAAAATTCACCCATATCGCTGTCGCGGGACGGGACAAGGCGAACCCGCCCGTCGTCTTTGCCACACTCAAAGGGCAAGACCTAGGTGAGCCAGACTTCGAACTTTATGACGGCGCGCGGATGATCGATATTGACACGCTCGAAGAAATGGGGGCTGACGGTGTGCGGATTGCGGGCGATTATTATCGCATGAGCCCAAGCCCAGATGCCAAGACGGTCGCGAAATTTTCTGGCGGTTAGGCCGCTAACGCCCAACAATCAACGTCGCGCCCAGCACGGACTCGACCCGGAGTAAATCGCCCGCCCGAACCGCATCCAGAGCCGTTCCGACGTCCAGCCGCGCTGACCATTGCGAATCGCCGAGTTCGACGCGGCCTTCCGTGCCGGTGAAATCCGCCACGGCTTTGACCTGTCGCCCGATCAGCGCTTGGCCCGGATCGTTGAGATCAGACGGCTCGCCGCCCTTAACAAGGCGCTGCAAATGGGTGCGGCCTAACACCAGCGTCGTGATGGAGAGCAGGAAGAACAGCAGCATCTGCAACTCCCACCCCATTGGCGCGATGAAGAGTAGCACACCCACGATGAGCGCGGAGACAGCCGGCCAGAGAATATAGGTCGAGCCCAAGGCGAGCTCCAGCCCGAGCAAAACCACGCCGAGAATGAGCCAATGCCAAGCGGTCAGTTGCGACAGAATTTCGATCATTTGCCGCCCTTCCCGCCCGAGGATGTTCCGCCTTCGATCAACGTCTTGATCCCGGCCAATGTCCCGGCCAGCGCGGACAGTTCAGCCGGCACGATCAAGGTTTTCTGGTTAGGAGATGTGGCCAGTTTTTCGAACGCTTTCACATAGTCCTGCGCCACGAAATAATTGATCGCATCCGTCCCGCCCTTGGCGATGGCGTCACTGACCATGGTGGTCGCCTTGGCTTCGGCTTCGGCTTCACGTTCGCGCGCTTCAGCGTCGAGGAAAGCCGCTTCGCGACGCCCTTCAGCTTCGCGCACGGCGGATTGTTTCTCGCCCTCGGCCTTTAGGATTTGGGACTGTTTATGTCCTTCGGCCATCAGGATGTCGGCGCGTTTTTCACGTTCGGCTTTCATCTGCTTGTTCATCGCCTGAGTGATGTCAGCGGGCGGTGACAGATCCTTGATCTCGATCCGCGTGACTTTGGTACCCCACGAGTCCGTCGCCCGGTCGATCACGGTCAGAAGCTTGGCATTAATCTCATCGCGACGAGACAGCACTTCATCCAGATCCATCGACCCAACAACGGTCCGGACATTGGTCAGGCAGAGATTTTGGATTGCGTGATCGAGGTTGTTGACCTCGTAAGCCGCTTTGCGCGGATCGATCACCTGAATGAAGACCACCGCGTCCGCGGTCACCATCGCATTATCCTTAGTGATGACTTCTTGGCTCGGCACGTCGATGACGCGCTCGCGCATATTCACCTTGTGACCAATACGCTCATAGAAGGGGATCAGGAAAGTCAGTCCGGGTTTGAGGGTACGCGTATATCGACCGAAACTTTCGACCGTATATTCCCAACCCTGCCGCACGATCCTGACCGCTCGGAAAACGAAGAACAGAACGAGCGCGACCGCCAGCAACACCAAAATTTGTCCAAACTCCATCTATCGTCTCCATTTATCCTGTCTTCAGCGGTCGTGTTTTTTCGTCTATTTGGACCTATAAATTTTCGAGCACATGCTCAGCAGAGCTGACCTTGAACTCGCCCGGACCTTCGACAAAGAGCTGTTCGACTTTACCGTCATTGACGACCATGGCGTAACGCTGGCTACGCGTGCCCATGCCGAACCCGGATGCGTCCATTTCAAGATCGACCGCTTTCGCAAACGCGCCATTGCCATCAGCCAGCATGACAACGCCGTCTGCGTCCTGCGACTTGCCCCAAGCATCCATAACGAACACATCATTGACCGACGTGCAGGCAATCGTGTCGACGCCTTTGGCTTTCAGCGCAGCGGCATGTTCCTTGAAACCGGGCAGGTGTTTGGCCGAACAAGTTGGCGTGTAGGCTCCGGGCACGGCGAACAGCACGACGCGCTTGCCAGCGAATAAATCAGAGGTGCTCATCGGGGCTGGTCCGTCTTCCCCCATTGTCATGAAGGTGGCTTCTGGAACGCTTGCGCCGGGTTGGATAGTCATAGAAGTCTCTCGTCAAAAAAGTTATCGTTGGTCGATAAGATGCCCGCGATAACCGCGTTTGGCAATTCTTGAAATTCGCCAAATAATTCCCATGTGAGTGGGATGGCGAGTATTGAAACCGAAACGTCTGAGGATGGCCCATATCAAAGCTATGGCGGCCAATATTTGATCGCGACGCCCGCTATGGGCGATCCGCGTTTCCGCCAAACCGTGATCTTTCTCTGTTCGCATGATGCCTCCGGCGCGATGGGGATTGTCGTCAATCGGCCTAAACATGACCTCGTTATTTCCGATCTGCTCGACCATGTCGGCGTCGATGGGGACGTTCGCGTCGCCGACGCCCCTGTCTTAGAAGGTGGTCCTGTCGATATAGACCGCGGCTTTGTGCTGCATTCCGCTGACTGGTTCCGCGAAGAAAGCTCGCTCAAAGTGTCAGAGACACTGGGTCTGACCTCGACCAAGGACGCGCTGGAAGCCCTAGTCACGGAAACCGCGCCCGAACGCGCCATGCTTGCCGTCGGCTATGCTGGCTGGGGGGCAGGACAGCTTGAGGACGAAATTGCCGATAATGCGTGGCTCATTGTTGGTGGTGACGATGCGCTTGTCTTTGGTGAGGATCTGGACGCGAAATGGTCACAAGCTCTCGCACGTATGGGTATCAGCCCAGAGCAATTATCCGCATTTGGCGGCAGCGCCTAACTCGCCTTTCTTGCTTCATGTTATGTAATTGATCTGCGTCAATCGGTCGCCTTTGCGATGTCTGGGGTTATCCGCCCCGCATGGAAAACAACCCCCCAACTTTCCGCATTCTGCTCATTGATGAAGATAAGTCCGAGACGCAGACGATCCGGACTATTCTGAAAACTTTGACGGATACGCCCTTTTCTATCGATCATGTTTTGAAGTGTAGTCAGGCCCTCGGCTTGCTCAGAGAGAAACGCTACGAGCTTGTCCTGCTCGAAAAACATCTGTCGCAACGCATATCAGCTCGTTTTTCAGTGCCCATGATTAAGGCGGCTATCCAACTGGCGCCGATTGCGATCATGTCGAAACAAGAGGCGTCATTTAGCCATGCCGACCCCGTCGAGCACGGGGTCGATTATGTCATCGATAAAGCGAATATGGCCGACTTTCTGAGATCGCAACTAAACTATCTATTGGGAACCGAGGACCGTCCTTATGCATCGTCTCGCCCGATTAACGTCGGCGGAGCCGTGACCTCCATATGATCCTGAGCCCAGTTTTTAGTCAGGCTTGAAGCGGCGTTTTCGCGTCCCCTTACGGCTTTGAGTCCGCACCACCGAAACTCACAGGATTGAGTCCTGATCAGACAGTCTGCGCCACCAGAAAACCTATAAGAAAATTGGACAGTTAGAGCCGTTTTGAGCATAGCTTAAAGGCATGCATTTCTTGAAAATCATACCGCTCTTTATACTCAGCCTGTTCTTTGTCGCCTGCCAAGGAGAGATCCAGCGACACCCTCCCTCAGCAGCCATCGAAACTGATCTAACGTCAGAAACAGTTTTGGTCGGCGCGGAGCGAGCGGATGCCTATCTGCCCTTACTGTCTGGCCAGTCCGTTGCGGTTGTCGCCAATGCGACCTCAGTTACGGGCGAGCAGCATTTGGTCGATGCGCTACTGAAGGACGATGTCGTCATTCGCAAAATCTTCGTGCCGGAACATGGATTTCGCGGTCAGAAAGATGCGGGCGAAACCGTCGACAATGAAATCGATGCCAAGACCGGGCTGCCGATCATCTCACTATATGGTGCCAATAAAAAACCGACGCCTGAGCTCTTAATCGATGTCGACGTCATGGTTTTTGACCTCCAAGATGTCGGCGTGCGGTTCTATACCTATTTGAGCACACTCCACTATGTTATGGAATCTTGCGCCGAGACTGACACGCCGCTGATCGTGCTCGACCGACCCAACCCCAATGGTCATTATGTCGATGGACCCGTTTTACAGCCTGAATTTTCGTCCTTTATCGGCCTTCACCCGGTCCCATTGGTTTATGGCATGACGATTGGCGAATATGCTCAGATGATTAATGGCGAAGGATGGTTGGATAAGGGCGTCCAGTGCGACCTCACCATTATTGAGCTCGAAAATTATTCGCACGACACGCCCTATATCCTGCCGATCAAACCATCTCCCAACCTGCCCAATATGGACGCGGTCCATCTATACCCATCGCTTGCGCTATTTGAGGGCACGACCGTCAGCATTGGCCGCGGTACAGACTTCCCGTTTCAGGTCATTGGCCACCCTGATTATCCAGCTGAAACATTTTCTTTCACGCCCCGCCCTGTCATTGGTGCCCTGTCGCCAAAATTGGACGGTCAGCTTTGCTATGGCCTCGATTTGCGTAAGCATCATTCATCCACTGCCGCGCTCGATGCGGAGATATCATTGGATTGGATCATCGATTTTTATACCAAACTTCCAGACAAAGAGAGTTTCTTTCTGGCCAATAATTTCTTTCACAAACTCGCTGGTAATGATGTGTTGATGTCGCAGATCGAGGCCGGGCTTAGCGCTGATAATATTCGGTTAAGTTGGCAAGCTGACCTCATGCAATTCCAGACCGTGAGAGAAAAATACCTTATCTATAAATAGTCGCGCCTTAATTCAGACGACCTCATATCTAACGGGACAAGACCAACATGACGGAAGAGATCAACGAGAAATACTCGGGTCTGGATGTATGGCCTGTTCGAGACGCGGTCGCGGCCATGTATGAGGGTCAAGTCGATGCCCTAAAAGCTGTCCAGCCCGCCGTGGATGATATTGCCAAAGCGGCCGAGACGGCCTCGCAGAGGCTCGGTGAAACAGGTCGTCTTATCTATGTCGGCGCCGGGACATCCGGGCGTTTATCTATCCTCGATGGATCCGAGTTAGGGCCAACCTATAGCTGGCCGTCTGAACGGATCGTCTTCTGCATGGCAGGCGGGATCGATGCGCTGATACAAAGCCAGGAAGGCGCAGAAGATGTTGCGCAAGACGGTCAGCGTTGGATTCAAGACGTGAAGGCCGGCCATCATGACGTTGTAATCTGTGTGGCCGCAAGTGGGCGCACGCCGTTCACGCTCGGCGCTCTGAAAGAAGCTAAATCTCTAGGCGCGATGACCATTGGCATCGCCAATAATCCGGAAACGCCCTTACTCACCGAGGCCGAATTCCCAATATTGGCAGAAACTGGCAGTGAAATTATCGCGGGATCAACCCGCATGAAGGCTGGGACCGCTCAGAAAATCATCCTCAATATGCTCTCGACCGCCATTATGATCCGCTTAGGCCGCGTCTATGATGGATTGATGGTGGATATGGTGGTGTCAAACGACAAGCTGGAACTGCGCGCTATTAAGATGGTGAGCGAGATTGCCAACTGTTCTTCGGATACCGCCAAGGCTGCCCTTCATGAGACCCAGAACAACATAAAGCAGGCTGTCCTTGTCTGTTCTGGCGCCACCGTTGCCGATAGCGCGTCCTTATTGGACCAAGTGGGCGGAAATTTGCGTCAAGCCTTGGCAAAATTGCAGGGCCTTACTCCATAGCCAGTCTAGAAGCCGCTTAAGACCATTATCGTTGTAAAAATCGTGCATGTTTGTCGGTCTGGATATCGACCTATCTGTCTTCCTACTGTCAGCCATACGGGACACATGGCAATGACGCTTTCGTGTCTGGCTTTTGACAGGTATTTTGTTTTCTAAGACAACGGAATAAACATAGCTTTATTTGAGAATTATGGGCTGTCTTCGGCAATATTGATCGACCGATGATCTCTGCAGCTGACTTTCCACACCGCCATATAAGTGATAGCGTTCACTGTCTTTAGATCCAAAATTCTTGCTCTAAATACCGTATCGAACAACAGGCTAAGGCTAACAGACCAAACGTGATCAATATTAGCCCCGATAAATCTCTTGCGACCCCGCATTATCTGCAAATCGCAAAGAAAATCCGGGCCTTGATCACAAAGGGCGATACGGAAGCCGGCGAGGCCCTCCCATCCGAGCGAGAACTGTGCCAGATTACCGGCGTGTCCCGCGTCACGATCCGTAAAGCGCTCGATGTCTTGGTCGCGAACAGGGTGGTTGAGCGCAAACACGGGTCCGGGACCTATGTTCTGCCGCGCATCGAACATCTCGGTTCCAGTCTCAATGGGTTCACCAGTAATGCTCAGACCAAAGGGCATAACCCGCAAGCCATATGGATCGTTAAAGCCTATGGGACGCCCACCACGGAAGAGGCGGCCATATTACAAATTTCCGAAACTGATAAAGTCGTCCGGCTTGGCCGTGTCCGTCAAGTTGAGAACCAACCGGTCGCCATTGAACATGCGGTCGTTCCGGCCCGACTATTGCCTGACATCGACGACATTAAAGAGTCTCTTTATCAAGCGCTGGAAATGATGGGCAACCGCCCCGTTAAAGGAACCCAGAAAGTCAGGGCGTCGTTAGCGAACCCGACAGAAGCCGGCTTATTGGCGGTTGAAGAATTTAGTGAAGTGCTGCGCATTGAGCGTCGCTCTTTTCTACAAGACGGAACCCCTGTTGAGCTGACCCGGTCCGCTTATCATGGCGATAAATATGATATTGTCATGGACCTTGGCAATAAGCAGCTCAACTAAAGCGCTAAGCTGGGACGCCGTCTATCCAAGTTTCTACGACCTCGAAATTTTTATTAATCAGCACGAGGTTCGCCTGCTGGCCAACTCGAATGTCTCCCATCTGATCGCCAAGCCTCATGAACCTAGCGGGAATTCGGCTGGCCATATTCACGGCACGCTCTAGGGATATATTGAGAAAATCTCGTGCGTTACGAACCGCACTCAGCATGTCTAAATCGGACCCGGCTAATGTTCCGGATGCCGTGACACATTTTCCGTCTATCACCTCGACGTTAAGATCGCCGAGTGAGAACTGCTTATCTTTGGAACCCACACTCGGCATGGCGTCAGTCACAAGAAAGATTTGTTCGCCGACCTTTGCTCTGAGCGCCAGTCGCAACATCGCCGGGTGGACATGATGCCCATCCGCAATAATCCCGCACCAAGCGCGGTGATCTTCGAGCGCGGCGGCTATAATCCCCGGGTCTCGACTTTGCATCGGCTTCATCGCATTGAACAAATGTGTAAATCCCGTCAGCCCTGTGTCCATAGCTTCTATGGTTTGATCATAGTTGGCCTGCGTATGACCCGCGGCCACGATGACGCCACGATCGGTCAGAGATTTAATCGCCTCTGGGGTCGTTGTTTCAGGGGCGAGAGTCACGAGCGTTTTGCCGCGCTTCAAGCTCGACATCAGGTGAATATCACCTTCGCCAATCGATCCGAATTTTGACGCATCATGCACGCCCCGCCGCTCTGCGTTCAAAAAGGGGCCCTCCAGATGAAGGCCGATCACGCCGGGAACGCCTTCAGCGATCGCGGCATCAACGGCGTCAATCGCCGCCGCCATGACGTCATGATCGTCGCTTATCAGCGTCGGCAGGAAAGCCGTTGTGCCAAAGGCGCGGTGCGCCTCGCCGATGGCACGAATGCCGTCCACGGTTGGGCTATCGTTAAATAAAACACCCCCACCGCCATTGACTTGCAGATCAATGAACCCTGGAACCAGCATCCTCCCGCCCATATCGTGCTGGACGCCTGACCCTGCCGGACACGTTCCATCATCATGGACACCGACGATTTTTCCACCGTCTATCAACACGCTCTGTCGGTCTTTGAAACCGTCTGTCGTCAGAGCATTGGCGTTGATCAGAGCGGTCGCCACTACATAGTCTCTGTGATTTTTTTCAGATGTTCGGGCGCGTCTGGATTCAGACCGCGACTCAGGGACAGCGCGTTGATGAAACGGTAAAAGGATTGGATCGCCAGAATGGGCCTTAGCTCTGGAACCTCACTTGAGATGGTCGGAAGTAAGTGCGCGCCTTTATAGGGATTACCCGTGGCAAATATTTTTGTTGAACGGGCCGCAACAGACTGGGTGACAGCATCAATACTCGCTTGGGCTTCATCCCCTGTCGAAAATAACATCACCGGAAAGTCGTCTTTGACAAGCGCTATTGGACCATGTCGCACTTCTGCGGCACTGAACGCTTCCGCGTGAAGGGTGCACGTTTCCTTGAATTTAAGGGCCGCTTCTTTAGCAATGCACAGACCCAGGCCTCGGCTGATCGTAAATAGTGACTGCGTTGATTTGAGAGCCTCAATCGCCTCATCCCATTTTATTTCAAACGCTTGTTCTAACTGGCCGGGTAAACCGTGCAGACCCGTGGTGAGACTGTCGATTTGCGCCCATTCAGCGACCATCTGCGCGATGGCAGACAGGGTACAAATAAAGGTTTTCGTGGCAGCGACGCTGGTTTCCACGTCAGCATGAATCGGGATGACCATTTCTGCTAATCGGGCGAGTGGCGAATGGTCATCATTGACGATAGCGACAACGAAGGCACCGCCATTTTTTGCGGCCTGTGCCGCCGATAGAATGTCCGGACTTTGCCCAGATTGCGATATGGCTAAGAATAAGACACCGTCTAAATCTTGTTTCACCGCGAAGATAGAACTCAATGACGGCGCGACTGGCAGAACAGGAACTCCGAGTCGCGTTTCGATCATATAGCGCGCGTAGATGCCGGCATGGGATGAACTGCCTCTCGCACAGATCATCACAAATTTTGGACAGTTCTGGCGCAGCCTTTGGCCGAGATCACGCAGGCTATTTTGATTGAGGTTGAGCTGAGTTTGAACCCTCGCCGGGGCGGTCCCTGCCTCCTTGAACATGGCGGTTTGGTTTTCGTTTAAGCGGATCATATCACCAACCTGCATACCTCTTGGGCACATCAATGCCAATGTAATACCACTCTTGGCAAGTCATTATGTTTCAGTCATTTATGCATCTCTACATTTGGAGCATAATAAGACCATTGTCGGCAAATGTCGTTTGCGTGATAAATGCTAGGTCTCGATAACCGTAAGGTCGTGTGCATGTATTTCTTGGGAATTGACGCGGGCGGCACGAAAACAAGAGCGCGGCTCACGGATAGATCAGGCGCGATCATCGGAGAAGGCGTATCGGGTCCGGGCAATATTCGCATGGGCACCCCCAAAGTTTTTGCCTCTATATCCGACGCTTATGCTCAAGCCATTGCCAGCGCTGGCCTGTCATCCGATCAAATCGCGACGATCCGGGCGGGTTTCGGCGTTGCCGGCCTCGGACGCCCCGGTGGCTTAGAGCAGTTAGAATCTCAACCCTTCCCCTTCCAGAACACTATTATTGTCAATGATGCCCGGATTGCCAATATTGGCGCGCATGCCGGCGGCGATGGGGGCATCGTCATTATAGGCACGGGAAGCATTGGTATCGCTCGTGTGAAAGAAAAGGATATTCGCGTTGGTGGATATGGCTTCCCAATTTCTGATGAAGGAAGCGGGGCTTATATTGGCCTTCAGGCGATCCGAATTACGCTGCGAGCGTCCGATGGACGGCTTGAGCACTCAGATCTCACACGCGCGGTGTTTGAGAAATTTGATCACGATACCCAAGCTATCGTCAACTGGATGGATAGTGCCACAGCGACTGAATATGCGACGATGGCGCCCGAGGTGGTCAACGCGGCCGAGGCCGGAGATTATCATGGGCGGCTGATTACATCTCATGCCGCCTGGCATATTGAAATTATGGTTCGTGCTTTATTCGGGTTTGATGTGCCGCGGGTCACGCTTGTCGGCGGACTGGCCGAGCGGGTCGAACCTTGGATGTCCCCGGATATTCGTTTGAAGCTCAGCGAGCAAAAAGGTGATGCTTTGGATGGAGCGTTGTGGCTTGCGCGGAATTTGTAAGATTAAAGATTTGCTGTCCCTGATAACCCGCTTTGGAATCAAAGCAGGTTATTTAGATGAGACGGATCCAATCGTAGTCAGTTAGTTCCATAATATTGGGCAAGGTCGCATTTCACACCATAAGCGTACATACCAGCTGGAAGCGAATCCGCCCCAGTATAGCCAATGAAGGTATGATTGATGCTATAGTAGGTATTCCACTCAGGCGTTCGACCGTTGTAGAATTGAAACATATCCTCCTCATACACCATCAATATCTCTAGCTCGCGACACGGATCTCCCACTCCCTTGCCGCCAATAACTGCGTCGGAATAGGAATAAAAGATTTCAAGACAACGACCACTGATCGTATGGGTAAAATCGCACTGCACAATATCATATGGCCAATGATATAAATCCTCCTCGCCACCTTCAGCGTAGGCCGAAGGTGCAAATACACCGCCGATCGAAACCATAAGTAGACCGAATAAAATCGACTTTGATTTGGAAAAATGTTTTTGCATTTTCTTACCTTTCAATGCTCTTCACACCCATCATTCGCATTGTCTTATACTTCTGTTGAGTCAACCCTTAATGGTATTTATTGTTAATACATGCTTATATATATTTCATCGGTAGGTTTTGAGAAAAGTCGGTTTGTGCGTTCAGACCATACCGACCGCCATACGAACGAAAAATCTACCCATCAATGTGTTTCGATTTTTAAGATGAGGGACCTTCCCGATATCAGACCTATCAATCAAATTGCGTTTCGATTTATGGGCGGGGGCCCAAGCTATCATGAATGGAAAGTAAGCCAGACCAGGATTTTTGTCACATCGCAGAGGTTTGCCACGAACTAGATCGCAGGAAAGTAAATTCTAACGGCTGACCGATTCAGATAAAATTTAAACAACCATAAAAAAAGGCCCAGTTTCTTACGAAACCGGGCCTTAATTCATTTAGATATATCGCCGATATTTTAGAATTCAGCTTTGATACCCAGCTGCAAACGGCGTGGGTTAAATTGACTCAGAGGCTCGCCAAAGTTGGCCAAATTAAACCGTGGCTGAATATTATATCCAGTTTGAGTGTTAAACACATTGAACAAGTCAGCGCGAAGCTGAATGTTATAGCCGCCGAATACATTAAAGTTCTGCGTATAGTTCAGATCCGCCTGGAAGTGACTATCACTCCGGTTTGACCCCGCCCGTTCGCTAAAGCGAATGGTTGTGCTCGTGCTTCGAGTTAACGCGCTATAAGGACGGAAATCCCATGTTTCCCATGGTTTCCCAGATTGGAAAATCGCGAAACCACCGACATTCGCGTTCCAAGGTAGATTATACACACCATACAGTTTGAACTGGTGCGGACGATCACCAGACAAGGTCCCGTCTTTCAGATCCCACAATTGGCGGCCTGGGGCATCGGCAATATTGGATGAGCCGATGAAGATGTTCTGGTCATTATTGCCCGTTGTATTATCTTGGTCGAAATTGCCGCGATAGCGTGACCAGACATAAGAGCCCGTGAGAGAGAAGTTATCCGTATTATACGTCCCCTCTAAGCCGAGTTCATAATATTTCGTATAGCCGCCATCCAATGTCGCGACGACATAGGAAGATCCACTCCCGATTTGCGCACGCTGAGCATCAAGATTGGGAATATAGAGTCCAAGCGCCTGAATGTCTGCGGGGGCATTGGCAAAAAGACGAGCATTATTATTGGTATCTTCCCAGAAGTTACCCGCTTCACGATGGCGCGCATGAACCCTGACGCTGAGTTCGTCAGACAGCTGATTGTTCATCCCAACCAAATACTCATTGATATAACGTGGATCCATATCTGGCACAAACAGCTTGCCGGACGAACCACCAAGCGGCTCTGAATTCAGGAAATTGCCGTTCGCATCAAAGTTATACTCGGTGCGCTTTCCGAGGATGTTCCGATCCCAAGAGGCGGCACGAGCCAGAGATGATGCGGATGGGTTGTAACGCGCATAGTTGGCGTAAAGCTCAATATCATCCGAATAGTCGTAATTCACACCGAGACGCGGCTGGATCATTTTATCCCAGTCGGTGGTGTACATTTTATACTTTGTGCCTGGCGATAAAACAAATCCGGACAATGTACTGTCATCATTAGCCAAGCCTTGGCCGTAGAGAATGTCTTTGCTCACGACAGCACCGACATTGAACGTCCATTTGCCTGTTTCAATCGTATCATTGATCTCGAAACTTTGCAGGATTGAAGACGATGTGATCGTTTGTCCCGCACCCCCTACTGGAGTTTGGGTCAATGTTGCCTGAAAGAAAATAGGGTCATTATTGTCATTAACCGACGTCCCACCAACAGCCTCAATAAAGCCAAATCCGTTTGTAGATCGCGCCAGAACCTCTTCGATTTCCATATGCTGATAGCCGATATGAATTTCGTGATTGGTATTCCCCATCGTAAAGTTGCGGCTATAGCTGCCCTCAAAACTTGTCCGGAAAAAGTCCTGATCATTGATGGTTGTTCCGCCACCTAGGCCAGCGCTGGCAACGCCACCATATTGAGCAATGAGCGGCGCAGCAAACGCATTAAACGCCAAATCATCCGCCGAGCCGCCCGTCCGCAAGGTCGGCACCCTAAAGAAGCCGAGCGTATCCAGCGCATTAATGTTTAACGACTGACCTTCAGCCGTATTCACATCGAAAATTGTATCCGGACGGCTTGACGTCTTATTTTGGAAGTCAGTGAATTTGAAGTTGAAGGAACTTTCATTGTCGATGATCCAAGAGGCCTCGACGATGGCGATGTTCTGAGTAGCGCTATTCCCTTCTGATGTTGAAACCGCATCGAAACCACCAATGCTTGAATTGACAGATTCCCGATCAGAGGTCCGGTAGCTGGCGTCCAGTGTCAAATTAGACACAGGCGCAAAGGTCAACTTCCCGAAATACTCATCCCGTGTGCTTTCAAAATCCGGCACATCCCCCAAGGCGTTGCTGGCATTTTCGCGCGTCACTGTCGGTCGATAATAGGACCCGTAGAAGAACAGTTTTTCCTTAAGGATCGGCCCACCAATATTGGCCGTGATCCAATCTTTTGACTCGTCAAAGTCGCTCGCCGTCACATTCTTGCGGTCCGATGTCATGCCCGCAGATTGGATCTGGTAGCCCACCTCACCTTTAAACTCGTCCGTGCCTCGCTTAGAGATGGTATTGATTGTGAAGCCGCCAGACCGGTTAAAGCCTTTGGCTGTTGCGCCGCCCCGGACAATCGACACTTGATCAATATCGTGCGTTGATGGCTCAGCGGACAAGTTGCCGAACAGGGGCAGGGACACGTCAACACCATCGAACTGGTACACATTGTCCTGACCACTACCGCCCGCACTTGGGCCGCGAGTTGTGTCTTCACTATACTGGACACCCGGAATCAGCTTTTGCAGATCCCGATATTCCTGACCGATTGGCACGCCGGTGATGGTTTCATTAGAAATCGAGTTCTTCAGAGAGGCGCTCGCCGTATCAAGCTCAAGCCTCTGCCCGATCACGACAATCTCGTCTGACCCACCAATTGTGATGTCGAGATCGCTGCGTTGCTGCAGCAGAACCAAGGTCGAGCGCCGGGTGACGGCACCATCCGGATCGACGAATGTAATCTCATATTGTCCAGGGGGCAGGAGCGGCAATTGGTAACGACCGTTAGAATCGGTTGTTGCCGTGCGCACGCCGGGAAGCACCGGGCTCCGGGCTTCAATCGTGACCCCGGGGACTGCGACACCACTATCTTCCGTGACTGTACCGACGACAGAGCCGGACTGTTGCGCGAATGCCGTCGTGCTCATTCCGCCTAATGTTGCCAGCAGAACAAACCCGGTAACGAGCCCCTTATACTTCAAATTGGACTTAATAGATTTAGACGAACGCTGAGCCATAATGCTTTTCCCCATTGGTTTCCGGTTATGCCGAAACATAACAAAGCCGTAATTAGGGTATGGGCAAATTTTGGCCCCTGTCAAATACCAATTTTGCGATACTTATCGATAATAGGCAAAAATTTGACGAAAACCCGATGGTCCGATAACACCACTTTAATATCACTTTGCGCTTTCTGTTTAGGTTTTCATTGCCTCAAACTTTGCGGGAGCCTATCGCCAATTGTGTTTTTGACACGTTTTGGTCCGTTTTTGCCCTATTAGGATGAGGTTTTATGCAACCGCAGCCCCGAAGAGACTCTTTCAAGGCCTGCAGGAGGGCTGCTCAAACAAGTCTTGTCTGGCTCGCCCTTCCCTTGATGGCGGCGTGTAGTACGACGGCCGGAAAGACGCAGACCATTCCTTCCGAGAATTATAATGGCCGCGTCAGCATCCTTGTCATTCATCACACGTCGGCAAACTTTGAAGACTCGGTCAACATCCTGACCAAACCATCCTCGAACTCAGTGAGTTCACATTATCTCGTACCTGATCCGAGCGATGAGTCTTTCAAAAAGGGCGAGCTGGAAGTTTTCGAACTCGTCCCGGAGTCAGAGCGGGCTTGGCATGCCGGGCGCAGCTATTGGGACGGGAAAAGCGCGCTCAATGATCACTCCATTGGTATTGAAGTCGTCAATCAGACATATTGCGTCAAGGCGGACGCGCCGAGCGATGAGAGCGGCTCAGCCCTTAACGTCCGGTCCGCCAAACGGTTTTGCTTTTACCCCGACTTTCCAGAGTCACAGATCGAGATATTGGTTCCGCTCATTGACGGGATTTTGAAGCGTCACCCGCGGATCACGCCGACACAAATTGTCGGTCATTCCGACATCGCTCCAGATCGCAAAATCGATCCTGGCCCGCGCTTTCCGTGGCACCGTCTTTATAAACTCGGCTACGGTGCCTGGTTCGATGATGATGTGGCGGTTAAATATTGGAATCGATTCCTGGCCGATCCCGTCCCCCTTACAAACGTGCAGATGGCGCTCAGTGCCTATGGGTATAAAATCGAAGAAACGGGCATTTTAGACACCCAGACCCGCAATGTTCTCCAAGCCTTTCAGCTCCACTTCCGACCTTCGGAAATCACGGGCGAACCGTCAACGGAAACTGTGGCGATCCTCTATGCGCTGATCGAAAAGTATCGCGGTGGACAACTCGACGCCCTCCTCTCTTATGAAGAAGCCTCATAAATATGCTCGGGGGCGGCATTTTACTCCGTATTCTGGACACCGCTGAGAGCGACGCAAACCTATGATCACAACCGGCTTTAGCTACATTGCCATCTTGTTTCTGATCAGCGGCACCATTGCCGCGTTGGAAGGCCGTAAGAAACACCGGATCTTCAAAATCATTCCGGGGATTGTGATCCTATATTTTGCGATCATGCTGCTCTCCACATTCGGTCTCTGGACCAAGACGGACAGCATCAACGCGACCTACAGCGCGGTGAAGGGCAACCTCCTGCCCTCAATGATTTTTCTGCTCTTGCTGAAGGGCGACATTCGCCAAATCGCCGCGCTCGGCCCCAAGATGATTCTCGCTTTTGTGACCGCCAGCGTCAGCATTGGCATCGGCTTCGTTGTGACCTTTTTGATTATGAAATCCTGGCTTCCGGGAACGGCTTGGATGACCTTTGCGGCGTTAAGCGGTAGCTGGATGGGCGGCACAGGCAATATGGTTGCCGTACAAGGCGCGCTCAGCATTCCTGACTCCAGCATGGGTTACACGCTATTGATGGATTCCATCGATTACGCCATCTGGGTCATGTTGCTGCTGGCCTTTGTGCCGCTCGCGCCGAAGTTTAATGCGTGGACCAAAAGTAACACCAAGCTGATCGATGAAGTCAGCGCCAAGATCGAAGCCAATGCGAAAAATCCAGACGCCAAAATCGATACGGCCTCACTGACCTTTCTGATCGGGGCGGGCCTCGCCGCCGCTGCCTTGGCGCAATATTTAGCAGGGTTCTTGCCAGTCTCAGATTTCTTCTCCGCCACAACATGGACGGTTCTGATTGTGACCGTGATGGGCGTCGTCGGCGCGATGACGCGCCTTGGCGGCGTGGCGGGATCGAGCGAGCTCGGCAACGTGCTGCTTTACGGCATTGTTGCGTTAATTGCCTCGCGGGCCAATTTTGCTGAACTCACCCAAGCGCCTCTGTTTATCGCCGCTGGCTTTATCATCCTTGGCATTCACGGCCTGATCATGGTGATCGCGGCCAAATTGTTCCGTTTGGATTTGTTCTCCTGCGGCGTCGCCTCGCTTGCCAATATTGGCGGTGTGGCCTCCGCGCCGATCTTGGCGGCCGCCTACTCCCGCGCGCTCATTCCGATTGGCGTTTTGATGGCCATGCTCGGCTATATTATCGGCACAGGCGGCGGCCTTTTGGTTGGCAAAATCCTATCCTCCTTACTGTGAGCCCCTCAATGAAAACCCCACTCGGCCTCATTTTCGCCCTCGCAGCCATGACGAGCGTCAGCTGCACCACCCTGCCGTCAACACCCGTTGAGAGCGGCTTTAGTTTTGAGGATCCTTTTGTGTCTGACGTCATCGGCGTGAAAGAAAAACATCTGTCCCCCGCTTTTTGGATCAAGCCGGACGCCGACAAAATTATCCTGACGGCGGCTGAGATCGATACCTTCAACGCGCAGAACATTGCTAGCGATGACACGCTCAATGATGTTCGGGCCATGCCCGATAGGCTCAACCGGGACGACCTCCTCAGCCACATTCGGTCGATTAGCAACATCCCTGGCTATCCCCGTATTTACACAGACGGCACCACGGTCACGGAGGCCGATTTCGCGCGCTATGAAGCGTCGCTTAATTTGGACGCAATTGCTGCGGACAACCCTGTGCGGTTCGCCTTAGCCGTCAAACGCACATCCATTCGCACTTACCCGACTGATGATCTGCTGTTTAGCCACGACGCCACAGACAGGGATATTGAACGGTTTCAGGAATCGACGCTTTTCCCCGGTGATGCTGTCGCCGTTTTGCATGAAAGTGCGGACGGAGAATGGGCGCTTATTCAGTCTTATAATTACACGGCTTGGGCACCCTTATCGGATCTCGCTATTGGCACACGCGCACGCGTCTTTGACTATGTCGATTCTGACAACTTCCTCTTGATCACTGGCGACAAGGTGTCGACGGTTTTCAATCCTGAAGTGCCAGAAGTCTCAGAGCTGTCCCTAGATATGGGGGTTCGTGTGCCGCTCTCTCGCCCGGATGCGCTCAGCACCAATCTCTACGGACAAAACCCTTATTTGAACCACATGGTCTTATTGCCAGTTCGCGACGCTGATGGCGGTCTCGACTTCAAACATGCGCTGATTCAACGCAAAGCCGACGTCCATGTCGGATATTTGCCCTACACACAGAGCAATATCATCAAACAGGCGTTTAAGTTTCTCGGTGAACGCTATGGCTGGGGACACCGCTATCATGGCCGGGACTGCACCGGGTTTGTGTCTGAAGTCTACCGAAGCTTTGGTATCGTCCTGCCGCGTAATTCGGGGGATCAGCGCGATGGGAATATCGGCGTCAATGACCGCTATCAAAAGAACCAAGACCAAGACTCTAAAATTGCCCGTCTGAAACAGGCGTCGCCCGGCGATCTGGTCTACATCCCCGGACATGTCTTGATGGTGCTAGGCCAGTCAGACGGAGAGCCGTTTGCGATCCATGATGTGCACGGTATGCGCTATAAATTACCCGACGGCACACTCTATTCTGGCACGCTGAACGGTGTCTCCATCACCCCGATCTTGCCATTAGAATTTAATTCGACCGAATCCTATGTGGATCACATTCTGTCGATCAAAACGGTTCGATAATGGCGATCCGCCGCTCTATGATTGCGGGGCTTGCGGCTCTCCTCTGTGCCTGCTCGCAACAGAGTCCCGCACCTGAGACCCCGCAAACTTACGACCTTTACATTCACGGCGGGACAGTCGTGGATGGCAGCGGCGAGGCGGGTTTTGCAGCGGATGTTTTGGTCACCGGAGACACGATTGCTTATATCGGCGACACTGACCCGGACAGCATAGACGCCCGCCAAACCATCGACGCATCCGGCAAAATCGTCACGCCCGGCTTCATTGATGCCCATGCCCACGGTAACCCATTGGCGGCCGATAATGACGCGCTGAAAAGCTTTCTTCGGCAAGGCGTCACGACCGTCATTCTGGGGCAGGACGGCGCCAGCCCCGATAGCAATCAAACGATCCAAGACTGGTTGGACGCGGTTGAGGCTAAAGGCGCGGGCCCGAATGTCGCGGTCCTGATCGGCCACGGATCTTTGCGCGCGCAATCGGGCGGCGGAGAGAAAGACACGCTGACACCTGGCGAACAGGAAGCGATGGAAGCGTTATTATTGCAAGGTCTGCAACAGGGTGCCTACGGCCTCAGCACCGGGCTTGAATATTTGCCGGGACGCTATGCGAACACAGCTGAGCTGAACGGTCTGGCGAAAATCGTCGGCGCTCAGGACGGTCTGATCTCGAGCCATATTCGCAATGAAGACGATGATCAGATCGAGCAATCCATCGCCGAGGTTATTCAGCAAGGCCAATATGCGCGTGTCAACATCACGCATATCAAAGTGGTTTATGGCAAAACGCGGGCGCAGGGCGATGCGGTCTTGGCGCAAATCCAAGCCGCCCGCGACGGTGGCATGACCGTGACCGCAGATGTTTATCCCTATCTGGCGAGCTATGGCAGCCTGATTTACCTTTACCCGGAATGGGCTAAACGGAAATCTGAATTTGATGACGCCATCTTGAATCGCCGCGATGAGCTGGAAGCGTTTTTACGGGCCAAGATTGACCGCCGGAACGGGCCGGATGCGATCCTGATTTCAAAAGGCGAGTATGCTGGGAAAACATTGGGAGAGATCGCCGCAATCAATGGTGTGACCCCTGAACAGCAGATTATTAATTTCGGGCATAGCGGGCCGTCGACGGCCCATTTCATCATGACCAAAGAAACTCAAGACGTGTTTGTCACTGATCCGACCGTCTCCATTTCATCAGATGGCAGCCCGACCATGCGCCATCCGCGCTCTTTCGGATCGTTCCCCAAAATCATCGAAGACTATGTGGTGCGGGATCAAACTTTGTCGATTGAGCAAGCCATCCATAAAATGTCAGGCCTGACGGCGCAGACCTTTTCGATTCAGACGCGCGGTCTCTTAAAACCCGGTCTCGCCGCCGATATTCTCGTGTTCGATCCCGCCAACATCAAGGCGAATACAGGATGGTCGGATATTATGGCACAGCCCACAGGATTTGACGCTGTCATCGTCAATGGCCAGCCAGCCGTTATATCGGTTGGGTCAGGCGCGCCTGTCTTTGGCAAGACCTTACGGAAAACCGACGGCGACTAATTATCGACGCGGGTAAAAGCCAAGTCCTGAAAGTTGAAACTCCAGTCACCGTCTGGATCGACATGGGCTACAGTCGCCCCTGATATGTCACCGTCAAAGCCTGTGTCGAACCGCATATAGGCGTCCGCTCTGAACTCTGGATCATCCCATTCGACGATGAATGTGTTGAGATCAAACGGGGTTAGAGTCCCGACCATTTTGACCATTTTGTGCGACTGAAACCGCAGCGTGTCGCCAACCATCGCAATATCGACTTTGCCAAACCACGGGTCTTCATAAAGTCCCGCATAGTCTTCGATCGGCAGCGTGACTGTGCCTGAGCCTTGGTAATTATCGTTACTGGCTTCGGGCGCATTATCCCGTTCCTCCCGCCACTCAGCCTGCGCATCCGCGTAATACTGCACCCAATCCATATCGGGCTGACCCATATGCGATTTCAGAACAGTCTGCATGATGGATGAGCGAGCCCCTGAATTGGAGCCATTATTCAGGATTACCACCCCAAGCTCCAACTCTGGAACAAGGCCAACAAAGGCCTGATAGCCGGACAGCGTCCCGGTATGCGACACGACTTCATAGCCGTGCATATCTTCCTTGCGCCAGCCCAGCGCATAGGTTTTGAAATGCGTGCCATCCATGTCGCGTTCTGATTGCCCGACGCGCAGGATGGTTTGTGATGTCCACATTTCATCCCGTTGTTTCTCACTGAAAACCCGCACGCCGTTCGGTCCCAAGCCGCCGGAGAGTTGGGTCAGCATCCACTTGGTCATGCCGTCAGCATTGCAGACCAGCCCGCCCGCCGCCGCAGATATGTTGGATGCGTTCTCAATCCGGTTTCGCGTAATTTCCGCGATCTCTTCGTCAATCAGCCCGTAAGGCACGGCGGTTTGATTTTGTTTTGCCGCTGGGACATCGCCCGCATAACATTCCATATTGAGCGGATTGAGAATGCGGGTTTGAACGAGATTTTCCCACGATGTGTCCGCCGCAGCCGCCGCGACTTCGCCCGCCACAATGTAGAGCAAATTATCGTAGGCATAGCGGCTACGAAAACTGCTAACGGGTTTCAAATATCGTAAATTATGGATCAGCTCTTCGCGCGAAAATCCTGACGGTTCGGGCCATAGCATCAGATCCCCAGCCCCAAGCCCCAATCCGCTGCGATGGGTGAGCAGATCGCGAATGGTGAATTCGCGCGTCACCCACGGATCTGACATGCGAAAGTCCGGAAGATAATCAATGACCTTATCATCCCAGTTCAGCACGCCCTCATCGACTAACACGGCGAGCGCCGCCGCCGTAAAAGCCTTTGTCGTCGAAGCTATCCGGAACAGCGTATCTTTCGTGACGGGCGTCTCGCTATCGATATTACTGTGCCCAAACCCGCCCGCAAATGTGACCGCACCTTTATGAACGATCCCAATCGCCATGCCCGGCGTATCGAACTGTTTTAAAGCTTTCTCCGCGAGCGCCTGAATGTCCGCTGATGTCAGCTGGTTTACCGAAGCGACTTCAATTGTGGCTGGAGCAGCATCAGAATGGGCTTGTGCAGTGGGGCTCGCAAACAGCCCGACAGACATAACCGCCGACATCACGCCGCCTGTCATCAAATTGCGTATGGTCATCATGCCAGCGCCTTCTCGGCTAATGTGTTTTTATTGCCCGCCACGCAGACGAGGAAGGCGACCGCCGTCCCGATGCAAAGCTTCCATGTAAAGGCGAGTCCTTTCCAAGCCTCCGGCAATCCAAGGCTGTCCACGATATAGGGCTGTTGTAACAGGGTGATCAGGAAGCCCGCTGCCAGCGCCAAGATGACAGAAAGTGTGGAGCCGCGCCGGGTGAACAGCACGGTGAAATACACACCCAACAAGCCGGAATAGGAAAACACCATCACGGACAGCGCAAAATCTAAGAGCGGCATGTCTGAATATTGCTGCCAAAAGAAACATAATACCGCCATCAAAAACAACGCGATGCCAACCACACCCATAAAGACCTGCCCGGCGCGGACAAATTGCTTGTCCGTGGTCGCCCCTTTGGACTCTTGCCAAGGCCGATAAAAGTCTTCGACAATGACGGAGGACATTGAGTTGAGACCTGAGTTGATGGTCGAGATCGCCGCCGCGACAACACCCACCGTCACTAAGCCGCGCATCCCCGCCGGTAATTCATTCAGAATATAGTGCATGAAGACGGTGATTTTCTCACCGCTAAATTCACTATTCGCCGCCGAGAGGACATCGGCGCCCATCAGCTCCGGCCGTTCATAGAAAACGTGCAGAAGTTGGCCGATGGAAATGAAAATCCAGATCACTGGAATAGCGACGACAGCCGAGACCAACAAGGCGCGCCCGCCATCCTTCGCCGACTTACAGGTCAGAATCCGCTGGGTCATATCCTGATCCATCCCGAAGCTGGCAATACCGAGCAATGTCAGCCCTGTGACCACCGAGATCATGGCAAAGGGTCGAGAGAAGTCGAAACTAAAGTCAAACAAGACAAGCTTGTTTTGGCCGTCAGGCGCATTTTTCAAGCCCTCTAATATTTGTCCCATATCAGCGGGGATTGCGCTTCGCAAAATGTAGAGCACGGCGACAGCTGCGGCTGTGTAGATCAGGAATTGGATCAGGTCGCTCCAAATGACCGAGTTGATCCCGCCCAAAAAGGTAATGAGAAAGCCGAGCGCCATCATCAAAAACGCTGAGATGATGATGCTGTTCGCATCGATGTTTGAAAAAAGGATCATCGACACGGCGATGGCCGCCAAGAACAAGCGCGATCCGCTCGCGAAGACCCGGCCGATTAGATACATGCCGCCCGCCGCGCGCATCGCTTGCGGGCTGAAGCGGATGGCGAGCAGTTCATAAACAGTCGTGACTTTGTTTTCGTAGAATTTCGGGATCAGGATGCGGGCGACAAATATCGCGGCAATGATCGTCCCGATATTTGTCGACAGATAGGTGAAATCCCCGCGATAGCCTTGGTCCGGGCCGCCGAGAAATGTAGCCGCCGATTGAGAGGTGGCTAAGACGGACACAGCCACAACCCAGAACGGCATCGTGTTTCCGCCTAAGAAATAGTCGCGGGAGTTTTCGGATTTGCGGCGAGACAGAACCCACCCCATCGCGCCTAAAAGAACGACATAGGCTGCGATCACAACCCAATCAAAGAACATGAAACTCTCAGCCATAAACGGCCTCCCCGTCCGATTCGTTACGGCAATTGCAGAGGCTTGTGAATGGCTGTTTTGCGACCGCGGATGGCTCCAAATCGGCCCAAATCTCACGCGCCTCACCTTTAGACTTTACACGCTCGCCAGTCTGATCATGTTGTAGACAATTCAGTCCGCAACCCCCTCATAGGCAAGCCCCTCTATGGCTTTATTGACTTTCGAAACGGCGATGCGGCTTTTGACGCAGAAAAAGCATCAAGCTGTCTATGGCCTGGCGATTGAAGCGCTGAGACAGAATGAAAAAGACCCGCTGGCCTTTTTCTTTTTAGGGATCATCGCCTCTGATCACGGACAATATGAAAAGGCGCTGGAATTCCACGCCAAAGCCACTGAGCACGCGCCGAAAAATGGTCGCTATCAGGCCTTTCACGCCAAAGCTCTGATGGCACTCGGGCGGACGTCTGAGGCAAAGCTTCGCGCTGACATAGCGGCCACCTTCAAAACTGACGATGGCTTTGTCGCAGATATGATCGGATCTGTTTACAGCCGTACGGGTCATCACGCGCTGGCCCTGCCATTGTTTAGACGCGCGGTGCGCCTCAATCCCAAATGGTCGATCTTCCACTTTAACCACGGGGCCTGCGCCCAATTTACGGGCGACATTAAAACGGCAAAGACGGCCTATAAGAAAGCTGTCTCGTTGAAACCCAATTTCTATCGGGCCTGGTTTTCGCTGGCCTCACTCGAAACGCAAACCGCTGACAACAATCATCTCACCGAGTTGGAGGCCTTATTCGCGAAAGTCGGGCCGGACGCGGATGGTCGGTTACTGCTTGGCCACGCGATCGCCAAAACCCTTGAAGATTTAGGTCGCTTCCCTGAGAGCCTTGACTGGCTTGAGAAAGCGAAAGCCAGCCGCAAAAACCAGATCAATTATAATCGGCGCGGTATGGAAGAAATGTTCGCCTCCGCCGCTCACACCGTCCAATCCCGACAGCGATCACAAGCGCACGAAGTGACGCCCATTTTCATTGTCGGTCTGCCGCGTACCGGAACCACCTTAGTAGACCGAATAGTGTCATCTCATGCCAAGATTGCCTCGGCGGGTGAGCTGGATCTCTTCGCTCAACTTGTAGAGCGTGAAACTAGGGTCAGCCGCTTAAACGCTGAGCCGTTCTTTTCATCGGCGCAAATGGCCGACCTTCATAAGATAGGCGATATTTACGCCCAACAGATCGCGGAGCTAGCGAACGGCACGACCTATCTTATCGACAAGACCCCGATGAATTTTCTCTATGCGGGACTGATCCATCAGGCTTTGCCGAATGCCCGCATTATCGCCCTTCGCCGGAACGCGATGGATGCTTGTCTGTCAAATTATCGCCAATTATTTGCGCTCGAAGATCGACGCTTTGATTACGCGGTCGACCTAGAGGACACCGCCGCCTATTACCGCGCATTCGGTGGCTTGATGTCGCATTGGCGACAGACCCTCCCTGACAGTCGATTCATGGAAATAAGCTATGAAGACATTGTCCATGACCAAGAGGTGCAAACTCGGCGCTTATTGGATTTTTGTGGCCTTGATTGGGATCCGGCCTGCTTGAATTTCCACGAGAATACCGCCGCCGTTGATACCGCGAGTTCCGTGCAAGTTCGGCAACCTCTCTATTCTGGGTCCATCGGGCGTTGGCAGAAATATGAGGGCAAACTGGACGATCTGAAAGCGGCGCTTGGCGCGCTCGCCGATCAATAATTTACGCTAAGTTCAGCGCCGCCATCGCTATATCTAATAATTCGCGACTTTCCGCCGCGATGGCTGGAGGACCAACGTGATACGCTTTAGGCGGCTCTGGCGTGGCGGTGACCACATGAACAATCTGCGCATTTATCTGTGGCAAGTGCCACATCCCGCCGTACAGGCCATATGCCGATCCGTGATGTCCGACCATTAGCTGTCCCGGAATAGGGGACAGCTCCGGGGGGTAAACGTAAAGCCCCGGGCCGAAACTCACAAAGTGACCGTCTTCCACAGCGCCGTTTTGACCGTCAAAAATCCAGTCTGCTTTATGCAAATCCGGGTCATCGCCAACCGCTTTGGCTAAAACAAGAAGATCGTCGAGACTGGCCCGCAACCCGCCCTGCGGTGACAGCAATGTCCCATTCTTGCCGGGCTCATAGGTCTCAATATCGAAATCTGAATTATCGCCGTAAAAGACGGGGTTTGTCCCTTCGAGCATATCCGGCCCGTCGGTTTGAATTTTCAGACTGCCATTCACTTTACGGTATAGCGTCGCGCCGCGTCTGCGTTTGGCTTGACTGACGCCGGCCCAATTAAATCCAGCATCAAGCCCATGCGGGCCCAACACATAGTTTTGGGTCAGTTGATCAAAGCGCTGCCCGGACAGGGCTTCCAGGACGGTAGCCGCGATCCCGTAATTGACATTCGCATACTCGAACCATTCGCCCGGGCGCCCGCCCTTGAACATATCCGTCGATAGAAGCGCCCGGATATCGCCGTCCGGCATCGTCCAATAGACGGCTGGGTCAGAAATCCCTGAGCGATGGGACAGAATGTGTCGCAACGTCACCGGAAGATCAGGATAGTCGGGATGGCGCAAGATCATGCCCATCGGCCCGCTAATATCGACATCCATGTCAATCCGGCCCGCCTTGGCCATGGCGCGCGCCGTCATCAACACAACAACCTTCGATATAGAGGCAGCCCGGAATGGCGTGCTGGACAAGAAGGAGCGCTTGGCGCGATTTTCAGTGGCATCAAGACCGCTGGCAAAACCGCTCAGATGGTCCAGAACTCTCTGCCCATCCTGAATAACGATCACGCCCAAACCGCCCAAAGGCGTCGGTTTGTCCAGAACAACCTTTGATCCTGTGTTCGAGGCGCAAGCCGAAACCGCCGCAGCCCCCATCGCAGCGGCTAAGAGGGACATGTTTTCGCGTCGGGTCAGGGTCATATGATTATCTAGGCCCATCCCAAAAAATTCGCAAATGGTCGCTAAAGAGCAAAACTATCTGAGGGGAAACGTAGGCCTGTGAGGGCCGGAATCGGATACATATAGCGCCCTGTCCGAGATCTACGCTTCGCCTCTAGTAATGCCTCTATAACTCAAATTTTGAACTATAATCGGAAGGCAATACGACGCTCAATCTCTGCCACATATTCGTGTATGTCTTGGCGGAGCCGCTCAAGCGGAATTGTCAGAGAAAAGACGTTTGAGACGATGTGATAGAGTCATCAGATGAGTCAGAACCCATTTTGTTACTTCAAAACGTCTCGAGAAATCATCAAATTGACCATGATGATGTACATCCGTTTTCCTCTTTCGCTGAGGAATGTCGAAGATCTGCTCCAAGAGCGCGGGATTGACGTCTGCCACGAGAGTATCCGGCTCTGGGTCGACCGATTTGGACCGGTGTTCGCTAAGCGAGTTCGGTCCAAACGTTCAGCAAGTCTGCGCCAGTACCCGCAATGGAATTGGCCCCTTGATGAGGACTTCGTGAAGATCAACGGTGTCTAGCATTATCTCTGCCGTACCATCGATCACGAAGGCGAAGTGCTGGAGTGCTACGTAACAAAAAAGCGGGATAAACTAGCTGCACTACGGTTCTTGAAGAAAGCGATGAAACGCTACGGTCGACCGCGCATGATTGTCACAGACAAACTCCGATCCAATGGCGCTGCCCTGCGCGACATCGGTAACCAAGAAAGACAGAATACCGAGCAATCTGCCAATAACCGAGCGGAGAATTCACACCAACCGTTCAGACGGCGAGAACGCGCTATGACTCGATATAGGCAAACGGCAACGCTCCACAAATTCGCCTTCAAGGATACGCCAAAATCTGAGCCGCGCTACGCTCGCATAAATAATGCATATCAAATACATCTTTAATATTGCAGTTAAGCATTAGACTCGATATCTGACAAGCATGTTCTGGACCCGCCGATGCGACTAACTCAGCTGACAGATTATTCGGTCCGCGTTCTGATGTATCTAGCGGTTCATCGGGACGCGCTCTGTACCGTGTCTGACATTGCGGAACGCTACAGCATTTCGCGCCATCATCTAACCAAGGTGGTCAATCAGCTCTCGCGGGCTGGCTTCATCACGACAGTCAGAGGGCGATCCGGCGGCATGCGCTTGTCTCGGGGCGCGGAGGCGATCGACATTGGTGATGTTGTCCGCATAATGGAGTCCCCGTCTATACTTGTAGAGTGCTTTACCGGCGGCAAGGGACAGTGCGTGATCGCGCCCGCCTGTCGGTTCAAAGGTCTTTTGGCAGATGCGCAAGAGGCGTTCTTCGCCTGTCTGGACGGGACCACGCTGGCCGACCTGACGCGAAACGAAGATCCGTTGAGAGCGCTCCTCACGGCCCGCACTTTGGAGACGACTTCATGACAACGCCCCAAACAGCGTCGGACAGGCGCACGACATCAGCCCGTGAACAGATCGTCGCCGAGGCGGCGGCCATGGGGATTGACCGCGATTATATTTCGACACTCGTGGAGACCTTCTACAGTCGTGTGCAAAAGCATGACCTGCTCGGCCCGATTTTCAACGATGCGATTTCAGACTGGGACGCACATCTTAAAACCATGAAGCGGTTCTGGGCGTCCGTCGCGTTGAATGCGGGCGAGTATAGCGGCAAGCCCGTGCCGGCACACCGCAAGCATATCGACATGATTAAAGCCGCAGATTTCGATGTGTGGCTTGGGCTCTTTCGACAGACGCTGGACGAGACGGCGCCAACGCCAGCCGCGCGAGATTATTTCATGGTGCGAGCCGAACGCATCGCCAAAAGCTTGCGTTTGGCCATGTTCGGCACGCCAACGCTTGGACCACCCAGATATGCGTAAACGCCAATTTGCCTTTATAGCCCTGATCTGCATCTGGATGGGTGTGGCCTTGGGCGCAAATCTAGTAGCCGCGCCCGCGAAGTTTACCGTCACGACGCTCAGCACATCCCAACTCGTCAGCGTGGGTCGGGTGCAGTTCATCTTTGTCGGCTATGTGGAGCTGTGTCTGGCGGCCTTGGGCGGGCTGGCACTCATTTGGTCGAACGTACGCGAAACAAAGGGACTGTCGGCGACTATCGCACTCTTCGGTGCAGCTCTCCTACTTCTGCTCGCTCAGCGCTTTGCCATTCACCCTCAACTGATCAGCGATCCATCCGGATGGCTACATAAAGCCTATGTCGTAATGGAGGTTGCAAAAGTGATCTGTCTGGCGGGCCTGGTCGGTCTCTATGCAAGGAAACTGCAATGAATTCCGGGATTCCGAGCGACGCGAAAGTCTATGCACAGTCCCCGATATTTAATCAGGACAGCGTGCCAGCTAAACTGACGCAAGCGCACAACACCAAACCTTGCGTTTATGGACGGCTAAGAGTGCTGTCCGGGTCACTTCGATACGTCATCATCGGCCCTCCGGAAACGGAGCGGAGCCTGTCCGAAGGCGACGACGCCATTATCCTGCCCGAACAGATGCACTATGTGGCCATTGAAGGCCCGGTCGAGTTTCAGATCGATTTTATGAAATGATGTGAAAGGCTTAAGTTTTCGGGCAATAAGAAACACAGTGTGTCCGGTCGCAAGCGTCCCGACGCGGAACGACCGTTGAGATAGGCAAGGAAATCGAGAAAATTATTCTGCGCCAATAGGGCAGGTGAGTTCTAAAGGGCAAAAAGACCGCCGAGGATTTTTTAAGCTTGGACAAAGCGTCCAACGATATCGCTAAACCCCATAACGCTCCCGCCCATTCACGACAGTTTTTAATATCTTCGTCTTGAGTATGTTAGCCGGTTTCGTCTCCAGCAGATTACGGTCAAATATCGTCAAGTCTGCAAGAAATCCTGTCTGGATTTTTCCAAGCTTATCGTCTTGAAAACCTGCAAAGGCGTTGTTGGACGTGTAAGCCGTCAAGGCTTGTTCAATGGCAACTTTCTCATCAGGGATCCAGCCGTCAGGGTTCTCGCCATCGATCGTCTCTCGGCTGACAGCCGCAAAAAGACCTTGGATGGCGTCTAATGGGGCGACCGGCCAATCGGACCCAAACGTTACGACAGCGCCTTCATCGAATAAAGAATGAAACGCGTAGGTTCCTTTAAGCCGTTCCTGTCCAATGCGTTTTTCTGCCCAACGACCATCATCGATTGCATGATAGGGTTGGACCGACGCAATAATATCTTGGCGGGCAAAACGCTTAATCGCATCTGACGATAAATGCTGAGCATGTTCGATGCGAAAACGTCTGTCTCGTGGACCGTTAATGCGCGCGACGTCTTCATAGATATCCAAGACCTCATCATTGGCGAGGTCCCCTATCGCGTGAGTGGTCACTTGTAGATTGGCTTTGTCGGCACCCAATATGAAATCTTTGAGCACGGGCGTTTCGATTGTTCTGACACCGGATTGACCAGGCTCGTCACTATAGGGGTCATGAAAAAGCGCTGTGCGTGAACCGAGTGATCCGTCTGATAAAGCCTTAACGCCGCCCCATCGTACCCAGTCGTCCCCCTTGCCCTCCGCAGCAACGATTGCTGCGAGCTTTTCCCAGCGCTTCGTTGCTGTAAAGCAATAGAACCGTAAATCAGTTTCGCCTTTTTCTCTCAACCTTCGGGCCGTGTCGAAATTGCTCCACCCCTGTTCTACCGAGTGAACTTGCGTAAAACCCTGCGACAGGGCGTAACTGATGCCACTACGCATAACCTCATCCTGCTCCGCAGATGACGTGTCCGGAAAGACCCGGCGAACCAATGACCTAGCATTGTCCTTCAGAATGCCATTGGGCTCACCATTTGCGTCACGTCCGATGACGCCGCCAGCGATATCTGGAGTGTCACGGGTAATCCCCGCAGCTTTCAGTGCCACGCTATTGAGCAGATACATATGTAGATCTGTACGCGGAACTGCGACAGGCGTGTCTGGGGTCACAGCATCAATCCAACTTTTGTCCGGCAGGTCCCCGCCTAATCTTTGTTCATCCCAACTACCCCCTAATATCCAACGTCCTGGCCGCTCGCGCGCGGCTTTACCAAGCCGGTCGGCGAAATCCTGCCGCGATGTGGCAGATAAAAGGTCAGGTTGAATAAGCCGATTAGATCCGGTGAGGAAATGGGTATGGTTATCCATAAACCCTGGGGTCACAAAGGCCCCCTGTAGATCGACGATTTGAGTGGATGCACCCGTATGAGACCGCACAGCGCCTCGACCCAATGCGGCGATCTTGTTCCCAACAAGTCCAATAGCGTCTGTTGAGGGGTTTTGATGATCCCCGGTCCACGCACTCAGATTGATGTAAGCCACATCCAACTGTCTTTCATGTTGAAGCGCGCAGCCTGCTAAGCCCCACGCCGCACTGCTCATCACGAAATGTCGTCTATTAATCATAGGGTGTCTCCTGCATCACATGTCCGACACGCTGGAAGGTCAATCCAATTTTATGAGAAAGACATTGTCGAGAGTGTCTTTTTCATAATTTTTATAAATTCTTTTGATAATTTGGACAGCGGACGGTCATCCAAGTGAATACAGTAAATTCCGTATTGAACGCGTTTCTTGAACGGTCGAAAATCCAAATCTCCGGACAGGTTTGCTCGCGCTGTGAATTCATCCACGATGGCCAGTCCAACGCCGTGCCTGACCAAAGATGCCGCGATGTAGTAGGTCTGAACGGTTATATTGGATGTTATGTCCAGATTTGTGCTGAACTGAGCATCCACGAGACGCCCCACCGTTCCCTCATCCGTCAAACGAACAATCTTACGCGCTCCAATCATGTCCAACGAGACTTCTGCGGGCAAATCCGGAAGGTCACTTTTACGAAAGAGTAGAACGAGTTCAGCTTTACCAATTTCCCTATCAGCAAGCCGAGGATGCATTGGAGCATCATAGACAATGCCGATATCGCTATGCCGCTCATATAATGACCGCAACATACCTTCATTGTGCATCGTCTTGATATCGAAGGTCACATCAGGAAATTTTTTTAGAAATGCGGCTACCGTGGCGGGAGCAACTTCCAATCCCAGTGACGGCAAAACCGCAATACGCAAATGACCCTCATGTCCCCGGCCGATATTCTTCGTCGTTTCATTGAGAGAATGGATTCTAGCGTAAACATCGCGTGCCTCAGTAAATAGAATATGCGCTTCGTCTGTTGGTGCCAACCGCCCCTTTACGACCCGGAACAAAGTAAATCCGATGCGGCTTTCTGCGTGTCTTAAAACCTTACTGACGGATGGTTGGGAGACGTTCAGATGCCGGGCCGCTCCGCTGACGGAACCAGCCTGGTATACGGCGCAAAAAACTTCGATATGACGGAGTGACATCATCGTATGATGGGTCTCACGATATATGGGTTATTCATAGTATTTTTTGCTTTGACTTTCAATTCTAGGCGGACCTTTCCTGAGTTCACCGTTCGGCAGGGGCCTAGACGCCCCGAATGGCCGCTGCACTGAGCATTTCGTTCTCAATTACACGCTCTGGAATGCGATGCTGGTATAGACGAAAGCTATATCTCAACTCCACATTGATTTAGGTGTGATCGTTGGAATTCGACCCCGGTTACTTAATATGGCCCCATAGTCTTACTCAAAAAACAGATGTCTTCTATTTGTTTAAATTTAAAAAGGCCTTTGATATGAGTTATAAAAAATTCGGTCTGACAGTTTTTCTTGGGGCTACATATTTTGTCGCGTCATCGCTTTCGGTCAACGCTCAAAGCCTTCCTCCACTCTATCAAACAATTGAAACCCCCGTCTTGGGCGACAAGGGGATGGTGGTGAGCCAAAGCTCTATCGCGAGTGAAATTGGAGCCGATATTCTGCGAAAAGGAGGAAACGCGGTCGATGCCGCGATTGCCACGGCCTTCGCCTTATCAGTGACACTACCAAGAGCCGGAAATATTGGCGGTGACGGGTTTATGTTGGTCTATATTGCCAATGAAGACCGCACTTATGCCATTGATTACCGCTCTGTGGCGCCTGCGGCTGCCACCGTTGATGCTTTTCTTGAATCTGACGGGAGCGTAAGTGGTGAGGCCTATCGAGGCATTAAAGCTGCTGGAATACCGGGGACGGTCGCGGGCCTATATCGCGCCCATGAACGCTTTGGAAAACTCCCTTGGAAAGACCTTGTTGAGCCTGCCATTGATCTTGCCGAGGACGGGTTTGATCTGTCTTGGGACGGTATAAATATAATTGAACGGGCTCGCGATCGGATTAGCGAGCAAGGCGTCGCCTCAAGCGTATTCTTTAAAGATGACGGTGAAAGTTACAGTCACGGCGAGCGCCTGAAACAGCCAGACCTTGCATGGTCGCTTAAGAAAATCAGAAAAGGTGGGGCTGATGCGTTCTACCGCGGGCCTATTGCCAAACGGATTGCCAAAGAAATGTCCGAGAACGGCGGGCTCATCACACTCGATGATTTGGCCAATTACCGCGCGATTGACCGAGACCCTCTCGTCGGGAGTTATCGTGATACCCGGCTAGTGACCATGCCCCCTGCCAGCGGCGGCGGCGCGAGTATCATTGAACTCCTCAATATTCTGGAGAATTTTGATCTGAAAGAGGCAGGGTGGAAATCAGCCGCGAGCTATCATCTCATTGCCGAAGCCATGAAGTTGTCGTTTTCAGATCGCTTTAGATATGCCGTGGATCTGGATCATGGCGAAATGCCGCTCAAAACCATGACGTCGAAAACCTATGCGAAAGATCGCGCGAGATTGATAACAGAGCGAAAAGCTTCGCCGCTCGGGCACACTGAACCCGGCGACCCTTGGGCAGAGCAAAGTCGCGACACGACCCACTTGTCCGTCGTCGACTCCGAAGGAAATGGTGTGAGCAACACCTTCACACTGGGCAGCAATTTCGGATCTGGCGTCATGTTGGATGGGACGGGATTTATGCTGGGCAATCTCATGGGGAATTTTGCCATTGGCCAAGAGGGAGAAGAACGCATCGACGGAAAAGTCCGGAGCGCCAATAAACTCAGAGGTGGCCATCGCCCGATTTCCAGCATGTCGCCTACAATGCTATTTAAGGACGGTCGATTATGGGCTGTCGTCGGGAGCCCAGGGGGAAACACCATTCCCAGCACGGTGTCGCAAATGATCATCAATCTGGTCGATTATGATCTATCCGTTGCCGAAGCCACACACTCGCCCCGCATCTATCCTGAATACCGCACAGGCGAACTTTCCGTGGAGCGCGGCGTCTCACCGGACACTCTGGCACTCCTCAAAGAGTGGGGGCACAATTTTAAAGTCGGTGCGACGAACGGAAGCACGCAGTCGATTGTTGTTGATGCGCCTGGCGTTCAGGGCGCTGCGGACCCTCGCCGGCCTGGCGCATCGGCCGTTAGCGAGTAGGATTTAGCAAACTCATAGAAATCGGCGCATGTGGATAATGACCCGTATGCTGCCATAGGAGCCAATCATGCCTTTGTCTTTCAACGCCTTCAGATCATTATTTCTGATCTGCTTGACCGCGTCTCTTTGCGCAGTGACGAGTCCTGCCTACGCCCAAGGCGTCGTATCTTCCGCGGATCCCAGAGCATCGAATGCGGGATTAAAAATGCTAGAAGCTGGCGGCAGCGCAACAGATGCCGCCTTGGCAATGATGATAGCTCTCACCGTCGTAGAGCCCCAATCCAGCGGAATTGGCGGCGGCGGGTTTTTTGTCCATCACGATGCAGAACATAACACAATAGATACGATTGACGGTCGTGAACGTGCGCCGGGGTCCGCCACGCCCGATCAGTTCTTGGATTCCTCAGGGCAACCCCTCCCCTTCAAAGACGCCTTTCCGGGCGGCTTGTCTGTCGGGATACCGGGTAATATCCGGTTGATGGAAGAGGCGCACCGGCGTTGGGGTGTGCTAACCTGGGCAACACTGTTCGAACCGGCCATTAAGTTGGCAAATGACGGGTTTGAAGTGTCTCCGCGTTTCTCCCGGACAGTCACCTATTGGTCGAAAAGCTGGCAGGATTTTCCGGATATGGCCGCTCTATATGCGCCAGATGGCAAACCCGTTTCCAGCGGCGATATTATCCGCAACCCCAAGCTTAGCGCTCTGTTGACGCGCATTTCTACCGAGGGTGCGCCAGCATTTTATTACGGCGAAAACCCGCGCATCATTAGTGATATTGTTGGCACGACCCCGCGTAACCCGACGAAAATGACGCCCCTAGATTTTTCTCAATATACTGCGACACCGCGTGAGGCCGTGTGCAGTCAATACCGGGAATATCGTGTGTGCGGCATGGGTCCGCCATCATCCGGTGCGACGACAGTGCTCGGTATTTTAGGGCTGCTGGAACGGTTTGATCTCAAAGCCTTAGGCCCAAACTCTGCGCAGTCATGGCATTTGATCGCCGACGCTATGCGTCTGACTTATGCCGACCGAGCCATCTATACAGGCGACAATGATTTTTCCCCCGTTCCGGTCGATGGGTTGATTGACCCTGAATATCTCAGGGCTCGTTCCGCTCTTATTAATCCAAACAAAGCTTTGGACGATGTCGTCGCTGGCTCACCGCCCGGATCGCAACAACCTGGCGCGCCGTCTCCGATCCAAGAAGGCGGCACGACCCACTTCTCTGTTGTCGACAGCGCCGGCAATGTTGTCGCCATGACCTCGACTATTGAAGGGGTGTTCGGCAGTCAGTTGCTGGCGAATGGGATGGTCCTCAATAATGAGCTGACCGACTTTAGCTTTATGCCCGAAGAGAACGGCGTGCCTGTTACGAACCGCGTTCAGCCATTCAAACGACCGCGCTCATCCATGAGCCCAACGATTGTTTATAATGCAAAAGACGAACCCATTTTAGCATTGGGCTCAGCGGGTGGCCCCCGCATTATCATGCATGTTCTCAAAACCCTTGTGGGAGTTCTTGATTTCGAATTGACCGCCGAAGAGGCCATCGCGCTTCCCAATATCTTCTTCGATGACGACACGATCATTCTCGAAGACAAACCGCTCAGCCAAAGGCTCCAACTCGCTTTGACAGATATGGGGCATGATGTCCGCCTTGGCCGACAATCATCCAAGGTCAACGCTGTTCAGAAAATCAGTGACGAATGGTCCGGGGCGGCTGATCCGCGTAGCGACGGTATCGCGCTAATTCATACAGCCCCGCTGGATTAGAAAGAGACACTTTATGTTCAGATTTGCCTTACTATCGACAGTCGCTCTGCTCACGGGATGTGCGTCAAATCCAGCTCCAAAGTATACGAGCGACATCGCCTACTCCGTACCGAAAGATGTCAGTTACGCTTGGGCGACGTTTGGCAAAACCGGTATTCTTGATAGCGATACGTCGGGCTTGGCAGATCGCCGAACGGAGCGGGCGCTCACCTTGGACGATCCAGTCCGCATCGCATCCATTTCGAAACTTGTTCTGACCCTAGGTGTCATGAAACTGGTCGAACAAGGACAGCTCGATCTGGATCAGGACGTGTCCGAAATTCTCGGTTGGGACGTTCGGAACCCAGAATTTCCGGATACGCCTATCACGCTCAGGCTTCTTTTGTCCCACACATCCAGTCTGATGGATGACGGTATTAATTACGGAGTCAGACTTGGCGTGCCGCTCGAAGATGTCGCCGGAGCACCGGATGTCTATGACCCAGATCATGCCCCTGGCACCTACTTCCGATATTCGAACCTGAATTTCCCGATCGTTACATCCATTATGGAGCGCGTAACAGGGGAACGAATGGACAGGCTCATGCAGCGCTTAGTCTTCAATCCGCTCGCGATGGATGCCTGTTATAACTGGACCACATGCAGCGACGAGAAAGTCGCGAAGGCTGTGGTCCTTTATAAGCTGAACGGCGACGTCTATCTCGATGATAGACGAGGAAAACGACCGGACTGTCCAGTGCGCGTCAAGGCTGGGCTGGCATGCAATTTGGATGCCTATGTCCCAGGCGACAATGGCGCCCTATTTTCGCCACAGGGCGGCCTGCGAATTTCCGTTCGCGACCTGACGACAGTTGGACAGCTACTGCTCAACGAAGGACGTTATGACGGACAGCCCTTTTTGAAAGCAGAATCCATTCGGGAGATGCAAACGCCTCAATGGACATTTGATGGCACCAATGGTGACACGTCCGGAGAGACGGACGGTGAAACGAATAATGGCTTTTACTGCACGTATGGTCTGGCGACCCAAATTCTTCCGACCGATGTCCCGGGCTGTGCCGATGATGTTGGTAAAGGGCAAAATTGGAGCGGCCATGCTGGCGACGCATACGGGCTACGGTCTGGTCTGTGGGTGGATATGAGTAAAGGCACTGGCATTGCTTATTTCGCCACCAATAATGGCGACACACCTCCAAAAGGAGAGTCATATTATCGCGCTATCGAAGAATTTCTGGCGGCCAAGCACGAAGATTAATGCTCAAGCTTTCTCCGTTTAAAACACCCACTTAAACTCTACAATTACGGAATAGGCTCAATCTCTTCACCGACTGGAGACGAGAAGGTGGAGTCCTCAACTGGCGTTCTTGTATCAATCAAGACCGCAGCGGAAATCTGACCATATAAATTCACCGTTGTGCGCATCATGTCCGGAATGCGGTCAATGCCGAGCATAATGGCTAAGCCAGCCACGGGGACACCAATGGCATCAAGCGCCGGCGCCATTGTGACGACACTTGAAGATGGCACGGGCGCAACAGTCAGGGACACGAGGAACGTGGCCAAAATAACGGCACCAGCAGCGCTTAGTGCGACTGGGACATTATAAATATGCGCCAGAAACACGATAGCCGCGCCTTGAAATAAAGCGCTTCCTGGTCTGTACATGGATGCGCCTAGGGGGATTAAAAGCTCAGACACGGTTTCCGAGACACCTAAATTATTTTGCGATTCTTCTAAAGACACAGGGATCGCAGCGGCTGTGCTGGTCGTTGAAAAGGCAATTGATGCCGCACCGACTGTTCCCTTGAGAAAGCGCGACGGCCCCATCTTTGCGATGAAATACAGCAGTGGCAGAAATACGCAGACCATTAGAATGAGAAGTCCTGCCAGAACACTGACGATAAATATCCCAAGACTTTGAATAAGCCCCCAACCCAGCAAGGCGGTCGCTGGCGCAACTAACCCGAAGATGCCGATGGGAGCCGTGTAAAGAATCCACCACACCAGTTTGATCAGAGCTTCACTCACATCCTCAGATGCTGTGATCATGCGCAACCGACGCTCTTCCGGCAGAGTTCCTGCCGCGGCAGCAACAAGAGCGGTGAAAACAATCAGTGGCAAGATTGCCCCGCTTGATGCGGCTGCAAACGGATTGGCGGGGATCAGGCTCACCAAAAAATCTGTTATGCTTGGCAGTTCGGGAACCTCAACGGCCTCCACGTTCGGCATGTTCAGCTGCGGAGCAAAGCGCAAGCCAAACGCCATAACACCCATTCCAATAATGATCGCAGGGATAAGCGTGACCCAGTAAAACGCTAGACTCAGGCCGCCAATCCTACCCAGCTTTCGCGGATCTCCCAGACGGGCGACACTCGCGAAAATGACCGAGACAACAAGAGGAATAACCACCATTTTTATGGCATTTATGAATAAGCTGCCCAGCGGTGCGGATTCTCTTGCGATTGTATGGAGGACTGAGTTGCCGGTCATCGCGGCACTGAGCCCTACGGCAAGACCGAGTAACAAGCCGAGAGTGATCATCTTATTCAGCATGGTGATCCTAGCGAGGTGGTTTGCAACAGGTCATGCCCTGATAAGCCAAAATTGATTTGGGGCGGAAAACCGCCCCAAAGACTTAGTCAAACTTTTTCGTCAATCTCATATAGACATATCGGCCAAGGTTGGAGTGAAGTGCTCCATTATACCCGTAGGCACCATCCGAAAAAGGTGGATCCGTATCAAAGATGTTTTGCATTCCAACCTGTGCCCGAACGCCGGTTTTGAACAGATTGCGCTTTGTGACCGATCCATTCACGACGATACGGGACGGAACCTCATATGCATTGCCATCCGCATCTGTGACGAAGGTCTCAACGACGCCTCCGACATAGTTTGCTGACAGATAAGTGCTCCAGTCTGAGTCAATCCCTCTCCAGCTGACGGATGCGTGTCCGCGCCATTTCGGAAAGTCTGAAACTCCGATGAGCGATCCCGCTGATGACCCTAAGCTGTCAGGATCTGCACCAAACTCGATCAATCGCTGAGCGAGCTCTCCAGGCTCTTGATCAAAGGTAAGGAGGCGGGCTGCATTGACCTTGAAGTTCAAGTCGCCAAAGCTGGTCTCTTGCCTAAACTGAGCACCCAGGTCCAAGCCCTCGACAACACGCCTATCCAGATTTTCAAAACCCCTACGGATGAGTATAATTTCTCCGAGTGGGTTGTCTGCGTCGGGTGTGTCGCGGATAACATTTGGGTTCGACGACCCCTGCGACCGAAGCAGGGCATCGAGGCGAGACGCGTTTGAACCACTGGGAACGCCGGTTGTCCCATCCGTTTCGACCCTCCAAAAATCGGCGGTGAAGATAAGATCGTTGACCGGTTCTAACACCACACCAAAGTTTATGTTTTCACTTTTCTCTGGGCCAAGATCGGGATTCCCGGCGGTTTCAAGAACATAGTTTCCGTTGCTCGGACCGTCATTAATGTCTCCGGTTCCAAGAAGAATGCCCTCGGCAAAATCATCGACACTGGTCGTCAAGTTGGAAACAGGTGTGTTCAGCTGAACGAGATTGGGCGCTCTAAAGCCCAATGAGTAAGCACCGCGAAACTTGATCTGTTCAATGGGAGACCAGGCCACGCCAACTTTAGGCCGGGTAATATCTCCGCTGCCACTGAAGCTTTCGTAACGCACAGCTGCTTGGACATCGAGCCTGTGGAACAATGGCCGGTCTCGTAAAACCGGGATCAGCAGTTCGGCCCACCCTGAAAACACTTGCCGATCGCCAGATATATCCGGGCGGAAACTACTGCCTTGAACGCTACTTTCGTTGGTAAACTCACCCGGAGCTAAGCTGGTGTCGAGTGGATCGATAAATGGTGCACTACCATCCAAAAGGTCCGAATTGTTTTCATCAAACGTTTCGGACCGAAACTCCACACCGAGACCAATACCGACATCGCCATCCGGCAACGAGAAAATTGAGGGATTTGAGACCCTGAAATCGGCCAGCGTCAGCTGTGTTTTCGCCGCACGTGTCACGTTCACAATAAATGGATCAATCACGCTTCTTGGATTAACCGTTGAATCGGTAATACTGGCCGGATTAGCGGGATTGACGCCCGTAAACATATTGTAGGCATCGGGCGTATCCAGTCTTAGAGAGGCCTGAAGCAAGGGCGTGCTGATCCGGTTATCCGTCGAGTCTCTGACCGTCGCACCACTGTGTAAAAATGCGGAATCATAATCCCAGCCTGAAAAAGTTCCTCGGATGCCGCCCAGAACTCTAAAGCTCTCACCAGTAACGGTTATATCTCGGGGACCAACATCAACAGGACGCAGGCTGATGATCTCAAAGCCCAAACCTTCTACCGGAACAATCCCCGGGTCTAGACCAGGAAGGCGATTGGGATTGGCACGACCATCATCAAATGTGACCGGTCCGAAAGGGTTATAGTAATAGTCTGCAGGAACGAAAAACCGACCATTACTCAATATGCTGGCCTGTTCCCACTGCCGCTCGGTTTTAGAATTGTAGTAGGACGCCTCTCCATAAAGCTCCGTCGTAGCATTCAATTCGTGGTTTAAGTGTCCGAAGATATTAAATCTTTCATTGTCGGATACCAATGTTCGTTGCTCATTGCGGTTGGGACGGATGGCGCGATCCTGTCCACTTGAATCTAGACAGACATTATAAACACCATCAAAGAAGTTCGTCTGCGCGCCGGTTAATCCGCGGCCACCGCAATCATCGACGGTTAGCAAATTTCCATTGTCGCTGACGAGATCGGTCGGACGCAAATGAAAGCCTCCTAGCCCGTTAAAGTTAACACGCGCAAAGGCCTCCAAGCTTGATCGATTGTCGAGGGACAGATCAGCCGCAAACGCTGCGGGTGCATTGACGCGTTGGTCTGAATTCGCCGCGTAATCTTTTTCGTTTGCCAGCAAACCATCGCGCCAATCAGCACTGGCCGAAACGACTATGCTGGTACGCCCATCATTCAGCTGAAAGCCTTTTGCACCACGAACGTTGACGTTAAACCGTCCGCCATCCAACTCGCCGCCAACTCGGGCACTGATTTCCGAGCCGTCATAATCATTATCCAGGATGTAGTTGATAACACCTCCAACTGCGTCGGCCCCGTAAATGGCACCAGCACCATCTCTTAGAACTTCAACACGTTTGATGGCCCCTGTTGGCAGTGTATTCGCATTTGGCGTTGTCACCGGGACGCCAAAGTCTGTCTGCGTGATTGGATGAAGCACCATCCGCCGACCATTGAGCAGGACTAAAGTGTTCCCCTCACCAAGACTGCGAAGATTGTAAGAGGCCACATCCCCTCGTGCCGAATTGACGCCGACAATCGATGCATTTTCACCGTTAAAACCAATTGCTCCGATTTGTGGAATGGACCGAAGAAGATCCTCCCCAGACTCGAGGCCAGCGGCCACAAGGTCTTGCGCAGATATCACGGAAACGGGCAGATCGCCTGCAATGTCAGCGCCCTTAATCTGGGTGCCGGTGACGATAATCTCGTCAACCTCCGCGCCTGGCGCGGCGACTTGGCCATAGGCAGCGTTAGCCACCATAAGTGATAAGGCCGATACTGATGCCGATAATTGCACCGCGGTACGTAGTGACTGTTTCATGTGATGAACTCCCCTTTTGTCGAACTTATTTTATGCATTTTCTTGGTTATTCGCCCTCGGCGGACGAGGCCGGAACTGAATTGAGGCAATCGTGACCGTTGCCATCAAGCTTGGATCTGAGAGCGCGGCCAAACAGTCCGCCTGTCACGTTTTTGTTCTGGATGGCGAATTTGCCGTTGATGATCAGGTGAACCACACCGTCGGATAGCTGCTCGGGCTCGGCATAATTAGCATTAGGCTTGAAGGTTTCTGGATCGAAAACGACGATATCCGCAAAATATCCAGTCTTAAGGAACCCGCGATCTTTCAATTCAAATGTCTCGGCCGCTAATCCAGCGCTGCGATAGACGAAATCCGATTTCGTTATTGTTTGTCTGTCAACCACGTATTTTGAAAACTTCTGCGGGAAACTTGCGAACTTTCGCGGGTGTCCGGAACTTCCATCTGACCCGGTCATGACCCAAGGCTGCTTCATAAAGTATTCGACATCAGCCTCTTGCATATTGAAAGATGCGATTTGCGCATCGCCACTCGCCAGAATATCTATAGCCGCGTCGATAGGGTCTAGGTTCAAAGCCAGTGATACATCTTCGAGGGTTGTGTTTTCAAAGGTGGGATTAACCTCAATTACCCGCGTTATTAACAATGTATTTGCTCCACCGCGACGGCGTAAGTTCTCAGACATTTCTGTCCTGATCTTGGCACGGTCCGATGGGTTTTTTAATCGCTGCCGCGTCTGAACCAAACCGCCATCCAGCGCCCACGCTGGTAACAGTGCATTGCTAATCCGCGTGCCAGAGGCGAGCCAAGGATATTGATCCGCTGTTACGTTCTGCCCTTGAGCTCTGGCATTTTTAACCAGCTCTACGACATCTCCGCTGGCACCCCAGACGTCGGTACCAAGCGCCTTAATATGAGAAATATGGGTCGGCGCACCGGAACGGCGTCCGATATCAATGGCTTCGGAAATCGCATTTCTAAGCCCAATGGAGTAACTACTCTCATCGCGAATATGCGTATCATAATACCCATTCCGCGCTCCCGCCTCACGGGCGAGTGCCACAACTTCATCCGTTTCCGCAAAGTTTTGCGGCGTGTAGTATAAGCCTGATGAAAAGCCGAAAGCACCGTCACACATAGCGCGCGCAACTAGCTGCTTCATATCGCCTAACTCAGAGTCTGTAGGCGCTCTATCAGCCAGACCTATGACGCGACGGCGCACGGCTCCGTGGCCAACCAGAAGAGCGACATTCGTCCCTGTGCCTGATTGCGATAAGGTTTTCCTTCGTCCAGAAATATCGGGATCACCCCCACCGTCATTTCCGATAAAAACGGTCGTGACACCTTGGGTTAGGTAGTTCAGATTCAATCGATCTTTATCATTCTTTGAAAAAAGCTCTGAATTAGCATGTGTATGAGGGTCGATGAAACCAGGCGCCACGGTCAACCCTTGCGCATCAATGCGGGTGTCTACGTGAGAAAACTGAGTTTTTGCATCGCCCACAAAAACGATCCGGTCGTCCTTGATTCCAATATCCGTAATGAAAGGAGTCCCGCCCTCATTTCCGACATAGACGGTTCCGCCTGAGATCAAGACGTCGATTGACGATGTATCAGCTGCAGGAATGGCGGATGTCGAACTGGACATACACCCAGCAAGCAAAGGCAAGGATAGTGCGGACAGCGTAATGGAAGACCAAGAGCGTCCCTTTGCCCTGCAACCCTCATTTCGCAGTCTCATCATTATTTATTGTGCCAATCGTTTTCGCAAATTTCGTGAAGATCTTTTATAGGGTTACCCCTCAAACCATCCCCATCGCCAGTATCAAGACTTTCGACAGACATATACTAAGGCTATGGTCGAACCTGCGGCACCCGCTTTTATACCGTCATTATTCTAGGTGGGTGCATCCGACGTCCGTCGAACACGCACCCATTCGGCCTGTCGTCTTCAAGCCATAATGGCCCGTCAACATCGATGAACTCCACCCCTCGGGCCATCGCGAATATCGGCCCGATTGATAATGATGTGCAAATCATGCACCCGAGCATGACATCAAGGCCGAGACTTTCCGCAGAAACACGCAACTTCAAAGCCTCTGTTAATCCGCCCGTTTTATCGAGTTTAATATTTATCGCGTCGTATAGCTTTGCGAGGTCTTCGAGGTTTTCTGTACTGTGACAGCTTTCATCCGCACAGATCGGAATCGGGCTCTTCAAATATTCAAGATCACCGTCCCGGCCTTGTGGCAAAGGTTGCTCGATCAGATCTACTTTGGCATCGACGAGTATCGGTAAAGCATCGCTAAGCTGAGCCATCGACCAAGCCTCGTTGGCGTCAATGATGATCTTTGCTTTTGGGGCGGCTTCCCGCACGGCTATAACGCTTTTTGCAATGTCTGTATCGCCAAGCTTGATTTTTATGAGGCCGGCACCGATCTCTTTTGCCGCCGCAGCCATCCTATCTGGCGTATCTAAACTAATAGTCTGAGCGGTTCTAACTGGAGGAAACTCCCCCAGTCCGAAAAGTCCGGCTAGACGTGATCCGTTTTTGTGGGCCTCTAGCTGCCATAAGGCACAATCCACAGCGTTTCTCGCCGCGCCCGCTGGCATTAGATGTTGCAAATCCTGTCGGGATATTCCGGCCTCAATTTGCGGGAACACGCTCCGAATGTCTTCAATGACTTGGCTCTGGCTTTCACCGTATCGAGGATAAGGAACGCACTCGCCAAGGCCTTCAAATCCGCCTTCTGTGATCTCTACGACAACAATGTCGGCCGTCCGCTTTGCGCCACGGGAAATATTGAAAACCGTTTTTAGGGGCCAGCTTTCAGCCGCGACTTTAATGGCTCTTTTCATCAGTAATTTTCGGTTTGGAAGAAAGTTATCTAAGCTAAAATTTGGTCAACAATTCTCCCAACGCCGTCTCGCATTGGGTCCTGACATGGAAGGCTAAATTCCTGCTCAAGCTGGCTGCAAAGCTGTTTCGCGTCCGCTTCATTTAAATATCGGGTATTGAGCGCAATTCCGGAAAACTCAACCTTCGGATTAACGACTTTGGCCGCCCATAAATTAGCCTCTATGCACGACCCTATACTGGGCAAATCTCTGCCCGGCAGGTTACGCATGTGATCCCTATTCGGTTGATGACACATAACTAAGCGATCAGGCTGCGCGCCATGTAGGAGCCCTAAAGATACGCCTGCGTAAGCAGGATGGAACAACGATCCTTGTCCTTCGATGATGTCCCAACCCCCGTCCTCGCGCGACGGCGATAAAGACTCGACACTGCCGGCGATGAAATCAGCAATAACGGCGTCGACCGGCACGCCGGTTCCGGCAATGAAAATGCCCGTTTGGCCGGTTGCTCTGAAGTCGGCATTGATGCCCCTGGCGACCATATTCTTTTGAATAGCGAGTGTTGTGAACATCTTACCAACCGAGCAGTCAGTGCCAACAGCTAGAACCCTATTGCCGCGCCTCTTTATTCCCGTTCCGACTTTAAAGGCCTGATTTGAATGACGGACATTGTGAAGCGTCCGATTATTTCGCTTTGCCGCATCTCTGACCTGTTTGTGATCCTCAAGAGCGTGATGCATGCCCGACGCTACATCCAAGCCTAGTTCAAGCGCCTGAACGATATCGTCTAAGTGCGAGCTCTCAATAAAGCCCCCTCCGTTGGCGTATCCAAGCACAAGTGTCTTTGCGCCCCGCTTGACCCCTTCGGCGATTGTCATGCGCTCCGCGCCGACCGTAGCGATACTTCCGCTATTTATAACTTCACCAACCACATCATCGGGTCGCCACGTCATGATCCCTTGCGCCGTTTTCACGGATAGAGGGTCGTCACTGCCACCTAGATATAGGAGGTACGGTCGTCTGATCATCGTATGCTCGCATGAGGCTTCCGCCGTACAATGCTCAATTGTGTGAATATGCGATATGAGTAATCGTTCAAAGCCACATAGCTTTCGGCTATAGGTCGTGAGTTAATTCGGCATTGTCACGGGAAACTGCGTTTGAGACTACTTACTAAAGTATTAGCATGACGCAGAGTTGTTTTGCTACTTCAAGACGCCTCGTGAACTTATTCAACTCGAAGTCATGACGTACGTCCGTTTTTTGCAATCACTCTGAAGTTTCGAAGATCTTCGCTATAACCGTGGGCTCATCTACCCTAAATGCATTCGTCCCCGGGCCTTTTTTATTTTGATATTTGCAACGATAACTGGCCAAAGCGCGCCTCATCCTTCTCCACAAACCACTGGACTTTCGTCGTATATGGCGCGGTAGTGCGTTCCATTCCCGATCTTATGGTCTTGTCTCAGTAGTAGCGCTCACAAGATGTGGGCGCTACTACTGAGACCAACATGCCCACACAGGCCCAAACCCTGATCACCGCGATCAACCCACCCCGCGCAGACACCAAGCAAGCCAAGCTCGTTGCGATGCTGTCGCGTAAAAGCGGTGTCACATTGACAAAAGCGAGTGAGTCGCTCGGCTGGCTGCCACATACGACCTCAGCCGCCATGACGGGCTTACGAAAGCGCGGTTACGCCGTCTCTGTGATCGAGGGGGGCTTCGTCTATAAGGACAAAGTCTGGAGCTCGCTGAGCGCCATCGCCAAGGACATCACAGGCGCGCATTGGTCCGGCCCGCGCTTCTTCGGCCTGAACACAAGCACAGTATCTCCTTGAGACAGAGCTAGCTCATGTCTCAAACCAAGAAGCGCTGCGCCGTCTATACCCGCAAGTCGACAGAGGAAGGCTTAGATCAAGCCTTCAACTCACTCGATGCCCAAGCGGAAAGTTGTGGCGCATACATTCTGTCTCAAGCCGGTGAAGGCTGGACCTCGACGGGGCAGGTTTACTCAGACGGCGGTATCTCCGGCGGGCATATGGAGAGGCCGGGTCTTCTTGCTATGATTGCGGACATTGAGGCAGGCCAGATTGATATTGTCGTCGTCTATAAGGTCGACAGATTGACACGTTCACTGGCAGACTTTGCTAAGCTGGTTAATGTGTTCGATCGGCACGGCGTCTCGTTCGTCTCCATCACTCAAGCCTTCAATACGACAACGAGTATGGGACGGCTGACCCTGAACGTTCTGCTCTCCTTTGCTCAGTTCGAACGAGAGGTGACTGCGGAACGGATCAGAGACAAAATCGCAGCCTCCAAGAAACGGGGACAGTGGATGGGTGGGCTACCGCCTCTGGGCTATGACAACATCAACAAGCAGTTGGTCGTGAATGAGAGCGAGGCCAATACGGTCCGTCACATCATGACTCGCTATATTGACCTAGGCTCTGTCCGCAAGCTCAAGGGCGAACTCGATCGGGATGGCTATGTCACCAAAGAGCGGATCACGAAGAAACAGTCCCAAGTTGGCGGCAAGCCGTTCAGTCGAGGCCATCTCTACAAGCTTCTGTCGCGAAACGAGTTGATCTCAAAACTTGCCACCTGAGACGGCACGAAAAGTAGGCGGAATAACGGCTGTATTTGCGTCTCTCTGAGAGTCTCTCGAGACCGGTTGCTCAGCTAAACCCCCGTTAGTAGGCGGTTTTCTCACCTCCCAACAGTTGAAGGCCAAGAGTGCTGAGTGCATGGTAGTGGAGCTAGTCTGGCGAGAGCGAGTCTCACGCCCGAATTCCCTGCTTTACAGGGAATTTACAAGGAAAATTGATCGGATTCGGCGATCCAGCCGGGAATCGGCAGTTTTCTGTTCCGCAAGCCGCTGAAGTTACTGTGTTTTTACGTAAATTCCCTGCTACTTTTTATCAGGGAATTTAAGAGTCGACAGCAGGGAAAGAGAGAAAGCGGGCAGGCAATTTTCTTTACTTGAACAGGTTAACAGCTTGGTCTGACAATGCCATTCTCGGTCATGGATCGACCCCAGCACATCGCTTCAAACGCACTTTCCTCTGACAATGTACTATGAGCGGATTTTCTTTGCGAACTCCGGCCAAACCGGTCGACCCACAGCCGGATACTTTCATGGCAGACGTCGATGCCGCGCTCATGAAACAGAACTTCGACATTCCGTCGCGACCAGTGATGCCGGATGTACATCATCACGGCCAACTGGATCATTTCGTGGGACATTAAATGGATAGTGCGTCATGGGAACACCCTCACACATCAACTAAAACCCACGTTCCTCTGACAATGCCCAGAGGAGCGTTGATGTGCTTTGCGTCCTTGGGTTATGGGAACTTCGCATGTGAAGACACGTGCTCCAGATTCGACGCCCATGCAGGTTGCTCCGACACGAATATCCTGAACCGTCCGACCACATTCGCCGGTGCGCTCAGAGATCCGGCCGGGACGATCATCTTTGTTCCGTCACCATTCCTCCAAGGAACACCGGACCCACAGGTCCGGCAGAACGACTTGGAAATATCGCGCCCCGGCACCTGATAGCTGACGATATTGCCCGCACCTTCCAACCAGTCGAACCCTTCGATTTCCACGAACAGGTTCGATGCAAACGCAGATCCGGTGATTTGGCGGCACTGATCACAGCTACACAAAAACAGTTTCTCGAACGTGTTGACGACCTCGAATGATACGGCGCCGCAAAGGCAGCCCCCTTTGATCTTCTGGATTGGTGAGTTGTCTGGAGAGGTCATAAGCTGTGCCTTTCATAGTGCATCACGCGGCTTGTTTTCGCGGGCTACTTGGCCGCTTCGATAAGCTCGATGCTATATCCGTCGGGATCGTTCAGAAACGCGATGACTTCTTTGTTCCCGGTCTCGATGGGCGCAAATTTCATTGGGCCCGCTGGTCTTGGCACCTTAACGCCCATTTCCGTTAGACGCGCGCAGGCTGCGGAGATATCCGATACTTCTAGCGCGATATGGCCGTAGCCGGTGCCGTGCTGATAACCGTTTTCGTCCCAGTTCCACGTCAATTCCACCATGGGTGCCGACGGGTTTTCGCCGTATCCCATAAAAACCAAGGTGAAACGGCCTTCGGGAAATGTCTCGCGCCGTATCTCGCGCATGCCCAGCGCATCTGCGTAAAAGGCGATGGAGCGATCAAGGTCGCCCACGCGGAGCATCGTGTACAGAATGCGTGTTGGAAGGCTGGTTTGCTCGTTCATTCGAATTGTCCTTGCGAGATGTAAAGTGCCGACAAGCCGCAACACGCGGCTTGTCGGCATAAGAAACTAACTTAGGGTTTTAGGCAGACTTCGCCGCTGTAACGGACCAGTCCTTCAAGGCCGTTGGGGTCCCGCAAGTCGACCAGGCCATAGCTGTTGAAAGAACCGTTGGCGCCCTTCATCGTTCCGCGTCCGGTACCCTCTTGGATGTCATAGGAGATCTCAAGCATGAAACGTCCGGGTTTGCCCGGCACAGACGTCAGAATCCCAAGGTCTTTGGTCTGGAACGCGCCGCCATCGGCACGGCCAAAATAATGCTCCATATCCATTTCGAGGCCCGTAGCTGTTTCGCGCTGACCGGTGATTTTGCCCGCTGCATTTTGCACACTGCCCGTCAAAGTGGCGGAGATAATGATGGGATTGCCTTCACCTTCGCCGAAGAAGTTCGGGATTGCGACACCACCGATGGGGGAGCAGATACTGGTACCGGCCGAAGCGCTTGTTGCGCCTGTAAGGGAGATAGCGGACGCAAGCGCCAGTGCGACGAGAGAGAGTTTAGACATAATTTTTCCTTTGAGTGAGTTGTGGTAAATCGTAGTAATTTCGGCAGGGTGATCACCGCCTGAGCTGACCCCGGTTTTAGGGCCAACTGCTTGTTTTGGCGGCGAAGCTATTGTTTCTTGTGGCTCAGGCAGCCTTGATATCCATCGCCTGTTGAATGTCACCGAGACGGAGAACCTGCCCGGCCCCGGCCCAGCCACCGTCGGTGACTTCATAGAGCATGGCCCAGTGGTTGAGCCTGTCCTCGTAAGGACCAACAACATCATCGACGATACGCCCGATTTCAGCGACGAGGCTTGTTCTGGTCTCGTCGTTCAATGCGCCCTGCGGCGTTGTGACAGCGATGCGAAACGGGGGTTTCTCAAGTGCTGTTCCACCAACGTAAAACGTTCCCTCTGGCTTTTCATTGAAATGAGCCCAAACCAGAGACTGTGCGCCTGCGCTGTCAAGTGGGGCCCCTTCAGCCTTCAGTACGGCATTCGAGAGCTGAGACATCAAAGCGTCTTGTTGTGATTTATCCAGATCACCCCGTGGGGCGTCTACTTGAATGAGTGGCACGATAATTTCCGATCTTTGCTTGGGTTAAGTGTAATAGGGGGAGTTGAGGGCGCGATTGGCGGCAGTCCCCACTGCGACCGATATAATTTTGCGGCGGCTGATCCCTGTTTCGATTCGCGACTTTGTCTGGTGCTTCATCTGGTTTTCCTTGTCGCCGCGACGCCCGCTTTGACTGGTTGCGCTTCGAGAGAGATTTCTATATAACGATCACTATATAACGATCACTATGCCGTCAACATAAAAATAACGATCGCTATAAAAATCGAAGGAGCAGCCGATGGCCCAGTCGCCTAAGAAGAAAGAACGAACACGCGCGCGCATTCTGGATGCTGCAAGTCAGAGCTTCAGAAGTAGTGGTTATGCGGGAACCGGAGTTGATGGGATTGCCAAAGCTGCCGGTGTCACCTCAGGCGCATTTTACGCTCACTTCGGTTCAAAGGACGGCGCGTTTGAAGCCGCACTCGCGACCGGAATGGACGAAGTGATGGAGAGCATTCCTAATTTTCAAAGAAAATTTGGACCTGATTGGGTTGGAGCATTTGCCGATTATTATCTGGGAGAGGCACATCGGAATGATCTTGCCTGCGGGTGCGCGATGACAACACTGTCACCCGAAGTTGCGCGAGCCGATCCCGAACTGCACATAGCTTATGAAGCGAAGATAAACAAAATTGTGGGTTTGATCGCTGATGGTTTGAGCGGGGACTCCGATGAGGTCCGCCGCACCCGGGCTTGGGCAATGTTGAGCACACTGATCGGTGGGTTGACACTTTCGCGAGCTGTAGCAAATTCGGAGATCGCAAACAGGATCGCCGCGGCAGCACGCACCACTGCTGTAGCCGCCGCCTACGCCTGAACGGCACCAAAACGTCAAATTCTAAGATTGTTCCCACATCCACCAGTCTACGGACCGTTCAGTGAACAGCCATTTGAATCGCTATCTCCTACAAGGACACTCTGCCATGCAAAACCGCCCACCACTGCCACCCTTCACCCGCGACACCGCACTCCAGAAAGTACGTCTTGCAGAAGATGGTTGGAACACACGCGATGCGCACAAAGTCGCCAAGGCTTACACGCTTGATACCGAATGGCGCAACCGTACGGCGTTTGTAACTAACCGCGAAGAGGCGGAGGCATTTCTAATAGTAAAATGGCTCCGTGAGCTCGACTACCGCCTGATCAAACAACTCTGGGCCTTCACCGACAGTCGCATCGCCGTTCGCTATGCTTATGAATGGCGCGATGACAGCGGCAACTGGTTTCGGTCATACGGGAATGAGAACTGGAATTTTGCCGACAACGGGCTGATGAGAAACCGCTTTGCAAGCATCAACGACTTGCCTATCGCCGAAGCTGACCGCAAGTTTTACTGGCCGCAGGGTCGCAGGCCAGACGGCCACCCGGAACTCTCTGAATTGGGGTTATAAAGGCTTGAGCATTTGTAGGATGAGGACCGATAATGTTCGGTCGGCTGAAGCCCAACCTTCTGCCCGGCCAGCTAAGGATTGAGCGGTCTTGTCAGAGGAAAGTCCTTTTGGGACAAACAATAGAAATCTCGTTTTCTTAGTGGATATTGCTACTTGAAGCTGGAAGGCACATTAAATAATCTTTTGAAAAAGCACCCTGCTACAATCAAAGACGTGACCATACACGCGAGTAAACTGCCGACGATATAAATTTTATTTATAACCAACCGTTCTCGCGCGCCATTCTAAATCCTTCAATTCGGTTTGAAACGTCCAGTTTTTCTAGCGCTTCTGACAGATAATTCCGGACGGTTCCGGGACGCAAATTCAAGGCCTGTCCAATTTCTTTATTTGTGAGCCCTTTTTCAACAAGACGCAAAATACGCCTGTCTCTATTGGTGAGAGGATCTCCTTGATACTGGGACTCGGCGAGATCCTCGGCGTAATATGTACCACCAGTATAAACTTTTCGTATGATCTCAACAAGTTGGTCACTTGGGGCGTCTTTCAGAAGATACCCCGCAACCCCCGCCTTACGCGACCGGGCCATGTACCCAAACCGGCCAAATGTTGTGACGATCACAACTTTTGTTCCGAGCTTATACCGAGCGATGTGTTCAGCCACTTCAATGCCGCTTAGAGTCGGCATTTCAATGTCCGTTATCAAAATATCAGGCTTATATTGCTGCACATGCCGCAGGGCTTTATCCCCATCGTCTGCCGTTGCAACAATCTCGAAATCATCTTCTAAAGATAGCAGCGCCCCTAACGCACCGCGCAGCATGCTCTGATCTTCAGCTAAAACGAGTCTTATCATTTTAAGGGTGCGTGCTGCGGGAGAACGACGGAAATTCTAGCGCCATGGGTCAGGTCAATCACGGTTGATCCGCCAATTTGAGCCACGCGCTCCTTAAGGCCCCTGAGCCCTTGCCCCGCCGCCTTCGTGCTACCCAAGCCATTATCTTCTATTTGGATAAAATTATCCTGAGGGTCTTTTGAAAACGATAGGGTGACTTCGGTCGCATTCGAATGCCGGATAATATTTGTGATGGATTCTCTGATAGCAAGCGCGGCGACTTGTTCCTGCTCCGACCTTAAATCCGGAAGTTCACCTTCAATGCTTAAAGCAATTTTAGCGGATTTAAGTGACAGTCTTGCGTTCGTAAGTTCTGACTCTACGGATGTTCGGTTCATCCCGCTGAGCACAGCTCGGATGTCTGACAACGCCTCCCGTGATGATGTGCGGATATCATTAATTTCCGCCCGGGCCGCCTCAGGGTCTTTGTCGAGTAGCTTAAGAACAAGGTCGGATTTAAGCGAGACCATGGTCAATGTGTGTCCCAGAAGATCGTGGAGATCACGCGCTATCCGTTCACGTTCTGTGATCGAGGCCTGTTGCTTTTCTAGCTCCCGCGCCCGTTCTTTTCCTTCTGCTTCGGCCATCTGATTGGCCTCCTGCATACATGTTATCCAAATAATCCCCGCCATGAACCCGACAAATATTATCTCATAAATATGGCGGTCAAAGACATAGGCTGTCGCCATATAAACAGCCGTCAGGGCAAAGAATATTAGGGCCGAAACTGTCGCCCCTCTTTGGTATCCGGCCTGTGCGACGGCATAGATGTGAAAAACCCCGTTCATGGCATTCAGTGGACCTGTCAGGACGGCAAAGCCCTCAGTCACCACTATCAGGATGATATTTTCGCGCCCCCTATTAGAAAATGACAAAAAATGTAAAGGTATAAACAGGCCGATAATCAGAGCCGTCCAGAGAACCTCAGTCGGGCTTGGCCATTTCGCCAACCAAGGTACAAAGTAGAATATGAGATAGACAAGATAAAAAGCCGGACGCTTGTCTATCGATGCAAGTTGTCGGCTCCAACCATTTATCCACCCTCTCATTATTTGAGGCTAACATCATCCAGCTGAAACTCAAACGCTCCTAGCGCTGGGCCTGCGACAAAGGCAAATCCAGTGAAGCCCTTACTGTCAAAACCTGCGAAATCTTCAAGCGACAGGTGCACAGTCTGCCAATCGGGCCCAATGACAAATTCTTGCGTCGGCGGGATGCCCGCTGCCCCTGCGTGGAAGCTCATGAGACGATAGGTCCCCGACGTGCCTTTGACCGAAAATTCAATCGACTCATATTTGGAAATATCGAGTTCCGATGTCCCTTGCTTGACGGCAATTGACGCCCCTGCCCAAGGATAGGGAAAACCGGATTTGACTTCACCAGTGACTGTCAAAGCTGCGCCGTTATCCACATTTAACAAGGCCTCTGACTTGCCGTTAGCGACTTTATCGTCTGAAGGTGTCCACTCCAAATCATCACCCGCGGTCAGGCCATTTTCAAAATCAGACAATTTTGGTTCGCTGATAGTTTTGCCCGACTTTGCGTCTTGTGTTTTCTGTGAGGCCTTGTGCCCGTTCTTTATGACATGCGAAATATTGAGCGTATCGCCTATCGTTCTCAAGGGGTCACCGCCGACCAGAACCAGATCAGCCCGGTTACCCACGCTGACTGATCCGCGCATATCAAGGTTAAATGCCTTGGCTGGCCCCGCAGCCGCTGCGTGCAAGGCCTCGGCAGGTGTCAGCCCGGCTTCCACCAAGTGCTGCATTTCAATATGCAGGCTAATGCCGTGCGCCGTTCCGGGGTTTGGGGCGTCAGACCCTGCCAGAATAACGACGCCCGCATCATGAAATGACTTCACGTTTTTCAGAGCTATATCATAGGAGAACCCGGGCACATGTTCCGGAAAGTCCGCAGACAATGTCTGTTTTTGCATAGAGGATAGGCGGGCTCGGATAGCCTCGGGAAGCCCGTCGATTATCTTGGCGCTCTTCCCGTCCACGGAGGCAATGACAGATAATGTCGGGATAATGAAAACATTGTTCTTTTTGGCCAACGCAATGATCTCGAGACTGGCCTCCTTATCGGCAAAAATATGAACCAGTCCGTCGATCCCGTCTTCTATCAAATCCTGTGCGGCGCGCTGGGTTGAGATATGTGCAACCGCCATGATGCCTTCCTCATGCGCAGTCGTGATGAGCGCTTTAGCGATGTCGAGCGAAATACTGGGGATCTGGGTCTGGCTGGGAATATAGACTATTTTGATATAATCCGAGCCTTCGGCTTTGCGTGCCTTAACCCAGTCCCTCGCCTTTTCGGCCTGCGTGATCGGCTCTATGGGAATGCCATATTGCGTACCGTGACCGCCGGGCGCAGTGGCCATCATGCCGGAACTGAACAGGTCTGCCTTATTCGTCTGCTTGACGGAATTCCGGTACTCGCGAGCGATGGGTAATATGGAAATGTCGGAGAACATATCCATATTGGTGGTGACGCCAAAACGTAATCCATCCTCCAAAGCCGTTCCATAAGAATGTGTATGAGCATCAATCAATCCGGGCAAAGCCGTTAACCCAGAGCCGTCGATAACCGGAGCATTAGGGGCCAATTTCAATCCCGCCTCAATCGCTGTGATAAAGCCGTTCTCCATCTGGATGGTTTGCGGCGCAGTTAATGCTCCCTCTTCAATTAAGTGGACATTTGTAACGTAAGTCTGGGCTTGCTCAGCTTGCACCTCCTCAGGTTCTAGAGACAGGGCATCTGGTGTTGGCAGGGCGAATACTAAAGCGGTAAGACCGAGACCGAGAATGGCCGGCGCTGTCAGGGCAATATGTTTAATCATGATGAGGCTCCATTAGTCCCGTTGACGGCGCCAGACGAAGAAGACGGCCGCCGTAAGAAAAATTGTCATGGTGGCAATCATGGCCAGATGAGGCCCCAGACTGCGCTCGCCCGGTGTGCCGGAAACTTTCAGAGCGATTTCGCCGAGATGGTAAGATGGTAGCCATTTCGCGATTGACTGCATCACATCAGGAAAAACCGTCACAGGTATCCAGAGCCCCCCCAAAACTGCGAGACCCAAAAAGACTAAATTAGCGAAAGCCATGGCGGCATTGGCTTTGAACGCAAATCCGATCAAGAGCCCGATCAGAATAAAGGGAATACACGCCAAGATATGCGTTAGCAGAAGCAAGGCCCAGACCCCGCGCTCCAGCTTTACGCCGCCAACAAACCCGCCTGCGATGTAAACCAGTGCCACTGCGACAGATGCAAATAACACCGTCGCGAAAACTTTCGCAGAAATATAGGCAAAAGGCGGAGCTGGCACGGCGCGTTTTAGCGACAACCACCCCATCGTGCGCTCATTGGCAACGGCAACGCCAAAGCCGAAAATCGCCGGACCCATAACGGCAAAAACGCCGTAAGTCGCCAAGAGATAGGCCGCATTGCCGCCACCTCCAGACAGGACAACGCCGAAGAGGAGATAAAACGCCACCGGAAACAGCAAGGTCGGTAGGATAAATTCCGGCGCCCTCATCGCCTTCAATATCTCAGCACCAGTTTCGAGCCGTAATGTTTTCAGCGCGCTCATAATGTTCCTTCCGAGAATATTTCTTCAAGACTGGGCCGCGCGACCGTGAGGTCAGACAGGTCCGGATCCCGAGCCAGCAAGTCACGCAGCGTGGTCGCCGCATTGACGGTGCGCAATACGGTGAACTTACCCGAACGCTCCGCCGTAAGGCAGGCGCTTACGGCCCTGGCTTGCGCCAGTGACAGCGATGTCTGACACCGGATCATGTCACCGCCCAGACGGGATTGAATTTCCCGCGTCGGTGCGTCTTCAACAATACGCCCATCATTAAGAATGATGATACGATCTGCGAGCGTGTCAGCTTCCTCCAGATAATGTGTCGTTAAAATAATAGTTTTGCCGCTCTCGGCAAATCGGCGCACCGTTTCCCATAACGCCTTGCGCGCCTCCGTATCCAGGCCTGTCGTGGGTTCATCCAGAAACAGAATGTCCGGGTCGCCCGTTATGGCGAGTGCAAATTGAATGCGGCGCTTCTGTCCACCGGAGAGTTTTTTATATCGTTTATCCTTGAATTCTCCGATCTGGGTAAGCGATATCACCTCATCAAACCCAAGCGGGTTATCGTAATAGCTCGAAAACAAGGTAATTAATTCGGACCCCGTTAACAGGTCCGGTAATTCTGTATCCTGCAACATAATTCCCAAGCTCTGCCGCGCTTTGCGTGACCCAGGCTTGTGCCCAAAGATGGCGACTTTGCCGCCGCTGATTTTCTCGAGCCCCAGGCAGCATTTTATCAATGTTGTCTTCCCCGCGCCGTTCTTACCCAAAATCGCTGTCACGCCAGAAGCTGAAATCTGCGCTGACACGCCTTGCAGGGCGATCTTGGCACCATATGACTTCTGAAGCCCCTCTATCACGATGGGCGCATCAGCTTTTATATCATTTGCAATATCCATGACCCAAATGTGAAACACTCGGGCGGACAATACAAATGACACATGTCACTATGTTTGGAAGCGAAAGCGACAAGTGGCTGCGTTTAGCCGCCTTACTAAAATATCCCGAGAGGGGACATCGCGCGATAAAAGAGAAATATAAGAATTGTTTTGATATTTTACTATTTCGTTACATCGGAAACATGCACAAGCTTCCATTCACCTGTCCGCTTCGACCAGAATTGTATGCCAGCCCCAGATGTTGCGATTACCTCGCCTGATTTTAACATGACCTCTGCCGAATACTCATTCACCAAAATCGCATTGTGAGTGTCAATGACGTTTATGTTCACCGGGTCGAACTTTAGGGAATTATATGCTTTGATATGCTTTAACTGCGGAAGATAAGAGTTTTTGAAGGCTTCAAATATTCTCAAAGTCGTTCCATCGGCATTCAACACGGAGAAGCTAGTCTCATCAAAAAACGAAAGGTAGCGTTCATGGTTAAGTGTTTTAGCGGCCTTTCTTAATTCGGTAAAAGCATCTTCAATTTCATTTTGGATCAAGATTTCCTGATCCTCAGTTAATTGCGAGTCTTCAACCCCGCACGCGCTAAGCAGCAGCAAAGCTATCAATGCAAAAAAAATATTTTATGGCGCATCAATACTAGATTTTGCTATTTGGAAATAGCACAGGATAACCTAAATTATATCCGCTTTGAAACTTCGGGACCAATATTGAGTGTCCAAAAATTGCCCGAAGTATTCCATCTTACCATTTATCTTGGTGCAAACTTCAGCGCAGGAGCCCTGTCTTTTATTAAATGCAGAGATCCCAATATCAAAAACAGAAAGCCGTGACCGCCTGGGACTTCAGCACAACCTAAATTTTAGCATCGAGTCTTCCCATGAAGAGCGAAATCTATTTCCAGCCTATACTCCGAGGCTAGATTGTCTTCCATTAATTGGAAATCGGAACATCCTCAAAGAATTTTATCGCGGCCATTGCCACCATGAATAGTCTGAGGACATAGGCGGCTCGTTTACCAAATTTGACCGTGTCCATTGCTCCAACGTGTCGATTTAAATGCGTCATTGAAAAACCCTCTAAAGCCTTAATGTTTGGGCTTCGTTTTATAATATCCGCCTAGCGATTAAGGCTGCGACAGGGCCCCTAGCAGGTATCGACCGGACCTCAAATTCGCCTGATCTTCGGATCGTTTCCATCACCTGTTCGCGAGACAGAAACTGCCCCGTGCCGCGCCACAATATTGCTTCGCGCATGAGCCAACTGAGCAGGCCGTCTGCCGGCGTTTCCGCGCAGAATGCTAGACAAATCACGCCGCCCAAACGGACAACCCGGCATAGTTCAGCAAGTGCCGCTTTCATATCTGGAGCGGTTTCAAGGGCCCATGCGCAAGTTACGATATCGAATTCCTGGGCATTGAAAGGCAGTGCCTCTAGGCGCCCTTGAAGCGTCCGGACTGGTATGTCGGCGCAAAGCGCCAGCATCACTGAGGAGGGATCGAGGATTGTCACGGAGGACGGTGACATGCCTTCAGCAATGAGTGCGCGGGTAAACGAACCCGTTCCACACCCAGCATCGAGAAGATTGGTGTCAGGCCTAGCGATCGCTCGTACCGCAGCCTCAAGCGCGACCTGCGCCTCACCGCCGGCATGCCTGAGCCAACGCCTGTGAAGCTTATCATAGTTAGGCGCAAGTCGATCGTAAAGACGGACTAAATCACGGCTGGGGGCGACTGAGGACATCGGGTTGAGTCAGCGCCTATTCTGTGGCGATGTAAATTGCAGGGGCTCCATGGGTGCGCTGCAAACTTACTTAACGCTCGGAGCGTCAGGCGCCTCAGCACGCTCGACATCACGCCAGTCCCAAGCCGTCCAAAGGATAGCCGTTATGGCGAAAAGCTCGATGATCAGATGGAACACGTCGTCCATGTCCGTCGGAGCAGAGGAAACGATTACCGCTCCTGTTATGAAAGCTGTGACGAATGTAACAGGTCGGCAGATCCGACGCGTGAGAAGCAGGGAAAACAACACCATCGCGATGGGGATTTCGACCAAAATGCCTCCAATGAGCATGAGGGTCTCGGTGATCTCGATGCCGTTGAAGCGGCCAGTCAACAACATCTCAATATGGGATGCGAGGGCGAACTGGTGAATGTCGCGGAAAATGATGTTGAGAAGAATGAAAAGCCAAAGGGCAGAGAGTTTTGTTTTCGGATCGATCGTTTCCATCGGCAAGGGTCCTTTCAGCTTATTTGGTGGGAATGGCTTTGGGATTTGCCGGACCCTTTGGGTCAATCGAAAGGTCGTCTTGCAATAATGAACGGACTCATGCGGTTCTTACCAAAGAACCTCACTTGATCGATTTCAAACCCAGCTTCGGTGAGATAACGGATCAGCTCGGATCGGCTAATGCACGCCACATTCGGTGCAATTCCCAATGAAACCAGAATACGGACAAAGACCTGGATCAAGCGAGAACGGTCCTTGAGACAAACGGTTTTCGACAAGAAGAGGCCGCCGGGCTTTACTTGCCGGAACACGGCGTCCAGCACTTCAGGGATGTCATCCACCAAATAGAGAAGGCTGAAAGCGAATATAACGTCAAAAGGATATCCCGGGACCTCCTGCGACGCGTCGGAACGAAAAAACTTAATCTTTTCCGCAGCGAACTCCCTCGCCCTCAATTGCGCGATCCGAATCATCTCCGCGGAGATATCGGTCGCAGTGACGCTAGAAACGTTAGGCGCAATTTCTCTTGCGGTTCCTCCCGTGCCGCACCCAATTTCTAGGACGCTGTCAGTTCGATAAAGAACTGACCGGATACAGCGCAATTTCTCTTGGTAAGCCGTTTGATCGGCGATGGGTTTCTTGGCGTACTTGGCGGCGTTTCGATCCCAGAATAGTTGGTCGTTCATCGTTTTGCTCAATTGGAGTGAAATCGAAAACCGTTTCGTGATTTCCTTGATTTGAAGCTCTAACCATGCGTTAAGCAAATAGGTATTGCGAGAATCCGTACTTTAGCTATACGCTGGTAGATGAACTGGCAGTCGATGTCCTTTGATTGGAATCAGGTCCGGTCTTTTCTCGCAACCGTAGAGGAGGGCTCATTCAGTGGCGCAGCCCGCGCTCTCAAGACGACGCAACCAACAATTGGGCGACAAATATCCGGATTAGAAGAAGCTCTAGGCATCACTCTGTTCGAACGCACAGTCCGGGGGCCCAACCTTACAGAGGCAGGCCGGGACATTCTTGATCATGTGCGGCTTATGGGCGAGACTGCCACTCTGATTTCTACCGTTGCGGCCGGACAATCCCAAGACGTGAAGGGAGAGGTTTCAGTTACCGGAACGGACCTAATGTCGTCTGTAATTCTTCCGGGTCTACTCGGCGACCTGAGAGAAGCTGCTCCGGGTATCCACCTTCGGATCGTCGCCGCAAACGACATTCAGAACCTAATGCAGCGTGAGGCTGATATTGCAATCCGTCACGTCCGTCCCACGCAGTCTGACTTAATTGCGCGCCATATCGGCGATTTTCGGGCAAACCTTTATGCGGCTTCCACCTATTTAGATAAAGCGGGACGCCCCCGGTCTGCACGCGCCGTGGCTGATCTTTCCTTTATCGGCAATCCAGACTCCGATCAGTTGTTAACGATACTTCAGGACAAGGGTATTCCGGTTCGCTCCGAGAATTTTACAATGTCCAGTGAAAGCAGCGTCGTGCAGTGGGAACTTGTAAAGGCCGGACATGGCGTCACTTTTATGCCTGAGTTTTTGGGTGAGGCCACGCCTGGAATAGAAAAGGTAGTACCCGACCTCCCGTCTCTCGAATTTCCGGTATGGTTAGTCACACATCGCGAGCTGAGAACGAGCCGACGCATTCGATTCGTATTCGATTTATTGGCGCGTGGACTAACAGACGCTGTTCGAACCATTCCCTGAGCGGGTAATGTCAGGGGAGCGTAGGGTTGAATCGATGGGATAGGGCCAGCGCATGTCCCAGAACCCGTTACGTGACTTCAAGATATCTCGCGAAGTGATCCAGAATGTGATTGCAGATCTTCAAATGTTCATGTTATGTTCCGTATGAAAATTATATTGAAAGACTCAAAATGATAAACGGAAGTTGTCTTTGCGGGAAAGTGAGGTTTCAAATCTCAGGTGAGCCGTCTTCACTAAGTTATTGCCACTGTTCAAGATGCCGAAAATCAGCAGGTATTTTTTCTGCCGTCTTAATCGGGAAGGCGGATAATCTGGAAATAACGCAAGGGCAGGATTCAATAGCCAAATATATATCTAAGCCAGAATGGAACCACGAACGGTGTTTTTGTAAGGAATGCGGCACGTCTCTGGGGGATATGGCTACAGGTAATATATATGTGGTCGCGGCATCTTCTTTAGATGATGATCCAAAAATACGACCAATTGCTCACATCCATACAGCATCAAAGCCTGACTGGTATGAAATTGAAGATGATTTGAAGAAATTCAAGGGCGATTATATTCCAGATGAATGAGATCCTTAGCTATTTCCTTTTCTGACTAGAAATTTGAGACTAACTCGCCCTCAATAAATGGCATTTTATGCGCTGTGCGGGCAAAAATGGCATTGTCAGAGAAAAGTCCGTTTGAAGCGATGTGCTAAGGTCGATCCTTAGCCGAGAACCCGTTTCGCTACTTCAAAACATCTTGCGACGTGATCCAGCTGGCGGTCATGATGTATGTCCGGTTACCATTGTCTCTGAGAAACGTTGAAGGTCTGCTTTATGAGCGCTGTATCGATGTCTGCCACGAAAGTGTCCGGCTTTGGGTCGATCGGTTCGGACCAATCTTTGCAAAGCAAATACGGTTGAAGCGATCAACCTATCTGCGTGAACATACGCAATGGAAATGGCACCTCGATGAGGTCTTTGTGAAGATCAACGGAATCCAGCACTATCTGTGGCAAGCCGTTGATTATGAAGGCGAAGCGCTGGAGTGTTTTGTGACCAAGAAGCGCGATACTCGCTGCTTTACGGTTCTTAAAGAAGGTGATGATGCGCTAAGGTCCGCCGCTAATGGTCGTCACAGACCAGCTCAGATCTTACTGCGTTGCCATGCGTAAAATCTGTAGCTTGGATCGCTAGAACACGGACCAAGACGCCTACAATCGAGCCGAGAATTCGCATCGACCGTTCCTACGACGAGAACGCGCTATGACCCGGGTTTGGAAAAGTTCAACGCTCCAGAAGTTCACCTCATCTTACGCCCTCCTCTACAACCACCTCAAGCATCAGGGGCATATCGAAAGCCAAACGCGTTTCAAAGCAATGCGTGATGCATCACTCGCTGAGTGGCGTGAGTTGATCGCAGTCTAGGGGTGGGCTGATTTGTTAGAAATGCGGCTGTCGCCGTTTAAGCTGACAATGCCCCCAGAGCTTTGCCACACATGCGCTCTAGTCCCTTGTTCTGTCTTCCTTCTAAAAACTCTATTTGGTGTGCTTTATCTAGCAGCCATCATTGCGATGTTTGTATCAAGCAGGTTGGCCCTAGGCGCCGTATGGCAGGCTGTCGGGACGGCTCTGTTCATGCTTTGAAGAAATCCATCTGTTTCGCAGGCACGGTGGAAGCCGGCCTGTTGCAACGGGTTGGTCGCGAGCGTTGAAACGTCGCCGCCTTTTCTACCGAACGGAAAGACAAATTCTAAACGGCCTGTCCTGGCAGAGAAATCACCCTGGCCAATGCCGTCAAAGCCAACCGTAGCTCTCAACTTGATCCCATTGGCAAGACGGGTCCCGATGCTGAGATCACCATCCGCTCTGATCGGATCACTACCGCTTGAGATCAGCCCAGACTGATCCATCAGGCCCGCGCCATTGTAATTCCATACGCCCCGGATCGACCCACCAATTTCAATCTGTGACCCTCCCTCTGTCTGATGCGTCCAGACCATTTCCGGGCCAGCACGCAATCGCCCAATCGTGACTGTCTGAGACGGAATATTGATACCGAGACTATCGACATAATCGTGTTGCTTATCCTGATAATGTGACAGGCTCATTTGCGGTCGCAAGCGCCAAGGACCGGAGGCAAATTCCCCTGTAACATTCGCGCGAACGAGGAAGCGGTTTGTCTCAAACTGATCCGAATAATAGCCTAGCGGATTGACCGTATTCTCTGAACCTCCCCACAGCCCAACCACATCAATCGTGAGCTGTTCCTTCGGCTGCCATACAATGTATGGACCTGCCATAACCCCATCTCCGCGGGCGTCAGCGCCCACCTGCGTGCCCAAGCCAGCAACAGGTTCTTTATCGAGCTCACTCATCCAGTCATATTGTACCATCGCGCCCACGATAAGGTTTGGCTTGAGAAGATAATCTGCGCCAAATTGTGCCGCAAAGAACTTGCCATCAACTCCGCTATCGGCGCGCTCATCTTCGTAACGCGTGTATTCAGCGCTGGCCCAGAGGTCCCACTTTGACGGTTCGGGACTGCTCAGATCATTCCAAGCACCCGTTTCGTTATCGACAGCACGATTACGGAAACCGGACAGCGATGTTTCGAAATCCATATTGGTTCGCAGGTCCGTGCCAGACGCTGAAAACTGCCCGCCTTCTTTGCGACGCCGATTAGCAAAGCGTTTTGATAGATCCGGCGTCGCCGATAATACGCGGTCACCACGCCGGGCCATGAAGTTACGAATAGCGCGTTGCGTTGCAATACGAATGACATCGTCATCTCGTGCATTTTCAAAAACACAGGAAATCGACTCAGACGCGTCCAAATCAATATTGACGGTTGCGGCTTCAACATCAACGACGGTGCCACCATCTCTGTCGCCCGAACAGGTGATCGACGATAGATGATATCCGTCTGGAACAGATTGCTCTAACGTGTAAGCGCCTTGCAGCAGGTCGCTTAGTGTTGTTCGACGCTCGCCGACATTGGCCGGGACTGATAGTCCATTCAGAGCGGCAACGCTCGACACATAATCAAAGGATCCGCCAGTTGCTGGACCTGTCGGGGTTAGAACAACCAGCTCGAAACTCCCGAACCGTTCCTCTACTTCGACCGTAATCGGAACTTCCGCTAGAATGTTTCGTGTGACAGCGTTCGATGTCACCGTTCTACCAGCGGATGCCGCTGGTTCATCAACCACTTCGACAGTTACTGTCGCGACATAGGTCCCTGGCGCTAAATCATCGATGGCGTCATTCAATTGAATATTAAATTCGATGTTTGACAGAGAATCGATTTTTCCTGAGCCCGGCGTGACGTCCACCCAGATTTGATCTGAGGAGGCTATAAAGAAGATCGATTGGCTACCCGGATTGGAAAGAGTGAATTCTGTGCCTACGCTGGACGAATCCAAAACGGACATCGTCACTTCCAGTTCGACTATGGCCTCACCACCGCCTGCGGTGGCATTAAGTGTGTGACCCGTCGCCGAATTTCCAGCCAAATCCGTCGCCGCCCCGTCAGCAATGGTCATGATAATATCGCCAATCGTCAGTGGCGTAATTATCGCTGTATAGACGCTGTCCGACCCGGAAAAATCTGACAGGGTTCCGTTTTCAACCGTGATGTCATCCGCCGTAAATCCAGTCACCGCTTCGGAGAAAGTGACCGTAATCGTGAACGGCCCGGTCACCTCTGCACTGACAGTCGACAGAGCCACGCTCGGCGCGACCACATCGAAACTAACTTCAATGACGGCGTTGAAGGCGAGATTGCCATTGCCCGCCGGGTCGGTGGCGACATTGGCGGGCAGATTGATCGACACGTCGCCCGTCCCGTCTGGGGTGATGGTGACGATGAAGTCGCGCGGTCCGCCAGAAAGAACTATAGTGGCATTTTCGACAGCGAAGTCAGACGCGGTAAGACCCGTCACGTCCTCGGTAAAGCTGAAGGTGAGGTCAAGCGGACCATTGACGGACGCTGGCGCCGCAGAGACTGACACGGTTGGCGGCGCGGCATCAAACGTCACCTGGATCGGCGTCTCTAGCGCCTCATTCCCATTGCCTGCCGCATCAGTGGCTGCATTGGCGGGCAGGCTGATGGATATATCGCCATTCTCGTCCGGCGTAATGGTCACAATGAACGCTCGCGGTCCGCCGGAAATAGCGACGGTTCCGTTGACCACATTAAAGTCGGATGCGGTGAGTCCGCTCATATCTTCTGTGAAGCTGAACGTCAGATCAAATGGACCATTGACGGACGCTGGCGGCGTCGAGGTCGAGACTGTGGGCACAATTGCGTCAAATTCGATCTGGAAGACGGCGTTAAACGCTTGATTGCCGTTTCCAGCAAGGTCCGTCGCGACGTTTGCAGGCAGAGCGACTGATATATCGCCATTTCCATCTGGCGTGATGGTGACAATAAAGTCACGCGGTCCACCGGTCAGCACAACCGTGCCATTTGTAACAACGAAGTCATCAGCCGTGAGGCCGTTCATGTCCTCTGTAAAGCTGAATGTCAGATCGAAAGGACCGCTCACCGATGACGGCGGCGTCGAAACGGAGGCACTCGGCGATGACGTATCATTCGTGATCGAGAACTGGCTGGCCGCTAGATTGTCATTCCCAGCACTGTCTTGCGCGGCATTTGCGGCCACATCCACTGTCACCGGCCCGTCCGCCGTGGGCGTGATCAAGGCCGAATAAACGCGCGCGCCAATCCGTCTGGCTCTTGACTGCTCAGAACCAAGGCCCAATGACGCCCCCTTAAAGTTCGAAGCCGTGCCGTTGCCGACCGTTATATCAGCTAGTTCAAAGCCTGTGACGTCCTCTGAAAAGGTGACCGTCACCGTAAAAGCTCCGCTGACAGGGTTGGTCGCGTCTGAGGTGATCGTCACGGTTGGCGCTGTTGCGTCGTTCTGAACGACGACAGTATTATTGTTCGTTCCCGTCGGCGTCACGCTCCGCAGCAGATTGCCCGCTGGATCAGCAATATTGTTAGTCGGGTTCAGACTGACCGTCACAGGGCCGTTCAGGTTCGCCAGATCACCGCCCGACAGCGTGACACGCGCTACGGATGCGCTGAGTGGCGTGAGAGTCACATTGGCCGTCGTTCCTGTCACGAGACCATTTGAAACATCCAGAGAGCTGGGGTCCAGGTCCTCACTATAGGTAAAGAGGAATGAGAGTGTATCCGCATCTGTCGGTGAAACTGTACCCCCATCAAGAAGGATACTGACTAATGTCGGTGCGCGATTATCCACTGCAAATGTTTCGGAAATGCCTGTCGGCGTCAAATTCGTCAGCGCATTGCCTGCATCATCCTCGATTGTGGCGCCGGGTGCCAGTGTTAGCCCCACCACCCCCACGAGATCGGGCAGATCACCCCCACTGGCTTCGAAAACATAGACGTCATTCGTTCCATTGATCGACAGATAAGTCAGATCCGCGGTTGTGCCAGTCAGCGCAAAATCATCCACTCTGACCCAGCCAACAGGCTCGCTGAATGTTACCTCCCACAATAGGCTATCCGCATTTGTATTTTCGCTCAGGGGCGTCTTTCTTTTGATAGACGTCACTCTCGGGGCTGTCGCGTCGCTATTGAGAACCAGCCTGGCTTCCTGGCTACGATTTGACGCTCCATCGCGAGCCGCGCCCTCGGGCAATACAATCTCGACCTGACCATCGGTGTTGGGCGTGACGGTTGCCGTATATTCAGAAGCGCTGACAGCAACAAAATTTGACGCATCTCCGTTCGTGACGGAAATATTCCACACGCCAAAACCCGTCACGGGTCTATTAAACGTGATCGTAATCGGGAATGCCCCATTGACCAGATTACCGTTCGGCGCGGTGATGTTTACCGTCGGCTGAGAATTACTGACATTGTAATTATTGTCGTTAAAATCAGTCGGAGTGGAGGAGACCAACACATTTCCAAATTTATCGGTCAGCCCTGGCTTCACGGCCACCGTGACGACACCATCTAGATCGGCAAGGTCGCCTCCGGAAATCGAAATTTCAAACGTGGTGCCGAAGAGCTTCACCACGTTTATCGTTGCGGTGGTGCCTGTCAGTATTAAATCGTCTGCCGTCAGAGCTATATCATTGTCATGTGACCTGAGAACGATACCCCAGGAGAGAGTGTCGTTACTCGTGTTTTCTGCGCCCGTACGAGACACGCGCTTGACTTCAGGCAGATAGTTACTGACCTCGTAACCTTCTTCTGATCCTGTGGGATTTTGGTCTGTCAATAAATTCCCAGCTTTGTCTGTGATGCCAGACCCGAAATTCAGCGACAGCCTGAGGGCCGCAAGGCCAGAACTGCCTCCGACAGTCGCCAAATCGCCCCCCGAGGCGGTCACATCAAATACGGTCTCACTCACAGATACGATCGTCAGAAGTGCGGTGGTTCCTGACAGTCTCACGTCGTCTGCTGTGAAATTTAATATGGGCTCAGATGATGTCCATAGCCATGTTAATGTGTCGGCATTTGTAAATTCATCTGTGGGAGACTGGCGCACCCACGATGAAATTCGGGGTCTTGTCACATCGACAGTGACGGCGCTCATATCCGTCGTCGCGGTTACAGCCGTCCCGGCGTTTCCATTCGCGTCTTCAAAGGCGGAAATATTGATCGCGGCCTGACCTTCCGCTGTCGCCCCGGTCACAATCGTTGTCGCGGACCAGTTTGCCCCGCCGCCCGTCACTGTCGCCGCCTGTCCCGCAATGGTGACTGTCGGCGCTGCGGCCAATGGCTCGTCGGCTTGCAGCGTGAGCGTGATCACATCTCCTGATTTGGCCCATTCACTATCGGCATTATTGGAGGCAATCGAAACTGTTGTGAAAGTCGGCGCAGTCGTATCCGCCGATGGAATTGTCGTCGAAACGCAGTTTGATGGGGCTGATGACCCAACCGAGTTCACGGCTTGGATCGAAAAACTCGGCTTCGCTCCTACTGAAAAGGCTGTCAGGTCAAGCCCGACATTTGCAGATGTTGCGGTTGGCAGCCCGATAGCCCCGGTAAAGACGTCTGTCATACAGGCTGCATCAGCGTAAATCGTTATATCCTGCTGAGTTATGGCAGCACCCCCATCATCTGCCGAAACCGTCCACGCCAGACTTAGAAGGCTCTGCGCGGCATTTGTCGGGTTCGGATTTACGATATTGGTCACCATGAGGCCCGACGGCGCGGCCGGTGCAGTATTATTCACCATATTAAAGGAATTATCGTTCGCGCCCGACGGCGTGACATTGACGAGCGCATTGCCGGCCGTATCCGTTATCGTCTGACCGCCTGCGAAATTCAGTGTGACCGTTCCATTCACGGTCGCAATATCACCGCCGCTCAGTGAGATTTCATATTCATCATTATTGACATGGCTGACCGAAATGGATGCAGTGGTCCCCGAAACGGTAAAATCACTTGGATACGGACGGGTGATATCTTCCGAGAATTTCACGAACCAAGAGATAAGATCACTGTCCGTCGTTTCTGGAATTTGTCCCGCCCCGGCAAATCCGCGCGTGATACTGGTGACGGTTGGCGGTGTTGTTTCATTAAACACACCGCCCGATACGCTATGCGCCGAGATAATGGGGCCTGCCGCGAAATAAGCCGGCACGTTAAAGGATCCGCTGACCGTGTCGCCATTTGCATCCGGAAAAGAATAACCAACGGCACAGGGCTGGCTTGTTGCGTCACAATTAATGGTTCCGCCCGAGGGAGGTATGAAACATCCCCCACCTGTACAGGTTGCCGAAACGGGCGCAGCTGCCCCTGTGTTGGGCGTGATACTAATCTGAAACCCGCCACTGACGTTATTCAAGATGCTTACAGACGGCGCTACAGTACTGGCTGAACTTGAGCAGGTCTTGGATGTCGCATTCGCGATCATTGTCACGCCATTTGCAAATTCTGGACAGGAGACCTGCGCCTGCGCCGTTCCTACGGATGCGAGAAGTCCAATAAGTGCGACGATCAGTAGAGCCGCATTCCGGCGGACTCCCAAAAACGGTTTTGCGAAACGTGTGATCTGAGATTCGTGACGATTCACGGCGCGCTCCCTCAAGCTGGCTGCGCAAAAAGCGCGCAATCCGTTAGAAACTGTCAGGAACATCACCCGCAAACAATCGCCCGAACAGGTGATTTTGGGAGACAAATCGATCTTTCTTTTCTAGAAAAAGCTATGATTCATCATGAGATTAGTCCGAAAAGCGCAAATCCCACACCACAGCGTATCGCAGTCATCGATGACCATAATCTAGTGCTTGATGGGCTGAAAAAAACGCTCGCGGGCATGGATGGAAACTATGATGTTGTTAGCGCAGCCTCGCCCACGGAAATTCTGAACCGATTACAAGCAGGCGAAACGTTCGACCTGTGTATCTGCGATCTCATCATGGAGGGTATGAACGGACTGGCTTTTCTTGCGACTTTGAACGCACGGCAATGCCAAATTCCCGTCCTATTGATGTCAGGTATTGCTGTTGACCCGCCGATCCAGCAGATGAAGTCACTGGGAGCCAAAGGCTTCGTGCATAAATCTGCGGACCCCCAAACTCTCGAAACGATTATCCAAACAATCCTATCAGACGGCACGTCCTTTCCTGATGATGATGCTATAGAAGACCAGCCGACCATCGCGCCTTTCGATATGGCTGAGCTGGACGCTATCAACAATCTCACAGCCCGACAGCTCGACGTGCTGAAAGCGTTGGCAAATGGCGCGATTAATCAGGAGATATCAGAACAGCTCTCCATTTCCCCCAATACGGTGAAAACCCATATTCAACATCTCTATAAGGCAATGGGGGTCTCCCGCCGGACCGCCTGCGTGCAGAAAGCCCAGCTTTATGGAATTATCTAGGCTGCGAAATATCGTCTGAAATCGCGGGCATCGACCGGTTTGGGTAGAACACTGACCCCTCGCAATTCTGCGAGTTTTGAAGGGGCGTAAATGTCCCCACTGACAACGACTGCGGGCAAGTCATCCCTGGTCACAGCCCGCACAGCCACAATAGCTTGGGGCGCATCCATATCGCCGCCTAGCCTATTATCTACGATTAGAAGGTCGATAGGCATTTGCGTTGATTCCAAGAGCGATAGGGCCTCATCGACAGTATCCGCACTGAGCGTAAACACGCCCCATTGCGTGAACAGAAGCTTTACCGCGTCCAGAATATTTTTGTCGTCATCAATGACCATGACAGACGAGGCGGACAGATTCGGCATATCATCCTTTTTATTGTCTTCAGGCCGCTCTTTCGGGAATGCTAAGGTGAAAGCTGAACCGGCGCCGTCCGTTCTGTTGGCAATGGAAGGACGCGCATCGATCAGCTCAGACATAGTTTCAATACTGGTCAAGCCTACGCCGTCTCGCCTCACTTCAATCGGGGCGGTTAGGACATTCCCGTCGACATGAAAGCCGGGGCCGCGATCTTTCACCTGAATATGAATATCGGTCCCATCTTGACCCGCAATAAGTTCGACTTCGCCGCCTTCACCCCCATGTTTAATGGCATTTGAGAGGGCATTCGAGACGATCCGTCTCAGGAAAATGGGATCGGAACAGACGCTCAATGTGTCGGGAATTTGCACAGCAAGTTCCAAACCTTGCCGTTTCGTCTCAAGTGAAATCTGGTTCACGAGTTCCAGCAGAATGACCGAAAGATCAAATGTCGAAAAGCGAGGTTGGACCATCCCGCCATCGAGGCGCATGACATCAACAAGGTCGCCCAGAAGTTCTTTCTGCGCACGCCAAGTCAGAGCGATTTTTTCGATAATTTCTCTTTGCTCTGACGACATGGCGGTCTTGCGCATGGCTTCAATATAATGGCCCTGCGCGTGAAGCGGTTGAGAAAGGTCGTGACTCGCCGTCGCCAGAAATTTTGCTTTTGAATCAAAGACCTTTTTGACTTCGACGCTATGAGCGACGACAGAATCGGCCAATTTCTGTTGAGTTTTTGTGATGATCCCATCCCGGGTCGCCAGCTCCGCCTTGGCGCTGCTTAACAGTGCAAACGCAAAGAATAGCAACAGGCCTATCCCGAAATAACGAATAGGGAGTGGGGCCGTGAGCGTGATGAATATGGCGAGACCTAAAATGGTCGGAATGGATAAAGCAATATAAGCGGGTCGATAAGAATTTCCCGGAAACATGCCGCCCAAAGTTATTGAGGTCACAATCGTGACGGCAACAAAGATGCTGTAAAGTGAACCGTAATCAATAATGAGAACTGCATTCAGCCCCCAGACTATGCCCGTGCAGAAGGTAATCACCGTATGTCCGCGCAGATAAGTTCGATAGGTCTTCGGCGTTATCCCGTCAGGGGCCGCAAATCGCGCATAGAGTAACGTCACCCCGACCATCCCCACTGCCGTGACGATCCAAATTGCCATCATCTCATAACGGTGGCCCGCAAGGAGAAGTATGGTCACATAGAGGATGATTCCGCTCACTGTCAGAGCGGAGTGTTTCGCGTCCCCCTTTAGAGTTTTGGCTTGCTCGCTGCGAATGGTCGACAGATCGATCATGGCAGCCCATCGGTGTGTTGAGCCGACATACCGGATCGAAGCGCCCACCACGCCAAACCTCTTAAAACAGCGGGGACAAAGCCATATAGGGCGAGCAATGCGACTTGTTGCGTGAGGTCCAAAGTCTCAGCCGCTTCAACACCGAGAGCGCCCAAAATGGGAAATGCCAAAAGCATTGGGAAAACAAAACCCATTTTCGACACAGCATTTTTGAATCCCAACATTGCGCCCGCCTGATTGCTAGCCGTGTCATCGGGTTTATCCGAAACAATATCGGCCAACAGAGTTGTCGGAAGGATGACGTCACCCGCAACAACCAATCCAAACAGCGCGCAAAAAATCCCGAAAAGCCAGACGTTCCCACCCACGAACAAAAAAGACGTCAGCATCAGCGCTGATCCAGTTAGAAGGCCGAGGCTCCAGCTTTTCTCTTTCCCAATTCGCTTTGAAACATGCACCCAAATGGGAAGCGCCAACGCGGAAAAGACAAGTAAAATCGCGATGAATGCCCCGGTCAGTTCGGGCGCTTTAATTTGCTTGAGCACCAATAAAGCGGTCAACCCGACCGACATAGCCGAACCCGCTTGCGCAAGACCGAACGCTAGAAGCAAGCGTTTATAGTCGCGATCCCCACTGATCTTTCCGAAAGCCTTAAAGGCCGAGAATTTGATTGAGGTTTCACGCGTGAAACTCTGCTCCTGCTGATTTCGATAGGGTGTAAACCCTATAAAACTCAGCAATCCAAACAAGGTAAGTCCGATGGTTACGACAGCCGTATATTGAAGCGCGAGACCCTGATTACTGGCGAAGCTGAGAATTATGATTGAGGCCGCCAAAGCCCCAAGGACCTGGAAAACGGCTTTCACAGCGGCGATGAGAGTTCTTTCGTGAAGAAAGGGCGATATCTCCAGACCCACCGCAGAATATGGAAGGTCGATAAGGGTCAGGCCAACAAAAAATATGGCAATCAACAGCCCGAGACCGAGCACGCTTAAACCCGCGGCAGGCGACATAACAAAGTAGATCGCCGGACAAAAAATGCAGGCGCCAAAAATCATCCAAGGCAAACGCTTACCCAAGGGCGACCGAGTTTCATCACTGAGGTGGCCGACAACCGGATCCGTGATCACATCCAACATGCGCCCCACGGCAAACATGATACCTGTCGCAGTCAGACCCAGGCCTAAATCGACCGCATAATAGGTCGGCACGAAGGTCAAAACCGCGATGACACCCAGTGAGATCGGGAGCGACAAAACCCCCAATCCGACCTGCTGAAGAATATTTAGTCGCCCCGTCTGCAAAATAGGTGATCCATCATACCTCATCAGAGCTTTTCGCTGTGAAAGTTGAGCTTGAAAAATGCAAACCCAAACTAAGGGATTGCGATGATTATGATGCTCTATAGATCCCCGTTAGGCCAACGTCGTTTTATTGGTCGTTTGAGATTGATAACTTGAACGGAAGTTTATGAGTTCTACTTGTTCATCTCTTCCATGACCTTGCGAAGGCACCAAGCAGGCCAAGCGCGTCGCGATGCTGTCCCGTAAAAGCGGCGTCACATTGACAAAGGCGAGTGAAGGGCTCGACTGGCTGCCACACACGACTTCAGCCGCCATGACGAGTTTACGAAAACGAGGCTATGCCATCAGTCGTTTCGACGCACTGTTTGACGGACAGCTCGGCGCAGACGCCAGGGACACGTTCCGGCACATCGTAAAAAAGCTAACAATCCACCCAACCGCAGATTCTTACAGCATCACCGTGGGGGGCTGCGTGGTAGTGAACGCAGTCCAGAGAGAGCTAGTCTTCCCTGCAAATATAACAGGGAAATCTTGATGGCCTCAGGACGCAGACCCTTCAATCATCAGCAACATGTCGAAAACCGAGCGCGTTTGAAATCACTCCATAACAGCCAATTCCAAAATAATGGTGGTTAAGCCTTACCGAAGATCTAGCGTCTCGTGGGAATACGAACCACCCAGTTTGTTAAAGCTAACAATCCCTCTTCACGGCCGCTCTGGTGCGTAAATTTGCGATGACGACTTACTGATTACCTAAAGGCCAAGCTGAGCGTTGATTTGACGCCATAAGCTTCATAGTCGGACGCGCCGACACCGTCGTAAAAGCCGTCTAGGCTCAAACGGTTGCCATTGCTAAAGCCAATATTGATGCCCCCTTCTGCGCGCGCTCTTAAAGTATCTGTGTCACTCGAGCGCCCAGAGGTTAGGTTACGAACTTGAGCCTTCTCGAAGTCCCAAATTCCCTTGACGCCAAAGTGAGGCGAAACAGTCGTTTTACCTTTGGTTGAGAACGTCTTGCTAACGCGCGGACCAAACGTCATGCGCCCGAGAGCGATATCTTGATCCGGGATCTCAATGCCGTAAGAGTCCGCGTAAGCCTTTTGAGTCTCAGAATAATAAATCACCGCAAGGTTCGGATTGATTGTCCAATCATCGACATCAAAGTCGCCTGTCACCTGCCCTTTTAACATCCAACGATTCGTATCGAACTTATCGACATAGCTATTGAACGGACTGACTTCATTGGATGACTGTCCAACGGCGGCCCGACCATCAACGACCAGATTGTCTGTGACACGGTGAACGACATAAGGTCCGACCATCCAACCATCACCAGAAATTTGGAAATCTTCAGTTTGGTCTTTTTCCTCAGAGAAATCATACTGTCCCATGACCCCAACTAAAGTTTTGTCATCCACCGCATAATCCACGCCGCCGAACACTAAGAGCAAATCATTGTCGGCTGTATCGGCGCTGATGCTAACCAGACTGGCTTCGGTCCAGAAATTGACCTTTGCCGCCGCATCTGCCCCGATGACTTTGTCGAGCCGAGCGCGTTCACCGCTGGCCTTCGCCGACATAGAGATATTCGCCCCATTATGATCTGCCTGTCCTGACACACGGCCCTTGGTTCCATTCTCTAACAAGCGGCGAGACAAGTCTGGATCGCTTAATGTGATCTGATCGGCCCGACGCACCATGAAGTTATTGATGATGCCAGACGTCCTTGTCCTGACGAAATCTTCGTCAATAAACTCGGTCGATTGCGGTGCCGCAGCTGTGTTGGCATTCCCTGACGCATCTGTTGCAACGTTCGCGGCGATGCCAACTGTCACAGTTCCCATTTTGAGCGGCGTAACGGTCAGCGTGTACTGCTGTTCACTCACACTGACAAAGTCCGACCCGGCTCCATTAGTCAACGAGACATCCGACAATCCGAACCCGGTGACCGCTTCGTCAAAGTTGACTGTCACCGTAAACTCACCGCGGACGGTATCCGGAAGATCGGCAATCGTGACCGTCGGCGGTGTGCTATCGATTGAGATCGAAATCTGAACATCCTCAACGATAAGGTTCCCAGCAACGTCGCCCAGAGCACCGGGTTTGACGCTAATTGTAATCTCGCCTTCTCCCGTTGGGGTTACCTGAACTGAATACTCGTCAGATGCTGTGGCCGCACGCTGTGTGCCGCCCTCGCCCGCTGGTTGAGCACCTAACAAGGACTTGAAACCACTCAGTGTCGCATTCGTGACTTCAACATCATCCTCTTCAAAGCCAATGACAGGCTCAGAAAACTTGAATGTCGTCGTAAATGGTTCGTTTTGACTATTGGGCGGCGCGGTAATGACGAGAGTCGGCGGCGATTGATCAAAAACGATTTCAACGTCAACGCTGGACGCGGCATTCCCATTGCCCGCTGGGTCCGTTGCGACATTCGCCGGCAATTCGATTTTAATGTCACCCGTACCGTCGGGCGTGATGGTCAAAATGAAATCACGCGGACCCCCAGACAAGGTCACCGTCGCATTGGCCACGATGAAATCCGAGGCTTCCAGCCCAGTCATATCTTCCGAGAAACTAAAGGTCAGATCGAAAGGTCCGTTGACGGCCGCGGGGGGGTCCGTTGCGACGGCAGTCGGAGCTGTCACATCATATTCCACACTGACATTAGGCTGAAGCGCCTCATTGCCATTTCCGGCCGCGTCCGTTGCCACGTCCGCTGGCAGGCTAATGGATATATCCCCAGCCCCATCGGGCGTCACAGTCGCAATGAATATTTGTGGGCCACCCGTTAGAATCATGGTTCCGTTAGTGACGGTGAAGTCAGCGGCTACAAGACCCGTCACATCTTCAGAGACAGTGAACGTCACATCAAATGGATCATTTGACGTAGCAACGGGAGCTGTCGCGGTTACGCTCGGAGGCGTCGTATCAACTGTCACGGCGAGTGGGGCCGCTAAGGCTGTGTTCCCATTCCCGGCATCATCCGCAGCGGCGTTCGCTGGCAGGTTAATCGAAATGTCACCCACATTATTCGGGGTCACGGATAAGGTGTAAACTGCGGGTCCTCCCGTCAGTTGGGCCGTCGCATTGGTGACCCCAAAGTCGGACGCCGTCAGTCCGTTCACCGCTTCGGAGAACGTCACGGTCAGATCGAATGGGCCGTTCACAACGGCCGGAGCCCCAGAAATCGAGACCGTCGGGGCGGTATTATCCGTCGCGACAACAATCGGTGCGGCAAGAGCCGTATTTCCATTGCCCCCAGCATCGGCTGCAGCGTTGGCTGGGAGGCTGAGCGTCACGGGACCATTGCCGTTCGGGGTCACGGTTAGCGTGTACTGAGAGGGGCCTCCAGCCAATGTAGTCGTCGCATTCGATGCGCTGAAGTCAGAGGCTAAAAGACCGCTGACGTCCTCAGAGAACACGAAAGCGACGTTAAACGGACCCGTCGCCAAGGCCGGAGCCCCGGACGCCGTTACGGTGGGCGCGACATTATCGATTGTATAGGTGGTTTCGTTCGCACCAGATGGCGTTTTATCGGTGAACGCATTGCCGAATTCGTCAACCGGATCCCCGGCGGCAAATCCCAACGTAACGTCCCCATTAAAATCTGCAATGTCGCCGCCGGTCGCCGTAACATTAAACCCAACACTAAAACGATCGACCGATAGGGTCGCGCCGCTAACACCGCTCAAGGTGAAGGCAGACGGCAATAAATTAAAATCACCGGCAAGTGTGGAGAAGGTTAGCCGCCACGCCAGCGTATCGGCGTTGGTCACAGGCCCTACCAAGGCGTCCGCCGTTGCGTCGATGCGTTGCAGTTGATCGAGAGCCGGGCTCGCATTCGAAACGATGTAATTTTGAATTATGAATACCGGCGACAAGTCGGTCAGAGCATTGCCAAAAAGGTCTTCAATATCCTGTCCAGGCGCAAGGCCGAGCGATACTGTCACGGGGCCTGAACCCGCCCCTCCCAATCCAGCCAGATTTCCGCCTGACAAGGTGATTTCGTAACTTCTGGCGTTGGCGATTGGCCGGGCGGCTCTCAATGCGCTCCCTGAGGGTTGCGCATTGAAGGGGCTCACGGACGGTTTTGGGCTCAAAGGGCTTTTTGCCGCTTTTCCTATCACAGGCGTAACAGTTACTGTGACACCGACGGGACCGATTACGGAAAAATCGGATGCGTCCACATTTTGGACAGTCTCAGTAAAATTGACTTGAAAGTTGAGCTGATCCGCATTGGTCTTTTCGCTGGCGCTGACGCGACCAATCGAGAATAATTGCGGTGCGACCCTATCATTGACTATAATAAAGAAATTTTCATTGGCCCCGGACACATTTGGGTCCGTCAGTGGATTACCTGCCAGATCCTGAATCCCATGCCCACCCGGTGCTGGAAATAGGGCGACGTTGCCGTCTAATTCAGCTAAGTCCCCGCCGCTGAGTGAGATTTCGTAGCGTGAGTCCGTAACATGGGACACTGTGACGCTGGCTGTTGTGCCGGTGACATTAAAGTCACTCGCAACGGGGGGGGCAATGTCTTCGGAAAATTGCACGAACCAAGACACAATATCTTCATCGGTCGTAATCGGTATTTGCGGCCCGCCGCCGACCGGGAAGCCCCGTGTAACACTGACGATCGTGGGCGCTGTTTCATCATTGATCACCTGATAGGTCTGATTTAGCCCGGTCGGCACGGTGTTGTTAATAGCATTAAATCCACTTACATCGGCAATATTTTGGCCCGCAGCGAAGGCGAGTCCGACGGGACTGTTCAGAGAGGCGAGGTCGCCCCCACTGGCCGTCACTTGATATACAGTCGCGCTCTGCATGGTGACGCTAGCGTTGGCTGTCGTGCCCGTGAATTCAAAATCGGTACTGTCGATCAAAGACACTTCTTCATCAAAAGTAACCGTCCAAGTCAGCGTATCCGCATCAGTATTTTCAGTCGCAGGCGTCGTTCGCACGACGGATGTGACGGTCGGAGCGGTCAAATCAAGAGGCGGAATCACAATCGTAACGCAATTGGAAAATGCGGACTCGCCGAAGTCATTGTTCGCGACCATGTGTAAACTTACCGTCGTCCCCTCTGGATATTCGGTGCGGAGAAAAAGTTGTGCAAATGACGTCGTTCCCAAAAAGAGCCCTGACCCACCCGTCCTCGAATTTGTACAAGCTCCGGCTTTATCAAACCAAAGGTTAAGGGGAGCTAGAACCGTGTCTGTCGGTCCATTCAGTGGGTTGTTGGTCCAATTGAGGGAGACTTCAGTATACCGGGCCGCGTTTGGATCTGGAGAAAGCCGTTTAGCGGGACTCAAAACATATGAGGATTGAAGATTGGTCGGCGCGTCAGGGACGCGGCCAATCGTGACCAAACTGCCATCGGTTGTGCTGAGGACCCTAGGCCCCCCCAGGCCCCCAGCTGAATATCCGTTCACATCGATGGCAACATTCCCCTGAGGGTGTGAACCATCAACGGTTATCTCACCGGTCCAGTTAGTTCCGCCCCCCGTAACCGTTGCGTTGGCACCTGCGATCTTGACCGTCGGCGGGGCGATGAGGCTCACACTTGAGACGAGCGTGAGCGTAACCTTGTTTCCGAGCGCGGCCTTATCGGAGTTGGCATTATCTGACGCTATTGTGACCGATGTGAGGCTGGGGATCGGAATCGAGGTTGTGAACGTCTCACAGTCTGATCTCGGCCCTTGGCCTCCAACATTTTGGGCACTGACATCAAATGAAATCGTCTGTCCGGGAGCAAGGCCGCCAATACTGAACTGCCTGAAAGTGCCTGGATTTCCGCCCGTTACAAGGTTTTGGCAATTATTGTCGCTATAGTAGCGCGCCTGATAGCCATTTATCGCCGCACCGCCGTCTGATGCCGGTTCATCCCAAATAATTGTTAGTGATGAGCTTGAACCGCCATCTAAACGTACATTCAGAGGCACAGTCGGCGGGGCTGGAGACGCCGTAAAGGCTTTACAAGCAGATACCGGCCCGAAGCCTGCGTTATTTTGGGCACTAACATCAACCGAAATCGTCTGCCCGGCAGCAAGGGCGCCAACTCGAAACTCCTTTGTGGCGCCTACGTTTATGTTAAAGAAGAGGTTTTGGCAATTATCGTCGGTATAGTAGTGCAATTGATAGTTAATTATCGGCGAACCGCCATCTGATGTGGGTTCATCCCAAATAATTGTTACAGATGAGCTTGAAACGGCGCTTGACCGTACATTCAGAGGCTCAGTCGGCACGGTTATCATCGCATACGCCGCGCCGGCAGAGATTAGCAGGCTAATGAGTACAAAGATCGATAAGGCGAGATTTCGACGCGCCTTTTGCAGAGATCCTGTAAAAGTCTTGGCCAGAAAATTCAGAGCAATCACGGCATGGTCCCCATCGGAAGCTGCGTCAAAAACACGTAGCTTGGACAAGGGTGGCAGTAACCCGACCCCCCGACAATCACCCGAACGGGTGATTTTGAGACATCAAGTGATCCGTTTGAGTAGATTAGACGGCGAAACTGCTATAGTGAGCAGATTACGGATCGAACTTACGAATCTATCGGAGTTCGACCGAAGTCTGACCTTTCTAAAAACATTCCCTGGCATGTGAGAAACAATGAATAACTTTCTACAGAACCAGACTATTTCTGTCTCTACTGACACAGATCGGGCGGGTGCGAGATGATAAGACAGTCATCCTTTAGGACTGACGCTTAGTATCATGGCCAAAATCGGGATTATTGACGACCATCGGCTATTTCTCGACGGGCTTTACCTCGTTCTGTCGAATTTAAACGCCGATCATGAATTTTTCCCGACGACATCCCCGATGGATTTACTCCAACGTATTCGAGAGCAGGAAGCCTTCGACTTAATCATATGCGACTTAGTCATGTTGGAGATGAATGGGTTGGCTTTTTTGGTCGCGCTGAAGACGTTGCGGTCCAAGATTCCGGTTCTGGTGACCTCCGGCATCATGACAGACCCACCCATCCAGCAGATTCAGGCCTTGGGCGGGAAAGGGTTTATCCATAAATCTGCGCAACCTGAAGCCCTTGAACAGGCCATTAACGCTATATTAGCTGGCGGAACCGTCTTTCCAGGTGAAGCGCCCCTCACGGTTCGCGCGCAGGAGACCGTAAAGAACAACGCCGTTCGTGAAGCCGAAATTTCTGCAACTTTGACGCCCCGTCAGTTGGAGATATTAAAACTTCTCGCAACCGGAGCCTCCAACCGGGAAATATCGACACAACTGCACATTAGCCAGAATACCACCAAGACCCATCTAAAACAGATTTTCCAGATTATGGATGTGTCGCGGCGAACGGAGTGTGCGCAGAAAGCCAGACTGATTGGGCTCGTCTAACCGAAGATCAGCTGCCTGAGCTGATCAGGCATGACAGGTTTAGGAAGAATCCTGACATTGCCTTGGTCCGAAACAGACGTTGGTAATCCTATATCGCCGCTCATCACGATGACGGGAATGTCTTTGGCAAGATGATCTCGTACCGATCGGATAACCGCCGCCCCTGTAGAAACCCCGTCCAACCGGTTGTCAACAATCAGCAAGTCTGGATTGAAGCCCGTCACCGTTAAACGGGACAGCCCGATCTCTAATGACTCTGCTGTCACGACCTGAAGACCCCAGAATGACAAAGTAGACGATAGCGCATCTAAAATGGCCCGATCATCATCTATGACTAACACAGCATTCGTAGATTGAGATTGTCCCAAAGGAGTCTGACTGGTTGGGAGTGTTGGATAGTTTTTTAGAGTGATCATACACTTTGCACCGCTCGCTTCAGTTCGGTTTCCGATGAAAACGTCCGCTCCGACAAGGTTTGACAAGGACCGAATTATTGACAAACCCAACCCTGAACGCACTGTCTGCGTCGAAACAACTCCATCATCTTCGTTCAGAACGTTGCCATCTATTACGAATCCCGGCCCTCCGTCACGAACCACTAAAATTGCCTTATCGTCATCAGATTGAAGACTGACCGAAACGTCGCTGCCTTTGCCGTGCTTGACAGCATTGGACAGGGCATTTGCAATAATCCGGCGGGCCATTGAGACATCTGATATAAGAGTCACTGACCCTTCGATCTGGCACGTTAACCTCAGGTCTTTATTAACGTTAGAGGCCTCTTGCTCACGAAGAATACTTTCGACTAATTCAGATAGGTCAAACCGGGTTGGATTCGGCCGCAACATCCCCCCTTCTGCCCGAGTGACAGTGACGAGACTTTCAAGCATGTCTTTTTGCGCTGTCCAACTGGCCTTAATTTTCTCAACGAGCTCGCCCTGTTCAGAACTTGTCACGCTACGACTGAGCGCATCTAAAAAATAGCCCTGCGCATGTAGAGGCTGCGAAAGGTCGTGACTGGTTGAGGCCAAGAACCTCGACTTTTCGGCGTAAGCAAGCCTCACGGCGCGCGTTTTCTCAGCCATCTCTGCCGATAATCGCTGCTGAATTTTGGCGATAATGCCATCCCGCGATAAAATTTCAGCTTGGGCACTGCTCATCAATCCAAACATAAAATATAGGATCAAAGCCAGACCAAAAAACCGAATATAATTAGGCGCGAATATGATCCAGTAAAAGGACAGCGGCAATAATGTTGGAATAGCCAGCGCAATGTATGCCGGTCTATAGGCACTGCCAGGTAACATTCCCCCAGCCGTTATTGAGGTGACAATACTGCCCGCTATCAACAGTGAGAACGCGGATTGGAAATCCGTTATGACGATAGCGAAGCTTGTCCAAAGAGTTCCTGTCAATATGCAGATGATGACATGACCTCGAAGATAGAATCGAAAATTTTCTTTCGTAATTCCGTTGGGCGCGACGAAACGCGCATAGATTAAGGTCACGACGATCATGACAGACGTCCCCATCACCCATAAAAATGCCATGAACGGGTTGCCGCTCGCGAGAAGAATAATCGCAATATAAATGACGAGACCCCAGACCAATAAGGCTGAACGTCTTGCATCCTGTTTTAGCGCAGTCGCCTGAGCGACCCGAATTTCGTCAAGCGTGTGGGCGCTTTGGTTTGTCATTCCGAATGGTCAGAGATCAGCAAGTTGGGTGTCCGGTTTTCGGATCGACCATACATCAAAGACATATATGCGATGAGACGAAGTACAGCTGGAATAAAGGCGTAAAATGTCAAGAGAGCGAACGATTGTGATGGCCCTAGCTTATCCGTAGTCGAAATCCCCATAGCCCCGAGGACAAGGAACGCTAACCCCATCGGCGCAACGAAGCTCAGAACCTGAAATGTGGCTTTGACTGTAGCAAGACTTGTTCGCTCGTGAGCATGCTCGGATAATTCGAGCCCGATCGCAGAATAAGGAAGATCAATCAGTGTCAGCGTTAAAAAAAACAGGCTCACTACGATAAAAGTGGACATCAGCGATTGATCGGCTTGAGGGACGAATATTGCGGCTGTGAGAATGACGAATAATAATCCACCTAAAAAGATCCAAGGTATCCGGAGACCAAAGCGAGTCGAAGATTGATCGCTCAGATGCCCAATGACCGGATCTGTCACAACGTCCATAATGCGTCCGGCTGCGAAGATCATCCCGATTGCGCCTAAACCCATATCCAGATCAATTGCGTAGAACGTCGGCACAAACGTCAACACCACAACGCTCGCCAAGGCTATCGGTGTTGACGACAGTCCTAACGACAAGAGTTCGGGCACTTTCAGTCGTTTCGAATGGCTCAAATTTTTATCCTTAAAACGTCTGCCTCAGATCGAATAGGCGTCTTCATACACAAAATCTCCAGCTCGTCCTTCACCCAAATGGGTGAGAGGTCGCATGTCACCAGCCTTTGGAAAAAAACATTGCAATGGATTCGGATGCGAATGATCTCAATGAAAGGCATCGTCAGGGGAAAGTCGCTTCACTGGTGATGCGCTGGGTCGATCCGTGACCAAGAACCCGTTCCGCGACTTCAAGACATCTCGGGAAGTCATCCAGCTGGCCGTGATGATGTATGTCCGCTTTCCTCTGTCGCTCCGTAATGTGGAAGACCTACTGCATGAGCGCGGGATAGACGTCTGTCACGAGAGTATCCGTCTTTGGGTCGGCCGGTTTGGACCAGTCTTCGCAAAGGAGTTCCGGTCTAAGCGTTCAGCTTATCTTCGCCGGCACATCCAATGGCAGTGGCACCTCGACGAGATCTTCGTGAAGATAAACGGCGTCCAGCATTACCTGTGGCGGGCTGTCGACCATGAGGGCGAAGTGCTCGAGTGTTTCGTCACCAAGAAGCGCGACAAATTGGCGGCTTTACGGTTCTTGAAGAAAGCGATGAAGCGCTATGGTCCACCGCAAATGGTCGTCACAGACAAGCTCCGGTCTTACGGGGCTGCCATGCGCGATATCGGCAATCAGAGCCGCCTGAACATAGAGCAATACGCCAACAATCGCGCCGAGAATTCTCATCGACCATTCCGACTACAAGAACGAGCCATGACCCGGTTCAGGAGAGCATCGACCTTACAGAAGTTCGTCTTAACGCATGCCTCAGTCTACAATCACTTCAACCATCAGAGACATCTTGAAAGCCGACACGTTTCAAAGCCATGCGTGATGCGCTGCTCGCACAATGGCGGCTGTTGATCGCCGTCTAACTGCGGACAACCAAGGTCACACCCGTTTAAGCTGACAGTGCCGTCTAACCACTATTCTAACCAACGCTCAGCGACGTTTACTCTGACCATGCGATCGCCTGCGCTCTCTGAATGATACATGTAACGGAGTCAAAATGTGATTCCAGCCCTTCTACGGGCTTCCTCGTCGATACAAAGGATGAGCGTTGCGAACCTCTCCCGGTCATAGGCGAAGACCAGGTTGTCGTCATATGTATCCCATAAATTCCTCAGGGCGCGAATGTGTTCGCGGTTAGGCGTACCCTCATGGTGAACGAGACGTCCAATTGCGCCGACCAGGGAACCGAAATAACTGCCGTCGGCGATAGAGTCTGCATGGCACTCAAAGCGCTTCCAGATGTCGCGACTATCGAGGGAAATTTCTTCAAATTCAAGCGTGATGGCAAGGAGGTTGGTTAGCGCGCGGTCCCGGCACGCCGCTCGAAGGCGCGCAACTTCGGCAACCATAACATTTTCTGATCGTCCTTGAATTTGGTTAAGCAACTTGTTCAGTTTCTCAGCGACTTCATTTATATCAATGACGTTGTAGCTCGGTTCCTCCGCAGACACTTCCCAAGGTAGATATTTATTCGTTAGGTGCTCGGTGATCGATAAAGAAAAGTGCTCTAATTCGATGCGCTCCGGAACAGTGTCAAAGGTCTCGCCATTCTGCGGGACTTCACGGTCCGAGACGTCTTCCGCCATAACAAGCAGGGTGCGGCAGTTGCGAAAATGATGGGGTGTTCGTGCAGTATGGCGGAAGGCGTAGCTCAAATACAGATAGGCCTCGCGACCGTTGGGGTTTTTTAAATCTAGTGTTCCGGATTGATGGTTATCAGTGGGTATGCATGACACGGCAAAACGCGAGGCGGAAATACAGGTGGTCCAATCTCCGATAGTCGCATTCGCATAAGCGTGAGACAGCGCAAGGCTGTAGAGAGTAGGGTCACTATCACGAATTTTTTTTAACAAGTCTAAGTATCGCGACAAGGCTGACGACAAGGCCCAGTCATCCGACCGGCGTGCGTCAGCGTCGATCAATTCTCGTGTAAAAACGATAAACTCCTGGATGCTCTTCGCACCCCGCAGGCGGAGATTAGCGACCGATCTGGAGGGTTTATCAATACTCTCTAACTTACGCATGAAGAAAAACGTGTCGAAGCTGTTAGCCATTAGAGACTTCCAATCTGCTTCGTATTCCTCGGCAAGATCTGGTTTCTTTTTTCGGATCCGGTTCATGATGCTCTCGGCTTCCTCCTTCGACAAGTCCTTGAGATCGTCGAGTTTGGTGATCAAGGTTCCGAGCGTCCTTTCGGAAGGAAGTTTCGCGGCTCTGTCCAACGTGCTGCGAAGATCCTCTGCAAACTCCGCAACTTCCGCCTGCACGAGGTCCGGATCGGCCTCAATATAAGAGTCGATCCTTTTCTGCTGGTCACCCCTCAAAACGACCCGACCTTCTTTCAATTCGAAGCGAAGCGCGTCTGGGTCCTGCGGTTCTGCACCATTACCTGCGAAGTTGCGCACCAAGTTGTCGTACATATGGCCTATATCTACTTCGACGACTTCCGAAGGTGTTCCGACATCAACATGCGCGTCCCATGAAGGTAGGACCCCTTTATCGTTAAGAAAACAACGAGGATGGCGGATGTAGTGATCCAGAAAGCTGTCTGGCAGCATATCTGGAGAAAACAAAATGGCCTCTGGATCGACATACTGACAGATAGAGAGGATGCGTGTGTCGGTCGAAATGAAAATGAACTTTTCAGAGCGCCCAGCTCTTCTAAGTTTCACGTTAATCCAAGCGATAGTCGCTAGGGCCTCAGTGATGATTTTGCGGCGTTCGTCCCTTTTGTTGTCGTCATCAGGAAATGTGAATGCTGGCATCTGCGAAGACTTCGTTGACGAAATTACGTAATCGAACGCCCGCTGAAATATTCGTGTATAATCCCACAATTGTCCGATCGCGCCCCACTCTCGCATGGAGAGTAGCAGTCGTTTCAAAACCTTGCTGTTATCATCCCTTTCATCGAGCATGAATGGTGCGGCGTAGCGGGCATTCTTTCGCAACGTGTCCAGCCGGTCGAAGCGTATTTTTTCATCAGATTCCAAGAAGAGCAACTTGTTGACCGTATCAAACAGTTCGTCACTATCGCTGCTTTTTTGCAAGGTTTCGATGAGACCTGTCTTGTACTTCCTACGGGATGCCTGCGCGGTTTTAGATAAGCGCTCCTGTGCCTTCTCCGTCACGCTTGTGACTAAGCCAGCGCAATCGTGAGCATAAGCGTCAAGGATTACCAAAGGCGATTTCGAGGACAAATCTTGGAAGATATAGCGGCCAATAGAGGCTGTTATTGGTGCCGCCGCAAAGTGCCGACTTTCTGTACCGTCATCTGGGTAAACATCTCCAGCACCCAAAAGCTGACCTTTGCCACTGATAGCCCTGTCTTTAGGGTCCAGAACAAGGTTGATCACATTCGGATCGATAGCATAGAAATGCTTTTCTGGGTTCTCCCCATCCTGTCGGCGCAACTCCAGCAAACGGTATTGCAAGGCAGCGGCAAGAGCGTGGATTTTGATGCCGTCCAGCCCCAATTGCGTCTGGACCCTCATGCGGCAGTCGCCATAAGCGCGTGCGCCTGTTTCAGTTCAGCTCCCGGATCGGGAATAGGTGGCTGCCGGGATGACGATAGGTCCGGAAATAGTTTCCCTATAAGTCTACGCTGACCTGCATCAAGTTTTTGGTCGCTAAAGTCCGCGAGATGGGTCGGCACGCCAGCGGCATCCATGGCGCGCCGCGCAATGGCAACAGGATCCTCTATGGCATGTAATCTCGAAGACAACCTTTCCAGCAGGTCGGCATAATGGAGTACAACGGAAGCAACATCGCCTCTCGCGGCCTGCGAGGCGATCATGTTTAAGAAAGACGTTACGACCGATCTTTGAAGTTCTATCTGCGTGCCGTCGTGAAGGGCTTCATTGTGCAGTAATATCTCTGTCAGCCGTTTGACATAGGCGGGATTGCCGACTGTAGCGGTCACCTCAGAGAGTTTTCGCAGGGCGTTTAAGGCGGCGATGTCCAGAGTGGACGGTGCTGGGGAAAGAGCACGGTGTTGCAGCGTCTTCTCGGCAACATCGTAGACGCCTGATAGGCGGAGCTCTGCGGCTAAGTCGACCAAACTGACGATCCGCCACTCTTGGACCGCATCGACAGCAGTCAGGCGTGACAGATATAGGATTAGAGCCAACTCGAAGGACCGCTTGAAATTGTAGGTCTGCTGCACAACGAAGTCGAACAGTCCGTCTTCGATGTTCCGACGCCGGTTGATGTAGCTGAGAACCCCAGGGAACGCGTTCGGCGCGGGTACGCCCGCTTCGCTATTACGGTAGCCGTAATCGAGCCATTGGGCAATTTCCTCAGCCCGGCGCTCAATCTCCTCCCGCTCCACCATGGGGACGCGAATCTCCGGCATGCTTGGCCCGTCAGTCACGGTCTGCGTTCATTATCGAGTGCCGTCGCAGCCATTTGATCGATAAACGTCGCCAACGCATTTGGCGGATTATTTTCAAGCTTGCCTAGATAGATTACCTCGATCTCCTCGGATTGAAGATGCGATCCGTGGAGCCCATGGACGACAATCTCATCTAACCCAGAAGCTACCCGTCCGCATCGGAGCGACTTCAGGCAGCAGGTCTGCCCAAACCGCCTTGCCTGCCAGTCTTTGCCTTCGGGCACCGGGGGCCTGTCCGGCGCGCCGACCATAAACCAAGGATAATCGGGATTGTCGCAAAAGCGCGGTCGGTAGATTTTTGTTCCCCTCAACAAACGGCCTGGAATCAAACTCGCAAAAAGATGCGTTCCTTTTTTCTGGTGCCCGAGGCCGGCGCGGTCGCGGTATGCATCAGCAATCTTCGATATGGACCCTGCTTTGTCGGTCATCGACTCCAACTCCCCCGCATTGGAAAGCCATGTCAGATTAGGATTAATAAAACCGGTAGTCGGGTAAACGATACGGTTGAGCATTGCAGACTCGATTTCATCCCTGAACGTCTCAACCTGCGCTGCTTCGGGCTGCAGCGAGTCTTCAAGTTTGATATCGGCGAACCGGGCGTCCTGTTTCCAAGCGAAAGTCGCGTTGGCCCTATTTGCCCATTTAAAAACACTGGCGTCGCTGACCGTGCAGAAAATCATAGAGTCTAAAGACGGTTTTCCAGACTCTTGTGTTGGGTTAGGTCTTGTACCGACCCAGCCTTCGTCGACCCTATGTCTAATTGATGTGGCGGGTCTGCTGTTCTCGTCAATCGCGGCAATGGATGTTTTGTCGACTGGGAAGCGAAGATGGTCCACCGCACGAAGGAATGAAGATGCTGCCGTTGTGTCAGAATTGCGAGTTGTGTGCGTCCAGGACGGAGGGCCATTCGTAAGCACGTCCTTGCGGGCAGCATCCAACAAGCCAAGAATATCGGTGCGTCTTTCGTCCAGCCGGTTATCTGTCGCGAGAGCGTTGATCGCCAACATGGCTAGTTGCGCACCTTCGTGATGATGGTCCATGGGCTTAAAGACGTCGACCTTTCCAATCTGCGCGTGGAAAAAGTCGATCAACGGTTGGACCCGTGGATCCGGCCCAGTGCCGGGTCGCAGCGCGCGCAGTGCTCCTTCTACCTCATCCTTCAACTCCGTCGCCCCCCAGCATATCCCAGTTCACTCAACCCTTACTTGTTTAGGAAACAATGGGAGTTTATCAAGCGGAATGTGCCTCGTCTGGCCGGAATGGGGGGGCACATCAGAATTGAAACAGAAGGTTGGGTAATCCAGACCCAACCTCCATCCGAATTGCGCACTTAATAAGTTTCCTTGCCTTGCAAATTCGATTATACGTGAAGGCTGGCATTCTCAGAGGAACTAGTGCCTCAAGCGTTATGCTAGCTTCGGCCAATGAACCTAAATCTTTCCGCTAGTTCAAAACATCCCAAGAAGTGATTCAACTGGCCAAATTGATGTATGTCCGCTTCCTGCTCTCGCTCCGCAACGTCGAAGATCTACTTCATGAGCGAGGCATCGATGTCTGCGATGAGATTATTCGTCTTTGGCTAGATAAATTCGGCCCTGTTTCCGCGGGTAAGATACGCTTGAAGCGCTGCGCTAATCTCCGCTGCCGCATTAATGGCACTGGCACTTGGACGAGATTTTTGAGAAAATCAAATTTTTTAAATCATTAATACCCTTCGTTTTCATCTCCGGACAAAATCAACATCGTCAACTGGTACCCATGCGACTGCCCTAACGTTTGGACATCTAAGAGTTCCGTCTTTGGGTGGCTGAGCCAGACATCGGTGTCGTCCTCAGCAATATCTGACAATCCATCACTCGCACTTTTCACCGAGTACGGCAGAGCCTGCTTGTTCCAAACAAAGGTCTTTGGAAATTCATCATCCTTGGCAATGTAGCGAATGACGTCATTTTTGCTAAATACGATCGCGATCGGATCGTCATGGGTTTTGACATAGCGGTTGGCAGCCGCCTCGGACTGACGTCCAAGTCCTGCGCGATCCTCACCACATGCTTCAAGTTAGGCGCTGGCCTGAGATAAGGCGCTAGCTTGTATTTCGGCATTAGAAGTTCGGCGGCGAAGCGGTTGGCCTCGACCTCCTTTCGCTGACTATCGGTAATTCGCTTTGCTCTGCCCCATTCGCGCGCCTTCATGTCCCGTTTGGTGCAGTGAAAACCAAAGGAGTCGTCACCCATATTTCTGGCAGGCTGATGACCACAATTGATAAAATGGCCAAGCTCATGGGCAATGGTGAAACGCTGTCGGTTGATCCTTGCGCCATCTTTAATTGCAATCGTGCCGATTGACTTATTCTTGGGCATGATCAGGACCCCCTCGCACCCTGCCAGATCTTTCATCTCAATCGACCGAATATCAAGACCGTAGGCGATGTCGGCGACCGGAATAGGCCCCTCTCGTCGGCCTAGCTACTCGTGGATGGCGAGCGCCAGCTTCGCCGGGTTTGCCCCACCTCTTCAATCTCAAAGCGATTAAAGCTCAACGTCTCTCGGCGTTTAATCAGGGTCAGAGCTTAATCATCCAGATTTTTAAGCAGAGACTGCATCATGTCTTTGAATATCTTGCGGTCAGTCTCGTCAAGGTCACTGGCCTGCCTAAACATTCCGGCAAGCTCGGCGTCTGCGTCTTTGGCGTCCGCGTCCTCGCCGACGAGATAGCTCACGCTGACGCGGTAATAGTCAGCCAAACGCGTAACGAGTGCCATGGACGGATTTGTCTTACGCTCTTTCTCAAGCTCCCAAATGTGCGCCTTTGAGACGCTGACCGCGTCGGCCACATCCTGCAACGGAACACCCTTTTTCTCTCTGAGTTCAAAGAGGCGTCTCCCCAGTGTCATGTCTTCCTCCTATGTCGCTTGTTCACAACAGCTTACGTATAGAGCGCCGCTGATTGACAATGCAACGTGTTTTCTATAGCTTACATAAAATACATCCCGAATCGGAGTTGCTATGTCAGACCTACAAATCCAAATGACCGCCATCAGCGATCTCAAGCCGTGGGCCCGCAATGCGCGGACCCACTCTAAGAAGCAGGTTCGGCAGATCGCAGACAGCATCCAGACCTTCGGGTTTACCAACCCGGTCCTAGTCGACGATGAGCTGACCATTCTCGCCGGGCATGGCCGCGTCGCAGCTGCCAAGAGCCTAGGGAGGAGCTCAGTGCCGTGCGTGCGACTGTCACATATGACACCAGAGCAGAAGCGCGCCTATGTGCTCGCCGACAATAAGCTCGCGATGAACGCGGGCTGGGACGACGATATCTTGGCGGGAGAGCTCGAAGCGCTGCTAAGTATGGAGCTCGACTTCGACATGGACGTGATCGGCTTCTCGATCTCCGAGTTCGACAGCCTGATTGAGAGCCAGGCCAATGAAGAAGACGGCGATCCGGATGACGACCTCATTCCGGCTGCAGAGGCGCCTGAGCGCTGCAAGGACGGCGACGTCTGGCGGCTCGGCTCGCACCGGCTCGTCTGCGGTGATGCGCTCGACCCGCATAACGCGGCCCTCCTCATGGACGGGAAGACTGCCCGCATGGTCTTCGCAGACCCACCCTATAATGTGCCAATCGACGGACATGTTGGCGGCTCCGGTGCGATTAAGCACAGAGAGTTTGCGATGGCGTCTGGCGAGATGTCAGAAAGCCAGTTTGCTGCCTTCTTACACCGCGCGTTTGAGCGGGATGGGAGCCTTCTACCGCTCCCGCCACGAGCTCATCTTTGCCTATAAGCTCGGCATGGAGCCGCATATCAACACATTCGAGCTCGGCCAGCATGGCCGCTACTGGACGAATGTATGGGAGTATAAGGGTGTGAACTCGCGGGGCTCGGGCCGAATGGCAGAGCTAACCCTGCACCCCACGGTCAAACCCGTTCAAATGATTGCCGATGCGATTAAGGATGTCTCTGGCCGCGGCGATATCGCGCTCGATATCGTTGGCGGCTCAGGCTCCACGCTCATTGCCGCGCATAAGACAGGACGGAGGGGTTACCTGATCGAACTGGATGAGGACTATTGCGATATCATCCTCCAGCGCTGGGAGGTTTTTGCCAAACGTGAAGCTGAGCAGGTCGCTTGCGGTATTCCGATTAGTCACACCTCACAAGCATGGCGATCCGGCGCGCCCTTGCAGGAGGCCGCTGCATGACCGAGCTCCAATTGAATCAGGCCCGTATGCCCGAGACCCCGGCCGCTACGTCATACGAAGTCGGCTATAAGAAACCGCCCGTCGAGACGCGCTTCAAGAAGGGCCAGTCGGGGAACCCTTCCGGTCGTCCGAAAGCGAGATTTAAACAGACGCAGCGCAAGCTGTCCTATGAGCTCCCGCCGGAGACGCTCAAAGATACGTTTCTGGAAGAAGCCTACCGCATGGTGAATATCAACACCGGCAAGGGGGATGAGGAGATCCCGATTGCGCGGGCGGTGATCAGGGCGCTCGGCGTCAAAGCCGCCAAGGGCCACATCTATGCACAGCGACTGTTTGCGAGCATGCTGCTGGAGATCGAGGCAGAGAAACTGGCCGTCGACGACCAGCAGATAGAACAGATGCTCGAGTATAAGCGCTCCTGGACTGAAGAGCTGGAACGGCGGGCTAGGCTGGGCCTACCGATAGATCCGCCTGTCCCTCATCCGGACGATGTTCACATCGGCATCACGCGCGGCACACTGGAGGTTCACGGACCTCTTACGCCAGAAGAGAAAGATCGACGGGACTATTACAAAAATCTGTTGGAGGAATGGCGTGCAACGCGGACGCGCTACGGGGAGATATTGGCGCGGCCAATCGAGCATGAGGTGGAGAAGGAGCACCGGCAGTTCATCGCCGACGAGCTGGCCCAGTGCCATATCATTATTCCCATGCTGGAGACGATGAGTGGGAAGGCGCAACCGGAGCCGCTGTCGATGTATCACGCGCACAAGCGGGCGAAGCGGTTGAAGTAGACCGTTTAATGCTTCGTCGGATGGTAGAGGATCACCTCATTTCTTTTGACCGAATTGGTTTAACTGGCCATCATCTTAGAAAGCCGAGAAAGTGATGATACGGAGAAACAAAATCATCCTCCGCCAAGTGGCGGTGCACTAAGGTGCTGTATGTAACGTCGGCTCAGGAGGCATAGCGGACCTTAGCGAGTATCCCTAGTGAAACGTATTACAGCCGCCATCTGACACATTACCAGCGGCTGTTATGGAGCGATTATAAGCCGCTCATATTTTCGACGCTATCTAATGAAGCAGGCCTTAAGCGCGTATGTCTCTATGACAGTAATTCTCAATATATTTGCACATATCGTCTGCATTGCAGCTTAGACGACCAGTCAGCCATTCATTTAGTAAACTTAAAAAACCAGATGATAAAAAACTAGCATTCGCTTGAAAGTCTTTGCCATCCCCTAGCTTTGATATGATTTGCTGTCGCAGACAATTATCGACAACTTCACGAGTGGGGTTTTGTAAAATTACTCTTGCAAAAATACGCCGCTCCCAAAAATGGGTTAGCATCGACATCAGGTCTTCTTTTTCAGATATTCCGATAAGTGCTGATGCAAAGATTGACATGGGGTATTCGAGGCTTTGACTCAAAACGTCGTCTTTATCTGTGAAATGTTCATAAAAAGTAGAGCGGCCAATGCCCGATTTGTCGATGATGTTTTTCGTTTTTAGATCATCATATCTTGAGGTTTGAACCAATTGAAAGAAAGCGTCAAACACAAGCTTCTGTGTGCGTTTTACGCGCCTATCTTCATCGTTTTTAGTTTGAGTTGGCATGAGCCTACTTTGAACTAATGAACATAACTCGTCACTAATTTCTGTCGGACATTTTGATTGAATTGTCCGCTAACGGACATGTCTATATAATTGGGTGTGGGTTGTTTAGTTGTTTTCAAGCGATAGCAAGAGAAACAGACGGAACTTACTATGTCGACAACTTCAAACTTTCTTAGCAATAAGCTCGTTGGAGCAATCATGCTTTTAAGCCCATTCTTGATGATGTTTGCAATGCTACATCACCCAGAAGCAACTTCACAAAATACCGGTGGGAATTCAGTCATGAAGTGGGTTCATGGGATTCTAATTTTCTTATTGGTCTTCAATGCTTACGGATTGAGCCTCATAATAGAGAATGCCAAAGCCAATGAGAGAGATGCAAACTTAGGAATGCTGTTTTACTATATTGGCTTGGGTAGTATTGTTTTTGCCGCACTTGTGAGTGGGTTTATCCAAACTACCCTTCCCGAATATTTTTCTTCAGACACACAATCTTTTGAAATTTTCAATAGGTTTTCCGCTATTCTCAATCAGGCCTTTGCGAAGCTTGGGATTATCTCATTCGGTGCGGCAGGCTTGTTTCTTACTCCTGCACTCATTTTAGACACAGGCACCACCCGTTTTGTAGGTATCGTTGGCGGAATTGTTGGAATTGCCCTAATTATATCTATGCTTTCAGGACTTTATCTTTCAGTTCTGTCTATGACGGTTCTCACAATTCTTATCGTTATTTGGCATGTTGTGATAGCCGTTTGGCTAGTTAAAAATTAGGTGGGATAGTTGTGAGAATTCATGTTTTTGGCGCGAGCGGTTCTGGTACGACCACATTTGGAAGAGCTCTTGCGTCTCGCTTCTTTGTTCCACACCATGACACGGATGAGTATTATTGGGAACCAACTGAGATCCCTTTTTCAAAGAAGCGGCCGATAGCATCCAGGCTAGATTTGATGGAGTCGATGTTTTTAGGTCGTTCAAATTGGGTGTTATCTGGATCGTTGGTTTCATGGTCCGCAACAATAACTCCTTATTTTGAATTGGCTATTTTCCTGACCCTTGATAACACAGAACGACTAAAGCGCATTCAACAACGTGAGGTAATTCGATGTGGAGAGGATGCTCTTGCTCCGGGAGGAAGTCGTTATACTGCTTATCAAAATTTTATGGCGTGGAACTCTGGTTACGAAACCTCGGCTTTCAATGGCCGAAGTCGAAAACTGCATGAAGACTGGATGAAGACTTTGTCTTGTCCTGTCATACGTCTTGATAGCAGGAGTGGTACCTCAGATCTTGTCAAAGAAACAGAGTTCAAGCTTTCAAAGATATTTAATGAAGAAAATCGTAGGTCATAACCCAGATTGGGCTTTTCAGTATAAAGCTGAGTCAGAATCACTTCACAATTTGCTCGGCAACACCTGTGTGCGGTCCCATCATATAGGAAGCACGGCGATTGCTCATATTCCCGCGAAACCCATAATCGACATTCTTATGGAAGTTAGCTGCTTAAATGAATTGGATGCACTTTCTAACGGCTTATCTTCAAGCAACTATGAGGTTCGCGGTGAATACGGTATCCTAGGACGTCGATATTTCAAAAAGAAGGCTACAGTCACAATATCTGGAATAAACCTTCATTGCTATGAGTTGGGTTCATTCCAGATAAAAAGACATCTGGCTTTCAAGAACTACCTAATTGCAAAACCTGAAGTCGCGCAGGAGTATGCAAAGTTAAAACTGAATTTGTGTGATGCTGGCGGAGTACTGAAAGCCAACTATCAAGATGATAAAAAACCATTTGTTGATGGCACGTCTCTTGAAGCGTTGCGGTATTTTGAACGTCAATCGTGATCACGCTATTTGGGGATAAACAAATTATGCGAAATCCGCCATTTTGACAAACATTACCAGCGTCCTTCTTTGGGCGTTTTAAGCCGCTCTCCTAACGTCCGCTTGGGGATAAACCAACGGTTCACAAGCGGCCTAAAACGCCCAAAATCGACTCTGAGGCAACCAGCTTCTATTTCTTGTCTCGTTTTTTGAAAACTCGTGTAAGCGAACGGTGCTCCGCCGATTGAGATGCAAAAGCATAGAGACGCGTGTGGATTAATCACCCAAACAACTGCGACTGGAATAAAATAATGGATAAAGCAGAAGCGTTTTGGGACAGCACGGCAGACAACTATGATAAAACCGAGAAGCGCTTTGAATCGATCCATAAAAAAAGTAGGGAAAACGCTAGAAAACACCTCCATACGAGCCATACGGTTTTAGATTATGGATGTGGCACCGGAACGACGGCCTGTGAATTAGCAAGCGGGGTCAAACAGATTTCCGCGATTGATATCTCATCAAAGATGATTCAACTCGCTCAGGAGAAAGTGGCTGCCACCAAGATCGAAAACATTAGTCTCAGGCAAGGAGATATTTTTGATGCGGACTACAAAGCGGGTTCTTTTGATGTGATCCTAGCATTCAATATGCTGCATACCGTTCCAGACCCAGAAGCCGTGATGCAAAGAATTCGAGAACTCCTAAAACCCGAGGGATTGATTATTGCGGTTACACCTACCCTGCGGGACAAGTTATCCTTATTGGTCGGCCTACAGATTAAGCTTGTGCAGCTGTTGTGCAGTTTAGGAATAATCCCCGTTCCGATCAGACGACTCAAAAGCACCGATTTGGATAGGTTGGTGGAGAATACGGGATTTCAGATTGTTGATTCTGAAGAAATCTACGCAGGGGCCTCAAGCTATTTTGTCGTTGGGAGAAAGTCAGCCCAAACATAAAGGAGAGTGTGCTTTGGTTGCTAAACGAAGGTTTTGATAAAGCTCTCTGTGCGGGCGTGAGTAAGCGGCTTAAATTCGCTACATCTAAGACACTAACTGACGTCAACAGTTTCAGTATTTTGGTTGTTTGCGGTCGATGATCTCAAACTAATGAATGGAGGGAGGCCTGCCACTGAATGTATTTGCTATCGTGGACTAACAGATTCATCAGAGTCACGATTTAGCAAGTCGTTATACCGCTCGACCTTACGCCAAAATTCATCCGTAAGGGCTTCATCAGGCGCATACAAAGTGTTCGATGTAATGTCTTTAGAATGCACCAATTCGCAGTCTTCCAGTTGGTTAAGTTACTGAAAAACCTAAGGAAGCGTCATTTTCCTTCAAACGCCCTTCAGTGATTTTGTCCTTTCGCCTCACAGCGAGCCTTTGACGGCAAATTTACCAGACCCGAAACATCCGTGGAACTGCGCGGCGGGCGAACACAAGCCTATGCACACTATATCAAACATCATAGTGAGGCGTTTCACGGCCTGATATTCTGAGTGGGCCATATAGATCGACGTCGTCGATCATGCCCCAGCCGATCAGGATATTCCTGTTGGCCCATCTGACAGACGGTCCCCATGTCCAATATAACTCGCGTGCATCCCGCGCTCGCCTCTGCTTTGCAAAAAAAGGGGTACGCATCGCTTACCCCCGTTCAGGACGCTGTTCTTGATCCAAAACTGCAAGACCAAGATTTGCTCGTCTCGGCCCAAACGGGGTCAGGAAAAACCGTTGCGTTTGGTCTGACCATGGCCTCAACTTTGCTGGGCGATGCCGAAGCCTTTTTCCGCGCAGATGCGCCGCTAGCCCTCTGTATTGCCCCGACTCGTGAGCTGGCGATGCAGGTTAAACGTGAGCTGGACTGGCTCTACAAAGACGCTGGAGCCAAGACACTCTCCTGTGTTGGAGGCATGGACGCACGCACAGAACGTGGGGCCCTAGGGCGCGGCGCGCATATTGTCGTCGGCACGCCCGGTCGTCTGTGTGACCATATCAATCGCGGTGCCTTAGATCTGTCTGAGCTGAAAGCCGTTGTCTTGGACGAAGCGGATGAGATGTTAAAAATGGGATTCCGCGAAGAGCTGGAAATAATCCTGAACGCCGCGCCAGAAGACCGCCGAACCCTCATGTTCTCAGCCACAGTCCCCAAGACAATTTTGGGCATGACGAAGAAATATCAACGCGATGCCGTGCGAGTGAATACGGCCGCCGAAGCCAAGCAGCATTTGGACATCGACTATAAAGTGATGAGCGTCGCTACGACTGACCGCGAGAATGCGATCATCAATGTCTTGCGCTATTATGATGCAAAAAATGCGATTGTTTTTGGTGACACACGGATCGCGGTGAACCGGATGACGCAGCGATTTAACAATCGCGGATTTTCTGTTGTCTCCTTGTCTGGCGAGTTATCACAGGCCGAACGTAGCAATGCTTTACAAGCTCTTCGCGATGGTCGCGCCCGCGTCTGTGTCGCCACCGATGTCGCCGCCCGTGGCCTAGACCTTCCGGATTTGGAACTCGTCATTCACGCGGACGTGCCGCGCAACCGCGAAGCGCTTTTACACCGGAGTGGCCGAACGGGCCGCGCGGGCCGCAAGGGGGTCTCCGCCCTCATCGTCGCGCCCAATCGGCGTCGAAATGCTGAGCGCCTCCTGCGGGATGCAGACATAACGGCCGAATGGTGTGAAGCGCCTAGCGCGGATGCCATTATCGCAAAGGATAATGAACGGCTTCTCGAGAATATGGCACTCGACGCGGAGATCACCGACGCAGAGCGAACATTAGTGGTGCGCTTGCTCAAAGCCCATTCACCGGAACATATCGCAACAGCCTTTATCCGTCAGTACCGAATGGGCCAGTCTGCCCCGGAAGATTTGCTGCCAGCCAATCATAAGCCCAGTAAAACCGGTCCCGATACGCGCCCATCCGGACCGAGAGAGGATTTCGACGATGGCGTCTGGTTCTCCCTGAATGTCGGCCGCAAGCAAAACGCTGAACCCAAATGGATCTTGCCCATGCTACTCAAATCGGGCGGCTTGAAAAAAGGGGAAATTGGCGCGATCAAAATCACAGATAGGGAAACCTTTGTAGAGGTTGCACCCAAAGGGGTTGAGCGCTTTTTAGAAACGATTGGCGCCGACATGAAAATCGAGGCGGCCATCACCGCGTCACGTGTTGAGGGCAGACCCAATCTGTCACGGCCAGCGGAAAATCGTCCCCCGCGCGACCGAAATGCGAGCGGTGGGCGGAGCGGCAAAGCGCCTTATGGCGACTCCCGAAAACCACGCGGCAACAAAAGCAACGCCAGTCAGGACGAAAAGACCTCACGCGATCAATCCGCACCAAAGAAAACATTAAATCCCGAAGAGGGTGAATTCAAACGCAAACCCCGTAAAACCGGGGGTGGCGATATGCCGGGATCAGAGAAACCGAAAAAACCACATAAGAAAAAACTCGCCCGGGCCGCTGCCTTGAAAGCAAAAGGCGGCGTCAAAAAGGGTGAGCGGAAAAACACGCGAAGAAAAAAGACATAGTCGCCGGGGACAGAATAGCTGTCCTAAACCGCCTCGTTGATCAACAAGCTGGAAGGCCCGCAAATTCAGCTCAGAAAATCCGGCCACCAGTGAATCCGTCACCATACCGTCTAATCAATTCTTCCGATGAGCTAGGATGATGAAATCGCGGTGCAATTGACACTTAGTTAATTTGGGTTAACATTCAGCCTATCTGACGCATAATAATACGCGCAGATAACAAAGAAGGGGAAGATTTTGTCTATAGCAAAAATTGTCTGGCTCGTGAGCGCACTGGCTGCCGTGGCTCTGAGTTTTGTGAATACTGGATATGATCCGGCTATTTTGGCGGTTCTGGGACTGGCGAGCGGTTGGTTCTTGGACCTAGAGCATCGACGGGGTGTTATTATCGCGGCGATTTTCTTAATCGCAGGCGGTGCGGGGTCCCTAAACGGTATCCCGGGCATCGGTGAGCATCTCGGTGCCATTCTCGTCAGCCTTGGCGCTGTGTTTAGTGGCGCGTCCGTCATGGCGATCGTTCGCACATTGGTCGAACGGATTGTCCCAGGCGGAAAATAGTCGCTGTTATTAAACGAACAACGGCGCTTTAATGGGCTGAATGCCTGACTGATAAATATCAGTTGCAAATAGGCTTCAGCCATTGTCAGAGAGAGTCGGTCTGCCGACTCTCTCACATGACCTTATTGAATATATCCGTCGGTTCAGATGTACGAAACGGACAGACCCGCCATTATTTCTGTCATACGACATCACCGAAACTGACATCTATCCCTCCCCATCGGCACTGCTATGAACGGGGTGATGGGAATCGACTTCATTCACACCGCTGATTGGCAGTTAGGCAAACCGTTTGCTCGGTTTGACGATGCGCTATCCGGCCGCTTACGCACGGAACGGCAGGACGTGATTGGGCGGATTGCGGCGACCGCTAAGGCCCGTGACTGTAGCCATGTTTTGGTCGCGGGCGATGTCTGGGACAGCACATTACCGGGCCAAGACGTGTTAACCCAACCGCTCGATATTATGGCGGAACATCCCAAGATCGTCTGGTGGCTCTTGCCCGGCAATCACGACCGTGATGATTCCGATGGTCTGTGGGACCGGGTTCAGGCACGGGAGCTGGCCAACATCCGGGTTTTACGCGAAGCTGAACCTGTAGAAATGATCGACGGAGTCTGGCTCCTGCCCGCGCCGTGGCAACGCCTGCACCACGGCGAGGATCTGACCCATTGGATGAATGCCGCCGAAACCCCGGAGGGGGCCATTCGGATCGGGTTGGCGCATGGCGGCATCAAGACCTTCAGCAGCAAGGATCAAGGGCGGGATGGCGGCGAGACGGGAGAGGTTATTCCGCCGGACCGCGCCAAGACCGCTCGGCTCGATTATCTCGCCCTCGGCGACTGGCACGCGCGCGCGGCGATCAATAGCCGAACCCACTATTCCGGGACGCCTGAGCCAGACCGTCACAAGGTCGGTGACCGCGGGCAAGTGCTGCATGTGCAGATCGATGCGCCCGGCACCGAACCCAAGGTCACGGATATTACGACCGCGCGCTATGATTGGCCTGTGATCGAAGCCCCGTTGCGCGTCGATGGAGTGGATGCGGTGATCCAACGGATCGAACAGACAATCACGTTCGGTCCCGCGGAACGCCACACACTCGCCCAGATTAATTTGTCAGGCGAAACGACCGTCGCGGAGTGGGCCTCCGTCGAGCGTTATCTCGACAGCTTAAAAGGCCGCTGCGCGGATCTGTCTGTTCGGGGGCAATCGTCAGTCGCGCTAAAGATTGTCGCCGAGGATATGGATGCGCTCGATGCACAAGGCTCTGTGCGCGCGGCTGCCGAAGCGCTCCAAGCGAGACGCGAAGATAATGCATTGAGTCAACTGGACCGAGACATCGCATCTGATGCGCTCCGCCTGCTCTTCTCTTTCGCCGCGACGGAAGACACGTTGTGAGGATTGACGGGTTTCGCTTCCGCCATGTTGGCCCATTCGGCGCGGACGGCGTCGCTGTGGACGGGTTAGTGCCCGGCTTGAACGTTATCGCCGAGCATAATGAACGCGGCAAATCGAGCCTGCTGCGGGCGTTGCAACTCTTCCTGCTCCAAGGTCACACGACCTGGGGCAAACGCGGCCACGCCATAAAGCGCGACGATGGATCAGCGACGGGTGAAATCGATTTTAGCCATCAGGGTGTCGGCTACCGACTGATCAAAACCTATCAGCGCGGCAAAGATGCGCAGCTGATCGACCGCGCTACGGGCGCAGTCTTGGCCCGCAAGGGCGAAGCCGACGAACGCATGGCCACCATTATGGGCACGGCTGACAAAGCGCGCGGCCCGTCCGGTCTGCTCTGGGTTGAACAAGGCCTATCGATGGATGCGGTGCAGGATGATGGGCTGGTCGCGTCCAAGCTGGAAACCGAACTCTCCACTCTGGTCGGCGGGGACCGGGCGCGAGACTATCTGGCCCGCACCGAAGCGGCGCTCGGCGAATTACTGACGACGACGGGACGTCCTCGGGTCGGGGGACCATTAAAACTGGCCGAGGATGAATTGGAACAGGTCGAAGCCGATCTGATTGAGGCGCATCGACTGCGCGAGCAGACCCGCCAAATTGGTCTTGACCTCACGCGGGTTCGGGCCGCGTTAAGCCGGCTGGAGGCGGAAGAGGATGATACGGAGACGGACGCCCGGATCGCACAGGTTCGCACGGAACTGGATAGCGCCAAAGCCGCACGCGCCTCTCTGGAGACCGCGCAAGCTTTGGCGCAAAGGCTGACGGCCGAAGCCGAGCAAGCGGAGCGCCGTCTTGCGGATCACCTAGCCACGATCGCCCGCCATGACCGCGCGACGCAGGGGGCTACCGCCGAGCGCAAGGCCGTGACCAGCCTCACGCAAAGGCGCGACGCCATTAAAACAGCCTTGGTAGACATTGATGCCAAGCTTGCAGCGCTTCGACACAGCCAGTCCCAGCTCGCCGCCGTTCAATCCGCCCGCGCCAATGCTGAACGTGTGCAGGATCGCCAAGCGGCCTTGCAACAGGTCGAAACCCGATTGGAGGCGCTCGATACGCTCCTGGCGGACCGCGAGAAACAGGTGGAAGCGCGCAATGCTCTGCCAGAAGTCGACCGCGCGACGCTCGATCAACTCGCCGCGTTGGAACAAGGCGCCGCGCGATTAGAGCATCAGCTCGGGGATGTTGATATTCAGTTACGACTCACCTTGGAGGCAGGCGTCACAGCCAGTCTTGATGGTGAGTCTGTTGGCAGCGGAACGGTTCGCCTCGACGCTACATCGGAACTGATCTTGCCGGGCGTTGGGCGGATCGCGCTAGATGCGCCGGAAGCTGACAGTTTGAAATGCGAGCGTGACGGCTTGATAGCCCAAGCGGAAGACCTACGCGTCCGACTGGGCGTGACCGACTATGCCGATGCTGCAACCGCCCTACGCGCCCGTACCGAGATCGACGCCACACTGCGCATGACGGATAAAGAACGAGACCGGATTGCCCCGGATGGTCGCGACACGCTGATAGACCGCAAGACCGCGCTGATACGCGAGATCGAAACCTTGACCGACCTCATCGCCGCCGCGCCTGAGTTGGAGGCAGGTATTGACGCCGAGACGCTCGACACGGAGATCGCCGCGCAATCGGGGGCGCGGGCCGCGCTACAAGACGAACAAGTAGAACTCTCCGGCAAATTGGAAGCCGGCAAAACGCGACTGGATGCGCATCAATTGGCTTTGACGGAATTGCCCGACAGCGCCGCGCCAAACCAACGCGCGGACACTCAAGCAGAGCTCGGCGCAACCGCCGCAACCGCTCGGCAGCGCGCAGAAACCGCCCTATCCGAGCTAGAAACTTTACGCGCACAAGCGCCAACAGATCCGGCACTTCTGCAAGCCAGCCTCACCCGGCTGACACAGGTTCGGGAAAACCGTGCCAAACAACTCACCGATCTCAAACAGAAGGATGTGGAGCTCTCCGCCCGGCGAAGCGGCGTGTTCGACCGAAGCGATCCAGACTTGGATGTTAAAGCTCTGGAGGGACAAGCCGAGACCTTACGAGAGACGGTCGAGCACCATCGCCGACAGGCCCAAGCGCTCACGCTTTTGCGCGATACGCTCAATGCGTCGCAACGCCAGTTGCAGGACGAGTATACAGAGCCAGTTCGCCGTGAACTTGCCCCCTTATTGGCGCGCGTGATCGACGGAGCGGATCTATCGTTGAATGAAACGCTGGGGGCGCAAGGCTTGCTCCGCGAAGGTCGGGATGATGATCTCGCGCTTTTGTCAGGCGGTACGCGTGAGCAGATTGCGATCCTCACACGTCTGGCCTTTGCACGCCTGCTGGCCAGAGGCGGACAAGCCTGCCCGGTCATTCTGGATGACGCGCTTGTCTATGCGGATGATGACCGCCGCGCCCGGATGTTTGACGTGCTCAACTACGTCAGTAGCGGAGAGGACGCGCTGCAATTGCTCTATCTCTCCTGCCACGAACGTGCAGCCCGAGAGCTGGGGGGCCACAGGCTCAATCTTATGTCATGGCCTCAGGATTAAGGCTTCAACTGCCGTGCCAATCTGGTGCAGCGCTTTATTTAATTCGCGAACGGGCATGGACAGGACCGGCATACAGGTCTTGTTGACGTCAACGATATAGATACGGCCATCTTTGGCACGATCCCGCAACACATCAATCGATCCGAAGTCGAGCCCGATCATCTCGCAGAACCGCGCAATGTCCGCGCGCTCATGATCCGACAGGACAGAGGCTGCGTCGCGCAATGTGGTTTCAAGATAGGTCGCCGCGAACCGGTCCTGCGTAGCTTTTTCCTTGCGGAACACGACCACAATATCGCCATCAACACAGACGCAGCGGAGGTCTTCGGTCACGCCGTCCCGAACCGTACTGTCAGCAAGCGTCTGATACACACATTCGGCGCGGGGGGAGGCTATGGGTCCCGTCACGATCCGCCCATCATGAACGCCGTTAATGTCTGATTTTTCGACCATCGGCCCGACATGGGTCAGCGGGTCAAGCGTCAGCGGATAGTGAAACACGGCTTCAAACACCTTCCCGACTTGAGCTTTGGAAACATCGGTCGCGCGCGCATTGAGCAGTCGGGCGGTCGTTATTGGCAGAGTGACATAAGACTGCGTGCGGTCATCGAAAATCATGATGGCGTCCGCTTTGTCCAGATCGGACGTCCGGCGGATACCGGTCCGCACCAAAGCGAGCGGCAATGTGTACCAAGGACCAGCGGGTTGCGGAAAATAGGCGATCGTTCCGGTTGGGGACGGGCGTCTCATCCATCCCTTGAGCTGAAGCCAAGGCACAGTCCAAGCCCCCCGCAGCAGGCTGCGATCCCAGGTGATGCGCGGCCCCACCGCTCGGAAATAGTCCAGCCAACCTGTCATCTGGCGGCATTAGCGCTCTTCAACATCACGGTCGAGTAACGTCTATTCGACTGGATAACCGCGCCAAGACTTCACGGTCTTCATGACCAGACTGGACTGGATCCGGATCACATGTGGCAGACCGGAAATCACCCGGCGATGGATCCGCTCATAATCATCCGTGTCTTGCGCAGAGACTTTCATCACATAGTCCGCCGTGCCCGTGGTGAGATAACATTCGAGCACTTCGGGCCGCGCGGCAGCGGCGCGTTCAAACGCGCCGAGCACGGTCTCGCTTTGGCCTTCAAGCGACACTTCAACGAAGAACGTCATGGCGTAACCAAGCTTTTCGGCATTGAGCCGCGCGCCATAGCCTTCAATAACGCCTCTTTCCTCCAGCAGGCGAATGCGGCGGTGACAGGCTGAGGCAGATAGCCCGACCGTCTCCCCAATGGATGCAGCGGAGCGGCGGCTGTCCGACTGAAGCTCGCGAAGGATTTTTTGGTCTATCTTCTGGAGCATCGACTTTATCCCAACTTTTGATAATTTATTGGGATGATTACGCGTGAAAACGCCAATCGGCTACTATAAAGACGGGCTTTTTGTCTTATACGCCGCTATTTAGCCGCATAATTAATGCCTATTAGGAGAGCGCCATGCGCATCGGTGTCCCCAAGGAAATCAAGAATCACGAATATCGCGTCGGGCTGACGCCAGAATCCGTCGCGGAGCTGGTTGCCGATGGCCATGAGCTATGGGTCGAGACAAATGCTGGCTCCGGCATCGGGTCCGATGATGCGGAATATGAAGGCGCGGGCGCGATAATTAAACCGGACGCAGCCACCATATTTGCAGGCTGCGACATGATCGTGAAGGTCAAGGAGCCACAGGCTGTTGAACGCGCCATGCTGCGCCCCGGCCAGATCCTCTATACTTATCTCCATCTCGCGCCCGATCCAGATCAGACGAAAGAGCTGATTGAGAGCGGTGCGGTCTGCATCGCTTACGAAACGGTGACATCGGATAAGGGCGGCCTGCCGCTGCTCAAACCGATGAGCCAAGTGGCCGGACGGCTATCCATCCAAGCGGGCGCGAATGCGCTGCAAAAGGAAAATGGCGGTCGCGGTGTTCTTCTCGGCGGTGTGCCGGGTGTGAATTCCGGCAAGGTGCTCATCATTGGCGGCGGCGATGTTGGCTATAATGCCGCGCTGATGGCTGTTGGTATGCAAGCCGATGTGACTATTTTGGAGCGCTCCAATGAGGTGATGGCCAAGCTGTCCTATGAGTTTGGCGTACGTGCCAATGTCGAACGCTCGACCCCGGCCGTGCTCGAACAGCGTCTGGCCGAAGCCGATTTGGTTATTGGTGCGGTTTTGATCCCCGGCGCGGCGGCCCCGAAAGTCGTCAGCCGCGAGATGCTTAGCACGATGAAGGAAGGCGCGGTTCTTGTTGATGTCGCGATTGACCAGGGCGGCTGTTTCGAGACCTCCAAAGCAACCACCCACGCTGACCCAATCTACATCGTCGATGGCATCGTGCATTATTGCGTCGCCAACATGCCGGGCGCGGTCGCGCGGACGTCGACCTATGCGCTCAACGCGGCCACAGTTCACCACGCCAAACGGATCGCGCGCATGGGCTGGAAAGACGCTATGCGCGAAGACCCGCATCTGCTCAACGGCCTGAATGTCTGCGAAGGCAAACTGACCATCGAAGCTGTGGCTGAAGCGCAGGGACTCGACTGGGTCGAAGCGTCTAGCGTTCTTTAACCACCCCTCACCCTTGCTCCCGCGCCAGTGATTGTTCACAGGCGCGGCATGGTCACGCTGACCCTTTCCTGCGCCGTCTCTTCAGATGGCTATCTCGACGACCGTTCGGATCATCGGGCGATCCTGTCGTCGCCTGAAGATCTGGACGCTGTGCTCGCCCTGCGGGCGCAGTCGGACATGATTGTGATCGGGGCTGAAACGCTGCGCCGGGACAATCCGTCGTTGGCGACGCGAGGCAAGACCCATATTGCAACGCGCAAAGCTGCAGGTCTGGCCCCCGACCCCATCAAACTGGTGGTCACACGATCTGGCGAAATTCCGCACGACCGCGCCTTTTTTAAGACGGGCCAAGGCGAGAAGATTATCCTGAGCCAATCTCCGGTCGACACTTCCGCCACTGTCGAATTTTTTTCCGGCGACCCCATCGACGCAATTTCCAAGCTGGCAGAGACACGCGGTCTGTCCAATGTGCTGATCGAAGGGGGAGCGCAGATGCTGACCCTCGCCTTGCCTCGCGCCCGTTGGTTGCGCCTCGCGATCAGTCCGAAGAAATTGAGGGAGCATGGTCACGCACGACTGTTTGACGATCAGGAAGCGTTCACCGCGCCGCTGTCCGTCATGCGCAGGGAAAAGCTCGGCGACACAACCGTCTTACATATCGACCTTCTGCGTAGCCGGGCCAAACCGATCATGGCCGAGGCGTTTCATCTGTCCGAACAATGCCCGCCGAGTGAGACTGCCTTTGCTGTCGGGTGTGTTGGATGCACTGCCGATCTCTCCGCCCTCGGAACAGGATATAGCCGCGAAACCGGGCCGAATGACCATGCCGAGGAAGCTCTTCTCTCTAAGCTTGGTGACGCCCCGCATACGGTCATTTGCACGCTGGAACCCTGCCTCACCCGCGCTTCTAAGCCGATAGGGTGCGCACAAAGGTTGGTGGATGCAGGCGTCAAACGCGTCATCTATGCCGTCGCGGAAGATAGGACCTTCACCGAACAGACGGGCTTGGCCTATCTGCGCGAGCACGGCGTCGAGGTGCTGGAATTGGGCGGATATGAAGAGAGGTTTCGCACCGCGAACCCGCTGATATATAACACACTATGAAACCACTCATTGTCATCCCAGCCCGCTACGCCTCAACCCGTTTTCCCGGCAAGCCGCTGGCCGAGATTGGCGGCATCGCAATGTTGGAACGTACAGCCCGCGTCGCGGCGAAGGTCGGACACTATGTGATAGCCACCGATGATGACCGGATCGAAGATTTTTGCCGGGAACGCGATCTCCCCATCGTCATGACAGACCCGAACCTGCCAAGCGGATCGGACCGGGCTAAGGTCGCCGCCGACCTGTTTGACCCCAGCGCGGACATCATCGTCAATCTACAAGGCGACGCACCGTTCACCCCGCCGTCCTATGTTCAAGCCTGTCTCGATGCGCTCACGGCTGATCCAAGTGCAGACATTTCGACACCAGTCGTGGCTTTGTCTTGGGACGCGCTGGACGAGCTGCGCGCTGCAAAACAGACCACGCCCTTTTCTGGCACCTGCGCCATTGTTGGTGACGATGGTCGGGCGCGGTGGTTTTCAAAAAACATTATCCCGGCGATCCGCAAAGAAGCCGCCCTACGCGAGACGAATGAGACCTCGCCTGTGCTGCAACATGTCGGTCTCTACGCCTACCGACGCGCGGCGTTAGCGCGTTATGTCACTTTACCTGCCTCACCCTATGAAGAGCTTGAAGGGCTGGAACAGCTCCGTGCATTGGAGAGCGGGATGACCATTGCTTGTGCGAAAGTGGCAAGTCACCCGATGAGCCAAGCGGGGATTGATACGCCCCAAGACCTAGCCCGCGCCGAAGCCCGGCTGGCCTCGTTAAAATGAGGCGGGTCTATATTGTCCGGCATGGCAATACGTTTGATCCGGGCGAAACGGTCCGCCGCGTGGGACGCGGGACAGACTTGCCCTTGTCATTCTCTGGACGGCAACAGGCGGTGGCTCTTGGGCTCCACTTCGCCGACACAAAGTTCGACGCCGTCATCAGCTCTCCGCTGAAACGAACCCGCGAAACCGCAGAGGCGATCGCGCGCAATATCCGCTTCGACGATCGTTTACTCGAAATTGATTATGGGCCAGATGAAGGCAAACCCGAATCTGATGTCGTCGCCCGCATCGGAGCTGACGCCATCCGCCTGTGGGACACAGACGCTATTCCGCCGCAAGATTGGAAGGTTGAACCTGCTACGATCCGCGCCGATTGGGCCGATCTATTGGTCGAGAGTATCGGAACGACATTAATTGTGACCAGTAACGGCATTGCCCGTTTCGCTCTGGATATTTGTCGCCATGACGGGGCCGAGCGGAAACTCAAGACCGGGGCCTATGGTGTGGTCGAAGAGCAGGAAGACGGCTGGGATGTCACGCACTGGAACGTCAGACCGTAAACGCCCCTAAGCGACGCCTTCTTTGAGGAAGTCGTGCACATGTAATAGCCCGACGGGGGCGCCGTCTTTCACCACGAACAGCACTTGAATCCGTTTTCGGTTTAACAGACCCAGTGCATCGGAGGCGAGCGTATCGGGCGTCACGGTGATGGGATGACGCGTCATCACATCCGCCGCCTTCATGGCGAGCAAATCCCGACCAATATGACGACGCAGATCACCGTCGGTGATCACGCCGACTAATTGTCCGTCGTTGATAATCCCAGCCGTTCCGGCCCCGCCTTGGGTAATCAGCGCGACCACTTCGGCAACCGTCGTATCGAGGGTCGCCAACGGCATGGCCCCGGTCCGCATCACATCAGACACACGGCGGAAGGCTGCGCCGAGCTTGCCGCCGGGATGGTAAGTCTTAAAATCATCGGGCCCAAAGCCGCGATCTCGCAACAGTGCGACGGCCAACGCATCGCCCAACGCCATCATCATCGCGGTCGAGGTGGTGGGCGCGCGCGTCACTGTGCAAGCCTCGTCCGCCTTTGGCAGCAAGAGTAAATGATCGGCAGCTTGGCCCAGAGAGCTTTCCGCAACAGAGGTCATGCCGACAAGCGGGATCGAAAAGCGCGCGCAATAATTGACCAGATCGGCCAGTTCTCGGGTCTCCCCAGAATTGGATAAGGCGAGCACTAAATCCTCTGTCCCGATCATGCCGAGATCGCCGTGGCTAGCTTCCGCCGGGTGAACAAAGCTGGCCGGCGTGCCTGTGCTGGCCAATGTCGCGGCGATCTTACGCCCGACATGGCCGGATTTCCCCATGCCAGACACAATGACCCGGCCCGGCGCAGACCGAATGGCTGTAATCGTGTCTTTCAAAGTTTGGCCCAGCGACGTGCCGTCGACCAAGGCTTTGGCGAGCACATCGAGCCCGTCGCGTTCGACCTCAACCGTTCGTTTGGCAATCTCTAGCGGGTCAGTGATCGCTGATTTTGGACTGGCCGAAGAGTCTGTCATGTTTCGTGTCTTGCTGTCATAAGGGCACCGACCTAGCCCGCCCCCCAAAGCGGGTAAAGCCATCACGGGTACACCATGACCACCTTTCACAAAGTCACCGTTCCAGCCCCATCCGGGGATGTGACCTTCGCCAACGACCTTCCGTTCGCGCTGTTTGCCGGGCCTTGCGCCATGGAAAGCCGCGACCATGCCTTATTCATGGCCGACCGGATCAAGGCGATCACCGACAAGCTCGGCATCCAGTTCATCTACAAAACTAGTTTCGACAAGGCGAACCGGACCAGCGCCAACTCCGCGCGTGGTGTCGGACTCGAGGACGCTCTGCCTGTCTTCGAAGCCGTTAAAGACGCGTTCGGCGTTCCCGTTCTGACCGATGTCCATCTGCCGGACCAATGTGCCATGGTCGCAGAGGTCGTCGATGTTTTGCAAATTCCCGCCTTCCTCTCACGCCAGACCGACCTGTTGGTCGCTGCCGCCAAAACAGGCCGCGTCATTAAGATCAAAAAGGGCCAGTTTCTGGCGCCCTGGGATATGAAAAATGTGGCTCAGAAAGTCATTGATGCGGGCAATTCCAATATCCTGCTGACCGAGCGGGGGGTGAGCTTCGGCTATAATACGCTAGTGTCCGATTTCCGCGGTCTTCCGACTATGGCGCGCGATACCGGTCTGCCGATTATCTTCGATGCCACTCATTCGGTGCAGCAACCGGGCGGTCAGGGCGAAACCAGCGGTGGGCAGCGCGAAATGGTGCCGACCCTGTCCCGCGCCGCGATCGCTGTGGGCGTGGCCGGCATTTTCGCCGAAACGCATAATGACCCTGCCAGTGCGCCGTCCGACGGACCGAACATGATCCCGCTCGACCTGCTCGAAACTTACTTACGCGAACTGCAAGATATTGACCGGATCGCCAAGGGCCGAAAAAACCTTCACTTCTTCAGCGAATAAACACGGGACCAAGTCCGATAGGACGCCCCCTTTGAGCGGTTTCAGCTTTTGACCCCAACAGCGCTCGCCATTCTTCTCGGCCTGACCAGCGCTGTGTCCTTGGCCGCCGTCAATACGGTGGTCAAAGCGGGTCGCGATATTTTGATGGCGCGGGTTGTTCTGTCCGTGACGTCCGCGCTGCTGATCTTCCCCGCCGTCTTTTTTGTGCCGCTACCGACGGGCCCGGTCTGGATTGCTTTGGGTCTGAGCCTGATCGCGCATGGCTTTTACCAGTTTGGCCTGATCAACGCTTTATCGCGCGGCGATTTGTCGATTGTCTTTCCGATCATGCGCGGCGGCGCGCCCATTCTGGTTGCTATTGCTGCCGCGACCTTTCTGGGCGAAGCGCTCATGCCGTTGGAATGGGCGGGCCTGGCCGTGGCGACATTGGGCACGTTGGGTTTTGTGCTTAAGCCCGGCAAGTTGGCGTCAGGACTGGACGTGCCAAAATCAGCGCTGATCTTTGCCGCGCTGACGGCGGTCGGGATTGCCCTCTATTCAGTTCTAGATGCGCGCGGCGTGCGCATGGCTGGCAGCCCGTTCACCTATATTGTCTGGCTGTTCGTTCTGGACGGGGTGCAGCTCGGTATCGCCGGAGCCATCCTGCGCGGCCCGACTCTGCTGATCGATGCGCGGCGGATCTGGCGCTACGGCGTCGTGGCCGCCCTTGGCTCGATTCTATCCTTCGGCGTGCTGCTCTACGCCATGGATTTGACCGAAGTGGCGCGCGTCAGCGCCTTGCGGGAGAGCGCCGTGGTGTTCGGCGCCCTCTTCGGATGGGTGTTCCTCAAAGAGGGGTTCGGCGTGCGGCGGGTCGCGTTCGCCAGTGTCGTGGTCGCCGGCTTAGCGATGATGAACCTCTAGGCTCTGCTATGCACCCGGCACATAGGGCGCGCCCTTGCCCTTACCGCCCTTGAAATTATCAACGGCGGCGATCCCGGCCATTTCACTGTCCGACCCTAATATCTCCGCCTGTTTCTGGGCCCAGAGGCGTTTCTGATAGCGGTTCGAGATAATATCGGTGACGACCAGAACGCCGACCACGAGGTAGAAGCTCGATTTGCTCATCGCAGATAGCTCATAACCAAACAATTTCAGATGAGCGAGATGCGCCCCTTCTGTGACCAGCAACACGCCGACTAAGAACAGAATGAATAAGCCGAGCACTTGGTACATGCGGTTCTTTTTCAGGAAATTGGTGACCCGGTCGGCCAGCAGGATCATGCCGATACCCGACGCAACAATCGCGATCACCATAAGGGGCACCTGATAGGTCTTAACCGTTTCGCATCCGACTGCGCCGGGGATCGGGTTATTGATCAGGAAGCGCTTACATTCTGCAACGGGTCCAGTGGTGTAACTCTGCAGGACTGCGCCCGTCGCATCGACGATTTCCGCTGTCTGAACATTGGCAATCGCCATGGCCGATAGAATTGAGTCAAACGAGAAAACGAGGTTCATCGCCACGATCAGCGCGATCGCTTTCATGACGGAACGTGCGCCGGAGCCTTCTGAATTTTCGATATGATCAACTTGCAGCAGGTGATGAATTTCCTTCATCGCCGTATAGATGATGAACGCCCCGCCCAAAATCGTGACCAGCGCCTGCAGCGTAAACTGACCCTCTATAAAGGCCGTCGCAAAGGAGAAGAGGGGTTCGGCCAACACGCCGAACAGCGACACAATGACGAACAGTAGGACGATCCGTAAGACAACGGCGAGGCCGATCCCCCAATTGCGCACCTTCTTGGCCGCGACCGGATCGCCAACCTTATTACTTTCAATCGCAATATAGAGAAGATTGTCGAAGCCGAGCACGGCTTGGAGCAAGATCAGCGCGCCCAGAGTGAAGAGCGAGCTCAGAGTAAACAGGTCGGCCATAGGAATCGGTCCTGGAATCAAAGGGTCTTAAAGTTAGCTAACGCTATCCATTCACAAGGGTTGCGACAACGTCGCATTTCTAATTACCAGAGGCGAACTTTCCTTGCGGACAGGCATTCCTTCATGCGACGTTCACACCGAACGAGGTAAGGACAGGTCATGAAATTGGCGCAACATAGTCTGATTTTGGTAAGTGTCGGCACAGCCCTGTTTTTGGGAGCCTGTACGATCAAACATGAATTTGTTCCGCCAAAGGAGCCTTTGCGGATCGAACTGGCGATCAAGATCGATCAGGAAGTCCGCGTTCGGCTCGACAAAGATGTTGAAGAGCTGATTAACGAGAATCCGGACCTGTTCTAGGTCCACCCATGATTGGGCTTCTTTTAGCCCAAATGCCAACAATAAGGAGGCAGGCATGAAGAAACTGATTATTGCAGGCCTGGCGACAGCCGGACTTCTGGCTGGCGGCGCGGTCGCTTTGAAAAACACTGGTGACAATGTCGCTGTGGCTCAAACAAGCGCTAAATCTATTGTCGATGCCGCTAAGGCGCGCGGCGAAGTCGGCGAACGGATTGATGGCTATCTGGCTGTTGTCACAGGGACATCGAATGAGGTTAAGGCCGCCGTCGATGAGATCAATATTGGCCGTAAGCAGGTCTATACGCGTTTGGCCCGTGAACAGAACGTCAAGATCGAAGTCGTCGCCAAACTGACCGGTGAAAAGCAGCTGGATAAGGCCGCACCCGGTGAGATGATCATGGGCGAAGATGCCGTCTGGAAGAGAAAATAGTCTGAAAAGACATAGGCGTTCAAGCGCCTTGGATATTGAGCCGCCCTTCTGGGCGGCTTTTTCTTAGCCCTCTTTATGGACGAAATTTGGCGGCTGAGCATGGGCTGACGTTCAATCCGTCCTTCTAGTATTGCCATGTTCGAGCCGCTGACTATGACTCCACCCATGAGCACTGCCCCAAAACTGACCCCATCCGGCCTCGCGGCCCTCTTATGTGCGCGCATCTGCCACGACCTGGTCAGTCCGGTTGGGGCACTCGGCACGGCGATTGAAATTCTCGACGATGAAGCCAATGCCGATATGCATGATGATGCGTTGGAGCTGATCAAATCAAGTTCGCGCCGCGCCGCCGCCAAACTGAAATTCCTGCGCTTGGCCTTTGGCGCGGGCGGATCTGCCCCCGGCCAGATTGGCGGCGACGAAGTCCGCTCCCTTGTGAGCGATATGTTTGCCGACGCAAAAGCCGACATTCTGTTCGACTTCTATGATGAGAGCGTCGAGAAATCTCGCGCGCGCCTTCTGCTCAATATGACGATGCTGGGCGTGCAATCCGTCCCGCGCGGCGGCGAGGTGAAGCTTAGCGTGACCGCTGATTCTGTCTCGGTTCACGCAACCGGGCCGCGGGCCAAGCTCGATGAAACCGTGCAGCAAGCCCTTTTGGGGCGCCCGCCTGAACATGGCTTTGATGGACGATCGATCCAGCCTTTTTATTCCGCCATGATGGCGCGCGAAGGCGGCGGACAGCTCGTCGCCTCAAGCAGCGAAGAGAGCGTGACGTTCCGGGCCGATTTTCCGACCTGATAGTCAGTCTGAGCCGGTCATAGATACGCGAAAACGCCTGACCAATTCGTCATAATTTCGAGGCCGGAAAACTGCATCATTTAGCGCGAGGTTAACTCTTTTAGGTGAGAAAGGGTGGCCATTAAAAATGCCTATCCTTGCTACCGGAATTTCGTCACGCCCATGCGACTGAGACAGCCTAAACCCAATTTACCGAGCGCAGCCGCGCAACAGTCGGCCTGTGTCGGCCTGTCCGCAACAGCTGTTGGCTTGGTGGACGGGGATGATCTGACTGATGCTCGGCAATTCTGTCGCGCCGCAGGGACAGAGATGATCGCGATCATCAACGCAGACAGACCATCTGAGCCACAAACACCCTTAGGGCCGAAAAGACCTGTCGCTAAGGGCCGTGATCCCGTCTGGCTATGCGAACGTCTGACGATCATTCAGCGCGAAGCCAAACGCGCCCGCGCTCGGGCCGTTTATCGAAGCGCCCAAGATGTGCTGGGTCTGATCCAGCGCCGCAATGCCCATATGCCCATCGATTGGACCCGTGTGGATGGGCGTCTATTCGTGCTCAATAAGCTGCTGGGTCAGTATGAAGAGGGTCTCTCGGATCTCGAAGTGCTGAACAAAGCCGAATCAGGCATGCCTGATTTGATTGACTTTGACCCCGTGCACGAACTCGCCAAAGACACGCTGATGAGCTTGCTGCCCCATGCCAGCGAAGCGGAGCAGGCGGCTCTGATGCGGCTGACCGACATCGACCTCAGCTCTGTGATTGAACAGAGTATAGAGCCAACCCCACCCCCTGACGAAACGTCAGAACCCACCTCTCAAGATGCGCATGGCGTGCCGATAGAATGGATTATGGCTGACTTGGTGCAACGTCTGCTTTGTGTCGGTCGCGACTATGGTAAAATCCTGTCTGTCTCGCATTCGCTTGATGATGTGCATGTCGCAGAGGGCACGCTGAGCGACGTCGATGACAGGCTATTTGAGCGCCTGTCTGAAGTCATTGCGGGAAGCCTCCCTTTACAGGGCGTGGGTCGTTTGGACCTCGGCCCGTCCCCCGCAGGTCTGATCGTTTCAGGGTCTGGTTTCCCGGCCTTTGATATTCCCTTACCTGAACGGGTCTTTGAGACAGGCGAAGCGCCTGTAACCGCGCCTGCCCCCCGGATCACTGAGGATACGGAAGCCGAATTGCGGGCGCAACTGGCCGCCTTGATGGACGGGGGATCGCAAAGCCTATGACCCGTCGCTGCCTGATTATTGACCAATCCCCGATGGTGCGCCGGGTTGCCGCGCGCATTATTCGTGATCTTGGTTTCACCGTGGATGAGGCCCGAACCGCCAGTGAAGCGCTAGAGCTCTGCGAGAATCATCCGACCAATGTGGTCATGCTTGACTGGAAAACACCCGATATGGACGGCGCGGCCTTCATTGCGGGCCTGCGAACCATTGCCCAAAAAACTGGCACCCCCATGCCAACCGTTCTGTTTTGTACTGCCGAGCGCAGCGTCGAGCAGATTGTGGCCGCCCTCAAGGCCGGCGCTAACGAATATATTATGAAGCCGTTTGATTCCGATATTATCGAATCAAAATTCGCGCTGGCCGGTTTATTGGATGGGGATCCTGCAGCATGCGCGGTGCTCTAAGCCTCAAACCCACCTATTATGAAGCGCTGCGGCGGCTGACCCTTCAGCTTGCGGGCGTTCGTATGGGCTCGGATCACGCCTTTTTGGTCGAGACGCGCCTGTCGAGCTTAGCCCGCACTGAAGGATTTGATTCGCTCGACTCCATGGTCGAAGAACTGTTCGCCGTCGGTCAGGCCCGACTGGCTATCCAAGTCGTGTCTGCTCTGGTCGAGCGCGATACCCATTTTAATCGCGATCCAGCGTCTTTCGACGCCTTGTTCGATGTGGCGCTGCGCGATCTGGCGGAGAAACGCGGCGGGGGCCGGATTGACCTACTGTCTTATGGCTGCGGGTCGGGACAGGATGTCTATTCCGTCGCGATGCGCGCTCGCGCGCCAGACGGGCGCGATGCGCTGGGCGCAACGACCCTCCACATGACCGGTGTCGACTATCCTAGCCAGGCCCTAGAGCGGGCACGCGCTGGACGTTACACTCATTTCGAAGTCCAGCGCGGCCTATCGGCGCGCGACATGGTCTGCCATTTTACGCCAGACCCTGCCCCCGGATCGACCGATTGGGTCGCGGCCGATCACTTACGTGAAAACATCACTTTCCAAGATATGCACTTGATGTCTGGATCGGAGCAGATGGACCCCTACCACATCGTGATGTTCCGAGGATCGCTGGATCATTATAGCCAGTCCGCCCGCATTCGCGTGATCCGAAGCCTGACCAAAGTGCTCCGGCCCTATGGCTACCTTATTTTGGGATCGAACGAGACGCTGAACGATATGAGTTATGGGCTGGAACCGATCGCGGGCGTTCCGGGGCTTTACCGCAAGCCCGAATTGGAGGCCGAACCGATCCTCCCGGACGGCAAGCAGCCCAATGGCCGGACCAGTTTTGACGGCGCGCGGGACCGCACCCGCACAGCAGGCTAGGCGCTTCATTGCGAAGCGCGGTTGCGAAAACCGCGGCCCGGCCTTAGGGAGCGGCGATCCGTTTTTACGCCTTTTTTGGACCCGTTCCCATGAGCGATATTGCCATCAGTGACATTGAGGCCATCCGCAGCCGATTTCAGGCTGACATTGATGCAGCCATCGATCTGCCTGCACTCGACGCTATTCGCGTCTCTGCGCTCGGCAAAAAAGGCGAGATTTCGATGATGATGCGCGGGCTCGGTAAGATGAGCCCCGAAGAAAAAACCATCATGGGTCCGGCTCTGAACGGGCTCAAAAATGATGTCGCGGCTTTAGTTGAGACCCGCAAAACCGCTCTCGAAAATGAAGCGCTCGATGCCGCGCTGGCGTCCGAGACAATGGATATGTCTCTGCCGCTCAGCCGCAAGACCGGCACGCTTCACCCTGTGCAGCAGGTCATGGAAGAGATGGCCGTCATCTTCTCCGATATGGGTTTCTCTGTCGCGGAAGGCCCGGATATTGAAGACGACTTCCATAATTTCACGGCGCTGAACTTCCCGCCCGGTCACCCTGCGCGCGACATGCATGACACGTTTTTTATGGTTCCGGAGCCAATAGGCGAGGAGGGAGCGGAGCGACCGACCGGGACACAAGATGTTGGGGAGCAGAAGGTGCTGCGCACCCATACCTCCCCGGTGCAAATTCGCACCATGATGAGCCAAAAACCGCCGATCCGCATTATCGCGCCGGGCCGGACTTATCGCTGTGATTCAGACCAGACTCACACACCCATGTTCCACCAGGTCGAAGGCCTGGTGATTGGCGAAGATATTCATATGGGCCACCTCAAAGGGTGCTTGATGGATTTTGTCTCGGCCTTCTTCGAGGCAGACGTTGAAGTCCGCTTCCGCCCGCATCACTTCCCTTTCACCGAACCCAGCGCCGAAATGGACGTAAGATATGAACGGGACGGGGCCTCAATCAAAATCGGTCAGGGTGAGGATTGGATGGAAATTCTCGGCTGCGGCATGGTCCACCCAAACGTGCTGACCGCCTGCGGGATCGACCCGGACGTCTATCAAGGCTTCGCCTTTGGCATGGGCGTCGACCGCCTCGCTATGCTTAAATATGGCATGCCGGACCTGCGTGACATGTTCGCGGGTGATCCAAGGTGGCTCGGTCATTATGGATTCAACCCGCTGGTTCAGGCGAGCCTTGAAAGCGGCTTGTCATGAGCGCCCGTCCCCTCTCCTGCCTATCAGAGACAGACCGATGAAATTCACCCTATCTTGGCTGAAAGAGCATCTCGACACGGATGTGAGCCTGTCTGAAATCGTGGACGCCATGACCATGGCCGGCCTCGAGGTTGAAGAGGTGATCGATCCCGCGGCAGCGTTGTCCGACTTCACGGTCGGTCATGTGCTGGCGGCTGAAAAACATCCCGACGCCGACAAGTTGAAAATTTGTCGTGTCGCGACCAAAGACGGCGAACAGCAAATCGTCTGCGGCGCGCCCAATGCGCGCGAAGGCCTTTATGTCGCTTTTGCCCCGCTCGGCACCTATATCCCGGGCGCAGATTTCTCGCTCGACAAGAAGCCACGCAAGATCCGAGGCATCGAGAGTTTCGGCATGATGTGCTCGGCTGATGAACTTGATCTCGGTGAGGATAGTGACGGTATTATCGAGCTGCCAGACGCCGAAGTCGGCGCGCCGATTTCAGACGTGTTGGGCCTGAATGATCCTGTCATTGATTTCGAAGTGACGCCGAACCGGCCTGACTGGCTCGGTGTGCGCGGCATTGCGCGCGACCTAGCTGCGGCGGGTATTGGCACACTCAAACCTGACACGATCGAGCCCGTTCAAGTGACAATCGATAATGCTCAGAGCGTCTTGATCGAAGCGCCTGATGCTTGCCCGGCCTTTGTGGGGCGCGTGGTGCGTGGCCTTAAGAACGGCCCAAGCCCGAAATGGCTGCAAGACAAGCTTAAGGCGATTGGCCTGAGACCGATCTCGGCACTGGTGGACATCACCAATTTGATGACTATCGATCGCGCCCGCCCGCTGCATGTCTATGACCTGGCTAAGGTCGAAGGCAGCATCATTGTGCGCATGGGCGAGGACGAGACGTTCCAAGCGCTGGACGATAAAACATATACGGCAACCGCCGATGATGTGGTGATCGCGGATGAGCGCGGCATTTTGGGTCTTGGCGGTATTGTCGGCGGGGAGTCCTCCGGCGTGTCAGAAGAGACGACGGATATTCTGATCGAATGTGCGGTCTTTGATCCGCTCACGATTCGCCGCTCGGCCAAACGCCTCGGCGTCAATTCGGACGCCAAATATAGATTTGAGCGCGGCATTGATACGGGTTTCATGCTGGACGGCATGGAAATGGCGACGCGCCTCGTCTTGGAGCTTTGCGGCGGCAAGGCCAGCACATTAGACGTGGCGGGCGCAATCCCGGCCGAGCCTGATCCTGTGACTTTCGACCCGGCCCGAGTCGAGCAATTGCTCGGCTTCACGCCCGGCAATGACGAAATCCTACGCATCTTGGGTACGCTCGGCTTCAAGAAAGCAGGCTCTGATGTGCCGTGGCCCTTCGCGGTCCCGACATGGCGGCGTGATGTCACCATGCAGGCCGATCTGGTTGAGGAAGTCGCGCGCATCGCGGGTTTTGATCAACTCCCCGCGACATCCCTCCCGGGCATGCCAGGACGGCGCGAACCGACGGCGACCTTGACGCAAACCCGGACCCGACTGGCGCGGCGCGCGCTTGCCCTGCGCGGCCTGTCTGAGACGGTCAGCTGGTCCTTCGTTCTGGACGCGCATGCGGACGCTTTTGGTGGCGGCGACGCGGCGCTCTACCTCGACAATCCGATCAGCTCGGACCTGAATGTCATGCGGCCAAGCGCGCTGATCCACCTGCTTCTGTCCGGGCAAAAAGCGACGGACCGCGGTTATCCCGGTGCCGCTTTGTTTGAACTGGGCCCCGTCTATCGCGGCACGAAGCCGGGCGATCAATCTCTGACACTGGCCGGAATTCGCCGAGTCGAGCCCGGTCGCGATTGGGCCGGAGCCGACGCCATCACGGCGCTGAACGCGAAGGCGGATGCGCTCGCAGCGTTGGACGCAATGGGCGCGAATACGGATAATCTGCAACTGTCCAAACCGACGGGTGACTATTGGCATCCGGGTCGGTCAGGCCGCTTGCAAATGGGGCCGAAGAACATCCTCACCGATTTCGGCGAGCTGCACCCCCGCGTGCTCAAAGCTCTCGGTATTGATGGGCGCGTTGTCGCTTTTGAAGTCTGGCCTGAAAGCTTGCCCGCGCCAAGAAAGAAGAATGCCTCGAAATCCAAAGGCGCGCTGGCGCTCTCTGACTTGATGCCGGTTCATCGCGACTTTGCGTTCATTGTGCCGGAGACACTGGCCGCAGGTGATCTGATCCGCGCGGCCAAAGGTGCAGACAAGGCACTAATAAGCGATGTATCTCTGTTTGATATTTATGCGGGCAAGGGAATCGAGGACGGACATAAAAGCCTCGCTATCGATGTGACTTTGTCGCCGCGGGATGAAACCCTGACCGACAGTCAAATCGAAGCCATCAGCGCCAAAATCATTAAGGCCGCTGAAAAGCTAGGCGCGCACCTGCGCGGCTAGCTAGATCGTGTTGCCGTTTGGATCGTCAAACTCGCTGATGACTTGGTCGGTGTCACGATGTTTATTCTCGCCAGCAATGTCGTCCGTTTGGGTTTTGTAGACGGGCTGCACTGAACTCTCATTGTCCCGCTTTTTTGCCTTCGCCTCAGCGATGGCTTCGTCCGCGATATCGGGATCGGCTTTAAGCGCTGTACCCGCACTGCGTTTTGCATCGGCTTTCATTGTCTGTCGGTTAGAGGGCTGATTGTTGGGCACGGTCTGTCTCCTATGTCGCTCGCGCTTTGTCGATTGGGCGCAATCCTATCAGCCAAGGCGCGATCAAGGGCTTCAATCTGGATATCTGTTCGTCGATATGATCTGCGGTGTGACCCGCTTCATCAAGGTAATCGCGAAGATCATTCGCGACAATTGGCCACTGCGCTTCAGCATCGATCAGGCTGACAAGCCACTGTGCCGCCGCAAAGATGTTTCGGTTATGGGTCAGCGCATAGCCATCCTTATCGAACAACATGGCTCGGTAATCCGTTCGGTTCGGTTGCGATAGATTATTAGGGATGCCCGTTTGGGTCTGGCCGATATCCATGCCGTCTTCAACGGCGGCTACTGAACCTGTCTCATCTCGCGTCATTCCTGGTCTCCACCCTAGTCTCCACGGTGTGTGTTCATGGAACCCGCGAGCCTGTCTGTGGGTTCCTTATATAGATACTCACAACAACTCAGGAGACGACATGTCCGCTCATATCGCCAATAACCCTCATCTGGAATCGCTGATTACGAATGGGCTGGAAAGCCAGGGGGGTCCCTATCTATCTCTGACAATTCAACGGCCGGAGTTGGCAGGTAATATTCAGAAATGGGACATTCTCGCGAAAAATGCGGTGCAACGTGTCGAACAATTATTAGAAGAAAAGCTTGGTGAGTCAGCGCAAGAACCCAAGGCTTGGGCGACGCGCATAGGCAATGTGATTCAAAGTTTTGATCCGCTCAACAACCATTGCGGCGGATGGCTCATTATTGTTCGCGAAAGCGAGATAGATGTGTTTGAACTGCAGGACGTGCCGCAATCCCGCATCGTCTGGGCCGATACACCCTATCTCTTACCCATTATCACGGACGGTATTCAACGCACTCAAGGTTGGGTCTTGGCGATTGGCCAGCAAAATGCCGATCTCTACCGTTGGGACGGCGTGGCAATGCAGAATGAGAGCCATCGTCTCGACTACCGAACCTATGACGAGATGCGCGAAACGCGTGAACCAGAGGGCAATGTCAATCTCCACACGAATTCCGCCCTGCGTCCGAACGCAAATGGTGGAACCGGAGGGTCTGGCGCGCAGTTCCACGCTGCCGGAGCAGCCGTCGATGATTATGATGAAGTCCAGATGAAGGATTATCTGAATGCTGTTGCCAAGGCGGTCGAACCGCTGATTGCAGGTACGGGCAATCCACTGATCCTGGCGGGCGATCCCAAAACTGTCGGCTGGATGAAGGACGAAATGGAGCTGCATGAGCTCCAAGACGCGCATATTGATCTGGCGGGCGACGCATTGACGCCCGAACGACTCCAGAACGAGGCGGCCCCGATTTTCACAGCTATTAACACTGAAGGCCATGAGCTAAACGATATGGGAGACGGCGCTCCGCTGACAGCCGCTGGTCTGAGCGCAGCCGATGAGGCCGCTAGTGCGGGTAAAATCCAAACGCTTTACCTCTCTGCAGATGTCGACGGCTTCCAAGATAGCAATGATGATGAGCGGATCGAATTCCAAGCATTGGGCGAGAACACCCTGCCTCTGCGGGTCAACCGTCTTGTCATGCAAACGGTTCAATCGGGCGGCGAAGTCAAAGTGCCGCCGACAGCTTTGGCGTTGACCAAGACTGAAGCGCTGGCGCGATTGCGCTATTAAAGCGCGTCCTTCCCAAGACCCAGCACCCGATCCGGATGCTGGCCATCCACATAGCCCATAAAGGCCGCATGGATGTTGTAGCCCAGAAGCTCGCGCACGCGCTTCGGCATTTGCGCAGCTTTGTCTTTGGATACGGACAGCAACATGTTTTCGAGAGGCCGTGCCCAACCCGGACAATATTGCGGCGTGATGATGAGGCGCGGCTTATCCGTCCGGTTTGCGCCGCCCCGGTGAAACAGGGTTCCCTTGGCGATCATGAGCGAGCCCGACGGCATGATCGCTTTAACGACATCTGTTTCGGTGCGGCTTGGGCGCAGCTCATCCGGACCCCAAAGATGGCTGCCGGGGATTAGCTCCGTCGCCCCGTTCTCATCCGTCATATCGTCAATCGCCCAGAAGGTGCTGACCCCGTAAGCCGGACGGGGGCGCGGCACCATGATCTGTTCATCATCAAAATGCCAGTCTTGCACCGTCTCATCCGGTAGGAGTTGGATCGCCAGCATGGCCGACAGCAGACAAGACCGACCAAATTCACGTTCGACAAACGCCAGCGCCAAGGGATGGGTGGCCAGCGCCCCGAAGACCTCCGGGTCTTTATCCACCAGCGCGTAAACCCGGTGCGAGCGGAAACCCTCGAAATCATTCCGGCCCGTCTTCGTAAAGTGAGGCTGCAAAGCTCCCCGAATATTGTCGACCTCAGCGCGGCTCAATACATTTTCGACAATGACGTAGCCGTCGCGCTCATACGCATTCCAGAGATCATCAAAACTACGGCCATTCAGATGGCGCGCCAAATCTAGCGCACCGACCGGGGCCATATGCCGATCCTGTAGCGGTTTCAGCGCCTCTGCACCCGGTTCGGTCATGACCCGTCTTGTCTCAACTGCAGTCCCCATCCATCGCCGCGATCCACGCGCGGATGAGGGCGACGCCTTCATCATGGGCGAGGCTGCGTCCGAGTTCCGGCATCATCGCGCCCGGATTTGTGCTGGCCATGCGGTAGGATAGGATGGACCTATCTGGATCACCCGGCACAATCGAGAATGTGTGACCGCCTGTGCCGGATCCGGCGGCAATCGGTGGTTTGCAACGGCCCAAAACCAGGTCTGATTGGGCGGTGAGAGACAGATCGAGCCCGGACGTATCCGCCGGGCCAACTGGATTGTGGCAATGGGCGCAATTGGTTGCCAGATAGGAGCGAGCGCGCACATCCAGCGGCAACTCTTCGTCGCGGTAATCGGCTTGAGCCGTAAACGCGTCAGGGCGCATCACGCCGTCCACGACCATTTTTGAGCGGTCACGAAATTGCGGCGCGATGGCTCCAAGGGGATGCAATTTTTTCGTGCTCATGTCGGATGCGTGGCAACCCGCGCATTGGTTTTCATTCGGGACGACATAGGCGAAGGGCGTGCCTGACAGAGTCAGCGGCACCACTGCGCCCGTCCGCTTTAGCCGCGCTTCGGTTTCGGCTTCGTTCCAGACATAGCTGACCGGGTCCCACCCACTATCGCGACGGACGAGCAAGCGGGTTTCGATCACGCGGTGGGTGGCAAGGTCGATTGCGTCGCCGCCTAGATCGTCTGAGCGGACGACCCCGTCCGCATTTTCGGGATAGTAGAATGTTTTGGAAATGACCGTTCCAACCGGGAAGTCGAGACTGCCATCGGCCAAAACCGGTGCGGCTTCAGGCGTATAGATCGTCCGAAACTTATGCGCATAATCAGTGAAGAGCGACGCGGAGACGTCATAGGCGACACTGCCGCCGCTGGTCACTAAATGCCCGCGATCAAGGCTCACCACATTCCAATCCGCCAAGGTCGGCGGATTGCTCACCTCATGAAACACGACGTCGTCCGGCGCCTGCGAGCAGGCTGCAAGCAGTGACGCCGCTATGAAGGCAAGGCGTTTCATCCGTCCTTGAGCGTCACTTCAGCGAGGCGCGGCAGTGTACAGCGATGCGGCTCAGTCTCGACCCGCATATTCTTGGAGCCATTGGCGAGGTCCGCATTAAAGACCTCGGCATCGGGGTCTTCAATACAGATCATCGGATCATCTTCGCCGCGGACAAAGCCGTCCCAAAGCACATGCGGGAAGCGTCCGGTCAGACCGAACTTCACCGTTTTGGCGGCTTTCAACTCCATCCCGTCCGGCTTATCGCCGCCGCCTGAGAGCGTGTTGGAATGGACGTGAATGCGGTCCGGATAGGGATCGAATGTGTCGGAGAAGGAACTATCCGCGAAGTTGCTGGAATAGACCGAGGCAATAATAATGTTGGCGGTGCGATTGTCGCGAATGCGGTTTTCGAAAATTTCGACATCGTCATGACTGTTCACCACAACACCTGAGCCCGCTGGAATACTGGCCACGGGCGTGCCGGGATGGCCGAAATTACCGCGGTCATTTTCGTAAACATCATTGTCATAGACGCGCACGCGCGCGCCAGGCTGGCTCAGCCCCGGCATGTTGAAGACAAGAATGCCGCCCGTATTATCTGTCGCGACATTGCCGTAAACATCAGCGTCCTGCGTATTTTCGATCTCAATCCCAGCAACATTACGTTCGGCGCGGCTATTACGCACGATCACACCTTTACTCTGACCAACATAAATACCGGCATCTGACGCGCCGATCGCGACCACGTCTTCGATCAGCACATTGGTCGTCTGCACCGGATAGAGGCCGTAGGCGCCGTTTTCGGTCTTCGCTTCACCCGTCCATTCAACGCGCACGCCGCGAATGGTCACACCGTCCGTATCATTGATCTTGATCGCATCGCCCTTGGCATCCTCAACCGCGAAATTCTCCAGCACGACATTGTCGCCCGTGATGAGCAGACCTTCAGCGCCTGCAATCTGCCCTTTGAAGGACAGGATAGACTGATCCATCCCTTCGCCGCGAATGGTCACACCTTCCGCCGTCAGCGACAAGCCGCGATCCAGACTATGTGTCCCCGCCGGAATGGTGATGACATCGCCCGGTTGCGCGTCGAGCAGAGCCAGTTGCAACATGTCCTGATAAGTCGTGTCGGTGATGACCTCTGGTTCAGCTTGCGAACAGGCCGCAAGACAGAGCGCCGTTCCCACGATAAGATATCTACGCATGATTGATCCTCCCCCCATTGATAATGAAGCGAAGCCCGCCAAGGTCAAGAGAGAGGCCGCATCATCTGCGGGCCGATATGGCCGACGCTGGCAGCGTATTCTGGCGCGTATGACCATTGGCGCGGGCGTTCTATTCCTCGCCGTTCACGCGCTCGGCTTCGCCTACGCTATCATTCCGGTTCAAGGCACGCTCAATATGATGATGCGGCCTGACGGGACCACACTGCGATACAAATGGGTGCCGTTGGAACAGATGTCACCGCATCTGGTGCGGGCTGTGATCGCGGCAGAAGATTCGCGTTTTTGTGAACATGGCGGGATCGATTTGGACGCATTGGAAGAGGCGATCGAAGATAACCAAGCAGGCGGGCGGTTGCGCGGTGGCTCAACCCTGACTCAGCAAACGGCCAAGAATGTCTTTCTGTGGAATGGCGGCGGCTATGCCCGAAAAGCGGTTGAGGCGTGGTTCGCCCTCTATATTGATAGTGTTTGGACCAAGCGGCGAACGATGGAAGTCTATCTCAATATTGCCGAATGGGGCGACGGCATATTCGGGGCAGAAGCGGCAGCACAGGCGCGGTTTGGCAAATCAGCATCGGATTTATCGCGCGACGAGGCCGCTTTGCTCGCCGCCGTGCTGCCGAGCCCGAACAAATGGCGCGTCAATCCGCCGGGCTCCTATGTGCGCGGCCGCGCCAACACGCTCACGCAGCGCGCACGAGTCGTCGGAAATGAGGGCTTAGATCGCTGCGTCTTAAGATAGCTCGAAAACTAGCTCAAGACGCTCAGCAACGCGTCCGCAACGCCGGGAATATTACTCGCATTAGCGCCGGCAATATTGATGCGGCCCGAATTGGTCATATAGATCGCATGTTCTTCGCGCAGGCGAATGGCCTGATCTTTGGTCACGGGCAACATAGAGAACATGCCGTTTTGGGCGACCACGGCCCGCGCAATCGCTTCGCCGCCCTGCACATCGAGCGCTTCTGATAAGAGCCGTCTCAAACCATTAATACGCTCCCGCATTTCGGTCAGCTCGTCCATCCACATCCGTTTCAAATCGCCATTGCCGAGGATTCGCTCGACAATCTGCGCGCCGTGATCGGGCGGCATAGAGATTAGTGTCCGTTGGATTGCCCCAAGGCGCGACTGAATAACGGCTGCCTCGTCCGCATTGTTGCAAATGACAGCCAGCAAGCCGACGCGCTCTTTATAGAGACCGAAATTCTTGGACGCTGAGACGGTGAACAGGCTTTCTGCACAGTCCCGAACCACAAGCCGCAAGCCGTATCCATCATCGTCAATCCCGCGACCCAGGCCCAGATAGGCGAGATCAATGAAAGGAACGAGGCCGCGCTCATTCATGAACGGCACCAGTCGGTCCCATTCCGCGTGCGATAGGTCGGCCCCCGTTGGATTATGGCAACAGCCATGCAGCAGGACGATATCACCACGCTTGGCGTTGGCGTCCAGATGCGCCAGCATATCGTCGAAATCGACGCCCAGCGTGTCGCGATTATAATAAGGATAGCTCTCCAGTTTCAGCCCGGTCGAGCCGATGAGCGGAATATGGTTGGCCCATGTCGGGGTCGAAACCCAGACCGTTGCATTGGGCGAAGCCGCATAAACCAGCTGCGCGCCAATCCGGAGTGCGCCTGATCCCCCCGCCGCCTGCGATGAGGCAATACGACCGCTGCCCAGCACCGGATGGTCAGCCCCGAGAACGAGTTCGAGCATGGTTTCGCGAAATCCGGCGCGGCCTGTCGTGCCAATATAGGTTTTGGTTTTCTCCTCACCGAAGATGATTTCTTCAGCCGTCTTGACCGCCCGCATGATCGGAACCGTCCCGGCCGCATCCTTGTAGACGCCAACGCCGAGATCGACCTTGTTGGGTCGATCATCCGCTTTGCATTGTTGCATCAGCGCCATGATGGCGTCGGGCGGAAGGGAATCGAGACGGTCAAACATAGGCGCCTCTAGCCCAATCCGTAGCGACCAACCAGTAGGGTTTGGGTCCAAATTTATGGTTTCACCTAAAGCGTCCGTCGGTTAGCGCAAAGCCATGCAAAGAACGGCTCGATATATCCTTCTGTCAACTCTGATTGGGCTTGGTCTCTCGGCCTGTCGCTCAGACATATCTGACTCGGACGACATATCCGCTCCATCGACTGAAACCGCATTTGATGCTTCGTCTCTATGGTCCGAAATCCGGGACGATTTTGATCTTTTCTATGCCTATCGCGACGATCGTGGGTTTGATGCCGACGCCTATCTCGACAAGGTCGGGGCGTTGGTCAGCGCAGCGCCAGACAGCGCTACTTTTCGCCGTGACCTACACCGCGCGACCTATGCCTTTACCGACCCGCATCTCGGCTTCGGACCCGCAGAGGATAGTGATTTTAATATCATTCCGACCGCATCCGATCTGCAGATCAATCATCATGACGGGCGCTACCTTGTTGTGGATGTCAGAGCGATCTCATCAGCACGAAAGAAAGGCATTCGTCCCGGATGGGTTCTGGAGTCCGCGGGTGGGGCACCTTTTGCCCCACAGGTCGGTGCATTGTTCGAAGGGCTGGTCGATACACCCTCAGACGCGCAACTGGATTATGCCGCGACTCTGATTGCCAATGGACTCCGTATCGGCGATCGACAGCTGGGATTTCTGACACCGGATGGTGAAGCGCGCATAATTACGCTACGCAATCCACGTAAGATGGCGGCAGCTTTCATGAAACGTCCGCACGTGGAATCCTACCAGATTTTGAGCATGGACGGCTCAGAAATTGCAGTTCTGCGTATCAATAATCGATTGGGCGATAATGATCTCATCGAAATTTTCGATGCGGCGATTGCTGAAGCGCAGGAAGCACACGGATTAATCCTAGATTTGCGCAACACGCCGAGCGGTGGCAATGCGGAAGTCGGGCGGTCCATCATGGGACACTTTACAAAGACAGCCGCTCCCTTTCAGATTCATGAACGTCCATCGCTTGATAGGGAATTCGGGGTACCGCGCCGTTATGTTGAATATGTCCTGCCACGCGCACCCTATTACGATTCGGCTCGCACGGTTGTTCTCGGTGGCTACTGGACTGGCAGTATGGGTGAAGGCATCGTTATTGGCATGGACGCAATGGGGGTGCAGACAATTGCATCAGACATGGGAGACTTGCTAGGCGGGATGAGCCAGTTCTCCTACGCTGACAGCACAATCACTCTGTCGATCCCTACCGAGGCTCTGTTTCACGTCGACGGCACTCCGCGTGAGGATTTTATAGCTGCCCAACCGCTGACGTCGGCCGATAGGCACGAAACAGGACTCGATCCCGCTATGGAAGCGGCGATAAGTTATCTTCGCAATCAATAACCCCGCAGACCCTCGCCAGAATCAAGATTAGCCCTTGGCGTGTCGCCGACCATGCGGCAAGTGAGCCCCTAGAACACGCGGGCCCTCAACGGGCCGCGAGGGGAGACATCCAGGGGATATAATGGAAACTTTCGCCAGCTTAATGGAATCATTTAACGGTTTTGTCTGGGGTCCCCCCATGATGGTCCTACTGTTAGGGACCGGCTTATTCCTGACAGTCGGGATGCGATTCCGCTCGATCACAAAGATCATTTACGGCTTCAGCCAACTGTTCCGCAAACGCGGCGCCAACACTGATGAGGGTGACGTGTCGCCTTTTGCGGCCTTGATGACGGCCCTGTCGTCCACCGTTGGGACGGGCAACATTGCCGGTGTCGCCGCCGCCATCGCCATTGGCGGACCGGGTGCGGTCTTCTGGATGTGGGTGACAGCGATCCTCGGCACCGCGACCAAATATTCCGAAGGCGTGCTCGCCGTGCGGTACCGCGAAATTGACGCTAATGGCAATCGCGTTGGTGGACCGATGTATTATATCAAGAACGGCCTTGGCCCGAAGTGGCTGTGGTTGGCGGGCGCCTTCGCCCTGTTCGGCATTATCGGCGCGCTTTCGACCGGAAACGCCGTCCAATCCAACTCTATCGCTGACGCGCTGCAGAGCCAGTATAACTTCGATCCACGCTGGGTGGCGGTGATCCTGTCGCTTCTCGTCGGCGGGGTTATTTTTGGCGGCATTAAGCGGATCGGCGCGGTCGCCTCTGGGCTCGTGCCTTTCATGGCTGTTCTCTATGTCTCCGCTGCTTTAATCGTCATCTTTGCCAATATCGGCAACGTTCCCGCCGCCTTTGGCCTGATCTTCAAAGGGGCCTTCGGCGCACAAGAAGCCGGGACGGGCATCACCATCGGTCTGATGATGTTGGCCATGCAAAAGGGTATCGCCCGCGGCCTGTTTTCTAACGAAGCCGGACAGGGGTCCGCCCCCATCGCCCATGCGGCGGCGCAGAATAATGACCCCGTCAATCAGGGCATGATCGCGATGCTCGGCACAGTGATCGACACATTGATCATCTGCACCTTAACAGCGCTGGTCATCCTGACGTCCGGCGTCGTCGGTGCAGATTGTCTGGCCAGTCCAGCCATCCTGGAAATTCTTGAAACCGGCTCCACACCACCTGGATGTGAGATCGGCGTTCCGCTAACCGCAGCGGCGTTTGAATCAACACTGGTCGGGTTTGGCGCGCATATCGTGACGATCAGCCTGTGTATCTTCGCCTTCACCACCATTATCGGCTGGTCCTATTATGGCGAGCGTTGCACGGCGTTTCTGTTCAAGGAAAAATCGATCCCTGTCTTCCGTGTCTTCTGGGTGCTGGCCGTGTTTGCTTCGACCTTCGCGCTGGCGTTTGAGACGGGTGAAGACAACATTGTTGTCGCCACCTTCTGGCTGATTGCGGATAGTCTGACAGGGCTGATGGCTGTACCCAATCTGATTGGCTTGGCCTTACTCTCGCCAATCGTCTTCAAACTGACGAAAGATTATTTCGACAAGCTGAAGGAAGCCAATGACGGGTTGATTGATCAGGATGACCTGCCGCGCGGTGATTAGGTCGAGAACCAATCCATGAAAAAGCCCGCCTCAGTGAGGCGGGCTTTTTTAATGCCGATAATCAGGACACTATCGTTAACGTTGTGGCCGGCTCTCATAAATAACCGTCTGTCCGTCAGAATGGGCGCTAGGCGCCGTATAGGCCGGGCCGGAATAAGCTCGGTTCGGCTGGCCTGTCGTGCCAAGCCGCGTTGTCGTCGCACCATTGGCATACGTGCCTTGATGGCCTGACGTGTATCCGGTGGAATAGGCAGGTTGTTTGGCTGTCAGAGTCCCATGAGTTGGGACATGCGTTACCGCAGGAACATAAGTTGTGGTGGGCGTATGGATTGACCGATATGTCACAGGCGCGCTGGACTGAACGGTCGTGCGGTGATGGGTCTGGTGTTGATTCTGGCCGACAAGATGACCGGAAGACCGGTGCGTGATTCCCGCAGACGCGCCCGGTTTGCAGACGACGCGACGCCATTCGTAACGCGACTCAGAAACCAAGCGACGGCCTTCAACTTGGCCATATTCCGCCGGAACCTCAACATAGGCCTGACCGCCCGGATTGACGATGTCTTGTATTTCAATCGACTGATATTCAGCGGGGACAGGCACTTTATGGACGCCGCCCGGATCGGTCACAACTTGCTGCGTGATCGCCTGATAGGCAGGCGGAACGGGTGTGCGGTGGATCTGCCCTGGGCTTGTCATCACTTGCCGGGTGACCGTTACGCTATCGCCCGGTTCTTCAACTAAGCACCAGATTTCACACATAGGCCCGCAGCGGCTTCCACCGCTTTTGCCATATTGCGTCGTCGAACTATAGCCGCGGCCACCAACACCAGCATCGGCTGTTGAATGAATAATATAACCCTGTGCGCGGAGTTTGGCCGGATTGCCGCGCTTCCAAACCAGCCTCGGCGCGCCCGTTTGCACGGTCTCGGTCACAGACTTAAAGTGTGGGTGACTCACGGAGAGCTTGTCATAACCCGGACGGGTCATCACTTGTTTGGTCACGGTCGCATAGGTTGGCTGCCGCACAACATAACGCACGCTCGGTTCTTTCACCATGACGGACTCGGTCCGCGAACGCAGTTGGGGCTGTTGCACATGGAGGCGTTTATGCGCTTCGCGCGTCACGACACGTTCCGTCGTCCGTTCATATTGAGCCGGAATTTCAACGCGCGCATAGCATTCACCCACTGCCGGGTTTGGTGGCAGCAAGTCTGGTTTATAGGCAGGCTGCTGCGTTCCAGCGAGCGCAGGGCCAGCCAGCAGCAGGAATGTTGTGCCCAAAAGGGCGCGGCGGTACGTCATCTCCGTCCTCCGGACGTGGTGAAGTCAATATGCGACAATTTATCGTGCAAGGTCCAGACCAAACCTAAGATGAACGATGGCGACTTAATTTCGAGAAAATTCTTGAAAAAACTGCCCCAAAACTGGCCCCAATCAAATTGGCGAGCCCATCGAACAGAGAGGCTGTCCGTCCGAAATGCGTCAGTCCCTGCGCAATTTCGACGCCGATGCCGAACAAAGCGGCTATCAGAATGACGAAAATCAGTCGCATTTTCGGCCAGCCTAAGGCGATTAGAAACGCTAACAGGCCATAAGCCACGAAATGCTGCACCTTGTCGGCATAAAGCGGCCCTTGGAAGTCCGTGGCCGGCTCGAGCGAAAACACGAGTATAGCCACTGCCAGAAGCACAGCCGAAAGTCGAAAAAACCATATCATCACGAATCGCGCTTTGGCTGTTTGAAGCGGCGCTGCAAAGACGCAATCGTGTCTGAAATGCGATTTTCATGTTCAGAGATGCCTCCCAATATGCGCGCGATTAAGCTAGAATAGGGTTAAGCCGGGGTAAATGTGGCAACTTTGTGGCGGATATGCCCAAGAATGATGAGGTCTATTGATGGAATGTCTTAATCCGAAAGACGTCGCCGAGGGATTGGCGGGCTGGACAGGCGGTGATGACTTCATCACCAAAGTCTTCAAATTTGACGATTTCGCGCAAGCCTTCGGCTTTATGACTCGGATCGCGATCATCGCTGAAAAAATGGATCATCACCCGGAATGGTTCAATGTTTACAACCGCGTCGATGTCACATTGACCACCCATGATGCGGGCGGCGTGACCCAGAAAGATGTAACTTTAGCCGAAGCGATGGAATCCGCCGCTTCGTCCTGAGGCGTGTCTAGACGCTGAGTCTAACGCATATTGCGGCTTGTTCCCGTTGCGTTGTCGCGACAAGAGATCGACCATGTCCAAACTTTTATGCCTTTCCGCCACGACGGCTCTTTGTAGTCTTGTGCCTTTGTCCGTCGCCTTCGCCCAAACCTCAGAGCCGTCGTCGAATACGGAAGCGCGCTCCTTTTCCTGCCCAGAAGGCCGCGTCAGTTTGATTGGGGACACGACGCGCTGCGCCCTAACTGACAGCCTAGATCGGCTAATCGCCGATTTTGAAGCCGCAGAGCTCGTCAACAACCCGATCACGGCGGGTGAAAAAGGCGACCGCGATGCTCTGCGCCGCTTACCCGATGTGAGCGACGCGGCTCGAACGGCTGATTATGATCGCCTGCAAGCCCTTAAACGTCGGCACACGGCGCTACGCCGCTCGCCTGAGTTTTCAGGGTTCAATGCGGCGCAACGACTAAATTATGAGATGATGGCTTTTCTGCTCGATCAACGACAACGGCTCATCCCGTTCGACGCGTCGCGCATTCCTTTTGTGAACGATTCCGGCTTCTTCAATGAGATGAGCTATGTGTCGCGCCAGACCCAGTTCAACCGTGCCAAGGATTTTGAAGATTACGCGGCGCGCCTCACGCAATTGCCGCGCTATTTCGCGCAACATCGAGAGAATATGCAGCGCGGGATTGATGACGGGTTCACGGCCAGCACGGATATTCTGCCCGGCGTCATCGACGTCGTCCGGTCCCTATCGCAAGGCCCCGCCACCGAACATCCACTCTTTGCGCCCTTCCTCAATTATCCTGACACGATTAACGAGACTGAGAGGTCTCGTTTGACTGGCCTCGGAACGGCTGCGGTCAACATATCTGTCCTGCCCGCTTATTCCGATTTGCTGAAATTTTTTGAAGAGGACTACGCCCCCTCGACTCGCACCGATGTCGGTATTGGGTCCAGTGAAGAAGGTCGGGACTATTACCGTGCCCTTGTGCGGAACTTTACGACACTCAACCTATCCCCTGACGAAGTCCACAATATTGGTCTCACTGAAGTGGCCCGGATCCGCGCGGAGATGGATACAGTTATTGAGCAGAGTGGCTTTGATGGCAGCTTTGCAGACTTCCTCGATTTCCTACGAACCGATCCGCAATTCTATGCCCAGTCGGAGCAAGAGCTGTTGATGCGCGCCGCATGGCTGGCAAAACGGATCGACGGCAAGATGCCGGAGTTTTTCGGTACATTACCGCGACTATCCTATGGCGTAATGAAGGTGCCGGACGAGATCGCAAAAAACTATACGACGGGACGCTATTGGGGCGGTTCGCCCGAAGCCGGGCGGGCCGGTTTCTATGTGGTCAACACTTACGACCTAGCGATGCGACCGCTCTACAATTTGCCTGCTTTGACAGCGCATGAAGGCGTACCGGGCCATCATCATCAGATCGCCTTGGCCCAGGAATTGGAAGATATTCCGGATTTCCGGAAATCGCTTTACGCCACCGCCTTCGGTGAGGGCTGGGGGCTTTATTCGGAGAAACTGGCCGCAGAGATGGGGCTCTACGAAACACCTTATGAGCGGTTCGGGCAGCTAACCTATGAAATGTGGCGCGCCTGCCGTTTGGTGGTCGATACGGGCATGCATTGGAAAGGCTGGTCTCGCGAACAGGCCGAGGCCTGCTTCCTCGAGAATTCAGCCCTATCGAAGAGCAATATCCGGACCGAAGTGGATCGCTACATCTCTTGGCCGGGACAGGCGCTCGCCTACAAGATTGGGGAGTTGAAAATTCTTGAACTTCGTAGCCGTGCTGAAGAGGCGCTCGGCGAGGATTTCGACATTCGCGCTTTCCACGATGCTGTTTTAGAAAATGGGAGCGTCCCACTGTCCATCCTAGAACGGCAGATCGATCGGTTCATCGCGCAAAGCCGTCGCGCCGCGAATGAAGCCCGCGCCATTGACGACTAGTCATAAAAAAGCCGCCGGGAAACCGACGGCTTAAAACGAAGGAACTCCGACGACCGGCCCGGACATGTCGTCTTGGAGACACATCGCAAGAACCGGGGCCGGAGCATTCCCAATCTAAATAGTCCCCGAGAACCCTCGGGGATCTAATCAGGTGAGATCCTCTAGAAGCGGTAACGACCGCGAAGCATAAGCGGCACAGATACGCGTGAACCGTCATTGTTCAGTCCTTCGAACTTACCGGGACCGAAGGCAGACCCGCCATCACGTCCACCCGTCCAACGGATGCCGCTTTCGATGCCGACTGTGCTGTAGCGTGTCAGCGGTGTTTCCAGTCCGACCAGACCCGCTGCAGTTGGAACCCAACCTGAGTCGCTAAATGCTAGCGTACCTGTGCCGATAGCCAATCCACCCTTCGTCGCATTCTCCATAAAGATAGAATCTTGATAAGCAGCACCGACACGGCCTTCAACATAGGGACGCACAGTCCGGATCAGTGGAGCACCCGTTGGGTTGAAATATTGACGCAGACCCAGCTCGACACCGGTTGACTTATAATCTGACATTGACCCAGCGAACGCTTCGCCGTCAATTGTACCGAAATTCTGTATCCCGGCGCTTTCAGCCTCATCCAAGAAAGCCATCGCAGTGACTTTTCTATTGGGCGATAATGCATAAGATCCGCCCAATTCGTACCGAATGCCGTCTTCGTAAGCATCTTCAAAGCCAACATTGGGAACGTTTGCAGCGACATATGTCGCTTCGTCACCCGTTACAATGTCGCCACCAACATTGTAGGACTTGCCGATGCCGCCTTCAATATTGAAGCGAGACAGGCAGTTGCCATTCGCCAGCGCAACATGTTGCGGACCACAGCCCCGAGTGGTTGGTGCCGTGTAGCCGCTATAGCCTGACGAGTGATAACCTTGAGAGCTATGTCCCCCGATACCTAGAAAGGAGCACCCCGAAAGTGATATGGCGGCGACCCCAAGAAGCAGTTTGCGCATGATCTTCATCCCTGATCCGTCAGTCCCGGAACGGCACTATGCCACTGGAACCATCTCTTACAGGCCCAACCTTGCAACACGTGTGCCAGACTGTGCCGGAATGAATCAGTTTCTTGAATTTTTTTCATGATCGCTGCTGTCTTCGTCCATGAAAAAGCCCGCTCCAGTCAATTGAAGCGGGCTAATATACTGAAATATCATGTACTTCTAGAAGGCCAAGCGTCCACGAAAGGTTAATGGAATCGTCACCCGATCTTCTGACGGAGCGCTTGAATCCATGCTTCCGCGCCAGCGCACGCCGGATTCCACACCAATTGCAGCGCGTGGACTAACCGCCATTTCCGCGCCGAGTGTTGCAGCCGCCGTTGGGCTCCATCCGCTATCGACGAAGCGGCGGGTGCCGTAGAAACTGCCATCATCATTGAAAGTCTGGGTGAACTGGACATCATTATTGTGCGTGAAGCCACCAGATGCGCCGACATAGGGACGGAAGCTAGGGTCATGACCGACATACTGACGTAGACCCCCTTCTATCGTGGTCAGTTCCAGATCCGAGAAGGTGCCGTCCAATTCGCGCGGGCCAAAGCCAGGCTGCGGCGTAAACACCCCACCTGCCCATGTGCCCGGTTCAACAGTGGTATAGTTCTCGACGGTCTGACCTTTAGACTGGCTATGGCTGATCGAGCCTAAGATCGTCGTGCTCGGAGAGATGTCTTTGGCCAATGACAGGCCAATCGTCTTGGCATTGCCGAAGGCGTCATCATAGCCGATTGGATCAATCTCACCAACGCGTGTGTCGATAGAGAAGTCTCCATCCGGCGGCCCATCAGATTTTTTGGTGAAAATTTCGCCCGAAGAATTCAGCTCAGTTCCAACAAACAGTTCGAGGCCGAACGGCATCACAGCACCGCCACTGACGCGGCCGCCACCACCGCAGCAGATAGGCTGGCGGACTTGCGGGACCAAATAGGGGGCCGGGTAAGGTTGCGGTACATAAATCGGCGCGCCCACAACAGTTTGGACTCCGTCGCCTTGTCCGTAAGGAGCCTGACCATACTGACCTGAGACCTGCTGCTTGCTGACTGCGGCCCCGTAAGGCGCGGCTGCGCCGAGCGTCGTTGCTATCGCTTGATATCCGCCCATCGCTGTCGCGCCGGCCCCATTAAAGCCAGCCATGTTCGGCGCGGCCATCTGAGCGTTCATGCCGTAAGATTGAGCCGCGTAACCTTGAGCCATAGCCTGACCGGGCACGCCTTGGGCCGAGGCCATTTGAGGCGCATAACCTTGAGCGCCATAGGCCTGAGCTCCGTAACCCTGTGCCCCATAGGCTTGCGCGCCATATTGGGCGCCATAGTGTTGACCGCCGTAAGCGCCGCCTGCGCATCCCGCGCCGCCTTGCGCATAACCGTACTGATAGCCTGTCTGTTGATGGCCGTAACCGATCGCGCCAGCATTATAACATCCGGGCTGTGCCGTGTAATGGCCGCTCCCGCCCAACCAGGAACATCCTGATATTGCTGCTGCCGAAAGTGCTAGAACTGCGAGCCGCATCCGCCGGCCTCCTTCAGGTCGCTATTCCGCCGCAAAGACGCGTCGAAACAGTTTCATTTCAGTTCGCATTAACCCTAACAGGCTTAAGAAAAGGTTCTCAAAGACCGAACAAAGCCTTAACAATGCAAGGCTTTTTGCCGCTGAGGCGGGGTGGGTTGCCTAAAAGTTGAAGCTGCCGCGCAGGGTCAGAGGCACAGCAATATTCGTGTCGCCTTTGGTCCCGTTGGCATAGTCGCGCGCACCTTCGACACGGAAACCCGTCTCAAATGCGAGCGCTGTCTTCGGCGTCACCTGCCATTCGACACCCGCCTTCAGGCTACCCGATGGCACCCATTGGGATTCATACAGATCGACTGTGCGCGTCGCCGGAGTTGCTGGGTTGGCATCAAGATCATATCCGGCGACATCCAGATCATAATATTCGTTGGACGTATTATTATAGACGGACGAGTAAGATAATTGGCGCTGATCGATGGTGAAAGACACATCATTATAACGCGACGCCCCAGCCGATGCGCTCACGAAGGGTGTGACCGTTCGGCCTGTAGACTGGCCAGCAACAGGATTGAAATAGACACGCCCTCCGGCTTCGAGGTCAATCCGCTCCATATCCGAGAAATCGTAAGAATATTCAGTAATCAGTTGTTCCGTATTAAAGACGGTTCCGACGGACGTGCCAACTAGAACGCCAGTTTCGTAGAACTGATTGGTCGTTCGCTCATAAACTGTGCCCTCGATTGAGGCTGTATCGCCGCTATTGCCTTCGGAGCGGGTATATCCAGCCCGCGCGAACACCGTCGTCCGGTCGCCGAGAATAAATTCGCCGCCCACACCGATTGTCGCCGGAACCGACCACGCATCATCCAGAGAGATGGACGGCATAGAGATTTCGTCCCATTTTTCAGGGGTCGTGGGTAAGCGGGAATTGACGAAATACTCTTGTGTTGTGATCTGACCATCCGTGATCGACCCGCTCACAATCGTTTCATTATAGACGTCTGGATCATAGCCCGTGAGCGGCTGTATAGGGAACTTTCCATAATCGAGCACATTGCCAGAAACGCTGTGTTCAACGCCGAGGTCGAGAAAACCGCGAAAGTTAGGCCGTCTTAAACGTGGGCCGCGAGCGAGCTGTTGCGCCGGAGCATGAACATTACCGGAAGCATGGCTGCCGTAGCCGCCCGTGGTGTACTGGGCCTGTGACTGATCATAGGAAGACGGAGTACCAAATTGCGGTTGTTGCGGAAAACCGCCCGCATAAGAGCCCCCATAAGAATTGGCCACTGGCGTCGCGACTGAGACCTGAGACGGGTGGCAGCCCGGTGGGATCGGGGCCTGAGCATAGGGAATTTGGCAAGCATCGGAGTAACCCGCGCCGGTCGAAGCAGATGAACCCGCATAATAGCCCTGCGACGGTCCACTAAAGACACCGCCGAGCGTATCGCCAAAACCACCCATATAGGAGCAACCGGACAGGAGCGCCGCCGACAAAGCCAATCCTGCAAGACGCATAACGTCCCCCGCCTAGTCAAAAACAGGCGGGCAGACCCCGCCATGGTTAATGGCTTGTGGCGCGTCTTGCTTAACAAGCGGTTTAGCCGTGAGCGATTCGCCATGCGATTGTTCGACCCCCCTCAGCCGCATCGGCCAGTCGCAATGACACATATGGATTGAAGGATTGGGCGCACGCCCGCTTGACGGCATCGGGACGCGGGGGCATCGCCTGTCGCCGTGGCCCGTATCCTTCTCATCTCCTCTTTCACAGCGACCAGCCATGTTGGTGCTGTGGTGAGCGCCTTCGTCTTACGCCGGATGGGCGTCAATGTGACGGTTCTGCCCACGACCCTATTTGGACGTCATCCAGGCTGGGGCGCTCCCGGCGGCGCGATCGTCCCGACCGCGCAGTTGGCGGATATGTGGACAGCGGTTCTGGCACAATCTGAAGCTCAGTCTCTACCCTTCGACGCTGTCATGACAGGCTATATGGGTGAGACGGGTCATGTGGAGTTGGCCGCCAGCATCATTGATCGGCTGCAACCGGGACTCGTTCTCGTCGACCCCGTCATGGGCGATGGTAGTCGCTCCAAAGAAGGTCTTTATATTGGCGAAGATCGCGCTGAAGCGATTTGCGATCTTCTGATACCGCGCGCGCATATCGCGACACCGAACCTATGGGAGTGGCGTTACATCACGGGTAATCTGTCAGAAACGCAGGATACCCCGCCCCGCCCTCTGGCTGGCGTGCGGGAAACACTGGTCACGTCCGTGGCAAAGGCAGACCGGATAGGGGCCTGCCTTTTTGAGGGGGAGCGCCAGCACACCGTCATGCATGAACGCTATGACAATGTTCCCAATGGCGGCGGCGATACGCTAGCCGCCGTTTATCTGGGCCAACGCATGCGGGGCATGGCGCCTTGCGAGGCGCTTGGCCGTTCGGTTTCGGCGGTCTTCGCCATTATGGGCGCTGCGGAAACTGTAGACGGTGGCGAACTACCGCTCATTCGGGCCCAGAGATTTCTTGATCCGGATGGCGATGCGCCGGAACTAACAGTAGAGACCCACAATGACTGACACGCCGCCAACAGACCTGCCTTTAATGGGCCTCATCACGCCCGGCTTTGAGCCTGTCCGTGACGCGATCTTAGAAAACTTTCGTTCAGACGATGAGTTGGGATGCCAAGTGGCGATTTTTCGCAATGGTGAGCCGCTGGTCGATCTGTGTGCGGGCTGGGGCGACCGTAAGCACGAGACTGAGGTCAGCTCCGACACGCTATTTTCTGTCTATTCCTCCGGCAAGACAATGGCCGCGCTGGTTATCGCCTATCAAGTCGAACAGGGGCTGCTCGATTATGAACAGCCCGTCGCAGAGATTTGGCCGGAATTTGCAGCCCACGGTAAAGCATCGCTCACTCTCGCCCAATTGATGAGCCACCAATCGGGACTTTGCGGCATCACCGATCCAACATTTCAGCCGCAGGATTGGATTGATTTCGACAGAGTTATCGACGTTCTGGAGGATCAGGAGCCTCTTTTCGAGCCCGGCAGTCAAAGCGGTTACTCCCCGATCACTTTCGGGTTCTTAGCCGGAGAAGTGGCGCGGCGGGTCGACCCACAAAATCGTCGCCTCGGCCGTATATTGGCTGAAGACTTGGCCGTACCCGCACAGGCCGATGTTCATATTGGTCTCGACCCCAGCGATCATGGTCGCGTCGCGCAAAATGTAAAACCCCGCGCCGCTGCAGATTTGGGGTCGCTGACAGAGGCCAAACGCATCGCTTTTCTCAAGCCTTGGTCGTCGCCGTCCCGCATATCCGGCGAGCAGTGGCGCGAAGCCGAGATGGCCGGATCCAATTGTCAGGCCAGTGCCGCCGGGATCGGTGCCATGATGGGCGCGTTCGCGACAGGGCGCGTGGTCGACCGCGAGATACTCAGCCCGACTGTTCGAAAGGCCGCGACCCGATCCCGGATCATAGGCCCTGACGCCGTCCTGCCCTTTACCATCGACTTCGCCGCAGGCGTCATGCGCAATGCGCCGAACTATAATTATGGTCCCAACCCGGACGGTCTGGGTCATTCAGGCTGGGGCGGCTCAGCCGTGTTCGCTGACCCCAAAACGGGTCTGCATGGGGCCTATGTCATGAACCGGCAGAATAAATATCTTATGGGTGACCCCCGCGCCAATCGCGTCATTGATGCGGCCTTTGCAGCGCTGGGTGCGCTTTAGAAACGGATTGATCAACATGGATATGGATGAGAAACTGAAACTATTCTGGGATGTCGGCGCGACGATGATCGCCAGTACCCCGCATGCCACAGAGCTTGGCATTCAGTTTGTTGCGATTGGTGAGGGGCAGGCAACCCTGTCTCTGCCTTACTCCACAAAACTGATCGGCGATGCGCGCACCCGTGTCGTCAATGGCGGAGCGGTCACAACTTTGCTGGATCAAGCCTGCGGTCTGGCCGCTTTCACCGGATTTGACACATTGGGCGCGCTGGCGACTTTATCCTTACGCATCGATTATCAGCGCACCGCCAAGCCGGGCGAAACCATTATTGGCATCGCCGAATGCTACAAGACAACCAAACATGTCGCCTTTCTCCGCGCCATTGCCCATGACGGCAATGAGACGGACCCCGTAGCGACAGCGCAAGCCACGTTCATGAGTACGGGTCCGAGATTGAGTTTCGAGGACGCGATCAACGCCCGTCTGGAAAAAGCGGCCAAGCGCAAACAAGCCGCAGAAGGGCTTCAGCCATGAGCCAGTCCAAAACAGACGCCCAACTGACCGCCACGACTCGGATCCGTGATCGGCTGGCCAATATTCCCTATGCGACAACGCTTGGCATTGAGCCGCATTTCATGGGCGAGGAATTCACCCTGATCCTGCCCTATAAGGACAGCAATATCGGCAATGCCACGCTGCCCGCCTTGCATGGCGGCGCTATTGGCGGCTTCATGGAAGTCTGTGCCATCGCCCAGATCATTCTAAGCAACCCAGACCGAGATCTGCCCAAGCCGATTGGGGTCAACATTGAATATCTGCGCCGCGGACGCCCCGTTGACACCTATGCGCGCGCGCAGATTTTCAAGCAGGGCGCGCGGGTCGCTAATATTCGCGTCCGTGCTTGGCAGGACCGGTTTGACACGCCGATTGCTGCACTCTCTGGACAGTTCCTGCTTGGTAAGGAAAGCTAGATACAAAAAAGCCCCGGCGGTTAGGCCGGGGCTTAAAAGATTGAGCTGAAAACAGGCTTACTTCTTGGCCGCTTTCGCTTGCTTCTCGCTGTCCAGGCGCAGGGTCATATTGACCAGGCGCTGCCAGTTACTCAGCGAAATCAGGTGAGCATGCGCCACAGCCAGCAGACCGCGATCATTCAGACTCTTGAGCGTTTCGGTCGGCAGATTGCGCAGCTTTTCTTCGGAAATTGCGAAATAGTCAGCAATTTTCTGACGTTCCGAAGGCGTGCCGTCGGCGTTCTGTCCTTGGAAGTTCATTTCCTTTGACTCGAACAAGTCTAATTTTTTGAACTCTTCGACCATAGCATTCGTGGCTTGACGATCACGTTCAAAGCTTTGCAAAAACTGAAACGCTTCTTTGGTGAAAGGCGATGTGTCTTCACCCTCAAAGAATTTTTGGGTCGGGGATTTTTTAGTGACGCAATCCGCATCCTCATCGACGCAGACAACGAAACGGTCATTTGACTGATCGCCAGCGAGTACAAAAGGGTACCGGCGAGCAAAGCTCGGCATATAGAAATCCTGATTAAACTGACCGTCCGTCACAAACAGGTTTTCATCCGTGCGAATACCCATAACAGCCAGCGGTGAGCGTTCCTCGCCCGCAAAGATAATCGGATAGCTGGCAGCAGCGGAGCCAAATTCCGGCGCCGTGAGCGGCAGGAAGTGGTTTTTCGCCATGAACTCAAACGGCTTAGCCACTGGCTTGACGCCGTAGCCCACATGTTGCTCGCGGTTCAGCGGAACCGGCTTTTTGTAGAACATGACATTACCAGTCACGGTAGATTGCTGCTTTTCAGCCATTGTCGCCTCTTTATCGGAAGGAAGGAAAGAGCGGTGCGTCAGTCCCGTTCGTGTTGCGCCGCCATCTAGAATTCGATGAAGCCCGCGCCTTAGCCGAACCCTTTGCCCCCATCAACCGGGCTTTTCAGGTCAGCCATCCGGATATGGGCCATCTTCGGTCGATCCAGACACTCAACATCGAACCCCATTGGCCTTTGCTATAGCGCTCCCCATCCCCTATCTGTCACTCATGGGATCGCACAATATTCAGGAACGGTTGCAGGCCGCACGCGAGGTCTGCGAACACAGTGGCGAGCGCTTTACACCGCTACGTGAACATGTCCTTGAGCTTGTGATCGAAGATGGCGGCGCGGTGAAAGCCTATGATTTGCTCGACCGCCTCAAACCCGATCGCGGCAGCCCCAAACCCCCAACCGTCTACCGCGCACTCGACTTTCTATCGCGACTAGGCTTGGTCCACCGGGTCGAAGCACTTAATGCCTTCATTGCCTGTGATCATAGCCATGAGGGCGATTTGGCAGAATTCTTCATCTGCGAGGGTTGCAGCAAAGTCGAGGAGCGCCATGCGCACGACCATGCTGACTGCAAGCCGAAAGGTTTCCAGATCACTCGCAGTGTAATCGAACATTATGGGACCTGCGCGACCTGTATGCAGACCGCCGCTTAGGACTGACGAGGCTTTATGTTCCGAACAACATGGGCGGGCGACTGCTCGGCTTGGGAATGCGACGAGCTTGGCCATCTCAATATGTCGTTTTATTTCGACAAGTTCGAGCAAGCCCGCATGGGGCTGTTCATCCGGCTTGGCCTGACAGAAGCTTTCACACCAGATGCGGTCTCGACTGTCCGATCTCGCGATGTGCATATCAAATATCTGGCCGAAGCCCGTCCTGGCCAACCGCTACGCATTGAAAGTGCCCTTTTGACCCTCGAAGAAGGCACGGCGCTGGTCGGCCATATCATGTATCACCGCGATGGACGCATTGCCGCAACGCTGCGTGAGCGGGTCGAACATGTCTACCTGCCGACCCAAAAGTCTTTTGCCTGGCCGTCGCGCCTCCGACGCGCTGCCGATGACTTCACGGATCAACTCCCAGCTCCTGCCAAGCCCCGAAGTCTGTCACTCGACATAGACCTCCCGGCCTTGGATGCCAAAACCCTCATAGAGGCCGGAGCCCCGTCCATCGGGGGTGGCGTGTTTCGCCCGACTGAAATCATGCCCGCCGGTCATGTCCCGTTTTCGCAAATATTCCGCCGCATCACGACATCACTCGGCTGGTATGAAGGCGGCTGGCCGGAATTCTTTGACCCGGACTATGCGGCGGGCGGAGGTTCTGCTGTCGTGCTTGAAATCCGTCTGGTGATGCACCGCTTCGCTGAGGTCGGCATGGCCTATGAGCTCCACCCCGCCGTTGTCGGAGCGAAGGACTATATCCGGACCATCATGCATAATATTGTCGAGCCCGGCAGCGGCGCATCGATCGCGTCCGGCTATGCCGCCGGTGGCCTGTTTAATTTGAACACACGCAAGCTGACCAAGCCGACAGAGGCGCAGATCGCCGCGTTGACCGCCGTTACGATCTCTACTCTGGCGCCGCCAGACTGAGCACATCGCGCAGAACATCTGCGGCAAAGTCTGGTTTCTGTAACGGAAACAAATGCGTCAGATCTGCGCCGAACTCGACCGAAAGCCGTGGTTGCAGCCTTTGCACGGCCCGGCGCAAACTGGCCGTACTCACCCGGCCATAGCCTCCGGCGAAAACCAGTTTCGAATTGTCCGGCAGTTTCGGAATATTGCGGAACGCATTATGCCCCTGCGCCGCATAGATGGCTTGTTCCCAGCTTGGGTCGCACGCCAGACGCATCTCACCGTCGTCCGTTTCGATCAAACCGCCATCAAGATAGTCGCGTATGACCGGATCGGAAACGCCCCGAAACGCCCCTCTGCCTTGATAGCGACTGAACGCCTGTTCGAGGCTGTCAAACACAGCTTTGCGCTGACCCGCCTTGCGTGCGATTGGAAACCGCCGTTTCATATGGGTTCGCCAAAACGATGCCCGCGCGAGTATTCGAAACGGTGCTGGGACGAGAACCGGATCAAAGCCCACATAGCCTGAAACTTTGTCTCGGATCTGGGGCAAGGCAAGGACCGCACTGACCGCGCCGTAACTATGGCCCGCCAAAACCACGGGAGCGCTGACATAAGCGGCGAAAAACTTTGCAATATCATCCGCGAAGATTTGCCAATTTGCCAAACGCGCCGGATCTGTTGGCAGGATCGTCAAACCGTGCCCGCGCAAATCGAGCGCGATCGCATGGACATTCAGAGGTTCGAGTATGGCCCTATAGCTCTGCGCATTAAAGCCATTGGCGTGGCAGAAGACCAGACGCAGGGGCGCCGCTGGATCGCCAAACCGCAGCGCGGACAGGGTTCCATCCGGCAAATCAAAGAAGGTGCGTTGCAAGCGGGTTAGCCGATCTTGAGGTCGAGATCGTCCTCAATGGCCTGTTTCAAAACGGGCATCAGTGTTTGATGGCCTCGCGGCTTATTGATCGCAAACGCATGTAGGCTGACTGTTTTGAAAAACCCGACCGCCTTGGCGATGGCCGCATCGACATCATCTGTCGCTTCGTCAAGATAGCCGACATCGACTGCCGCTTCGGGCTCAAACATTTCACCATTAATGAAAGCCCGAGAGAAATAGCGTTGGTTCAATCTGGGCATCGCCAGCTCGCGCCCGAAATTATGCATGGGCAGGCCCTTCGCTGTCTCTGGCAAACCGACTTGGAACGGGCCGTTTAGGCCAATGCGGAAATCAGCGGCGAGAAACAGGAAAGCCCCCAGCGCGACGATATGGCCATCGCCCGCCGCAATAATCGGTTTGCGCGTTTCCATCATACGTACGGCAAATTCGGAGCCGCGTTTGACCAGCTGTACCGCCGTATCGCCGCCCAGCATCAACTCCTTGAGATTATATCCTGCTGAGAAAATCCCGTCACGACCCCGTAACACGATGATCTTGGCTTCACTGTCGGCGCGGTCCATCGCGGCATTCACCGCATCAAACATGGCGTTGGAAAAGGCGTTGGCTTTGCCATCATCCAATCGGATTGTGGCGACATCATCCGTCAGGTCGTAACTCAGCAAATCAGTCAAGATCGTCTCTCCATTTCGTCAGCGAACGCCTCCTCGCCCCCAGCGCGGGCCGCGTCAATAATACGTTTCTGTATAGCCGGGCTCTTATTGCCGGACATTTTCCGGAAAGCGCGAATGGTTTCGATCTCCATCTTAAACGCGATGATGCCGCGCCGGATCCGCGTGACATAGTCGGGCGCATCAGACACCGCCCACCCGCTATCGCCTTCATAGGCCCGGCTCAGCTCCTCCAAATGCGGAATGACATCGGACTCCGGCAAGACTGAAAACCGGCCCCGGACTTGAACCGATGTATAATTCCAAGTTGGCACATTGGCCGATGGATCATCATAAAGCGTAGCCGACACATAGCCATGCGGCCCGGAGAAAACAGCCAATCCCATTCCGCCGTCAAGGCTGTCACAAATCGGATTTCTCCGCGCAAGATGGCCATAAAGCGCCCCCTTCGCGCCGTCATTCTTGAACAGTAAAGGTAAATGCGTGGCGTCCAACCCATCCGCCACCAACAGCGCGAAAGAATGTTCCGCCATGATCCGCTGTACAAAGTCAGGATCAGCGTCTGTATAGTAGGGAGGAGGGTAAGCCATGCGCCTATCTAGCGTGATCCAGACGCCATGACACGCGCCGCGCCATCAATTGGCGTGTCGGAAATGTGATCTAAGCCAACACTCTGGCAACATCCTGCCATTACGGCGCTTTGAAAGCTCTGCTCATCGCGCTATGGCGCGGCAAATTTCGTGTGAAGGCCCTCTCATGTCCAAGCCCAAAAAAGTCGTCCTCGCTTATTCCGGCGGCCTTGATACTTCGATCATCCTGAAATGGCTGCAGGAGGAGAAAGGCTGCGAAGTCGTGACCTTCACGGCCGATCTGGGACAAGGCGAAGAGCTGGAACCCGCACGCCGCAAAGCCGAAGCCGCAGGCGTCAAAGAAATCTACATTGATGATTTGCGCGAAGAATTTGTGCGTGACTTCGTTTTTCCGATGTTCCGCGCCAATACGGTTTATGAAGGGCTCTATCTGCTCGGCACGTCCATCGCGCGGCCGCTCATCTCCAAACGCCAGATCGAGATCGCGCATGAAGTCGGCGCCGATGCCGTTTGTCACGGCGCAACCGGCAAGGGGAATGATCAGGTCCGGTTCGAACTGGCCTATTACGCGCTAGACCCGGACATTAAAGTGATCGCGCCGTGGCGCGAATGGGATCTCAACTCGCGCACGAAGCTGCTCGAATATGCGGAAACGCACGGTATTGAAGTCGCGCTCGACAAGCGCGGCGAAGCGCCGTTTTCGGTCGATGCCAATCTGTTGCACACATCCTCTGAAGGCAAAGTTCTAGAAGATCCAAACGACGAAGCTCCGGAATTTATCTATCAAAGGACGGTCAGCCCACAGGACGCCCCGGATGCACCAACTATTATCGAGGTCGGATTTGAACGCGGTGATGCCGTCTCCATTGACGGCGAAGCGATGAGCCCGGCGACGCTGCTGACTAAGCTCAATGAGCTCGGCGGGGCGAACGGCATTGGCCGCCTCGACCTGCTGGAAAACCGGTTTGTCGGGATGAAATCGCGGGGGGTATATGAAACGCCAGGCGGGACCATCTTGCTGATGGCGCACCGCGGTATTGAGCAAATCACGATGGATAAGGGCGCGATGCATCTGAAAGACGAGCTGATGCCGAAATATGCCGAGCTGATCTATAATGGTTTCTGGTACTCGCCTGAACGCGAAATGCTGCAAGCCGCTATTGATGCCTCGCAGGAACTCGTGACCGGGACTGTTCGCCTGAAGCTCTATAAGGGCAATTGCGATGTCATCGGCCGCGCCTCCCCCTACTCACTCTACAGCCAGGAACATGTCACCTTCGAGGAAGACGACGTCTATGATCAGGCCGATGCAGGCGGGTTCATCAAGATCAACGCGCTACGGCTACGCTTGCTGAAAGCGCGCGACCGCAAGGCCGGGAAGAATAGCTAAGATTTAGTGCCCGTCGTCATCGGCGGAGTACCATTCTTCTGTTGCAGGGTCATGTACCAGGCGGAAGCTTTGCCAACGCTGCTTACCGCGCGGCTTTTCCAGCATAAAGCTGATTTCCATGCGGTGGCCATCGGTTCGGAGCGTAATCGCGCCGTAAACGCCGACATTGCGTTTTTGCAGCTTTTTCTGGAGCGCGCGACGCCCTTCGATCTTGTCCTTTTGCGCCGTACGCTCTTGCGAAGCGTCACCGCCATCATCTTCTATCGTATCGATGTCCACGTTGAGCGCTTGAATATCTCGATCAAGCCGAGCCAGCCGCGTGAAGTCCTCCTTAACACCGCTTTCGCGAGTTGAGCGTAGGATCTCCGTGCAGAAGATCATTGGCGCGTCACCGCGCCCATGCTTGCCCAATCTGCCCAACAGGTCCGGGCGCGGATGCGCGTGGCTTTCTTCATCGCCGGACGAGACAACATAGGCAAAGGCCTCGACGGCCTCGAGGAATTCGTCGGTTACATCGGACGCGCCGTGATGACAGCATTTCATCATATCGGCGCGTAGAACCCGGCGCGCTTCCCTGACTGCATCAGATAGCGGCGCGGCGGCGTTGCTTATCCCGCCATAATGGCGCAGCAGATAATCCTCTGCCGGTCGATTGAGGTCGCCGCCGAACAGCAGACTGAACATACCGATGTCGAGCTTGAGCAGAACAGAATGACCGTTCTTGGTCTTGCCAGTGTTCTTCGCGCTCGAACCAATATCACTGCCAAACCAGCGCAAAGCGGGCCGCCCGCCTTTCCGCTCCGGTACGGGACCAATCACGCGAATTCGGGCGTCACCTAAGTCGGTTGGGGAAAATCCCGGTAGGTAAGTGTGTCCGCCCGCTTGCACCCCATGTCCAACCGCGAGCATTTCGACAGGCCCAATCCTGTCCGACTCCAAAGCTGCCCAGATCAGCTTAGGATAGTGTTTGCGTCCCCGGACTGCAACATCCGCATAGATATTGCGGGCATCTTCATCGTTCAGCGCCAAGTCGGTCAGATACCTGCCGGACCTGTCTGATGCGCCCAGCAACTCGTCCCCGGTCCGCTCCAAAAGGCCATTGTGCCAGACCTTGTCGAAGCCGAATTTCGCATTATCGAACACAGCTTGGAAGCCACCGTAATGATCATGATCCGGATGGGTCACAATGGCCCCGGCAAAGTCGAAACGCACTTTGAGCTTGCCAAATCGCCATTTGATCAGCCGGGCCATATTGCTCGACTTACCGGCATCAATAATGATGATGCGCTCTTCGTCGCCTGTCTCGGCCGATGTAAGGATCGCCCCATCACCTTGGCCGACGTCAACGAACAGCACTTCAAGCGGTCGAGTGTCTGTCGTCTCTTCCGTCTGGATGTAATAGGTCTTCGTGCCCCATTTGATCCGAGACCATCCATCAGACCTGTCTTCAACGACATTGAGCACATCACCCCACCGCACATCCCTGACCTTGCTGCGCTTTTCAGGGCCAGGATAGAGCCAGATCGTCTTGCCCTTGGGATGCCAACGAACAAACTTGGTTGTCATGATGAGCCCTCTCTCAAAACCACTATAACACAATACAACCTTTGCTTGAACTCAACATTTAGCCGCGGGCTGTTGTGGGCTTTACACAGGTCATCTTCCCCATCAGGATCACCCTAACAAGGGGACCGGATCATGATTTCACGACGCGACTTTCTCAATGGGGCTCCGATTGCGATCGGGGCGGCTATGACTCCCGGCCTGCTGACGGCCTGCGCTGAGACTGGCGTGGCAGACACATTCGCTTTGCCGAGTGGGTATTATCCGCCGGCCAAAACGGGTTTGCGCGGCAGTCATGACGGATCGTGGGAACCGATGCATGATGTCGTATCGGGTATAACGATCGAGCACGGCGCACCCGAAGATGATTATGATTTGATTGTGGTCGGCGCCGGGATGAGCGGATTAGCGGCGGCATGGTTTTATCGTGACGCCCGACCCGACGCGCGCATTCTGGTCCTCGACAATCACGACGATTTTGGCGGCCATGCCAAACGTAATGAATTCGATGTCGGCGGCAAATTTCGCCTCGGTTATGGCGGCACGGAAGCCATCGATACGCCAAGTCATTACCCAGATGAAGCCAAACGGTTATTGCAAGACATCGGGATCGAGGTTGACCGCTTCTACACCTATTTCGATCAAGACTTCTGGGACCGCGAAGGTCTGTCCAAGTCGATCCTGTTTGACGCAGAGACATTCGGGACGACCAAGCTGGTCCCTGGTTACGGGTCACGCCCATGGGAAGACTTCGCCGCCGATATGCCGGTCAGCGATAACGCCAAGCGGGAATTTGTCCGACTGCAAACCTCGACTGAAGATTATATGCCGGGCCTGTCGACCGACGAGAAATACGAGATCCTGCGCAAGACGTCCTATGAAGATTTCCTGCGTAACTATGCCCGCGCGCCGGAAGAGGTCATCAATATTTATAAGCGCTGGGGGATGAGTTTCTGGTGCGTCGGCATTGATGAAATCCCTGCGACCATAATCCAGAATTATGATGGCGGCATGCCGGGCGTAGCGCACACATTGCCGCGCACGGGCACGCGTAATGATGACCCCTATATTTTCCACTTCCCGGACGGGAATGCGTCCATCGCACGGCTAATGGTTCGCAGTATGATTCCAGACGCCATGCCGGGATCAACGATGGAGGATGTGGTGCTAGCCAAAGCTGATTACACCGCACTGGACCGCCCGGATCAAGCCGTTCGTATCCGCCTCAACAGCACGGCAGTGAAGGTGAACAATCTGCGCGACGGGGTGGTTGTGACTTACATGCGAGACGGCAAGCAACATACCGTACGCGCCGCGCATATGGTTATGGCGGGCTATAATATGGCTCTGCCCTATCTGTGTGACGAACTGCCGGAGACGCAGCGCGAGGCGCTACTCTCCGTGCCCAAGATTCCCCTAGTTTACACTAAGGTTGCCGTGCCGGACTGGCGTCGATTCAAAGAGATCGGTACAGATTTCGTCTATTATACGGACGGTTTCTTCAAGCAGGTCGAGTTCGCCTATCCCGTTTCAATCGGGGGCTATGAGGCCGTCGGCTCACCGGATGAGCCTTTAGTCCTGCATATGTGTCACGTGCCTTGGGTGCCCGACACGAAAGGCCCGGCGCAATGGCGTGAAGGCCGGATGCGCATATTGGGCACACCGTTTGAGACCTTTGAGGGCCACGTGAAACACCAGCTATCGCAAGCGCTCGCCGAGCATGATTTCGATCCTGACCGGGATATTTCCGCCATCACCGTTAATCGCTGGCCCCATGGTTATGCCTATTCGTCCGAGTTAATCTGGGAGCCGGATTATGCCGATGAAGAAGCCAAGCCTTGGGTAATCGGGCGCAAACCCGTCGGGCGCATCCATGTCGCCAATTCGGACGCAGGGGCTAAGGCCGACACGGGCGTTGCCATGGCGCAGGCCTATCGCGCCGTTTCGGAAATCCTGACCTCAGCCTCCTGAACCTTAGCCTCCTGACTTTAGCCTAGCGCCTGCAGCCCAGTCCGGTAGCTTCGGCCCACTGGAAGCCGGACCCCGGTGGACAGGTTGGCATCGGTCGGCCCGACATCGCGCAAATGGTCGCGCACCGTCAGATGCGAGCGGTGCAGTCGCACGGGCTCGACCCCGGCTTCGGATAAGAGTGTTTGCAATTCTGACAGGGTGAGCCGAACGAAATGGCGTCCGCTTTCCGTATGGACCTCGACGTAATTCCCCGCTGCGCTGGCATAAACCACCTCATTCGCGGGAACGAAGATCTGACGTCCGCCCGATTTGAGCGTTAGGCGTCCTGTCATATGTGCATCTTCACGCACCGCTTCGCGTTCTTCTTCTAAGGCCGTGACTTGCCGCGTGCCAATGAACGTGCCGAGGATCATCAGATAGGTGAAAAGGTCTATTCGCATCTCATAGGCCCAAGGCTCAATCCGGAGCAGGCCGAACTCATAGCAACCCTCCGCAATCAAGGGCCAGACGGCGTGGCGGATCGCGACCATCAGAAGAATATGTCCGACTGTGAACAGCAGGAAGGCCAGCGCATAGTCGCGTAATCGTCGCTTCCAATTCGCCATGCCCAACGGAAAACGGTTCAACCAGATCGGGATGAGCGCGGTCATGACAATCACTCCGATATGCGAGCTGGCTTGATACAACCACTGCTCAGCAACATCACCGGGATCTACCGTACCCCGCCTCGCGATCTCCATCTGCTCGGTCGTGCCTTCGATCAGAAGCGAAAGGCTGACAAAGACCAACACGATAATCCAGCTTCGAATATCGGCCCGTCGGTCTGTTGGGTTCTGTAACGCCTTGCTCATACCGGCTCTCTCGCGCGCGGCCCGCTATCCCGTCCAGCCCCTTCGTCCCTCAGACGGGTTATTTGTCCCATAGTCAGCCTATTTAGTCCCAGACTCAGAGGCCTTCATCACAACATCCTCGTATGCCGCTGTCCGAGCCTGAATGTCAGTGTGAAACAGGCTGAAGGATTTCAAGACAATGACAATGCGACGCTATGACCTGGACACGCTGCGGATCGGCGCTTTTGCCCTGCTCATCTTTTATCATATCGGCATGTTCTATGTGAGCTGGGGCTGGCATGTGAAAAGCGTGCATGCGGGAGAGGTGGCCGAGCCGCTCATGCGCCTGCTCAACCCTTGGCGATTGTCGCTTCTATTCCTGATTTCGGGCGCCGCGCTACGTTTTGCGATTGATAAGACCACCGGGCTGGGGCGGTTTGGCTGGACCCGAACCAAGCGCCTGTTCCTACCGCTGCTGTTCGGTATGTTGGTTGTTGTGGTTCCGCAAGCTTGGCTGCAGCTCGTCGAATCCGGTGAAGTCTCACAAGGATTGATCGCTTTCTATCCGGGCTACCTCACGGACACTTATTCGATCACGACGCCGACGTGGAACCATCTTTGGTATGTCGCTTACATCCTCGTCTACACGCTGCTGCTGCTGCCAGTCGCGCGGCCTCTCAGCCGCTTGAGCGAGCGTGTCGAACCCGCGCTCGCGCGGATCCTGTCCAGCCGTCTGGGCTGGTGTCTGCTGCTCGCGATTGTCTTTGCGCCTCACATGTTGATTCGCCTAACATTGGATGCGCGGTTTCCAACCACCCATGATCTGACAGGCGACTGGGCCAATCATGCCCACAGCGTCACTTGGTTGTTGACGGGTTATGTCATCGCCAAATCGGCGGCGGTCGGGACCGCTCTGCGATCAGGCCGTTGGGCGCTCCTCTCTCTGAGTATCGGACTGGGCGCGGTGTTGAGTGTGGCTTGGTTTAACTGGGACGCCGTCGCGGAGGCTGGAACTTGGCTGTGGCCAGCGCGCGTCGGGCGCATTTTATACTTAAGCGCCGTCATCTTGGCGCTTCTCGCTTGGGCCCAGCATTTGGCCGCGCGAGAGTGGCGGGGACTGCGCTATCTGACTGAGGCGGTCTTTCCCTATTATATTTTGCACCAGACAATCATTGTCACTGTCGGGTTCTGGCTAACCCGTCAGAGTTTGAATGTAGGGGCCGAATTCGGGCTTCTAACGGCAGCGACTGTCGGAGGCTGCATCATCGGCCACGAAATAATCCGCCGCATACCCGTCTTGCGCCCACTGTTTGGATTAAAGCCTGCACAGACATCCGGAGATCGGTTTGAAAGCAAAGTTTCTAACTCCTCGCGCCAGCGGCAGTCGACCTAATCAGCCGTTTGGCACTCTATCCAGAAAGGGAATTGGCGAGTCGCTAGACACGACTGTTTCAACCGGAAAAATGGCATTTGCATAGGTTGGATCAGGCTGGGTCGCGCGGAAGATTTGGCCCAGCAAGAGCATTAAGACGATGCCCGCTAAGAGCCCCATTAAAAACGGTTTACGCGCGGCAGCCACATTGTCCGGCATTTCTTCGTCAATCCGAGTTTGGATCCGAGACAAAAATGACGGGCGTTTGAGCGGCACAGGCTCCGCCTCAATATCGCCCTCTTGATCGACGATGGGTTGGAGCGGCGCTTGGGTCGGGGCGTAAGATGTCTGCGATAAGGTCACGACCGGATCGGCCGATGAACGCGGTAGACGCGCGCCATCCGGGCTCACGGCGCGGCGCGGGTCAAAATTAACATCCTGCTGGATGATGGGGTCAGACACAGGGTCCAACGGCGTCCATGTGGCGGGCGCATCGGATTGCGGCTTTGACTGTGGCGGTACTTTCGTCACGATGCGCTCTCTCGTTCCGGCCGGAGTAACCCCGGCTGCAAGAGCGCCCCTTCAAGCATGGTCCAACTAAGACGGCGTTAAGGCACGGTGTAACTCAGCAAAAAATCGTTGCCGGAGGATTGTTCGCGACGCTTAACCCGCATCTTTTTCTAACCAAGCCTTGTAGCGTTTCGTCTGCACGGCTTGATTCTTTTGCTGCACGAGTGACGCCAGCACGGGATTGAATCGGCGCTTGGGCTCTTGTCCTCGGCTCATGCGGCGCAAATTGGCTTTGGCAATCGCCATATTCGCCAAGCTGCGGAGCGCCGGGTTTTTCCAACCGACACTTTGTACGGGCCCGCTATCCATACCGCCCGCTTGCCAACGGTTCGGCAGGTCTGGCGTAATAATCAGCGCGCGGGCCAGACCGATTAACTCGACCCCCTTAGACGCCATCACACGGTCAGCCGTATCGCGTTGGGTGATGCCGCCCGTCACCATTAAAGGCATGGTGGCCGTCTCAGCCATTTGTTCAGCAAAGCTCAGGAAATAGGCTTCGCGGTCATGTGTAGACTGGCTGACGCGCCCATCTTGGCTTTCGCCCATCATGGCGGAGCTTTCATAAGTGCCGCCAGAGACTTCGACAAAATCAACCGCCTCTGCGCCGAGCCATTCCACGACCTGCGTCGCGTCGCGCACATCGAAGCCACCTTTCTGAAAGTCAGCGGAATTAAGCTTCACGCCGACGATGAAGTCTGCGCCAACCCGGTTGCGCACCGACCGCACGATTTCGAGCAAAAGTCGCGCCCGGTTTTCCAATGCACCGCCCCATTCATCCTCCCGCATATTGGTTAGCGGCGACAGGAATTGCGCCAGTAGATAGCCGTGAGCGGCATGAATTTCGACGCCGTCAAAGCCGCAAGATTGGGCGGCCAAAGCAGATTCGCCAAAGCGTGCAATCAGGCCCCGCACCTCGTCCCCGGTCATGGCGCGCGCCGGGGCAAATAATTTGGATAGAGTGTCTGAGCCCATATCCAGACGTGACTCTGACGCGCTGACCGCCTCCACACCCTGCGCGGCATATAGCTGTCGTCCGGGATGGCTGATCTGCATGATAAGCGAGGCCCCGCCCGACTTACCGGCTGTGGCCCACTGCTCAAACCGGGTGCGGACGTCAGGATTGTCGAGCGTCCCCCGACGCAGTACGACCCCGCCTGGACCGGTCATGGCCGTGGCATCCACCATGACATTCCCGGTGATCAGCATGCCTGCGCCGCCATCGGCCCAAGATTGGTAAAGATTGACCAGCGCCTCGCCGGGCACTTGCCCTAGGCCTGAGGCTTGATCGGCCATATTCTCTTCCATCGCCGCCTTGGCGATCCGGTTCGGGATGGTGTGGCCGCAGGGCAAAGTGAGCGGCGTGAAAAGATCGGGCAGAGTATCAGACATGACCGCGCCTCTAGACGTTCAGCCTGCAAAGAAAAAGGCCCCGCAAGTGCGAAGCCTTCATTCATATATTGCGGGATCGTTACGCCGCGATGATCTTGCTTTTTCCGACATCAGGAAGTGTGTCGGTCAAATTGGCTTTGGCTGTTTCGTAGACAAATTTAAGCGGATTTCCGGTCGACGCCCAAACGCCTGCCGTGATTGGCACAAATTTCAGCATCAACATTTTTGCATCGTCTTTTCCGCCTGGATACCAGCTTGCAGCAATGGGATTCCAGAACCGTTCGATCAGGGCCGCATCGTCTGTGACGGGGTATAAAGTGCCCTCGATACAGGCTTGATAGTCTTTGCCAATATGGGTGGCCATGACGGTCGCGCCGGGGTCGTTCAGCACAGCTTTGCCGAGATCGGACGTATTGTCAGAGAAGAAATAGATCGCGGAACTGCCGCCTTGCTCGGCCGTCTCGATCGTTTGCTTATCGATCTGCGGCGCCATCGGTTGCATATGTTCGCTAGAATCTGGCGAGCCTAGCATGACGCAACGCGCGCCCTTGAGTTCTTCGAGCAGTTGGCTTCGGGGGTCGGTTTCAAATTTGGATAGGTTTGACATGAGGCGATGACTCCTTGTTGCGTATATTGAGACAAAATAACGCCTTCCTTCGCCATGCGTTCCGGTCAATCTGACGCATCACATTTAGGTGAGTGGCGATGAAACGCGTTTTCAAGGAAGATTTCTCACTAGCATAAATGCAGACACACGTTAGAGTTGGTATAGACGCGGTAAGGGATTACTTTTTTTTGAAATTGATTGAACAACATCCAAAACAGGAAGGGCCGATCGCCCAATTCTTTCGTTGGATACTCATTCTTTTTCTCGTTCTATGCGGGCTTTCACTCTTCGTTGGTGGTATTAATCTCATCTTCTTGGGGGGTCACTGGTTCTACGCCCTGTTCGGACTCGGCTTTCTGATCGCGGCGGCTGGTGCATTCCGACGCTCCGGTTGGTCAGTTGGTCTTTTGCTAGGACTTGCCATCTTGGCTATTCTTTGGGCTTTGTTGGAGGCGGACGGCAATCGTTGGGCGCTGATCCCGCGCCTGACCTTGCCAGTTGGCTTTGCCTTTGCCGCCTTGATTCTCTCGCCCTGGATCGGACGCATAAGTGTTATGCCGGCGGTTCTTGCAGGTGTCATACTTGCCGGGGTGACATTGCTGCTCCCACTCGCTCTGCCCGATAATATGACGCAAGATGAATCGCTGATCGCGACTATCCCTGAACCAACTGATGACATTATACGCGAGGCAGCGAACATTGACCGCGATTGGATTGCCTATGGTGGAACACGTGGGTCTGGCCGCTTTTCGTCCCTGTCACAGATTACACCGGAAAATGTCAACCAGCTGGAACGCGCTTGGGTGTTCCATACGGGCGACATGCCGTCCGATCCATCTCATAGCAAATACGGCGCGGAGACGACCCCGCTCAAAGTGGGTGACACGCTCTATCTCTGTACGCCACTCAATATCGTCATCGCGTTGGATGCGGGAACAGGGCAACAGAAATGGCGTTTCGACCCTAAAGTCGACGAAAGTTTTATCCCCTATACGGCGGCTTGTCGTGGCGTGAGCTATCACAGAAATACGGATCGCCCACCCCCCAGTCAATCCGGTGGTGTACCCACGGCAGAAATTAGCCGCGACCCATTCGAAAACGAGATCGACATCGCGGCAACCGGCAATATTGCGTCCGACCCCACTAATTGCGATGCCCGCATTATCGCCCCTACATTGGACGGTCGTATATTAGCGCTCGACGCCGCGACGGGGTTGCCCTGTTCTGACTTCGGAGCGGATGACGGTGTTCCCGGCGAAGTCCTGATAACCATCGGAATGGGTCAAGTCCTGCCGGGCATGGTCGCCTCGACCAGCCCTCACACGATTATAAATAATGTTATCGTCACCAATCATCAGGTGAAAGATAATATCGACATCAATGCCCCATCCGGCGTCATTCAGGGATTTGATGTAGTAACTGGCGAGCATCTTTGGGCGTGGGACATGAACCGCCCTGATCTGACGGGTCGTCCGAACCCACCGGATGAATTTTCCCGCGGCACGCCTAATAGCTGGACCATCAGTTCGGGTGATCCGGAGCTCGGGCTTGTCTATGTTCCCATGGGTAACAGCGCAGGTGATTATGTGTCCTATGACCGCTCTGACGCAGAGCTGACTTATGGCACATCACTCGTCGCTCTGGACGTGTTGACGGGTAAGCCGCGCTGGCATTTTCAAACCGTTCATAATGATGTCTGGGATTATGACATGGGCAGCCAGGCGACATTGGTCGATTTCCCGGTCACAAACGGAGAGGATCGGCCCGCGCTTATTTTGCCAACCAAGCAGGGTGACATTTACGTGCTCGACCGTGAGACCGGGCAACCGCTCGTTGAAGTCCAAGAACGTGCCGTTCCGCAGGGCGGTATAGAGCCGACACTGCGCGCGCCAACTCAGCCATTCTCGACCTTTCACACCGTTGCGCAAGCTACACTCGCGCCTCGCGACATGTGGGGCATGACATTGATCGATCAACTTTACTGCCGCATCCAATTCGCCAAGGCGCGCTATGATGGTATCTACACCCCTGCCATGGCGAAGCAGCCTTGGATTCAATATCCCGGCTATAATGGCGGCTCAGATTGGGGTGGAGTCGCTGTCGACCCTGCGCGTAGGCTTATTATTACCAACTATAACGATATGCCCAATTATAACCAACTGCTGACTAAGGATCACGACATTTCTGGAGGCGGTGGAGGTGAGGCCGGGCCGATGAAGGGGGCGGTTTACGGCATTACAGTCAATGCTGGAATGCGCAACAAGGCAACCAAACTGATCTGTAAAGAGCCTCCTTATGGCGGTATCCGCGCCATCGATTTGGCCAGCGGTAAAACCATCTGGGATCGGCCGCTCGGCACGGCGCGCGCTAACGGGCCCTGGGGTTTACCCTCGAAATTGCCATTTAACATCGGCACGCCCAATAATGCAGGCACAGCTCTAACCGGGTCGGGCCTTGCCTTCATCGGCGCGGCGACCGATAATCTTTTCCGCGCCATTGATGTCCGCACAGGCGAAACGTTATGGAACGACGTACTGCCGGGTGGAGGTCAAGCGAGTCCCATCACTTACGAACATGAGGGACGACAATATGTACTCATCATGGCGGGCGGACATCATTTCATGCGCACGCCGATCAATGACGCTATAATTGCCTACGCATTACCAGAATAACGCGCTCGGCCGGACGAGCAAACATATCAGGTTCGGCGTAGAAGGGAGAATTAGAATGCAAACTATCGTTAAATGGGTCGGGTGGGCGCTCGCATTGTTCATGATCATGATGGGGGTGATGAAGTTTTTACCAATGAGTCCTCCCATCTTTCAGATCATCGAAATTAATACGGGCCTCGACTTTATAAATCCGGCTTTTAAATATCTCACATCTCTGCTTGAGATCGTCGCAGGCGTCCTGCTGTTCATTAATCGTCCCAAAGGCGCGCTGCTGAGTTTGATCATCATTGGGGGTGCCATCGTGGCGCACCTGACTGTGCTCGGTATCCAAACGCCGACTGGTCCCGAACTGGATAGTGCAACGAGCCCGATGCTCTTCATAATGGCCATTATGAGCTTCGCCGTCGCCGCTTTCGTCTGGTGGGGATCGCGGGTCAAAACCGCTTGATTAAACTCTAAGCCCAACCGAAGCGGGGGCTAACCCTGCTTCGGTTTGCGGCCTCGCCACGCTTTCCATAGGCCATAACCGCTAATCAGCAGCCAGAAGATTTCAATCACGAAACTGGCGAGGTTGAAGGTGAAATAGAGCGAGACCATGATCAGCAGAGCGCCCAATCCGTTAATCGCGGAGAAGCGCCAATCTGCAGCAGGCAACCGGTCCGTCTGCACGCCCCAATAGGCAATCAGGATCAGGGCCACACCGATCAGGCCGATACTGTCAGGGACGCTCATTCTGGGGCCCCTACAACGCGCATGGTCAGATTGATACGCCCCCCTTTAGAGACCAACGCGCTTTCGCCGTAAAAAACGCGACTGACGCCATGATGGCAGCGCCGCGCCGCGCCAGCGAGGACCACAACGTCGCCCGAAAATAACTTCAATCCCGCCGTCGGACCGCTGCGGGTCGGGCCACCGATTCGAAATAAAGCCGGATCGCCGAGGCTTACGGACACAACGGGCGCGTTGAGATCATATTCATCCTGATCGACATGCAGACCCATCTTCGCCCCGTCTCTGTACCAGTTGATAAGACAGGCTTCAGGCAGGTCCGGCCAGTCAGACACGTCTTCCCATAGGTCTCGCAGCAGCTTTGGCAGGTCTGGCCACGGCGCGCCCGTCTTCGGATGGGTGGCCTCGTAACGGTAGCCATCTTCTTTGTCTGTAACCCAACCGAGCAGCCCGAAATTGCTCATCACGACAGATAAAGGCGCGCCAGTGCGTGGCATGGTGGGTTGGTAAAAGGGAGCCTGTTTCACGCCCGCCTTCACGGCCTCAATTAACAGCGCTTGCTCCGTTGGATCGAAATAGAGCGGGTAATGAGCAAAGCCCGGCGGGAAGGATTGGGACATATCAGCCCGGCAAGGCGATCCGGACAATCCGGCCGTCCGCTTCGACTATATCGAGCCCGACAGCCGCCAATAGGGATTGCAAATCAGCCGTCGCGTTTTCGACTGGGTCTGTCGCTAACGCCCGCAAACCTGCGACGACCGCGTTACTCGCGCCCAATTCCCTCATAGCGGTAAAATAGTCCTCGGCACTATAACGCGCGGGGTCATCGCCGCTCGTCATCAATGTGGACCAGAGATCATAGAGATCATGATCGGGCAGAGCGGCGTCAGAAATAATGGCAATGATTTCGCCGCAATCATAAGCCCCGACACGCCCGGCACGCATCGTCTCCTCCAAGGTCCGACCCTTCAGCCCGTCCGCGCAGCGCGCGAAGCTAGCCGCGAGGCTGGCCTCATAGCGCGCCGCATCCCGCAAGCCCTGATCAACGAGTAAGCGCCCAGCCATGGCATTGGCCGCCCCCTCATGGATCCAGGCTGCACCTTGATCAGCGGTCTTACCGCTTTGCTGTTGGAACAGATGCGCGGCTTCATGGGCGAAGAACCATCGGAAATATCCGCGCACCTGTTCATTCGGATCACGCAGGGCCGAACCAGAGGTTTCCAGCGCCAGGACATTGCCAGGCAGCGCGCCACCCTTGTTAGAGAGACCCTGACCCTCATAGCCACGAAAGGCAAACATGACTGTCGCGCGGTCTGATAGGCTATAGCCGAACCGATCACTCAGCGCCTCGAAAATGACCGACAGTTCATCATCAAAACTATCCCTCAACCAAGCTGGCAGACCCGGATCAATCACGCCAGAAAACGCCTCGCCATGCACGACCGCCGCGTCGCCGAGATAGATATATTCCCCGGATCCGTCGATCATGATGTCGGCTTCGTCCTGATAGCGATCACCACCGACGAGCAATGTCCGGTTCGATTTCACCGTCATCGGAATGGTTACTTGTTCGCCCGACCAAGCCCCCAAATTCCCGTTCAGCGCCGTGATCGAGGCCAGATCGCCACCACGCAACAATTCAAATTGACCCGTAAACAAAGCCACGCCGCCGTCCGAAAACGGAATAAACGGCGTATAGTCCGCTTGGATATTGCCGGAATAGGGCATGACGGACAGCTGAACCGATGTGGTGTCATCGGTGGGAATGATCGTGTCGAACCCACCGAGGCGATCAAGCGTCGCTTGGTCGCCTTCCACCGCGTAAGTTTCGCGTCGGTAGTCGCCATTGGATCGGGAGAAGAAGACCGGTTTGGATTCGGTCAGTTCGACATCCAATGTCCACGCATCCTGTCCACCATCGGTGAGGACCAATGAGATGGGCGGCGGCGCAATATCGTCTTCGGATTGTTCCGGAGCCTCGACAGTCGATGGGCCGCAGGCGCATAACAGGCCGAAGGTTAAGATAAGTCCAGATCGTTTCATGTTGGCATCCCTCCAGATGTCTCTCTGCCTGATTATGATCCCTGAGCGGACACGGCAAATTTCATTTTTGCAAGGTCGGGATTATCGACAAAAACCAAGAGAATTGTGGCGAAAAACATTGTCAGTACACGGCATAGCCTGTTTGCAGGCTGCACCAGACCTGCCTTCTTCGTTGAAAAGTTCTGCCGCACTCACTAGGGACCGTTCCACTATCCATAATGCTCTGAAATCTATATCGCATTTCCGTCCCCTGTCGCTTTCAGGACCGCATCTCGAGGCCATCAATGGCGGCTAAAACATGCATTGTAATTTTGGGCATGCACCGCAGCGGCACGTCTGCGCTGACGCGCCTCTGTGCGCTCGCCGGAGCGACTTTGCCGCAAGACTTGCTCCGCAGCCGCGCGGGCAATAAAACCGGACATTGGGAATCCAAAGCGATTGCCGCCTTTCATGATGAGATGCTGGAAGCTATCGATCAGAGCTGGGATGATTTCAGACCTGTTGAATTTACGGATGCTCAACGCGATCAGTATCAGAATCGATTGACCGAATTAGTCGAGCGCGACTTTGGCGACGCAGACCTGATCGTGCTCAAAGAGCCAAGAATGGCCCGCTTCGCGGATCTCACCCTCTCAGCCTTAGAGTCGATGGGATACCGGGTCTGCGTTATGCATGCCGTGCGACATCCGGTTGAAGTCGCCCGCTCGCTCAAGACGCGCAACAAGATACCGATGACGCTTGGCGGCCTCTACTGGCTGCGCCATGTGGTCGATGTCGAGATGGCGCTCAAAGAGCGGCCTCATAGTGTTCTGCCCTATGATCAGGTGATGAATGACGGTGCCGGGACGATTCGCCGTTTCTTTTTGGATCATGACCTGCCCGACTTACCAGACCGCTTTGAAAACGACGCCGCTGAATTTCTCGACCCCGCTTTGCGACACCACAGGGTGACCGACTGGTCAGACACGCCAGAGCTGAGGGCTTGGTTACAACCGGTCTATGATGGGCTGCTCTCCAACGTGCCAAAACCGCCGGACGGCGAAACCTTAGAAAAGATTACGGCTATTGGGGATGCCCTAGAAGCGTCCAGCGGACCTTTGCACGCGCTGCGCGATCAATTCGATAGTCAATACGAAAAGCGTGTCAGGTCAGATGCAAGAGTCAAAACGCTTAGGTCCGAGGCCGCCATCCGCGAGACCCGATTGGAAGAAGCGAAAACGTTTAACGACCACATCGTTCAGAATGTGACGCAACTCCAATCGGAATTGAAAACTGTCCAATCCGATCTCAGCGAGGCCAGCAACAAGCTGATCGCAAAACAAGCGGAATTGTGGGATTTATCGAAAACACTGGAGCATGTGCGCGCACAAACCGCCGCCGCAAAAGACCGAGCGAAAAAGAGACAGGTCGCTCTGACAAACCAGATCCAGTCTCTCACGGCTCAAATGGAGATCGCCGAAACGCAGGCTGCCGCCCGAATTCTTGAACTCGAAACCTTGGCAGAGTTTGAACAGGCCCGTGCATCGGCTGGCGCCGATCATATTGCCGCGATGCAGGCATCCACATCGTGGCGGATCACCAAACCCGCGCGCGATCTGATCCGGCTCTGGCGTAATAAAACCCGCGTGATTGTTGGCATGATGGCCGGGCTGCAGGCGCGGCAACTCATGCAATCCGACGATATTGTGGCGTCTGCCGACGCGTCTCGGTCCTCGTCTATCCGTGATGCGCGGAGAGCCCTGCAACGCAGTCGACCGACAATCATGGATGCAAAGTGGTTGCATAAAGAGGCTCGGTCGGTTGCAGACGCCGACCTGCCGCCGATTACGGTGAGCGCCGTCACTTATAATTCCGAGCGCTGGTTGCCGAACTTTTTCAAATCTCTCGTCGCGCTCGATTATCCCGCCAGCAAGCTCTCGGTCCATTTCGTCGATCATGGCTCAAGCGACGGGACTATTGAGCAGATTGAAGCCTTTATTTCAAAACAAGGCGAGCATTACCGATCGCTACGGCTCTCACCGCGCGACAATCTTGGCTACGGTGCCGGAAACGATTACGCGATCCGCTCCAGCGCTGACGATTTCGTTTTGGTGACCAATGTCGATATTGAGTTTTATCCGACGTCACTCCGTCGCTGCGCCGCGGTCGCGCGCGCCGATGCTGAAGACGTGGCCTGCTGGGAATTTCGCCAGACGCCCTATGAGCATCCGAAATATTATGATCCGGTTACGCTAGAGACAAATTGGAACGCCCATGCCTGCGTTCTGATGCGCCGGTCGGCTTATTTAGACGTCGGCGGCTACGACACAAAGATCTTCATGTATGGCGAGGATGTGGAGCTGTCCTATCGGTTCCGCGCCAGCGGTTACCGGTTGCGCTATGTGCCCGACGCCACCGTCCTGCATCATGTTGAGCTGGATAATGCCGAGCTACGCCCCAATCAGCTTTCGGGTTCTACGGCGGCCAATGTTTTGCTGCGCTATCGGTATGGCTCGCCGATGGATATTGCCGCTGGCGAAGCCCTGCTGCAGGCTTCGCTCAAAAATGAAATTGACCCGACGCGCGCAGTGGCGCTCGAAAAAGCCAAACAGATCCTGCGCGAAAATCGCTGGCACTTCTGGCGGCGACGCGTCTCTGCCTCACTTCGTCGGAAGGGGCAGACCTTCTTTCCGTTCAACGAATTTGACTATGACGTGGCCCGGATTGGGGCCGACATCCCCACAAAACCGTTTAAAAAGACGGAATTCAAGTCGCTACCGCTGGTCTCGATTATCACGCGGACGCATGGGCCATCCGACGCGCATCTTCGTAATGCCATCGCCTGCGTGCTCAATCAGACATACCCGAACATCGAACATATCATCGTTGAGGACAGCACGGATGACGGGCGAGAATTGGTTGAAGCTGCCGCCTCGCAATTTGGTCAGCACCGTATCCGCTACGCCAAAAGCCCCGGAAAAGGACGATCAGAGTGCGGCAATCACGGGGCATCACTGGCGCGGGGCGACTGGCTTTGCTGGCTCGACAATGACGATTTACTCTTCGCCGATCACGTCGAAACTTTGATCCGCGCCGCCCAAGATCAACCCAAAGCGGTCGCTTCTTACGCGATGGCCTGGGATGCGCATTCGGAAATGATGGACGGTGATCCTTTGATGCATCAGTTCGAGCTGCCCGACAGTCACCGGAAACCCTTTCATCGCCAGACGTTGATGCGCGAAAACTTCATTCCGATTCAATCGATCCTGTTCCGCAAGAGCCTGTTTGATCGGTTTGGTGGGTTCAATCCTGAGTTTTCGCAGCTTGAAGATTGGAATCTCTGGATCCGATACGCTCAAGTTGGACCGTTCGTCTTTACGCCAAAAGTGACGTCGATCTACCTAACCCCAATGGATCAATCGGAAAGACAGCGCCGTCACGATATGTTGCATGAAGCCTATGACCCCGTCAGTCAGGCCAATGCCAAAGACGCCGCTAAGATAAGACAAACATTGAAATCGACGCCTAAATCCGCGCCTAAGCCCGCGCCGAAACGCGCGAAGACGCCCGCGAAAAAGCGGTCCGCCAGCTCGTCCAAACGGACGCATCCTTCGCGCTCTTCTTCGTCATGAACTTCCTACGCAGCCGCATCCCGTCCGCCACCATCACGGTGCAAATGACCCGTCGGGCGATTTTGCAACGCTATCGCGGATCATTTTTAGGACTGGCTTGGGCCTTTCTGACGCCGATCTCCATGTTGGTCGTCTACACCTTCATTTTCACCAAGGTGTTTACTGTGCGTTGGGGCGCGGATGTGAGCGCAGACGGCGTTGGTGATCTGGGAACCTTCCAATTTGCCGTGCTGCTCTTCGCAGGCCTGAGCCTCTACGCGTTTTTCAGCGAAGTCGTCCTCACTACCGGGACCGCCATTACAGACAATGTAAACCTCGTGAAAAAGGTCGTCTTTCCCTTACGGGTTCTTCCCATCGTCAACATCTTCAGCGCCTTGTTCCAGCTACTTGTCTCGCTGCTTATCTTGATTTTATTCCAGCTGATCCTGACTGGTTTTCTGCCGTGGACGGCCCTGCTCTCACCGCTCGCGATTTTACCGCTGGTCGTTCTCGTGGCGGGTCTGGGGTGGTGGCTATCGGCGCTCGGGACGTATATTCGAGACATTAATCAGATTCTGACCCCACTCGTGACGGCGCTGCTGTTTTTGGGACCCATCCTCTATCCACTCTCCTCCTTCTCTGAAGGGGTGAGACCTTGGCTCGCGCTCAACCCGCTGACCATTCCAATCGAAGCCTTTCGCGACATGATGATCTGGGGCGTGTGGCCGGACTGGACAGCACTGGGTGTTTACATGGTTGTCGCCACCCTGCTTGCGATCACGGGGTGGATGGGTTTCACCCGATTGCGGCCTGGATTTGCCGATGTCCTCTGATCCCGTTCAACCTGCGAAGCCGTCTGACCTTGATCCTGCCGCGATCACGGTTCGGAATGTTTCCAAGAACTATCGGCTCTATAGTCGCCCGACCCACAGATTGGCCGAAGCCCTATTTTCCCGAAAAAAATCATATCGGGAATTTAGCGCCCTGAGCGACATTAGTTTCGATGTTCTGCCGGGCGAAACGCTCGGTATTGTCGGACGCAATGGATCTGGAAAATCGACCCTGTTGCAAATCATCTGCGGAACATTGCAACCCACATCCGGATCGACGACAGTACGAGGCCGCATTGCGGCGCTGCTAGAATTGGGCGCGGGATTCAACACGGAGTTTACGGGTCGCGAGAATGTCTATTTGAACGCCACGATACTCGGCATGAGCCAGAAAGAGATTGATGAGCGCTTTCCGGCTATAGAAGCGTTTGCTGGCTTGGGTGATTTCATTGACCAGCCCGTGAAATCCTATTCGTCCGGCATGTTTGTGCGCTTGGCTTTTGCCACAGCCATCCATTCCGATCCTGACGTTTTAATCGTCGATGAAGCTTTGGCCGTCGGCGACGAAGCGTTTCAGCGTAAATGCTTCGCCCGGATCGAGAAAATTCAGGCCGGCGGGGCGACCGTCCTGTTCGTCTCACATGCCCCGAGCAGCGTCTTGCAGCTCTGTTCACGCGCGATCCTGCTCGATGATGGGGAAATGCTGATGGACGGTGAGCCCAAAACGGTCATCGGTCAGTATCAACGACTGATGAATGCAACCGGAGAGCTAGCCGCATCAGTCCGTGAAGAGATTCTCAGTGCAGAAGAGTCCAGCCAAGCAGGCATCAAAGCCGCGCCTAAGGTTGAAGTCGAACATGCTCCGAACCTCGATTTTTTCGATCCCAATCTCGTGCCGCAATCCACAGTCGAATATGACGCAGAGGGTGCGCGCATCCACGACATGCAAATTCTTAATGCGGACGGTGAGCGCGTCAATCAGCTCTCAATGGGGCAAGACTATACGTTGAGCTATCAAGTGAGTTTCACTGAAGCCGCCGAGAATGTCGGTTTTGGCATGCTGATCAAATCCGTCGGCGGTTTGGAGATTGCAGGCGCGACAACATCGCGGTCCAAGCATCGGCTTCTCCCCGCTGTCGCATCCGGCGAGCTGCGCCGTGTCCGCTTCCCATTTTCGTGCAGCCTTGTTCCTGGCACTTATTTCTTCAATGCGGGTGTCACGCGAGAGATCGACGGCGAAATGATCTTCATGCACCGAATTCTGGACGGGGCCGTCTTCAAGGTCGCTTTATCTGAGGATGTCTATGCCACTGGTCTTGTGGATATACTGACGGGCGAACCTCAGATCGATAATCCGTAAACGCGAACTGGCGTCCGCTCACTCTTGGTCTAGCCGTTGCCATCCAACCTTATTGACCGTCTCTGAAATCAACGTGCCATTGTCGAGCCGGATTGATAGCGCCACATCATGATAGGACAATGCGTGAGCCACGGTGCCACGCTCATAAGCGAACGCTGTATCGGGCCCGATAAGCTCTGACGACCAAGACAGGCGTCCGCCATCGAAAATCCATGTTCCGCTCGGCGTCTCCCCCGGATTGACATCGCGGAGATAGCGCAGGCTTTGGGTCAGTGCGGCGGATTCACGATCCGCCTGCTGCAGCCTTACCGTCAGGCGTTGAATATCAAGCTGTGTTTGCATCAGCGGCAGCAGCCCTGCGGTCAGGATTACCAAGGCGACCAAAACCTCAATCGTCGTAAAGCCGTCCTCTGATCCGGATCGCCTCATGGCTGATCGGTGACACTATCAGGTTGGTTCCGAGGCGTAACAAACACAGGCGTTCGGCGCGGCATCAAGGTTTCAGATTGTTCATCCGTATTGTTGAAGCGGCGATTCACTGATGAAGCCAACGCTTGTACGGCGCGCGCGCGATCATCTGCCGTGTCGAGAATATAAGGCGTAATCATGAAAAGAAGGACCGTATCGGATTCGTTGAGCGTTTCGGTGCTGAAGAAGCGGCCAACAATCGGGATGTCCTTTAAGAACGGCACGCCTGATCCGCCTTCCGTATAGCGGTTCTCAATCAAGCCGCCGAGAATGGCGGATTGTCCATCCTGCAAGGTCAATTCAGACGTAATCGTTCGGCTCGAGATAATGGGCGAGGCAATGCCCTGGTTTGGGTTTTCCTCAGCCGACGACACTTCCTGACTAATCTTTATGTCGATCCGGTCCGCCGACAGAACCGTCGGTGACACTTCGAGCAGAACACCGGTTTTCCGATAATCTACAGATTGGAGAATATCCGTGCTGCCGCCGAACAAGGAATCGCTGGCTGTTTGCGAGGTGATGACTGGCACGTCCGTGCCGACCTGGATCGAGGCACTGGCACCCGATTTAGCCACAACACGCGGCGTCGATAGCACATTGATCTGATTGCCAGACGACAATGCGCCAACATTCACATTGCCGTCAGGATCAGCGTAACGCCCCGTGAGCCCCCCCGTCGCCAAGCCAAGCCCGCCAAGCGTTCCAACTGTATACCCTTTGGTGCCCACCTCACGCATCAAGAACTCGACACCGGACCGCGTATCGGAGGTCACCGTAACCTCGGCGATCGTCACTTCGATCAGAACTTCTGGGGGTGGTGTGTCCAGTTGACGAAGTAAGGACACCAGTTGGGCGTAGCGATCCGCTGTCGCCGTGAAAATAATACGGTTACTCTGTTCATCGGCGATAAAACCGCCGACCTGCACCGGACCTAAACTGGACTCTGCATCATCAGACCCGTTTGGAGTCGTCGTGGTGCCAGTTTGCACCGGGGCAAGTTGCGCCGTGCCAGCCCCCTCGCCCAAAAGCGGGCTTATCAGCGTAATCAAATCAGCCGCCTTATAATAAAGCGCTTGATATATGCGGGCAGATTCGGATTCGGCATCCACATTCGCAGCGTTTTCGAGACGTAAGGCCGACTCAACCGCATAATCCAAAAGCTCGCGCGTCTTGGCAAAAATAACCAGCTGATTGGTAAACGGGATAGCCCGCATCGTAATGGGCCGGAACACATTCGTAGACGTCGTCGACGAAAAGCCTTCCGTCGTTAAAAGGTTATTGACCGTGGCTGCAAGCTCTTCTGCTTCCCAATTTTCGAGCTTCAAAGTTGCGACCTGCTGACCGCCAAAGCGCAACTCATCCAGCTCATTGATAATTGCAAGGGCCCGATCGACTTCACTGGGAAGGCCCGTCAGGGTCAGCGCATTTGTCGAGGGGTTGGGTAGAATTGTCAGCTTATCAGTGTCGGTAAAAGCTTGGTTGAGTATGCCGACAATCTCATCAACTGATATCGCATAGAGCTCGACGAACTGCACCACAGGTCGCAAGCCGTTTGGCACCGAGCTGCGCGCGCGGGAGCGCACAAACCGCGGGGCCTGTTGGCGCAACTCATCTTCCATCACCGCGCGGACTTGGCCATCGCTATAATAGATCGCCACGCCGTAGTCGCGAAGCGCGGCAGACGCAGAATCGAACAGGTCAATTTTGCGAACATTATTCGCTGATCGGAATGCGACGATGGACTCCAAATCGATCACGCCAGGACCGAGGACAAAGCCGAGGCCGAGAATTTCGCCATAAACGGAATTGATAAATTCAGGAACCGATTGCTGCGGCAGTGACACCGTCAGCCGCGTCGAATCCAGACGCGGGCGTTCGACCTTGAAACTGGGCTGGGCGGACCTCACCCCAGTCGTCAGGCTCGGAATATCTCGCCGCACCTGTGGCGGCACATAATCAGCCGGATCCTCTGTCGTAGGCTGATAGACGTCTGGATCAGGCGATAAGGAATCTGCCGAAAAATATTGGGGCGGCGCGCTGCCTTCCAGATTCGTAATGGGCGGCGCTTTTGGTTTTTCCGTGGGGGGCTTAAGATTAAGCGAGGCGCAGCCGGAGAGCGCCATCAGCGAAACGCCGAGGCAAAGTAGCCCCTTGGAAAGGTATCGAGAAGAAGAGGTCAATTGTGCCATCGTATCATGCCGTATGCCATTTATAGGCCCTTACCCGGATCGGAGCGCGAATCAATCTGCAGCCGAGAAGAAGATTTGTGTGGAGACGTCCCCATCGGACTTTCGAAACTCCGCTTTGGACGGACTTAACGCAACAAGTTGGAAAGATCTGACAGTTTCCCCAACAGCGAGTCTCAAATAGCCCTCTTGTGTACGAACGTACGCATAGGGTTCGTCATTTTCGACGACCACAGCAGAAATACGAGGAACCGCATTTTCAGGATCGATATCGCCGACAGTGTCTGGACCCGAATTGTCAGGGGCAGGAGCATTAGGATCAATCACGCGACCGATGCCAGATGCCTTGATTTGCGCAGCCGCCTCCGTCGTGTCCACTTCGGTCAGATTGGGCAAAAATGGCGCAAAAGGTTGCGCGGACAGTCCGTCCATTTGCGAGGCACGCGACACATAGGCGCCATAGAGCCCAGCGAGGATCGCTAGACCCACCGCATAGACCAGCAGCGTCCGGGTCGTGAAGCTATAGGCGGGCGAAATCATGATGCGCTCTGCCCGTCATTACGCGCCAAAGCCTGCAACTGCATGTTCACTTGCTGCGCCGAATTCCAACGAAAAGCGCGAATATGGATGCGAGTCGAATGTTCGGCGAGTTCATGCATACAGTTGGATAGGGCCAACAAGTCTGCCTGACCGCGCAGTCCGGCTTCGATTTCAAAAATCTGCCCCTCAATGTCTGGAGTTTCAGATTCTAGCACTAGGCTAGCATTTTTTATTCCGCACTGATCTAGTAGACCGACTAATTCCAGTTGTAGTTTAGCGGAATTAAGGCCCGTGGTGCCTTCGTTTAATATTTCGGACTGCGCTTGATTGCGTAAGGTTTGCGCCTCCTCCAAAAGTCGCGTTGGGTCTTCGCCATTGGCTATTTGCACGAGTTTGGAATGTTGCGAGCGCAGCAGTTGCAGATCCATCTTCTTTTGCTGAACATGCAAACTCAGACGATCAAACATGAAGAAAAGCGCCAGCGCCGCTAGGGCCAGTAAGCCACGCCGGGCCATCGGCGTCAGCGTCAAGGCTTGCGAGAAACGAGCGTCACTCATGGCGCACCCTCGGCACGGTCAACCGCGCTATTCTGCTGCAGCGCGCTAACGCCAACCAAAGTGGCTTCTACAGTCCAGTCGCCCATTCGAACCGATGGAAACACGCTGACTTCTTGTAAAGCTGGCGTCGCTTCAAGCTCTCGCACCCAGTCGACCTGATTGATGGGCTGACCAACCCTGAAGGTGACCGTTAGGCTTGAGTCCACAAGAGAGGCAGATTGGATCGTCCCTTGCGCGGCGGCCACACGGGTCAGAACCGCACTGAAGCCCGGCAAGGGTGAGACGACATTGAGACGCTCTGCATAAGCTTGCAGCTCCGTCTGTATCTGACCGAGTTTCGTCGCCGCCAAACGTTTGGGGCCGAGCTCTTGCTGCAAAGCGGTCACATCGTTTCTGAGCGATGATGTTTGCTGCGTGATCACGAGAAGGCTGACCAAGTGAAAGGCGAGCAGCGGCAGAATTATCCAACCGGCCAGCACGGCGACCGTCATAGGCCGCAATGACTTCAGCGTAGAGATAAGCGGGCGTCGATTATTGCTGCGCGGTGTTTCTGTCGCCAAGTTGACAGGCGTGGCGTCCGGGACGTTTGCGCCGCTGATTTCGACAGCCCCCTGCAAACTCGACTGAAATAACCGCCAATCATGCGTCGTTGGCTTATGCGGCCACCAGCGGCTTTGTTGCAAATTGCCACCTCGCCAGTGCTGGCCCTCAAACCCGTCGACACAGTCGCGTAAAACGACGCCGTCAGCCGCTGGATGTAAAATTGTTTCTGGAACGCAGAGACGCGACGGCAAACCAGTCTTGTCTTCAACAAAGGCCCGGTCCCAGCTCCATGCCTGCGCAGCACCGTCTTCGATGACGATATAGAGCCCAGGGTCTTCAAACGGCGCTTTTGCCAGCGCCTGAAGTTCCGCCGCCTGGCGCTGGCGTTGAGCCGATAGTTTTTTGTCCAAACGGATCAGATTAAACGCGCAAAGCCCGCGAGACAGGACGATCTGTTGCCCGGACACACTCTCACGCCACGGTGCGTCGCCCAGCCCCTGCTGAACCCCGTCCTTGGACAGTGTGGTCCGTGTTGGTTTGATGACCCCGTTCACTTAATTTGACTCTGGCACACCTGAATAGGCCCGGAAAGACTCGACTACATCCGGGGCGCTCTCTTCCAGTTGGGCGAGGATTGGTCCAGCGGGAACCTGTCGGCGTAAGCGCACGGAAAATGCATCTGTTTCGGTGGGACCGCGTGCGTCGACATCAAAGCGAAGAGCCGAGAATACCCCAGCCGGGATGATGGTCACGGACATTTTAATCCCACCTGCGCCGATCCCTTCAAACAGATCATAAAACCCGTACCGACTTTGCAGCTCATTCCAAGCGACAGCTTTGTCATTTGGATTATCTGGGAATCTGCCGCCAAAGAGAAACGTCGATATGTCTGGACCTGAAAACGCGATATTGGGCGGCATGCCTAGCCCTCCGGTAAACAAAGCCCTGAGCCGTTCGCGATCCCGACACAGATCCGTATCGCTCCATATATCCAAAGTGCAGACTTCATCCGGATCCTGAATGCCCGTTCGTGACGGGATAATCAGCCTGTCTTCCATATCGATCGGTGACGGGGTTTTTGACTCGATATAGTCGATCAATGTGTCGACAGCCGCGTCTCTGCGCCCTGTTGGTATATCCGCCCGTTCAGCGATAAATCTGAGGAAGTTTCTATTCCTGAAATTCAGATCGATCTTCCCAACTTCATCCTGAATCACGATGAGCGCCGGCGCGAGACGGCCATCTGTTATGTCGGGATAGTTCGGGGCCCAGATGAAAGGGACGCCATCGACGCGCCAAGGGCTTTCTGGGGCTCTGGCATTATAACGGACGACTTCGTTCGCAAAGCCAAAGCCCGGCTGACGTCCCACGGCTTCCAACATGGTCCGCCACACCACATCCTCTTCCAAATTCTGCCTGAGAATGTCGGTTCGCACATTCGCTTGCGACAGGCGGATATCGACCTGAGCCACCCGCACACGTTGAAGACCGCTGGCAATCACATAGGAGAGCAGGACCAAAACGGTCAGAGCGAGCGGCAAAGCAAATCCCGCGTCACCCGTCTTAGGCAACTTATTCCGGAACATCATAGACCGCCAAGGTCATTGATCGCGACGTATCGAATAAATGTATAGCATTTGGCAGCGTCGGCGATGCCGAACCCTCATTCGCTCGGTCAAGCCGACCACTCTGTGTAACTGGCCATTGTTCGACCAACTGACCGGAACCCGTGAAGAAACGGAACACTGTGCTGCGCGGGAACTGACGCGGCCATGTCACGTCCATATCACCCACAATGAGGCGTATTTGTCGGCTCGATTGACTATCGACCCAGCTTAGCCGGAAGGTTTCAACCGCGCCGCGCCCGTCTAAAATATTCCGAACCTCACCCGTTACAGTCGTTTCACTACCTTGAAAAACCGGATCGCGTTGTTGCTGCCGCCATTGGGCGGACGTCATTAAAGGTGCCCTGCGGTCATTCAGCGCCGGCTGCCAGCCGGATTGGCTCAGCAAAGGATCGACATAGATGTGATCAATCAGAGCTTGCATCTGTAGATCAAGATAAAAGGCCTCACCGCGTCGTTCGAAATGATCTTCCAAGCGCAAATGCCCGCGTTGTGAAGCGACCAGCGTATCTGTCAGCACGACCAGAAGCAGTGAGGATATGGCGAGGACGACCAGCGCTTCGATCAGAGAAAATCCCGCATCGGACTTTGGCGGCTCTGCTGGAGTCTTCATAATTTTAGACGCCTCAGACATTGAATGTCACCCGGCAGGTCACCGGCTCAATCCGGAATCTATAGCGCGTCCCATTGAGGTCGTAGGATCCCACTGTATCAAGACAGGAGCCGTAAGCGCGCGCGCCCGCATTGATAGGAAAATAGATGTGCGCGTCATCCGGCGCGCGTCTCTGTGCGAGCAAAACCTCATTGAAGCGTATGAGCTGACCCCGATTGGCGGCCTCTGCGCGCGTGAGTTCAACCACTTCAACAATATCGGAATGCACCGTTTTATATTTCGTGCTTTGCAAGGGTTTGCGTAAATTGATCCCGACGATCCCGGCGAGAAGCGAGAAAATCATCAATACGACGATGACCTCGATCAGCGAATACCCCGCATCGCGTCTTGCGTCTGTCTCAATATCTTTCGGGGAGGGTCGCACTACCCTTCTATGTCGGCATCTAGACCCGTGCCGCCCGGCGCATTGTCAGCGCCCAGTGAGTAAACGCGAGGCGCAGCATAAATATTGTCGGCCGGAGGCGGCACATATTGGAAGGGCTGGCCCCACGCATCTGTCGGGATGCCGCCATCCAGATAGGGACCCCGCCATAGCGGACCCGCATTCATCGGCTCAACCAGAAGCCGGAATCCTTCTTCTTGCGTGGGGTAGCGACCCACATCCATCTGCATCATACCCAGTGAGGCCTTCAGCTGCTTGGCTTGTGAGAGCGTCGCAACTGTCTTGGACCGGTCGACATGGCCCGTCAGGCGCGGTCCAACAATCACCGTAAGGGTAGAGATAATTGCCAGAGCAATCAAAATTTCCATCAATGAATAGCCCGCCTCACGACTTGGTTTTTCAGGCTTTTGTGATGGATTGGAGTTTTCGATTGTCTTGTCCGTCTGCAGATCGCGCACATCTTGGAACATGGGATTCCCTCTTTTGATGCTGTCGGGCTGGCTTGCTCAATAGTTGCACAGCCCAGACTTGGCAAATGACGAAATCAGGTCCAACGCATCGGGCCCTAATTGAAGCCGACATCGTAAAGGCTGGTCATGGCCGTCACCATGGAAATCACCACGACGCCAATGACTGAAGAAATGAGGAGAATGGCGATGGGTTCAGCTAATTTCCCAAGCCTAGTTGACCGCGCCCGGACCGATTTGTCGAGAATATCTGTCGCGAGCAATAACATCTCACCCATATTCCCGGCCTTGGCCCCCACAGCTGCAAGATTGAGCACAACTGGATCGAGGTCCGGGACTTTACGCAGCGCTTCATCCAGCGCCGTACCGGCCCGTAGGTCTCGCGCTAGATCATCAAACGCTGCACGGTTGCGGGAGCTGCGGATCACATCCCGTGCCAGCGTAACGGAATCCAGCAAGTTCGCCCGGGCCTCCAATGATAGGCCGACCGTCCGCGTCCAATCAGCCAGTTCGCGCTGACGCAGCAAAGGACCAACAATCGGAAACCGTTGTAACCCGCTGGTTATTCGCGACCGCCGGGCTGGGTTCCGCCAAGATAATACGAGGAACAGAATTATCGCGCCAAGCCCTAGAGCCACGATCAGACCGTAATCTTGCAAGCCTTGCGACAGACCAAAGATGATGCCTGTAAGCCCGGTGAAACTGTCAGCATCCTCTCCCAACATTCCGCGGAAGCGCGGGACAACGAATAGGAACATGAATAGAACCGCGACGAGACCGACAACCATCAAGAAGCCCGGATAGGTCAGCGCCCCGCGTAAATCGGTCTTTAGGTCTTCCTGAAACCGGAGTTGATCGGCGAGAATGCTCAAGGTCTGAGGGAGGGCGCCCGTTCGTTCGCCAAGTGAGACGAGGTTGGGGACTATCGTCGGCATTTCGGGGAAATATTCGCGTAAACCCTCGGACAGGCTGGCCCCGGACCGCAAGAGACGAGATAAATTTTCCAGCTTCTCAAGCAATGTCTGATGATCGACCATTCGGGACAGCGATTCGACCGCGTCGAGCAATGGAATGCCGGCTTTTAAGAGAACGGCAAGTTGTTGAATTAGCTGGTAATAATCCGTACTTTTCGGCGCGCGCCGTTTGAGCTGGCGCTCACGGGTTTCAACCGGTTCCAGCGTATAAACGCTAATGCGGCGTTCCGCCAAAGTTTGCAGCGCCGACGACATGCGGCTTGAATCAATCGTGCCGCTGACATCTTGGCCGTCTTGGGACAGGCCCTTATAGCGGAAAGCAGCCATAATTAGTTTCGCTGAACGGTCCGGCGACCGAAGACGCGACCGATTTCTTCAAGCGTTGTTTCGCCTTGGCTGGCCTTCAAGAACGCATCTTCGAGCATGGTGCGATAGCCAAACGTCCGCAGCACATCGAGCTTCATCGCGTCGCGGATATTCCCCTGCAGACCGGATTGTACGAGCCTGTGTACATCAACCAGTTCGAACACCCCGATCCGGCCCTTATAGCCGGAGCCATCGCAGACCTCGCAGCCCACGGCATCGAAGACACCTGACGCGGCAGGTAAGCTTGGGTCAAGCGGGACATCTTTGACCATTTCTGCGATAAGATGAGTGTCGTCCGCGCTGGCGGGGCGGCGACAGCTTGAGCATATGCGGCGCAGCAGACGCTGTCCCAAGACACCCCGAAGGGCGGCGGACAGTAAAAACGGTTCGACGCCGAGATCAACCAAACGTTCGATCGCGCCACTGGCTGAGTTGGTGTGCAGCGTAGAGAAGACCAAGTGCCCGGTTAGAGCCGCCTGAATCGCGACTTCCGCCGTTTCGCGGTCACGAATTTCCCCGACCATGATGATGTCTGGATCCTGTCGCAGCATGGCCCTCAAGCCATTCGAAAAGGTCAGGCCGATTTCGGAGTGAGCTTGAACTTGATTGACCCCGTCCAAATCATATTCAACCGGGTCTTCAATCGTGATGATTTTCGTATCACCGCGATTGAGGTGTTCGAGCGCCCGGTAAAGTGTCGTCGATTTACCTGATCCTGTTGGACCCGTGACCAGAAACAGCCCGTTCGGGAGTTCGATGATCCGGCGAAACGCATCCAGAATCTCGCCGCGCAGTCCCAGACCCTGCATATCCGGCAGTTCCGATTTCTTTCGTAACAGGCGGATGACGACACTCTCGCCTTCGGTCGCGGGCAGAGATGACACACGTAGATCAACCTCTTCGCCGGAAACGCGAATAGTCTGACGCCCATCCTGTGGCAGGCGCCGCTCTGCAATATCCATCCCCGACAAGATTTTGATGCGGGTGACGACACTGTCAAACATAGACCGAGAATGAGTTCGCCTATCCGTCAGCACGCCGTCGACGCGAAGCCGGGTCTCAAATCCAGACGGACCTGGTTCGACATGAACGTCTGAGGCATTGCGGTCTAACGCTTGCGAAAACAGTCCGTTGACGAATTCGATCACCGGCGCTTCTTCCGCCAACTCTCTTAAACGAGCGAGATCGGCATGAGATTGCGATGGGTCCGGGGCCTGATCGCCGATTGAGATTTCGGTCAAAACAGAATCGACCATCGGACCGGTTGCGACCCAAAGGCGTAGTCCCGCCACCTGACGACGCGCGAGTTCTTCCAGTAAAGTTGGATTCGTTGGATCCCGTAGCGCCGCATTGAGCGTCGGACCCGCGTCCGTCTCAACGGATTCCTTATGCTCTGGATCGAACCAGATGAGCGCATCGACCGAGATGAGCCAGCTAATTGGAAGTTGCAGGGTTTGCGCGGCCTGCCGAACTTGGTCTGCATTGGGGGCGTCGGTCGATCCTATATCTAGAATGGACGCCCCTAGAAATGTGGCTGCTGATCTGACGAGATCAATCTCTCGCGCCAAGCCAAGCTTTGTCGCCGCTTGGATCAAACCACCGCCAAACTCCTGTTTGAAGGATTGAGCTTCAGCAAGCGCCGCTGGACCCAGCACATCGTCGGCGGCGAATTGCTGTCCGAGCGTATTATACGGCGCTGCCTTAATCGGGCTTGCCTGACCTGTGGCTGCGGCACGTTTCATAATGGAATGGCCCGGAATTAAATAAAACCGAGAGCAAGGCCCGGCCCAGCAGATACACTCCGCCTATAACATCGACTTCCTTAGTCTGGCTGACCAGACCCGACAAGTTCGCGATTCGGTCTAATCTAGAAGCGCGCGAGTAGTATTTTTAGACAAAAAAAGGGCCGCTCCGAGGAGCGACCCTTCCATAGACTAGGCTATGAGAGATGGATCAGTCGTCACCATCGCCATATTCAGCGTTACCCGTACCGTTACCGAAGCCGGTAACAACGGAAGCAACAGGTGAAGACTGCAAACGATCACAATCGAGCGACGATGTCGCGCCGATGAAGTTGAACGCAAAGTCCGCACGGCCATAGTTGCCGAAGACCGCTGTTAGGTCGACATCCGTGAAGGACATTTCAGCACCCGAGACAGTCACGTTTGACGCAATCGAAGCTGTTGCAGGCGGAAGGCCAGCAGACGAATTCGACATAGATGCGAAAATGCCGTCCGTTACAGAGTTAGCAAAGTTCGTGACGCGGAAGACATTCCGGCGTGTCACTGTGCCGTCACCGACCCAATCAAACGTACCGCACGTTGCGCCTGCGTACTGGAGCAGGTCGAGACGACCGCCATTTGGCAGAACCGCACTTTCGTTTGCGAGACCCGCAGCACCAGCTGTAAACGAGACAACCGCCGACGTTACAGTAGGCTGTGTGGGTTGCAGAGTTGTCGTGCCGTCGATTTCAACTTCAATGCCTGCAACATTTGTACCAAAGGCAGTAGGATTAAAGGCGAATGTGGCGTTGCCAGATCCGTCAATCGCATTGGTTGCGCCGCCTGCAGCCGCTTGCTGAATACCCTGAACACCAGCAGTACTGTTAACGTTGGTCGTAATCGTAACAACGTTAATTTCGGTCGCTGCACCAACTAGAGAACCAGTCGTTGTGTCTTCCGCAGCCAAAAGCGTTGGGAAGATTTGACGGACACCGCCTGTATTGGTTGGGTCAAAGGCAACACTGATGTTACCGACAACCGCTTCATCCGTGTCATCAAGACCAGCAGCGCCAACGCCGTTACCAACAGCCGCATTGAATGTATTAAACAACGGAGCTGTTAGAACCGAATCAAATGTGGCTTCATCTGACGCGATTGTAACGCGGTAAGCATCAACACAGGTCGCAGCCGCGGCTGGAAGCACGACAACACCTTCTTCGATAGCCGTGTTGACTTCCGTTGAAAGTGTGACGCGGAAGTTCAGAGGACCGGCACAAGTTGCCGTTGCGTCAAAGACGAGGCTGAAGTCTGTACCACCAGCAACCGCAGATGACAGGAAGCGAACAGATGAGTCACCGACTTCACCCGTACGGTCAGCGCCGTCGAACTGAACTGTTGTGCCGTTAAAAACAGTTGTACCGTTTTGAAGGTCATCGGCAGCAACTTGCGTACCAAATTGACCATTCAGGACTTCAAGCACGACAAAATAGTTGTTCGCATTCGCGATAGCGTTGTTTGTTGTCACAGTCAGGTTGAATGTACCTGCATTGGCAACAACGTTTTGAGGACGCTCTTGAGCCAAGAAAACAGGTGCGTCGATCAGGCCAGTTGTAGTAAGAGCGGCGCCGCCTGGGCCAGGCGCGCCTGGTGAAGTGGCTGTGAGGGCGATGCTCAACGCAGATGCGTTTGTCGCCATGAGAGCGGCCACAGCTGTGCCCGCCAAAAGTCTATGGAATTTCATGATATCTCCCAGTAATTCCTAGTCAGTTGACAAAGAGGGTGCTGTTGGCGTCCCCGTTCATGATTGCCGGTCACACAAGACCCGCACTCAGGGAGGCACTAACGGAGCCTATCGCCCCCGTCAAACAGCTTTTTCATGAACTTTCGAATGTCTGCATATTAAACTTAACGTAGATCAATCAGTTCGTTGCTGACTTGGGTTGATAGATTTCATTTTAAGACGATGGATGCAGACCAATACGCCAAGTTCGTCGAAATGGGCTATTATAAAGGTTCTAGCAAATAGAGGGCATCCGAGCGGCGAGGAAACCAGCGCCCTATCGGTCAATACGAATGGCGAAATCCTCGCCACCTAGTGTCAGATTCGGTGAATAATAGGGGTCTTTGGCCAGTTCAGGCCCCCAACGCCCGACGAGCGTGTCTATTTCAGAGTTAAATCGCGCTACTTTGGCCGGATCATCTTCGGCCCCCCGCGTTGTGCTTTCAAAATGATAAAGCTCGGCGAACGGTGTATAGACGTTCAGATAGCCCGCCTGCCGCACGCGGAGACAGAAATCGACATCATTAAAGGCGACTTTCAGGTCGGTTTCGTCCAACCCGCCGACTTTATTATACACATCACGCCGCACAAACAGACAGGCTGCCGTCAAGGCTGACAGGTTTTGCACCACATTCGGTCGGTAGAAATAGCCATCCTCATCCCGGTCCAGAGATCTGTGGCCATGACCAACTAGGCCGCCAATGCCGAGAATCACGCCGGCATGTTGAATGGTGTTATCCGGATAAAGGAGCCGCGCGCCGACACAGCCGACGCGGTCCTGAATGGCCCAACCCACCATCTCTGAAATCCATCCGCTCGAAATTGCTGCGATGTCATTATTAACGAGCGCCAAAATTTCGCCGTCGGATTGGGCGACGGCCCAGTTGTTGATGGCCGAGTAATTGAACGGATGCGGGTATTTGATCACACGAGCGATCCCGTCTTCATTGAGATTGTCAAAATAGCGAAGAGATTCTGGGTCAGTCGAATTATTGTCGATTAGGAGAATCTCAAAATTTGGGTATTCGTCCTGCTCACAAATCGAGAGAATGCAATTCTTCACCAAATCAGCGCGGTCACGCGTTGGAATGATGAAAGAGATTTTGGGCAGCTTATCGGGCAGACCGGGCTTGACCCGAAGACAGGGTCGGTTTTCCATCGGTAAGACGTCGGCGGCCATGCCGCGTCGCTCTATATGGTCCTGCACGGCATTGACCGCCTCAATACTATTACCCGCGCCGAGTGTGCGGCCCAGCAGATCAAACGGACTCCGGGTTGGATCGCCCGCCTTGCGATTATGATAAAGCACCTTTGGAATATGCACGATCGCCTCGTCGCGGGCGACATGGTCCCAAATGCGCAAGGTCAGATCATATTCCTCGCTGCCAGGATGTTTGTCGCTCCAGCCGCCAACATCGCGGACGTGGCGCAGACGATACATCGTCAGATGGCTCAGATAGTTCATCGACCGGAATAATTCGGGCGAGAAGTCCGGTTTGAAGTGTGGCTCTGATCGACGGCCGTTCGAATTGATGCGGTCTTCATCCGAATAGAAAATGTCCCCATCCGGATGATCGCGGGCCGTCAGCACGAGCGCCGCCAAGGCATGTGGCGCTAGCTGGTCTTCTGGATCGAGACGCGCAATCCACTCGCCCGTCGAGACAGATAGCGCCGCATTACACCGCGTAGAATAAAGACCGCCAGTTTCACTATGGGTCAGTTTGATGCGAGCGTCTCTGTCTGCCCAGCTTTGCAACCTTTCACGCGTTCTTTTTGGGCAGGATATATCGGTTGCGAGGCAAAGCTCCCAATTCTGATAGAGCTGATCTGTCACGCTTGAGATCGCGTCATTCAGCAGAGCCGGATCGGGATCGACCACCGGCATGATCAGGCTGACAATTGGCGGCGTCGCTAAACCCGCCAATTCGGACTCGATCTCAAGTCGGTCATGGTCTGGATGGTAATCAAACGTCTCTCGCCACAATGTGTAGCGGTCCCCATCATTGCGGGGCGAGACATTCGGATTGATCGAGAAAAAATGGCGGCCTTGGAACAATGACTTGCCGGAACGAACCATACGGTCGAAATTCTGCACGGGCCCCTGCATGAACAGTTTGGCCGCTTTGACCCCGGCGAAAACGCCGAAATGCGCCTTATTCAGTCGCTTGAGCCGTAACTTGGTAATCTCGAACGAACCTTGCTCGTCAGTCGGGTCCAACCGGATCCGGCGCGGCGCGTGGCGCAACATGGTCGTGACGCTAAAGCGGGATCGACCGGTTTTAAACAGTTTGGCCGATTCTAGTTCGTTAAAGCCATTGCCGAAATCGAAGTAGAGACGCGGATAGAACGGCTTATCCGACGCAATACCGACTGAGATCCGGTACCAGCCCTGCTGAATATCCGGAATGTCTTGCAGTTCGAAATACGGGTCTGATCCCAGCGACCGCCAACCGCCGCCCTTGGGGGCGAGCTGCGAGGTAACCTCGGCCTGCCGCAGATCAAACGTGCACTTTGTCATACAATCAGAGCGAGCCGTACCAACATGTTTTACGCGGGTGGGTCTTATATGCTGGCCCATCCCGCAATCGGACCCACATAGACGCAAGATTAAGGTGAGTCACCTATCCTGAACTGTCAGCGGCTTTACACGCCGCAACCCGGTTCATTTCGCCCGTTTGGCACAGCCAAACCGACAAAATCTCCCGCCTTCCCCTTGCAGGCGCAGTTCTCTCTCCCATATCGGCTTAGAACGCTCCCGCCGGGCCTAAATCCGGGACGTGCGGGGACTCGCATCATATTGATTTCGTTGGGCGCTGGGAGCCAGGCCCGAAAGAGGAGCAAACTTATGTCGAAAGTGATCGGTATCGACCTCGGCACAACCAATTCTTGTGTCGCTGTCATGGATGGCGACAAGCCGAAGGTTATCGAAAATTCTGAAGGCGCGCGCACGACCCCGTCCGTGGTCGCCTTTACCGAGGATGGCGATCGGCTGATCGGCCAGACCGCCCGTCGCCAAGCGGTGACCAATCCAGAAAACACCTATTATGCGGTTAAGCGCTTGATCGGTCGCCCGTTCACCGATCCGGCCGTCAAGAAAGACGCCAAGCTGGTGCCTTATAAGATCGTCAAAGGTAAAAATGGCGACGCTTATGTCCAAGGTCGCGATAAGGCTTACAGCCCCGCGGAAATCAGCGCGATGACGCTGACCAAGATGAAGGAAACGGCGGAAGCTTTCCTCGGCGAAACAGTCACTCAGGCCGTCATTACGGTCCCAGCCTACTTTAATGACGCCCAACGCCAAGCCACCAAAGATGCCGGTAAAATTGCCGGGTTGGAAGTGCTGCGCATCATTAACGAGCCGACAGCCGCTGCGCTGGCTTACGGCCTCGACAAGGATGAAGGCAAAACCATCGCGGTCTATGACCTCGGCGGCGGCACATTCGATGTCTCAGTTCTGGAAATCGGTGACGGTGTTTTCGAAGTGAAAGCAACGAATGGCGACACTTTCCTTGGCGGTGAAGACTTCGACATGCGCATCGTCGAATATCTCGCGGACGAGTTCAAGAAAGAGCAAGGCATTGATCTGAAGACCGATAAGTTGGCGCTACAACGCCTGCGCGAAGAAGCCGAAAAGGCGAAGAAGGAACTGTCGACCGCGTCGACTTACGAGATCAACCTCCCCTTCATTACAGCTGATGCGACAGGGCCTAAGCACCTGAACATGAAGCTGACCCGCGCGAAGCTCGAAAGCCTCGTCGAAGACCTGATCAAGCGGACGATTTCACCGATCAAGAAGGCCTTGGCCGATGCTGGCTTGAAGCCATCTGACGTTGATGATGTTGTTCTGGTTGGCGGCATGACACGTATGCCCGCCGTGCAAAAAGCTGTGTCCGATTATTTCAGCAAAGAACCACATAAAGGCGTGAACCCGGACGAAGTCGTTGCCATGGGCGCGGCCATTCAGGCCGGTGTTTTGCAGGGCGATGTCAAAGATGTTCTGCTGCTCGACGTGACCCCGCTTTCGCTCGGTATCGAAACCGAAGGCGGCGTGTTCACGCGTATGATCGACCGCAACACAACGATCCCGACCAAGAAGAGCCAAGTCTTCTCAACCGCCGCTGACAACCAGTCAGCCGTGACCATTAAGGTTGCACAGGGTGAACGAGAAATGGCGGGCGACAACAAACTTCTCGGCCAATTTGATCTGGTCGGCATTCCGCCCGCGCCGCGCGGCATGCCGCAAATCGAAGTCACTTTTGACATTGATGCCAACGGCATCGTCAATGTGTCGGCCAAGGACAGTGCGACTGGTAAAGAGCAGCAGATCCGAATCCAAGCCTCTGGTGGTCTGAATGACGACGATATCGATGCGATGATCAAGGACGCCGAAGCCAACGCTGAGGAAGATAAGAAACGCCGCGATATGGCCGAAGCTAAGAATCAGGCTGAAGCGATCGTTCACAAGGCCGAATCTGATCTGGCCGAGCATGGCGATAAGATCGACGAAGAAACTAAGACGGCCATCGAAGAAGCCATTGCCGAAGTGAAAACCTCCGTCGAGTCGGACGATGCCGCTGGCATTACCGATAAGGTGCAGATCTTGACCGCAGCCCTGATGAAAATGGGTGAGTCGATCTACGCCGCAGCCGCCGCCGAGGAAGAAACCAAGGCTAAGGACGCGACGAAGCCGGGCGATGATGTCGAAGAAGATGACGACATTGTCGACGCTGAGTTTGAAGACGTCGACGACGAAAACGCGGCCTAAAGCTAAGCGAATAGGCCTCGCTGGAAACAGCGGGGCCTTTTGCTAGGCGGCGACGTATAAACCGTCCGCTGCTCGCTCAGACCATGGGGCCGTCACCACACACACAAGCCTTCGGGGCTTATGCGCTTCCTCCCGCGCGCGAACGCGTGCGGGTCAAGGCGGATGGCTGTTCTGACACACGCATCGGCCGCTGGATCATCAGTGCGCGGCGAAAACGGGCCATTAAAGGCCTGAGCGAGCCGTTTGATGTGAGCGTTGCGCCGGGCGTGAAGGCCCGCCTCTACCCGTCTGGCAATCGTTGCGAAAAACGAGCTTTAGCCGGCGTACAAGTCTGGGATTTGGCCGAACGCGAAGCGCTACGCATGGCTGTGAATTCTGGCGACAAACCGTTCACTTTTTTTGACGTCGGTGCCAATGCCGGACTCTATTCCCTGTTCGTCAATGCTTATGCGAAAACGGCCAAACGCCCTGTGCGGTTGATTGCCGTGGAACCCAGCGCCGAAATGGCCGCCCGCCTTATCGTCAATGCGGAGGCATCTGAGGCCGAGATCGAGTTAATCCGGTCGGCTATTTCCGATGCACCCGGAGAGGCTTGCCTGTCAGATGGCGGGAATAATCGCGGCGAAGCGCAACTGTCCGATCAAGGTGAACGGGTTAAAGTCGAAACATTGGTGGGTCTTTGTGATCGGCTTGGCGTCACCCATATTGATGCGATGAAACTCGATATTGAAGGCCATGACGAACGCGCTCTGCGCGCCTTTTTCGATCAAGCCCCAGAGGCGCTGCATCCGCACTTGCTGATTGTTGAGACCGCGGCTCTCAGCGGTGACCCCGTGATTGAACTGGCCCAAGCCCATAATTATTTCGTGGCGGATGCCACCTCCCTCAATGCTATTTTGAAGAAGTCTGATCATGTCCAAACGTGACTATTATGAGGTGCTGGGCGTATCGCGCGATGCGGACGCGAAACAGCTGAAGTCCGCCTTTCGCAAGGCTGCTATGGCCTGTCATCCGGACCGCCACCCCGATGATCCGGGGGCCGAAGCCCGGTTTAAAGAATTGAACGAATCCTACGGCATTTTGTCGGATGATCAAAAGCGCGCCGCTTATGACCGGATGGGTCATGCGGCGTTCGAAAATGGCGGAATGGGCGGCGGCGGCTTCCAAGATTTCGGCGATATTTTCAGCCAGATCTTCGGCGGCGCGGGCGGGGCCGGCGGATTTGCCGACATGTTTGGCGGTCGCGGTGGTCGACGCGCCCAATCTGTCGCGCGCGGGTCGGACCTGCGCTATGAAATGGAAATCACGCTGGAAGAAGCCTTCCGCGGTAAAGATGTCGAGATCGAAGTCCCCATCGCCGAAGATTGCGAACGCTGCGACGGCATGGGGGCCGAGCCGGGCGCATCCGTCGAGAGTTGTGGCACCTGTGGCGGCGCAGGCCGGGTCCGCACGCAACAAGGCATGTTTACGATGGAACGCCCCTGCCCAACCTGTGGTGGTCAGGGCGAATATGTGTCTGACCCCTGCCGCGAATGCGATGGTCAGGGACAAGTGCGTCAAGCTACCGAGTTGGATGTCTCTATTCCAGCAGGCGTTGAGGACGGCACCCGTATCCGCCTCTCAGGCCAAGGTGACCAAGCGCCAAAGCGCGGTGCCACGAATCGTCAGCGCGGCGACCTTTATCTGTTCGTTTCCGTGAAACCGCACGACATGTTTGAACGCGAAGGGGCGAACCTGTTCATGCGCGCGCCCGTGCCCATGACGGTTGCAGCCTTGGGCGGTGAGTTGGAACTGCCGACCATTGATGGCGGTCGTACCAAAATCAAAATTGAAGATGGTAGCCAAGGCGGCAAACGGGTTCGCCTGCGCGGTAAAGGCATGAGCGTTCTGCGCAGCCAGAGCCGCGGCGACATGTATGTCGAACTCGCCGTCGAAACGCCGTCGCGCTTGACCGCTAAGCAACGAGAATTACTGGAAGAATTTGCTGAATTGTCCGGCGATGAAGTCAGCCCGGAAAGCAAAGGTTTCTTCGATAAGGCTAAAGCCTTCTGGGACGAGTTGGTTGATTAAACGGCATTGAGATCGCTCAGATGTTTAGCCTAGCCCGACTTTCTCAGCGCACGCTGTTCACGGGTCTCATGTCTGGTCTCGCCACACTGTTTGGCAGCTCTCTGGCCGCGCGGCGCATTGTCGGACAGGCCGATGTCCTGACCGACGTGATCAAGATCGGCGGTGTGATCGCTGTTGGAACGGCAGTGCTCAGTTTCGTTTTTTGGACCGTGACCCATTGGCGTCAAAAAGGCCCTATCCGTGCGCCTATTCGGGGAGCCGCCGCAGGGTTGCTGACGGCGCTCTGCGTTGTCCCGCTTCCGGTTTTTGCGTGGAAACTGAAATCGGATGTTCTGGCAGCCTACGCCAATGACCAAACCCACCTCGTCGCTGCTTTTTTCGAAGCGATGCCGACCGCGATCGGGACGGGTCTGCTGACCTTCGAAGTCATGACCAAAGCGTCTCTGGTCGCGGTAATTCTCAGCGCGGCTCTGGGTTATTCTGTGTCGCGCTGGGGTCCGGATCGGGCCGTCTAAACGTCGCCGCACCTGCCGTGATCGAGCGCCACAAATCTTCGGCTTCATCCTCTTCCGCAATGTCGCGTGTATGTTGCCAGAGCGTGCGAATGAACGCGCCGTCTTTGTCCGTGCTCAACTGACCCGACCAGCTCGTGATCGATCCGAAACCCGTAAAATTGACAGAAAAAGCCACCACATCACCCTGCGCCCAACCCGTCAAATCAAACTGACTATCCGCATCGGGTTTGCCCAGTTCAGTCTGATAATATCCGCTCAGCGCGCCGTCTTGCGCGACAGAGATTTGAACCGCCGATCCAGCTTCATTGATCCAGAGGCCGTCGAGATCATTGGCATAGGCCGTTTCACATCCGCCTAGCAGGACGGCCATGACGGCGAGTTTACGCATAGATGAAACCCAGCACGAGATAGGCCGCAACGGTTAGCCCCCCGGCCAGCAGCGCGTAGGGCAGTTGGGTTCTAATATGGTCGATGTGATCGGAACCCGATGCCATCGAGGCAATGATCGACGTGTCACTGGTGGGACTACAATGGTCACCAAACACGCCGCCGCCAATGGCCGCCGCAATCGCCAGTGATGGATCGATACCGTAGCTGGCGGCCAGCGGCACAGCGATCGGGATCATGATCGCAAACGTGCCCCAACTGGTTCCCGTCGAGAAAGCCACGAAACAGCTGATCAAAAAGACCAGCGCGGGCATCAAAGCCGGAGACAAGAAAGCAGACGTCACCTCTGCCGTAAACACACCCGTTCCCAGCGTTCGGCACAAACCGCCCAGCGCGAAAGCCAGCAGCATCAAAATCGCCAGCGGCAACATACCGCCCATACCCTTGATCGCTGTGTCGGCGCTGTCACGGACCCCCAGCACACCTTGTGCCTTATAAATAATGATCGCGAGCGCCACGGCGATTGAGGTCGAATAGAGGATAGCTGACGAGCCCGAACCGTCCTGCATCCGCGCGAACCAGCCATCGCCTTCACCGGTCATGATCAGGAATAGCGGCACCAGCACGACCATTGTCAGGATCGGCAGGATCATGTTGAGCGCCCGCGGCGTTGCGCCGGGCGCGGGCGGAATGTCTGAGGCCTCGTCCGAGATCATCGGGACGGCACCGTCGCGCAGTAACGTGCCGCGCGCTTCCGCTGTTTTCATCTCACCGATGTCGCGGCGCGTCAGAATGACGACCAATAATATAAGGATGATCAGCATTGGGTAGAAGTTGAACGCGGCCGCTTGGACTAATTGCGAGAAGGGTTGGCTCAATCCCTCAGCGGCGATCAGTCCCATCAGATAAGCGCCCCAAGCGTTGAACGGGATCAGCACACTGGACGGGGCCGAGCCTGTATCCGCGATAAAAGCCAGTTTTTCACGCGGCATTCCGAGCTTGTCTGTCACAGGCCGAAACAGAGTCCCCACCGTCAAGATTGAGATATTGCTTTCGATAAAGAGCAGCAGACCCATGCCGAGGGCCATCAGCTCCACCAGAACCCGCTGGTCTTTTGATTCCGCGCTCTTCACGCGCCGATCCAACCAGGCCAGCAAGCGTTCGATAAAACCCGCCACGCCGCCTGATCGCTGGATCAGCGCAATCAGCGCGCCGATTACCAGCGTGAAAATGATGACCCGCGTATTGCCCGCATCTGAGAAGACCGCGACGGCAGCATCAATTGTATCGAAAGTTGCCGTAATCGGATTGCCGCCAGCAAGGATCAGATAGCCTGACGCGATACCGAGTCCGAGACTTAAGAAAACTTGTCGCGTGAACAACGCTAAGCCGATGGCAAGAACGGGAGGGAGCAGCGACCACCACCCGGCAGTTTGTGAGATATCCATGGCTCGCGCTTTGCCCCCCCGGCGCGCGCTTTACAAGTCGAACGCTTTACTTGTTCCGCCGGAACGCTAGGCGTGATTCATGCGTCGAGAGGGGACAGCGTAGATGAACCAGCTATTCCGCAAAGAAGCGATGGAGCGACGATCCCGCGCTTTATTCGGGGAGGTCGTGTTGCGCGGCCCCTTACCCGCATGGGCTGTGGTTGGCCTAGTTCTGGCCAGTGGTGGGCTGATCGCCGCGATTCTCTTTGGCATAAGTGTTGATGGCGAGACCGTCTGGACCTGGCTTCGTGGCTGAGTTTTTTAAGGCAAAACTTCCGGTCATTCTTCAGACCGAAATGACAGAATGCGGGCTGGCCTGCCTCGCTATGGTGTCGCGCTTTCACGGCCATGATGTCGATCTGAATAGTCTGCGCGAGAAATATCTCCTATCCATGCGCGGCACATCGCTCAAACAAATCATCAAAATTGCCGGTGAGCTATCGCTGTCGCCGCGCGCCTTACGCGTGGATCTCGACCAGCTTCACAAGCTGGCCACACCCGCCATCTTGCACTGGGATCTGAACCATTTTGTTGTGCTCAAACGTGTGCGCGGCGACCGCGTCGAAATCCACGATCCGGGCATTGGCAAACGGGTGCTCCCACTGGCCAAGGTTTCCGATCATTTCACGGGCGTGGCGCTGGAATTGTCCCCGGCAGCGGATTTTCAACCGATCACGGACCGCATTCGTCCGAAGCTGTCCGACCTCTGGTCATCGCTGGTTGGGGCGAAGCGCGCCGTCGCGCAGACTCTTCTTTTGTCGCTCGCCCTGCTGGCGACCATCTTGATCTCCCCGTTCCTGTTCCAGCTGATTGTCGATGCCGTTCTGCCGTCACCGCAAACCCCGGACGGAGATCGTAGCCTGTTGATTGCATTAGCTATTGGTTTTGGTGGGTTGGCGATCATGCGCGCGCTTGTCGAAGCGGCGCGTGGCTACACAATCGTGACCTTTGGCGCGCAACTATCCCGGCAAATGGTCGGCAATATTTTCCGCCATCTGGTCCGCTTGCCTGTGCGTTATTTCGAGCGTCGTCATGTCGGCGACATTATCAGCCGGATGAATTCAACCCAGCCCATTCAGGAGGCTTTATCCCAGTCTGTCGTCGCGGTTCTGATCGATGGGGCGATGGCGCTGCTCATGCTGGGCGTGATGATCCTGTTCTCGCCCTTGCTGGCCCTGATCGTCATTGTGACCTCCGCTCTGCTCGTGCTCGCCACCCTGCTGATTTACCCGAAGCTACGCAGCACGCAAGAAGAAGCGATCTATGCGCGCGCGCTGGAAAACAGCCACGTCATCGAAAGTATTCGCGCGTCGACCACGGTCAAACTGTTTGGGCGCGAGGCCGAGCGCGAAGCCAGCTGGGCCAATCTGTTCACCGATTTTATCAATGCCGATGTGGGTCATCAGCGCTGGCAGGTGGCGCAGACCTTTGCCCAGACCCTGATGATCGGCTTGCAAGTCGTGGCCGTCGTCGTGGCGGCGGCTTGGATGATGACGCAATCAGGCTCTACGTTCACCGTAGGAATGCTGGTCGCGTTTTTGATTTACCGACAATATTTCGCCGATGCGGTTGTGCAGCTTGTGACCAAAGGGAATGAGTTCAGACTGCTCTCGCTCCATCTCGACCGGTTGGCAGATATTGTTCACGCCGCACCGGAACGGGCGGCAGACGGCTATGAACCGCTCGGTGAGATAAAGGGTCGCGTGACACTCGACCATGTCACCTTTGCCTATTCACCCGAAGACCCGATTGTCGTAACTGACTTTAGTTTGGACATCGCGCCCGGCGAAATGGTGACGCTGACCGGGCCGTCCGGAGGCGGGAAGACCACGCTGATGAAGCTCATGCTGGGTCTATATGCGCCTATTAAGGGCCAAGTGCAGATCGATGGCCGCGATCTGACAACGATTGACCCGACCGATTGGCGCAGCCGGGTGGGCGTCGTGATGCAGGATGATCGACTTCTATCCGGCACAATTGCAGATAATATCGCCTTCTTCGATCCAGAGATTGACATGCAGCGTGTCATACGCGCGGCAAGCGCAGCGCGTATTCACAAGACCATTGCGGCGATCCCGATGAATTACCTCGCCCTGATTGGGGATATGGGATCGATCTTATCCGGTGGTCAGAAGCAACGTCTTTTACTGGCGCGCGCGCTCTATCAGCAACCGGACGTGCTGTTTCTCGATGAGGGAACAGCGAATTTAGATGCCGAAACGGAGGGCGAAATCGTCGCACTTGTCGCCGGTATGAAGATCACGCGAATCATTGTCGCGCACAGACCCGCCTTTTTGGCGGCCAGTGATCGCGTCATCCGCGTGTCACAATCATAGTTAACATAAAATTTTACTGCAACCCTGAGGGGAATTTCTTGACATTTCCTCTCTTGCGTGTCAGGAAAAGTAGACTTTACAATGCGTTAACCATAATAAGTTCTATTTTGGGTCACTTTTCCCTTGAGGAGCGGGTTGACATTTTGCTTAAGTCCACTCCCGTGATCGGAATCCTCCGATTGCGTCACACAAAGAGGATCAACACACATGCGTGAACTTACTGTTGAAGAACTCGACGTTGTCACCGGTGGCATGCCCATCGTTATCGACGGCGAGTGGTAGACACTTTCGCAGCTTAGGCTGCACTTGAATATGTGGATGCAAACCCGCTCTAAGAGCGGGTTTTTTTATGGATCTCGGTCCTAAGCCCTATAGGCGCAAAGACACGCTTCCTTAAGGCAAATCCCTTACTTAATCTGGGAATGGGACCGATGTGAAGCTCAAGCTCCGATATCTCTTTCTGGCTTTGATCGTCATTTTTGGCGCTTGGACGCCTGCGGCTGCCGACGACTCAACCGTCACGGCTGATGCCATCATGGCGTTTTTGACCGAGCCTGCTCCATCACAGCGCGATCCGCTTTTGCAAATTGAGCGCAATAGTGCGGCTGTTCACCTGATGGGGGAAGTCGTCGAAGCTGTCGTCAATGTCGACTTCGAACGTTTAGACACTGCGCTGAAGAATATCGAAGCGATTGACGGCAATCGCGACGATGTTTGGCAGAATACCGTTGAATTCGCTCGAGACGTTTTGGCGGCCAGCCGAGAGGATGCAGATCCAGACTCACCAACCGGAAGCGCCTTGCTCGATTATCTGGAGCGATATGATGCTAGCGATGATTGGTACATAAATTCCATCGTACAGAGCCTCGCCGCCTATACCTATATTACGCGCAACCAATCGCTGATCGCGGCACGTCATGTCCGAGATGCGATGGAGCTGATCCCGACCGAGTTATCGGAATATGCGACCGATGCGCGCTTGCGGTCTTCCGAAGTCTCAATGGTTTTGCATGGCATGCAAGGCAATCCAGACTTTCTGCTTGAAGCCGCTCGGCTACAGCGCAACATCAAGGCGGAGATCGGCGAGCCGTTCAACCGCTACGAGCTGATGACCAACTTCGTTTATACGCTCAACCGTGTTCGCGACTTTGAAGGCGCCGCCAAAGTTGCCGAATTATTAGTTCAAGAAGACCGCCCCGCAGACAGTCTACCCGGCTTGGCTGAGGGCTACATGGCAGAGACTTTTAACGAATTGCAAGACTATGACAGAGCGCGACAATTGTCCGAACGCTCACTCTCTCTATCCGAACATGCAGTCGTCGGGAAACGCGCCAAATATATGTTGGTGGTCGCCCTCGCCGGCTTAGGGCTGGAAGATGAAGCCCATGCCATCATGGATGAACAGGGGTGGGACCATGACCATGACGCGCTGCTAACCCAGATTAACGCACAGGCGGTCCTTCATGCCGAAGCGCTCCTCGCCATGCATAGAAGCGACCCGAAATTTGCCCTGTCGCTGATGAAACGCCGCACCGACATTTTGGTCCAACGTGTTCAGCGCTCCAATTCTTCGGACATGACTTCCTTACTGAGCAATCTGGAGAACACGCGCGAGCGTCAGTCTGAACGCGAGGGCGCGCTTCAACGTGAAGCCGAGTTGAAAGCAGTCCAGCTTGAGCAGAAAACAAATTTGAACAGATTGCTCTGGGCCCTGATCGCTGTGCTGACCATCGCCTTTAATCTCCTGCTCGCCTTCCTGCGCTATCGCGAACGGCTCAGCGGCAAGGTTCAGGGACTGCAGAAAGACGCACTTTCGGCCGAGAAGATGAAGACGGAATTCCTCGGCGTCATCAATCATGAACTGCGCACGCCTTTGAACGGCATTATCGGGATCAGCGACGCCATGATCCATCACGCCAAAGACCCAATGATGCAGGCTCAAGCGTCGGCTGTGCAGGAAAGTGGTCAGCTCCTGTTCGATCTACTCGATAGCTTAATCACCATGTCGACCATTGAAGGCAATCGACTGACGCTCGAAACCGAAGCAGCCGACCTGTCCAAGACGATCGCCCGTGAGGCTCAAGACTGGGCCGCACAGGCTGAGAAAAAAGGACTCGCCTTCACAACTTTCATCGCCCCTGAGCTGAGCGAAACGGTGATTGCAGACGAAAAGCATTTACGCCAATGCGTGCGCTTCCTGCTCTCCAACGCGGTGCGCTTTACGCATGAAGGCCGTATTCATCTTCATGCGACGGCAGAACCCGATGCTGAGGGGGATCTGGCCGTCAAAATCATCGTCGCCGATACCGGTCAGGGCATGAGTGAGGACGTGCAGTCCCGCCTGTTCAAACCCTTCTTGCAAGCCGATGCGATGATGACACGCAAATATGGCGGCGCGGGTCTCAGCCTCGCCATCGGGCGCAAGCTCGCGCGAATGATGGATGGCGATTTGGATGTCACATCGCGCGCGGGCGCGGGATCAGAGTTTGTGCTGACCGTCAAACTCCCCATCGCTAACCCAGTTTCAGCGAGCAAACCTGTCCAATCTGACTTGGCTGAAATACGTCATGTAAAAGCAAAAAAGACCTCTGCCGTTCCGCCGCAATCTTCAGGGTCTATTCCAACACTTCTCCTCCATGATGTTGTCGAGCCCGAAGACATTATCGACCTGATGTTGGAAGAACAGCTCTTCAGTTCGCCGACTGTCTCAGAGACAAGTTTGACTGTTCTTCTCGGCGATGATGGCGGATCACAAACGCAAGACCTGCGGTCATCGCTCAAAGATTTGGGATGTCATTGTGTCCAAGCCGAGACGAGCCCTCAGCTTCTCAAGCGATTGGAAGATCGCCAAATCGATGTCGTCATGCTGAACGTGCAACTGCCCGGTCTCGACGCCGTAGATGCGATTGTGCAAATTCGACAACGCAGCGATCAAGGTTATCCGATCCTTATTGTCGGCCTCGTTGCTGACGAAAGTCCGGCGATAAAGGCTAAGCTGTTCTCAGCCGGTGCAGACCTGCTGCTTGATCTTCCGCTCAAGCCAAACCGCTTGGCTGACGCTTTGCAGCAGGCCCGGTCACTGCGTACGGCCGCTTAAGCGGCCTTAGATTTCGCGTCCATAAAGCGCGCTGTGAGGGCTGCGAATACTAATCCGCCGACGGCGCCGGCCAACATCTGTAAGCCAATCCCGAACCCGTCCCGCGCGCCCGCAATCATGTGGATGCCAAAGAAGGCTTGTTTCATCGCCATCAGCATAACCAACATGGCGACGGCACCCGCCACGGAGAAAATGATCCACCGTCCGAAACCCACCAATCGGTAGACGAGTAGCCCAGACAAATAGGCCGCCAACATTCCGATTGCGATGAAGATGATATAGAATGAGCCAAGACGGAAAACATCATAGGCGCTCATGGCCAGCCGCTCCCCCAGACCGATTTCGGCGCCGACCCCGTTCAACCGGCTAATGACCGCTTGAGTCTGTAGCAACACGGCCAAAACCGTTGTGACGATCGCTCCTCCAAGCCATGACGGAATGAACCGACTGATCGCGCGAACATTTTTCGAAAAGCCCATTTTCGTCCTCACGTCGGACACTGTCCGATCTCTTGCCTATCGCGCAGCTAAGCCTAGAGTATCGGTCACGTCAAATGGGTAGGAGCGAACAATGGGTCAGCGATCTAATATGAAATGGCTGTCCGTCGCAGTGACAGCGACGTTGTTAACCGCCTGCCTCGAACCACAATCCGCACCAGACCTTCCGACCCGTGCCCTGTCTGCATTTCAGTTGGAGACTGTTGTTGACGGTTTGGAACGGCCGTGGGCGGCGGCGATCTTGCCAGAGGGCGGCTATCTCATAACGGGAAAGATGGGCAAGCTGTGGCGGGTCGAGTCTGGCACGACGCGTGAAATCGAAAATCTTCCGATGGAGATTGGGGCGTTTGCTGGAAACCGTGTTGCCGAAGCCGGACAAGGCGGATTGTTGGATGTTGCGCTTGCGCCCAACTTTGCGACCAGCGGTCAGATTTATTTATCCTATTCCTATGGGGATTGGGACGCCAACGGTACAGCCCTGCTTCGCGCCTATCTAGACGGCGACCGAATTGTGTCGTCCGAGACGATTTTCCGAGCCAGTCCCGCCAAAGAAGCGGGCAGTCATTTCGGTGGTAAAATTCTGTTTCTGCCTGATGGCACGCTGCTGCTCAGTCTCGGTGACGGGTTCTCCCTGCGCGAAGAGGCGCAGAAACCCGCCTCTCATCTCGGCTCTATTGTCCGGCTGACGCGCGATGGTGGCACGCCTACTGACAATCCAAATTTCGGCGATACGGCCAAACCGCAACTCTTCAGCATCGGGCACCGTAATGTGCAGGGCTTGGCATTAGATCCGGTCACCGGGGTCATCTGGGAACACGAGCATGGACCGCGCGGTGGGGACGAGCTGAACCGACTGCAAGCGGGCGCCAATTATGGCTGGCCCATCGCCACCTATGGACGGGATTATCAAGGCGCCCGCATCAGCCCAATCGAAGAGGATGCGCGCTTTACGGGTCCGGTCCATCATTGGACGCCGTCCATCGCGCCGTCAGGTCTGGCCATTTATCGCGGTGAGTTATTTGCAGACTGGAACGGACACGCGCTGATCGGCGGGCTGGCATCGGGCGACCTCCGCCGCGTCGATCCGGAAACGGGCGAAGAAGTGATCTTGCTGAGCGATGCCAAAACGGAAGTTGATGCATTCCGAATCCGGGACGTCGACGTCGACTTGGACGGGGCGGTTCTGCTGCTCATCGAAGACGGTGCCAATGGTCGCCTGATCCGGATGACGCCTGGCGGCTAAAACATAGCCGGGCCGAGGGTTCGGCCCGGCTGGGGTTTTATCCTGAAACCGGTACAGGTCTACCGACGATAATAGCGGTCATACTCGGCTTGGGTGATCGTCCGGCTTGCGCCCGTCTGCGGATCAATAATCTGCAACTGGCCCGATGACGCCCCATAATAACTGCCCTGATAACGACCCTGATAACTACCCTGCGTCACGGTTGAAACCGAGCTGGAATAGTGCGGTTGCGGGTAATGGCGCGGCGCAACATAGGTCGCGGGTTGATAGGTCGGCTGGCTATAACGCCTCGTCGGATAGTGCGTCCGCGTATGGCTCGACGGTTGATGCGTGACGTGACGATAGCTCGGCTGCGAATATGTCCGCGTTGGGTAGCTGCGCGTGTATGTCGGCTGAGTGTAAGTCGTCTGAGTGTGGGTCCGTGTCGGATAGCTATGCGTATAGGTCGGCTGCGCATAAGTCGTGGTCTGGTAAGGCTCCGGCGTGCGATATTGCGACGTGTTATATTGCGTGCAGTTCCGGTTACCCAAGCGCGCGCCCGCATAAGTGCCCAGACCCGCGCCAACGACGGTGCCGACCGTGCCGTCACCCTTATCGATCTCATTGCCGAGCAGACCGCCAACAACGCCGCCGAGGACACCGCCGATGATTTGGGTCGTATCGTCCCGGCGCTCACACTGCTCATACGCCGCCGTATTGGACGAATAATTTTGGGCGAACGCTGGCGCGCTGGCCAACATTGGCGCGGCGAGTGCGCCGATAGCGAGAACGGCCTTGGCCGTTGTGAAGGTCGTCTGTGTAGATCGTGTCCGGGTCATGTCGCGCTCCTATATCATTGCGATAAAGAGTGTTTGCGCCGAGCCGCCCGAACGGATGCTGAGGACCGCATTCAGATTTTGTTCACCATAAAAAGACGCCTGAGAACGACAACTTGTCTGTCGATGCGGGATCTATTCGGTAGTAGCGTCCGCAATATCTGGAAGCTCGACCCCTCGCTTAAAGCGTCGTTCGATCTTTCCGACATTGTCAAAATCATCCAGCGGACTGCCGGCCAAAGCCAGAAAACTCGCTTCATACCCATCGGCCAGCCGTCCGATACGACGCTCTGGAAAGATTGTGGCGGGCGTCTTTTCGACCCAGATTTTAAGCAGTTCCAGATTTGAAAACACCTCAAGACCCTTCAGATATTGCGCTTCCCCAACCGATGTGTCTCGAAACATGTCTGATCCAATGGCGAGCGTTACGCCCTTATCGTGCAGCAGTCTGAGATTGGCTGCCATATTGGCTCTAACGTGGGACAGCCTTGGGTCGTCATCCTTAACCCGGCGGGATATAAGCGACGCCGTCGTCACAACAACTATGCCCTTTTCTGCCGCAAGCTCTGCGTCACGCTCCGCAATCAGACCGGAATCGTCTGCAATACGTCCGGGCATATGGTTGATCTCATCGACGCCCGCGACAACCGCATTGTGAAAATCGGTCGGCGTATCAATATGGGTTGATACTCTGAACCCATCCTTGTGAGCGCGGTCGATAATGATCGGCAGTAAAGCCGGGTTCAGACCTTTTTTGCCAAAATATGCCGGATCGTTCTTACGCTCTTCGTAAAATTCACTGTGCAACAAATTGATTTTCACAAAGTCAGGATTGTTTGCCAGAAGACTTGGCCATATCTCATCAAGATCGCTCGGCGTGTCGACGATGAAATAGCCCTGACCTTCAATTTCGGCTTTGCTTTCGAAAACACCATCGAACCAACCGCGGTCGAAAAAGGTTTCCCGAAGCTTGACGGGATGACCGCCCGTCCCCGTTATGGGTGCATGGGCATAGACGACATCAACGGACGTTTTGTCATCGAACAGGCCCCGGTTCTGCTCCACGCGCGTCTGGATCGACGACTGCATTTTTGCGTATAAAACGCCGTCTCTCAGATAGGCTTGGATTTGGTCCTCGAGGCCATAATCCCCGTCCAGATTATGATTGTGAGCTTCCGCAAAGGGAGGGACAACATATCCTCCATCGAGATCAAAAACGCGGTCCAGTGTGTCCGGCTTAGTCTCAGAGAATATCCCATCGGACACATAGACTGTGCGGCTCTCAAATCCCTCTCCGTCAAACCAATGCCCGTTATTGAACGCGTAATTCTGAGTGTAGCCTGAGCTTGCCAAGCTACACAGCCCGACGACAAGGCCAGATAAGACCGTCAATCGACTAGTTTTTGCCATGATAAATCCCCCGTCCGCCTCATTATTTTATGATGCAGCAGCAACGTGGCAAATTCTGAGAGCAATAAACAGTTAAATAACGACAAGTGTCGTTCACACTCTGATTTAGCCTGTCTCATTGGCATAAAAAAAGCCCGGCCTCAAAGTTATCCGGGGCCGGGCTTTTCTAATGAGTGTGGGACTAAACCCTAGTCTTCGTCTTTGCGCGGTGAGCGGCGGCGACGTGGACGCTTTGGCTTATCATCACCATCGGAGTCGTCGTCATCCCGCTTAGTACGCGGCTTGTCTTCAACTTCGATCTCTTCGCCAGAGTCCTGATCGACATGTTTCATCGACAGACGAACCTTGCCGCGATCATCGAAGCCCATCAGCTTGACCCAAACATCCTGACCTTCTGTGAGAAAATCAGATGGATGGTTCACGCGCTCAGGCTTGATCATGGAGACGTGGACGAGACCGTCCTTCTTACCGAAGAAGTTCACGAAGGCACCGAAATCGACAACTTTGACAACCGTGCCTTTATAGACTTTGCCCGCTTCTGGCTCTTCCGTCAGACTAGAGATCCACGCTTTCGCGGCATCGATAGACTTCTGATCGTTAGAGGCGATTTTGATGTTACCGTCATCTTCGACAGAGACGCGTGCGCCTGTGGTGTCGACGATTTCGCGGATAACCTTACCGCCAGAGCCGATGACGTCACGAATCTTATCGACCGGAATCTGCATCTGCTCGATACGCGGGGCAAACTCACCGACGCTGTCACGAGATTCTGTCAGCGCATCATTCATGCGGTCCAGAATGTGGAGGCGACCCGCATGGGCTTGAGCCAAGGCCGTTTCCATGATGTCTTCGGAAATACCCGCAATCTTGATGTCCATTTGCAAGGACGTGATGCCTTCGGATGTCCCAGCGACTTTGAAGTCCATATCGCCAAGGTGATCTTCGTCACCGAGGATATCAGACAAAACAGCGATCCCGGCGTCATCCTTGATCAGGCCCATCGCGATACCGGAAACCGGACGCTTGAGCGGCACACCGGCATCCATCATCGCCAGTGAGCACCCACAGACTGTCGCCATTGACGAGGAGCCGTTGGACTCAGTGATCTCAGAGACCAGACGGATCGTGTAAGGGAAGTCCTCAGCCGTTGGCAGGACCGCCTGAAGCGCGCGCCATGCGAGCTTACCGTGACCGTGTTCGCGACGTGACGTTCCGCCCATGCGACCTGTTTCCCCAACTGAATATGGTGGGAAGTTATAGTGCAGCATGAACTTGTTCTTCATCGTGCCTGTCAGCTGATCGACAAACTGTTCGTCATCCGACGTGCCCAACGTTGCGACACAGATGGCCTGTGTTTCGCCGCGTGTAAACAAAGCGGAACCGTGTGTGCGTGGCAGAAGACCCGCAACCGCTTCGATCGGACGAACTTCGTCCAACTTGCGACCGTCAATCCGTTTCTTAGTCTTGATGACCGAGGTGCGAACTGTTTCGGATTCAAGCGATTTGAACACGTCGTTAAAGACAGACTCAGACATGCCGTCAGCATTGTCATCGGATGCAACCAATTCCGTCTTAGCGGCGGATTTGGTAGCACGCAGAGCGTCTTGACGCTCCATTTTGTCTTTCATCTTGTAGGCAGCCTTAATGCCTTTTTCGGCGGCTTTCTTAACAAGCTTCTTCTCTGCGGAATGATCCGGTGCGTTATATTCAACCGTTGGCTTACCCGCTTTTTCGACCAACTCATTGATCGCTTCGATCACGTCTTGGCAGGCTTCGTGGGCGAACATGACAGCGCCGAGCATTTGCTCTTCCGTCAGTTCCTGTGCTTGGCTCTCAACCATCATGACCGCGTCATGGGTACCGGCAACAACGAGGTCGAGCTCGCTATCTTCCATTTCGTCGAGCATTGGGTTCAGGACATAGTCGCCATCGATCAGGCCAACGCGCGCGGCGCCGATTGGGCCTGCGAACGGTGCGCCAGACAGAGCCAGAGCGGCAGACGCCGCAACAATGCCGATGATGTCAGGTTCGTTTTCAAGATCGTGTTGCAGGACCGTGATGACGACCTGCACTTCGTTCTTATAGCCCTTTGGGAAGAGCGGGCGGATCGGACGGTCAGTCAGGCGGGAGATCAGCGTCTCACGCTCGGTCGGACGACCTTCGCGTTTGAAGTAACCACCCGGCACTTTACCGGCCGCGTAGAATTTTTCCATATAGTTGACAGTGAGCGGGAAAAAGCTCTGACCGGGGCGTTCGCTCTTGGCGAAGCAGGCCGTGGCGAGCAATTTCGTGTCGCCGTAAGTGGCGTAAACTGCGCCGTCGGCTTGGCGGGCAATGCGGCCCGTTTCTAGTGTGAGCGGTCGTCCCGCCCAGTCAATCGTGACAGATTGCGTATCGAACATAATTCTTTCTTTCGTCGTACGTGCTGCGCCGTAACCGGATGGCCTCATTGCCTTGGGTTGGCGCGGTTTGCAGATGCGCTGGATGCGCGAAAGCCGCCGAAGCTGTCTCCGGCGGCTTTATGAGTCTTGTAACGTGGGCCTAGCGGCGCAGTTCCAGACGTTTGATGAGGTCCTGATAACGGCTCTCATTTTTCTTTTTAAGATAGTCGAGCAAGCGGCGACGCTGCGTGACCATGGCGAGCAGGCCGCGGCGGGAATGGTTATCCTTGGCGTTGACCTTAAAATGCTCTGTCAGGTTTTTGATGCGGTGCGTCAGCACGGCAACCTGAACTTCTGGGGAACCGGTATCACCAGGTTTTGTGGCATATTCTGTAATAAGAGCGGCTTTGCTCTCAGGTGTAATCGACATCGTGGTTATCCTTGATCATTGACTACGGCCCGGGATTGGACCTCGCGAGAGATTAGAGCTGGAGGAGGGATCTTCCGTCACGATCACCGGGATGTCGTCCAGTGAACCGTCGGGAAGAACTTTGATTATCTTGGGTCCGCCTACCGGCCCGTCATCTCTTGCTTACGCGCGGCGCATACGCGAAGCTCCAACGCGCGTAAAGCCCCTAATAACGGCTGTTTCGTCCATGCTGAATAGGGCGGGCAGCCTCTTATTCTGTGCCATTTACGGTGAAGACCCGGCGCGGGTGGAAGAGGCCATCATCACACGAGCCAATAGCAACCAGATGCGTGTTTAAAAACACGCCGACCTCAGTCCCATCTGGATGAGCCCTATCGACCGGAATATCTCGACCGAACCGCAACTCCTTAGCCTGCGCCTCATCTATATCGAGCCGAGGCATGTCCGGCAAAGCGGCGGCGACAGGACACAGAGCCGAGGTGCGGTCCTCATCGGCTTCGAGTGCCTCTAATGTGACAGACTGCGACAGATCGAACGGCCCAACGCGGGTACGGCGAAGGCGCGAGACATGACCCTCCGCGCCCAAGGCTTCGCAAATATCGCGCGCCAACGAGCGCACATAAGTGCCCTTGCCGCAGTCCACGGTAAAAGATGCCACATCGCCAGACTGCTGAACGAGTGACACGGCATCGATTCGCACGATGCGGGTTTTCATTTCCACCGCCACGCCCGCTCGCGCCAGATCATAAGCGCGTTTGCCGTCAATTTTAATGGCGGAATATTTGGGCGGCACTTGTTCTACATTACCCGTGAAGCGCGGCAGCACAGCTTTGATCGCATCTGTCTTAGGCCGGACATCCGAGCGGCCCGTCACCTCCCCTTCCGCATCTAGGGTTTCGGTACTGACCCCGAAGCTAATATCAAATTCATAGGCCTTGGCCGCATCGACCAGAAACGGCACCGTCTTGGTCGCCTCGCCTAAGGCAATGGGCAATATGCCGGTCGCCAGCGGGTCGAGCGTTCCGGCGTGACCAGCCTTTTGCGCTTCAAATAGCCAGCGTACACGTCCGACAGCCTTGGTGCTGCCCAACGCCAACGGCTTGTCCAGCACAACCCAACCATGAACCGGATTGCCGCGCTTGCGTCGATTACGTCCGTTCGGATCCATGGGCGGCAACAATCAAAAAAAGCCCCGAAACCGGGGCCTTTGTAAAGAATTTATATAATGAGCTTACCCTGTCAATTTACTGAAATCCGGATGCTCAATAGCAGTCTTAATAAGTTTCTGTACGGCTGGCGTGAATGCGTCAACCACATTCTGACAAGCGTTTAAAGCCGAAAAACTACTCTTAAAGTCATAGCTACTGCTGACATTGTAACCCGATGGATGAACATCAGACACCAATTTCAATGAAAGCTTCCAGTTTCCCGTTCCCCATGAATCTGCGTCAAACTGTGTGACGGTTCCTGAGATCTTGTTTGCTGAGTTTGGATCGAAAGAATCCGCTTGAAAAAGTTCTGTCCTCATCGCGTCTTCGATGAACTCAACTGCACTTTTTCCTGAACCGACGTCAATCGCACCCATTGCTCGGCAAGTGAGTTCGGTATCTACATCTGCCGCAGCATCAAAATCACCTAAACCAACAACCTTGCCTTGCTTTGCAATAGATTGCTGTAAAGCAACAATATTTTCGGTGGAAGGTGAGTAAGGCCGCGAAGAGGTTGTCTCACAACCAGTCAGTAATAATCCGGTAACAGCTGTCGCAATAAGGGAATTTTTCATTCTCAGCCTCTATATAAACTTACTTTGTAGGAAACACCTTCCCGATATTGAAATAACATTCAACTGAAATTGCAATCCAAAGTTTGCCCGCTCCGAAGTCTACCCAACGGCTTGTCCAGCACGACCCAACCATGAACCGGGTTGCCGCGTTTGCGTCGATTGCGTCCGTTCGGATCCATGGGCGCGGATTGGCGGGGCATGACCGGGCAAGCAACAAGAAAACGCGGCGCTTTAGTGAAGATTGAAACTTGGTCAGGTTCTGCGCTCTATGATTGCGAGATTATCTTCCCTCAACCTACGCCTGACAGACGGGCGAATTTTTACTTGGGGACTCTCATGACTTTCAAACTACTGGCGATGTCCGCCGCAACGCTCTGCCTTGGCGCATGTTCAACCGTTGTGAACGGCAAGAACCAGAGCGTGGCGTTTGACACGGGCGCCGTGACCGGGGCTGACTGCACGGCCACTGGCGGATCGGACTTTGCTGTGAACAAACAGTTCCAGACACCGGCCGACGTCAAGTTGCCTCGGTCTAGCAAAACGATCGATATCACATGCAATAAGACGGGCTATCAAACGGCGAGCCGGAGTATCTCCGGCAAAGTCGAGGGCTCGACGGCGGGCAATCTGGTCTTGGGCGGTCCTATTGGGGTTGGCGTCGATGCGTTGACCGGGGCGATTTACAAATATCCCGATACGGTTTCGATTCCGATGGAAGCTCTCGGCACAACACCCACGGTGACGGGCGAACCGATTGCCCCCTAGCTGGGACCGTAATCGATAGCGCACGCATTCGTTTCACGCCGTCTCCCATCGGGAGGCGGTTTTTTTATTCCTCTTCGCCGCCTAAATCGCGAACCACATCCGGTTGGGCCAGCAGGCGCGCCATATCGTCCGCGACTTCAAACGTCGTATCCAGACGGAAAACCAAGCGCGGCGTGTTCTTCATGTCGAGTTCGCGCCCTAACCGTCCGCGTAGAAAACGACTGCAGCGCTTCAAGCCCGCAATAACAGCCTCGCCGTCGGCGTCCGGTCCAAGCGGCGCCGCAAAGACCGTGGCGATCTTGAGATCTGGCGTAGCGCGCACTTCGGCAATCGTCACGCTGATGCCCTTAAGCGCGGGATCCCGCAGATCTTCGCGATTGATAATGTCCGCCAAAGCGCGGCGAATAACTTCACCAGCTTTGAGCTGCCGTTGGGAGGGGGGTCTGTTTCGAGCCATGAATGTTCAATCTTTACTGAAATTAGTTTGGGTTTGTCCTCTATGTGGAGAGGCAAGGTGTGAATGTGAAGTGCTGACAGTGCGGCCCATATCGGCAATGTAATGGTCTTAGATCTCGTCTTCGGGTTTTGCCCTTGATGAGGTCCGGAATAGATGGAGCCGTCCACCCATGAGCCCGACGGGTGCGGGCATGGATGGATGCCAGCGGCTGCGCCGACGCGTCGGCGCGCGGCGTAAGCGTTGGATCATCATGACCGTGCTCAAAGTGATCAGTCCGGCCGTTGTAAAGAAGAATAGGACTGTGTCTCCGGGTACGAGGCTCACGACTAAGCCCGCCAAAATCGGACCAATAACGGACCCTGTCGCCCAGCATATGATCAGGACACCCATAAGGTCTGTCACCCGACCGTCCGTTATCCGGTCGATGCCGTGGGCCACAGCGATCCCGTAAAACGTCAGCGATCCTGCGCCCCAGAGCATTAACAGCGCCAATATCACAAAGCTCTGTAAAGAGGATCCGAATAAAGCTAGAACAAGAACGGCAGTGGCGGCAACTCCGCATTGAGTGGCAATGACTGCTCGCCGATCAAACCTGTCCGACAACCGTCCCAAGGGCCATTGCGCTATAAGAGCGCCCCCATTGGCAGCAGCGAAAGCCAACGCGGCCGCAGCAATCGGGTCAAGATTGCTCATGACGCTGGCCGCATAAAGCGGCAAAAATGCGAATGTCCCTGTATTGATAATCCCAGCCATGAAACATCCGACCACGGCTGATGGTGCCATCCGCGCAATATGGCGAAGCGGCAGACCTTTTGTCGTCTGCCGAACGGGCTCAATCTGGCGCGTCAAACAGACGGGGATTAAGGCGCAGGCCAAGAACAGTCCGGTCAGGACGAAAGTATGCGGCGCAAGCGGCGCAGCGCCCGCAATCAGAAACGGCCCGGTCATAAGGGCAGCCTTGGCCGCGACATTATAGGCACCGAGAACGCTACCCCGTCGCCCTTCTGGCGCGGCTTGTCCGAGCCAAGCCTCCGCAGACGCGAACATGGCCGCAAACCCTACACCCTGAACAATACGAATCGGGGCCCAAGCCCAGATCGGGAGTACAAAGCTGAGCGCGAGCGACCCCACGACAGTCAGACTGGCCGCCGCGCTGAAAGTCCGGATATTGCCTGTGCGCGCAACAAACTGCGGCGCAAGATAGGCGCCTAGCATCAAACCTGCAGCGTAGAGGGCTGCGATGAAGCCGATGACAGCCCCATTCGCGCCGAGCTCCGCAAGACCCAGAGGAACGATCACACTCAATGTTCCGCCGGCCAGTTGGAGGAACCAGACGGCCACAAGCAGAACAGCAATCGGTCGGAGTGCGTTCATGATCGGCTCCTAGCCTTCATCTCTCCGTCGGATTGACGCGCTGTCAAAGTGGGCCGCAGAGAACCATAAAAAGTACGAAAAAAGGGAGGCCGGAGCCTCCCTAATTCTAGTCTGAGGGCCGAGACGGCTTATTCAGATTCAGCCTCGGCTTTCGCTTGCGCTTTCGCCTCAGCGGCGGCTTCCATATCGGTCAGGGCCACATCTTCGAGCGAGCGGTCGATCATTTCGACGGTGAAACACTCGATCTGATCGCCTTTGCGAATGTCTTCGTAATTCTCGAAGGCCATACCGCATTCCATGCCCGCTTGGACTTTCTCGACTTCTTCTTTGAAGCGTTTGAGGGTCTTGAGCGTGCCTTCGTGGATGACGACATCGTCGCGCAAGAGGCGGACGCCAGAACCACGTTCCACGCGACCATCGGAAACACGACAACCTGCGACCTTGCCGAGCTTGGAGATGTTGAACACTTCCAGCACTTCGGCGTAGCCGATGAAGGTCTCGCGACGCTCCGGTTTGATCATCCCGGTCAGAGCGCCTTCGATCTCTTCGATCAGTTGGTAGATTACCGAGTAGTAGCGAATCTCCACACCTTCGCGCTCGGCCAATTCCTTGGCCTGCTTGTTGGCGCGCACATTAAACGCGATAATCGGCGCTTCGGCCGTTTTGGCCATCTGCACATCGCTTTCGGAAATACCGCCGGCTGCCGAATAGATGACGTTGGCTTTGACTTCCGAATTGGACAGTCCTTCGAGCGACGCTTTGATCGCCTCGGCTGAACCTTGGACGTCGGCTTTGACCAGCAGCGGCAGTTCGGAGACTTCCTTGTTCTGCAGCTTCGCCATCATCTGTTCCATCGACGCCAGAGCTGACGGCACAGAAGCAAGGTCCTGTTTCTTCTTACGCTGACGATATTCGACAATTTCGCGGGCTTTTTGTTCGCCCTCGACCACGGCGAATGGCTCACCCGGCATTGGCGCGCCGTCTAGGCCCATGACTTCGACCGCCGTACTCGGCCCGACTTTTTTGAGCTGCTTGCCGCGCTCATCCATCATGGCTTTGACCTTGCCCATATACTCGTCGGCCACGATCATATCGCCGCGTTGCAGCGTGCCGCGCTTCACAAGCAAGGTGGTGACAGCGCCGCGACCTTTTTCGTAGCGACTTTCGATCACGAGACCGTCCGGATTGCGTTTCGGATTGGCCTTGAGTTCCATCAGCTCGGCTTGAAGCGAAATCGCCTCGGCCAGTGCATCCAGACCCGTGCCTTCTTTGGCAGAGACCGGAATGGCTTGGACATCGCCCGACATGGATTCCGTGATGACCTCATATTGCAGTAGGTCGGTTTCGATTTTCTGCGGATTGGCTTCATACGTATCCATCTTATTGATGGCGACGATGATCGGCGTACCAGCAGCTTTAGCGTAACGGATCGACTCGATGGTCTGAGGTTTCACCCCGTCATCGGCAGCGACAACCAGAACCACGATATCCACCGCTTCCGCACCGCGTGTGCGCATTTGCGCGAATGCGGCATGGCCGGGTGTATCCAGAACAGTGATCTTATCGCCGGACTTAAGCTGCAATTGGTAAGCACCAATATGCTGCGTGATGCCGCCTGCTTCGCCAGCCGCCACATCGGTTGAGCGCAAGGCGTCAAGCAGTGACGTTTTACCGTGATCGACATGGCCCATAATGGCAATGACAGGGGCCCGTGGTTTACGGTCCTTTTCTTGGCTCGGCGTATCGTCGATCAGGAAGTTATCTTCAACGTCAGCTTCCGACACACGTTTCACAACATGGCCGAAATCTTCAACGATCACTTGCGCCGTATCGGCGTCGATGACGTCATTGAGCGTGGACATTGTGCCCTGCTGCATCAGATATTTCACCACATCTGCGCCGCGTTCGGCCATCCGGTTAGCCAGATCGGCAATCGTAATGGTTTCCGGCACGACGACTTCGCGCTGCACTTTCTCACGGGAGCCAGACCCGCCCATGCGGCGCTGACGTTCCCGCTCGCGCTTGCGCTTGACCGCTGCAAGCGACCGTTGGCGATCTTCATTATCAGACAGAGCCGAGACAATCGTCAGCTTACCGCGACGACGTTTTTGTTCGCCCTTGGAGCGGGTCGGCGGCGGCGTGTTGCGTTTCTTCTTGATCCGGCCACCAGCTTTTTCCAGCTCAGACAGGCTCTCTTCACTGCCTTCTTTGCGCTCAAGCGGAGATCCAACAGATTTACGCTGCAAGCGTTCCTGTTCTTCCTTCTCTTTGAGGCGACGTTCTTCGTCTTCTTTCTCGATACGCGCCAGCTCAGCCTCTTCTTCGGCCTTCTTCTTGGCTTCGAGCATTTGCTGTTCATCGCGCATACGCGCTTGGCGAGCTTCGGCTTCCTCGGCTTTTTTCGCCGCACGTTCCTCGGCTTGAGCTTGAGCTTGGGCGAGCGCTTGTTGACGGGCGCGATATTCAGCTTCTGACAGACCCAATTCGCGCGCCGCCGCCGCAACGGCGTCGGCACTCATCACTTTGGGTTTTGGCTTAGGCTTAGGCTTTGGTTTAGCGGCGGCCGCCGTTTTGATCGGTGGTGCCAATGTCGCCGGTTTGGCCTTCGTCTCAGTCGGCTTGACAGCCTCTGGTGTCGCGCGTCGGGCGACTGTGCCTTCTGGCGCCGGAATTTCGACCGCTTTGGGTTCGGCTTTTGCCACAGGCGTAGGCGCTGCCGTCGTCGTGGCGGCAGGCTTCGGCGTTGGTACGGCAGGCGCGGGTGTTCCCGCAGGCGCTGGCCGCGGCTTCAACTGAATTTTCGGCTTCGCACCGGTCGAACCGGCTGCGCCAGCTCCCGGTTTAACCAAGCGCTTTTTCTTCTTCTCAACCACCACAGCGGATGGGCGCGCCGTCGTCCGACGCGGGCCGCGTGTGGGTCCGCCGGGACGGCCCCCGCCAAAACCGCCGGGACGGCGTGGTTTGTTATCGTTATTGTCGCTCATTCTATTCTTTCAAATCATCATATCGTCAAAACGGGTCCTGGGTTGCCATCAGCCAGGTTGCATATGGGCCAGGACGCCCGCTTTCAAAGCCGTTCAATTCCGGCCCTTCTTTGCGACGGGCCGCAACCTAGCGGGAAACTCTAATTTTTCAACCGCCCTTGGGGGGTCGTCTTTTTGGCGGCGGAGGCTCCAAACTAATTTCATGGTGCGCATCCGCCCAATCGCTTGGCACCAATTGTTCAAACCCCGATAAACGCAGCGCCGAGGCCTTCATCGCCTTGACCATCGGGCCGACCAAGATAGCCGCGTGAACGACCGGATCTCGGCCCAGCGCCGTACCGATTTCGAGCGCCGTCAAGCACCCAATCACGGCGGGGTCCGGGCGTTCTAATTCTCTCGCCGTGGCTAAGCTTAATGTCCGCAACTTACCACGACCATCTGGGGCACCGTCTGACGCCTCGATTCGCAAAGCCACATCGCCGCGCGATGCGGGTTCCCGCACGCCCGTTTGTCCGTAAACAAGCCGCCCGCCTTTGCGCGCCATCGTCAACTGACCCAGCATATGCCGACGCAGCTGATCGCGCGTATGCGCCACGAGCGTATCGGCGTCGACGGAGACTTTCGTTTTGAACCCCCGCGCAAAGCCGCCTTTTTTGACGGCCTGACGCAGCAGGGCCTCATTCGCAGACACCCAGACACCCCGGCCCGGCAATTTGCCATAAACATCAGCCACGACCTGACCGTCCGGCGATAGCACATAGCGTACCATCCTATCGGGATCACGCACATCGCCCGTCGCGGCGCAGCGGCGCTCGCGCGACTTGTGACCGCGACGATCTTCCTCGGTTTGTTCGAGGCTGGGGATGTCGGACTCGGCGCTCAAACGGGCCGTCCTGGGGCTATAGGCGCATTAAGCGCCTACGCCTTTGTTTTGAGGGCCATCATTACTAAACAAGGCCTCGGCAGCATCGATGGCGCGCTCGGGCGCGACATAATCATTCGACCCTTCTTCACCCTCAGCTTCCTCCTCGTCCTGATATAAGTCTTCCTCACTAATCCAGCCGGCGTGAACACGCGCGCGCATGATCATGTTGGTTGCCTCTTCAGTCGTGAACTTCATCCCTTCGAACAGGCCAGGTTCACGGGTTTTTTCACCGTCTTTAAACTCGACATAACCCGTCAGATCGTCCGGCACCAAGCCAGCCACATCTTCGACCGAGACAATCTCGTTTTCACCGAAGATCACAGCCATTGGCAGTGTGACGCCGTCGACTTCGAGAACGCCGTCTTCAACCCCGAGCTCGATGCGTTTCGCATTTTGCTCTTGCGCGATCTTTTCAAGATATTCGCGGGCGCGGGTTTGTAACTCTTCTGCCGTTTCGTCATCAAAGCCTTCGATTGAGGAAAGCTCGGCCATTTCGACATAACCAACTTCTTCCATCGTCTCGAAACCCTCGGACACGAGCAGTTGGGCGACCATTTCGTCGACATCCAGACCGACCATGAACAGTTGGGACCGTTCGCGGAATTCTTGCTGACGACGTTCGCTTTCCTGTTCTTCCGTCAAGATGTCCAAAGCCCAACCGGACAATTGCGAGGCGAGCCTGACATTCTGACCGCGACGGCCAATAGCGAGGCTGAGCTGCTCTTCGGGGACAACAACTTCGATGCGGTCATCGGCTTCGTGGATCACGACCTTGGCGACAGTGGCAGGCTGCAACGCATTGACGATGAACGTGCCAACATCTTCCGTATAAGGAATGATGTCGATCCGTTCGCCCTGTAATTCATTGACCACGGCCTGAACGCGCGAACCGCGCATACCGACACAGGCGCCGACCGGGTCGATCGAGCTGTCATTAGAATAGACGGCGATCTTAGCCCGGCTGCCCGGATCACGAGCAACAGCAACAATCTGAATGGTGCCTTCATAAACTTCCGGCACTTCCTGCGCGAAGAGCTGCGCCATGAATTGCGGATGAGCGCGTGACAGGAAGATTTGGCTGCCACGTTGTTCTTCGCGCACATCCATAATGTAGGCGCGGATGCGATCACCCGGCTTGACGTTTTCGCGCGGCAGAGCCTGATCACGGCGGATCACGGCTTCAGCGCGACCCAGATCAACAATGATGTGACCATATTCGACGCGCTTGACGATACCGTTGATGATCTCGCCGATGCGGTCTTTGAATTCTTCAAATTGACGCGCGCGTTCAGCTTCACGAGTCTTTTGAGTGATGACCTGTTTGGCGAGGTGCGTCTGCACCCGGCTGGGCTCAATCATTGGCAGAGGCGTGTTGATCTCTGTGCCGATTTCGGCCTCAGGATTATCCAGCTTAGCCGTCGCGAGATCGACATCAATATATTCGTTTTCGACTTCTTCGCGCACAGTCATGACCCGACGCAGGCTCATCTCACCCGTTTCAGGATGCAGGAACGCGCGGATATCAAGCTCGGCACCGTAACGCATCTTAGCGGCACGTTCGAAGGCTTCTTCAATCGCGGCCAGCACGATTTGTTTGTCGATGGCTTTCTCTTCAGCAACCGCCTTCGCGATTTGCAGCCATTCCAGTTTATTTGCGGAAACGCCGGCAATACCCATGGCGCTATTCCTCCTCGTCCTTGGCTGCGGCCTTGGTCATTACCATGGCCGCCTCTTTTTTGCGTTGGCCTTCTTCGACCAACTCATCCGTTATCAGAAGCTTGGCTTCTAAAATCCAATCAAACGGGATTGACGCGGTCGCGTCTTTTTCCCCGTCCAGATTAATGTCCACGCTTTTTTGACCATTCGGGCCATCTTCGACCCCGGCCAGAACGCCGCGAAACCGCTTGCGACCCTCAACCATCCGGTCAAGTTCAAGCCGGGCGAGATAGCCCTCATAGGCCGTGAAATCTTTAATGTCCGTCAGCGGTCGGTCGATACCGGGGCTGCTGACTTCCAAAACATAAGCATCATCAAGCGGGTCTTCGACTTCCATAATCGCAGACAATTCGCGCGACAAGGACTGACAATTTTCGATCCCCATCAGGCCATCACTTTTACGCTCGGCCATGATCTGCACCGTACGGCGTTTGCCGGCCATGACACGCACGCGAACGACCCGAAGACCTAGGTCTTCGGCTATGGGCTCAGCGAGCTCTAAGACGCGTTCGTCGATATGTGTCTTGGTTTTCAGTGCTTATCCTTCAATTCGCCAATAAAAAAACGGCCCGCCGTTGCCGGGGGCCGCCTGGCTGGCAACTGCCAGAACCGGCGATGTTGCGCTGCATGTAGAGACGTTGTTCCGGTTTTTCAAGAGATGTTGGCATTCGAATGTTTGAGTCGAATTTCGCGTCTTAACGCGTCCAAATCAAGGGCCGCTGCGGGCGACTGTTACGTCTATATTGACTTGCTAACACTATTGTTACACTTTTAAGACAACATAGTCACACAAATGACACGCGTATAGAAGGCTAATTTATGACCGAGTCCCTTACATTGCTACAGTTCCAATCGCCTTGGCAGGGTCGGGCAGGCTTTGCGCGCTACACACTTGACCCCACAACGGGACGGGTCGAGGAGTCCAAATCGATCAAAGTGAAGAAGATGCTGAAAAAGGGCAAAGGCGGTCTCGACGGTCTTATTTTGCAACCCGCTTGGCCGACCAACCGGCATCTCTGCGTGCTCCTCTCTGAAGACACACTTCATCTGCATGAAGTTGTCGGTGGCCGGATTGATTTTAACGTCGCCCCGATCGACATCAGTGATCCATCCTACAAAGGGACGATCAAGGAACGTTTGCTTTATCGGTCCTTTGCGTTTGAGACTGGGTCCAACCGGGTTGTCTTCTCTGATTTGGAAGGTCGTTTGTTAGGGCCAGAACGCACCGCGTTCGACATTTTCCCGACGACGGACTTTTCTCCCTTTGCGCGGCTGATCCGGATGATCGACGATCCGCAGGCGAGGCGGAAACTGATTGAAGATCTGCAAAATCACCGGTTTGAATATCCGGATTGGATCGAAGCGGGCCGCACTGCTGTGCTTAATTCCACTCACGCGACTGCGAATTGAGGTCACGCCGCCTTTAGAGGCGGTCGAACTCAAACCAATAAGGGGTGCGCCCTTCGCGGCGCGCTTTGGCCTCATATTTTGTCCCCGGCCAACCCTCCGGCGGCTGTTTTGCATCGCCGCCCGTCCAGTCAAATCCAGCGCCCGTTTTACGGGCATGTGTCCGGAGCCGCGTCAACGCCCAATCCACATAATGCGGAATATCTGAGGCAAAGGTTAGGCGCCCGCCCGGCTCAACAACCCTGTAGAGCTCTTCGATGAAGGCGGTTCGGATCAGGCGGCGCTTATTGTGCCGCGCTTTTGGCCACGGATCGGGAAACAAAATATAGACACGCGACAAACATCCGTCCGGCATCTCGGCCATCAACTCACGCACATCCCCGCGAAACAGGCGGATATTGTCCAGCCCGTCATCCGCCACGGCTTTGACCGCCTTGGCGGTCCCATTGAGAAACGGCTCAGCTCCCACGATTGAGATATCGGGGTGTGTTTTTGCCAGATGAATGAGATGCGTGCCGGTGCCGTAGCCGATTTCAAGCCAACGCGGGGCCGGCGGTAGAGCGTCACCGGGATTAATCTCCAAGCGCGGCCAGTGCGTGTCCATCAATGCCGTTTGCGCCGGCGATAAGGTGCGCCCCTTGGCACGGCCAAAGGTACGAAAACGATCTTGTTCCGGGTTAAAACTCATGGCCGCGCACTGGCCGCGATTGACCCTCTGAGTCAACCAGTCGTCAACTGTCGCCGTCCCTGCAGTTAGTCGTCCTTGTCGGCACTCTCTTTGGCATCTTTGGCGAGACTCCGCGCCAACTCAAGGATTTGACGGCGAACTGCTTTATTGGTGATTTGCGACACGGCCTTAGCCAGCGCGACACCATCTGAGCTATTGATGAAATCATAGACGATTGGCATCTGATCATTCTCAGAAAACTCACCCGCTTCGATTTGGTTGGTCATGCCTTCAAAGAAGTAGCTGATCGGCACATCTAGAACCTGTGACAGACGCCAGAGACGTGAGGCACCGACACGGTTGGTGCCGCGCTCATATTTCTGAACCTGCTGGAAAGTTACGCCCAGTTGATCGCCAAGTTTTTCTTGGCTCATTTTGAGAATTTGCCGCCGCAAGCGAACACTCGCGCCGACGTGAACATCGACCGGGTTCGCCGATCGCGGTGCATGTTTATTGACCATTATACCTATACCCCTTGGCGTTAGATCCGTTCCAAACGGTCACGCCAATGCTGTTCCTAGCGGCGGCGCAGGCCGAGCACCCCTAGTAGTAATAAACATAGATTAAGCAAGCTCAGGGCTGCATTGACCAAGGTCATTGATAGCGTAGAATCCACTGGCAGCGGCAAATCCGCGTCAATATGTCCATCACGACTGCCATCTAACATGCGGTCCGCGCGCCCATACGGATCGAAAACAGCGCTAATGCCGTTGGATGCTGACCGGATCAGGGGCAAACCTTCTTCAATAGCCCGGTAGCGCGCGATCGCGGCATGTTGGGCCGGACCGACTGTTCCACCGAACCACGCATCATTACTCTGATTAAGGATGGCCTGCGGCGCAGCTTGGCCGTCTTGATTGCCCCGGGGCGTCAATCCCGGAAAGATAACTTCATAGCAGATCTGCGGTGAAATCGGGGGGAGACCCGGAAAGTTGGCGATGCGCTTTTCCGAGGCGGGCGAGATCGACCCCAAAGCTGTCGACACTAATCGTGCGCCCATCCGCTCGACCCATTCTCCACCCGGAATGAACTCGCCAAACGGGACGAGCTTGGCCTTATCATTGGTCGCTGCAACAGTCGGAGAGCCAAATTCGTCAAAAGTGATCGCGACAGAGCTATTATAATAGCGGCGCTTGGGACGACCGTCGCGATCCGGACTGACTTCAATGCGTAGAGAGTTCATGAGCCAGACCGGCGGCGTCGCCGTTCTCTGGGTCAACAAGGCCCCCATCGCGCTCAACAGCGGTTCATTCTCAATCGCCAGACCGTTCACTGCGCCTTCCGGCCAAACCAAATGCGTGACCGTGTCTAGGCCCGGTGCCAAACTGGCCGCAATATAGCGGTTTACGATTTGAACGGATGTGTCCGGGTTCATCTTCTCTGACTGTCGGAACGGCACATCGACGAGCCGCAAGGTCACGCCGGGTTGCGTCTCAATCGTCGCGGCCGACAGACGCCAACTGCCAAAACCGATCATTCCAGCGAAGATGAGGACCACGCCCAGCGCCGGGCGCCAATCCCGCATCAGCATTGCGATGCCGATCAAAGCAGCAGCGACGTAGATGATCATCGTTATCCCATAGACACCGATCAGACTGGCCATCTGACTGGTCGCCCCGCCGGGCTCAAAAGCATAAGCGGCCATATTCCAAGGGAAACCTGATAGGATATGACCGCGGGCCAGCTCCGCAATCATGAAGGCCGCGACGAAGATCAGCCCGGCCCGCCAGATCGACGCGTCGCCCATCATTCGAGCTGCAACACCCCCTGCCACAGCCCAAAATAGCGCCAACACAACCGCTAATCCGCCAACCAAGGGCGGGATCATCGGTAGAAATTCCGGACCTCGTTCGATGAAAGCAGACGCGATCCAGAAACAACTGGCGGAAAACCAACCAAGGCCGAACAGTAACCCGGTCCAGAACCCCGCCCGACCCGGACGGTCCCAGCTCGATACACCGATGAGGCGGACGAACAGAATGCTGAGGGAGAGGAGTGTGACGCCCCAAAAATGAAACGGGGCGAAGCCGAGGGCCGCAATCGCGCCGGCGGCGATGACAGCTAGCCGGGGAATCCAGCCCTGCGCCGTCCATCCGCGTGAGCGGTTGGGTGGCATTATGTTTGCGGCAGCAAGTGTGGCACGTCGCCAATACCGCCCTCATCTTGAATAGGCATTGTCACGCGCAAGCGTTTGACGCGCCGCGGATCCGCATCAATCACTTCCATTTCCACCCCTTCGGGATGGACAATGATCTCGCCGCGTTCTGGCACCCGTCCGGCCAACGTAAAGACCAAGCCGCCCAGCGTATCGACCTCGTCTTCCTCGTCCGTCGTTGCAAAGTCGCGCCCGATTGCCTCTTCGAAATCGTCAATACTCATGCGGGCATCGGCGTCCCAGCAGACCTTGCCGCCATCGAGCACAATCCGTTTAAGCTCATCATCAAGCTCGTCATGCTCATCTTCAATATCGCCCACAATCGGTTCGATCAGATCCTCAATTGTGACCAGGCCATCCGTACCGCCATATTCATCGACGACGATTGCCATATGGATCCGGCGCGCCTGCATCCGGCGCAGCAGATCCTGCGCCAACATGGAGGGCGGCACATACAGAACCGAGCGTTTGATCGTGCGGATCACTTTACGATCAGGATAGGTCTTGGCCGTACGTCCCCGCGCATCAAACATCAGGTAGGGCAGAAGATCCTTAATGTGGACCATGGCGATGGGGTTATCGAGCGTGTCATCAAAAACAGGCAGTCGGGAATGACCCGCATCGCGAAACGCTTTGGACAATTCTTTGAGTGTCGCGGTCTTATCAATCGCAACAATATTCGCGCGCGGCACCATCACATCATCGACGCGGAGCAGGTGGAACCGCTCAGCGGCATCCATCATCCGTTCCTGCGCGGCAGCCTTTTCAGTCGGAGACACGGATTCGGAGTCGCCAGAACGGCGACCGTCGCCACGGCGAAAAATCTTACTGAAGAGGGATGATCCGTTCCGCTCGGATGCCAGCTCAGGCGACGAGGGGGACGACGTGGGGTCGGTGGTCATAGCGGGCTAGCGATTATCCGACCTATAGGGATTGTCAATCGACAGACGCGCCAATGCGCAGACTTCGAGCGCCTCCATATTTTGTGCGTCTTCATCTGTTTCGTGGTCAAGACCTTGTAAATGGAGAACGCCGTGGATCAGCAAATGCGTAAAATGGTCGGCAAACGTCTTGCCTTGCGCCTCAGCCTCACGCGCAATGGTCTCAAGCGCGAAGACAACATCGCCCATCAGACCGATCTCAGGCGGCATCGGAAAAGACAGGACATTTGTCGGCTTATCTTTCGCTCGGTAGTCGCGGTTGAGGCTTTGAACGTGGGCGTCGTCACTCAGCACGACTGACAACTCCCCCCAATGCGGCGCTTCTAGCTCTGCCAGCGCGGCGCGCACCGCCGGAGCGATCAAAGGGTTCACCTCTGGCCAATCCGGACAAAGACGGGCGATATCAATGACGAAATCGCCCATAGCCCGACTTTAAGCCGTCTTACGCATCGACTTCGGCGTCGATGTCCGCGGACCATTCGCCTTTGGACGCAAGACCGTTCATCTTGGCTCGGTGCGTAAAGGCCGCTTGGGCCGCCGCGTAATTTTCTGCCTTGCCCTGCCACGCAAACAGCGCCGATTGTTGCAGCGCGCGGCCATAGGAATAGGTCAGCTTCCACGGGAAACCGCCGATCTTATTCATCATGTCGAGATTGCGGGTGGCTTCTTCATTTTCCTGCCCGCCGGAGAGAAAGGCGATGCCGGGCACGGCCGCCGGAACTGTGTCCTTGAGCACTTTAATCGTGCGCGTCGCGATCTGCTCGCGCGTCGGCTGTTCGGCACATTGTTTGCCTGCCACAACCATATTGGGTTTGAGGATGGTCGCTTCTAGCGCCACACCTTGCTCATAAAGCTCAGTGAAGAGTGAATTGAGCGCGCGTTCCGTCACTTCGTGACAGCGTTCGACCGAATGCGCGCCGCCCATCAGCACTTCAGGCTCGACGATGGGAACAATGCCAGCTTCCTGACAAAGCGCCGCATAGCGGCCCAGCGCATGGGTGTTGGCCTTGATGCCGCCTTCGGTCGGCGTCCGGCCAACCGTGACATCAGGATGGGAAATCTCGATCACAGCCCGCCATTTGGCGAAGCGCGCACCCAGCTCGTAATATTCGGCTAAGCGTTCGCGCAGACCATCGAGGCCTTGCGTGATTGTCTCGCCCGGACGACCCGCCAGCGGGGTGATGCCCTTATCAACTTTAATCCCCGGAATAGCGCCCGTCGCCTTGATCAAATCAACCATCGACGTGCCATCAGAGGCAGATTGGCGGAGCGTCTCGTCATAAAGAATGACGCCGGAAATGTGATCATCCATCGCGGGGCATGTGCGGAACAACATGTCGCGCCAGTCCCGACGGTTGGTCTCGATATTCTCCGTGCTGATCGAGGCAAAGCGCTTGCCAATCGTACCAGTGGACTCGTCCGCCGCGAGAATACCCTTGCCAGGTTTAACCATAGCTTCCGCCACAGCGACCATATCATCTAGTCGGCTCATGCGCTTTGTCCCTTCGTTACGATGTCCACACCCGGAAGGGGTTTCCCTTCCATCCATTCCAAAAACGCCCCGCCTGCGGTCGAGACAAAGGTGAAATCATCGACCACGTCAGCGGCGTTAAGCGCCGCGACCGTGTCGCCGCCACCCGCCACCGCGATGAGCTTACCCGCACGCGTCAGCCGGGCTGCATATTTCGCGGCTTCTATAGTCGATGTATCAAAAGGTGGTGTCTCAAACGCGCCCAACGGCCCGTTCCAGATCAACGTCTTTGACTTATCCATCGCGTCCATCAATTCCGTGACCGTGTCCGGGCCAACATCGAGGATCATTTCATTGGCTTTGACATTACCCTTGGCGGCGTCTGTCATGGCAACGACGCGCGTATCCGCGCCCTCTTTAAATTCCGTCGCGCACACGGCGTCGACCGGCAGGATGATTTCACATCCAGCTTTGCGCGCCGCTTTTAAAATATCCGTCGCTTTGCCGAGCAGATCGGGTTCTGCCAGCGATTTACCGACGTCATGCCCCTTGGCGAGCAAGAAGGTGTTGGCCATGCCGCCCCCAATGGCGAGACGGTCAAGCTTGGTCACCAGATTCTCGAGCAGGTCGATTTTGCTGCTGACTTTCGCCCCGCCGACAATCGCCATGACCGGCTTTTCGGGATGATCGAGCGCTTGCGCCAAATGATCCAATTCCCGCGCCATGGCGAGCCCGGCATAAGTTGGTAGATGGTCGGCAATGCCAGCGGAACTAGCGTGGGCGCGGTGTGCGGCTGAAAACGCGTCCATGACGAACAGGTCACCAAACTGCGCCAGCTCTTTTGCCAGATCAGGATCGTTCTCAGTCTCGCCTTTCAGAAAGCGCGTATTTTCCATGATCAACACGTCGCCGGGGCCCAGATCATCCAGCACATTGATATTGGGCGTAGTCAGAAACCGGACTGGCGCCTCAATCGCTTCGGCCAGCGGCCCCGCGACAAAGGCCAGCGACAAAGCCGGATCAGACTTTCCTGCCGTAGGGCGACCGAAATGCGACAGAAGAATAACCGCCGCGCCGTGTTCGCGCAGGTAATTGATCGTCGGCAAGGCAGACCGTAGCCGTGTATCATCAGAAATTGACCCGTCCTCGTTGCGCGGAAGATTGAAATCGACCCGCACAAGTGCAGTTTTGCCTGCCAAACCTCCGGAGGTCTGGTCGGCCTCGTCGAGACGGCGAATATCCATATTATGTCAGCTCCAAACTTTGGCCCATTACCCGGGCGACATCGATCATCCGGTTCGCAAAACCCCACTCATTATCGTACCAAGCGATGACTTTAACGAGATCGCCATCCATCGATTTGGTCAGCGGACTGGCATAGATCGCGCTGTGCGGATCATGGTTGAGGTCTGAGCTGACCAGCGCATTGCGCGAATAGCAGATGATGCCCTTCATATCGCCGTTTGCCGCCGCCAGCATCGCGTCGTTGAGATCTTCCGCTGTCGTTTTCATCTCGGGCTGGAACGCCAGATCGATCATGGACACATTCGCCGTCGGCACACGCACGGCGGCCCCGGCCAAACGGCCAAGGAGTTCGGGAATGACCTCGCCCACAGCCTTGGCGGCCCCGGTGCTGGTCGGGATCATGTTCAATCCGGCCGCGCGGGCGCGGTAGAGATCCTTATGCGAGTTGTCGAGAATCCGCTGGTCTTGGGTGTAGCTATGAACCGTCGTCATGAAACCGCGGCGTATGCCAACAGCGTTCAGGATGACTTTAGCAATCGGGGCGAGGCAGTTGGTCGTGCAAGACGCACAAGAGACCAGCCGATCATCGGGACCGAGTTTATCGTGGTTCACGCCAAAGACGATGGTTTTGTCAACATCTTCACCGGGCGCGGAAATCAAAACGGCTTTGGCACCGCCGTCAAAATGCGGTTGGCACCGCTCCCGCGACCGAAACAGACCCGTACATTCCATCACTAGGTCGGCCTCACCCCAAGCGACATTGGCGGGGTCGCGTTCATGCGTCATGCGCACAGGGCCGCGACCGAAATCAATCATGCCGTCGCCCTCGACAACTTTGGCGCTAAAGCGGCCATGGACAGAGTCGTAACGCAGTAAATGCGCCGACGTTTCAATGTCACCGGGCGAGTTGATCAGAACCAGCTCGACATCATCAATGTCATATTCGTGCAGGGCGCGCGCAACCAGACGGCCGATCCGTCCAAAGCCGTTAATGGCGATTTTAAGAGTCATGTCAGAGGGAAGGTTCCTGAATTTTCACACGACGGACAGACTCCGATCGAATGGTGATGTGCCGGAAAAACGTCCTTGGAATTGCGCGAAGGGTTACGCGGATCATCCCGCAAGGGCAATAAAATACCCCATAAAATACCCTTGGCGAACGGCAATTCTTACGCCATTCAGGGTGGAATATGAGGACTTTAACCACAAGCCGATGAATGACAGCGCTGACATGAAACAAGCGAGCCTCAAGGATGCCGCAAACGCTCTGCAAAGCGCTCTCTCTGCGCTTGAGAAATCGCTCGACCCAATGCTGGGCCGATTGGCTCTGTTAGAGACCAAAACGCGCGAGGCGGAAGGGTTTTCTGAGGACCGGGCTCGGCTGGCCGGAGAGCTAGACGAAGCGTTAGAAAATCGCCGCGTTCGCGAAGCCGAATTCGAAGCCCTGTCCAAACAAACCCGTGCAGAACTGGACATGACCATTCACGCGCTCAAAGATGCACTGGCAGGAGGCGTCGATGGGTAAGGTTAGCCTGAACATTAATGGCCGTTCCTACGGTCTCGGTTGCGAAACGGGTGAGGAAGAGCGGCTGATGCGGCTCGGCCAGAAGCTCGACGAACGCGTCGCCCAAATGGCCAATCAGTTTGGGCAGATCGGCGATCTGCGCCTTCTGGTCATGGCCGGGATTACCTTGCTCGACGAAATGGAAGACCCAGCCAGTTCCGTTGAAGCCCAAGTCAAGAAACGTCTCAAAACGCTCGAAAGCGAAACTGAGGCTGCGACCGAGGCGCGGGACCGTACCGAAGTTGAGGCCGTCGAAAACCTGATGAGCGCCGCCCAACGCATCGAACGGCTGGCCGAGCGTCTGTCAGAGGCTGATCCTAAATAGCCAAACTCGGCTGCCATGTGCATCCTCAGACCTACATTCGCGCTTGCGCAGAAACAGGATGAGCCCCACATAGTCCCTGACGGTTTCTGCGGGTTGCGTGAATGGCACTAATCCACCGGACCTTACGTATCCTTAGGGAACTGGCTCTGTTCGGACCGTGGTCCGTTTAATTCCGGTGCCCACCTCAAATTGAGGTTCACGAGGATTTTTAAGCCGCCACGGACTTTGCGGGGCCGTCACTTACCGCTCATGTGCCCGATAGGAGTTTTGTTGGCCCGGAGGGTGAGCGCGCATCGCGCGCTGTTTGTAACGTCCCTCGTGACAATCCCAACGACCTCATACCCGCTCAATGATAATCGCCGGTGCCATGCCGCCTGCCGCGCACATCGTCACGAGAGCGTAACGACCCCCCGACCGTTCCAACTCATCCAATGCCGTACCAATCAGGATAGACCCTGTCGCACCAATCGGATGGCCCAGCGCCATCGCGCCGCCATTAATGTTCACCTTGGCCCGGTCGAGATCGAGGTCGCGGATGAACTTTTCGGCCACCACGGCAAACGCCTCATTGATCTCCCAAACATCAATATCATCCTTGGTCAGTCCAGCGCGGGCTAAGGCTTTTTTAGCCGCCGGAACCGGGGCGTTCAACATCAAGGTCGGATCATCGCCCATATTGACGGCGGTGACGATGCGGGCGCGCGGTTTCAACCCGTTCTCGTCCGCGAAGTCTTTGGAGGTCAGCAGTAAAGCTGCCGCGCCGTCAACCACACCAGAGCTATTGCCCGCATGATGGACATGGTCCCACGCGCCTTTCAATTCGGGATAGCGTTGTTCAACAAGCTGGCCGTAAGTTGTGCCTTGCTCATCAACCGGAATGTCCTTCCACATGGAAAACACTGTCTTGAGCTGGCTGAGTCCCTCTTTTGTGGTCTGCGGGCGTGGGAATTCTTCGCGGTCAAGCGCGAGGGAGCCGTCTTCATTGTGAACCGGGATGAGCGAGCCGTCGAACCGGCCTTCCGCAATAGCCTTGGCGGCACGGTGCTGACTGGTCAAAGCCAGATCATCAAGCGCGTCCCGCTCGATACTTTCCAGCTTCGCAATCGCATCTGCCGCCACACCTTGTTGTGTCTGCGGATGTTTCGCGCGCAAAGATAAGTTCTGCGCATCCAGCATGGGCGGAACTTTGGGATCAGCGATGGAGGTTGTGTAGCTCATCATTTCGCACCCGCCCGCAATCACGCAATCTTCCATGCCGGACATGATCTGTGAGGCGGCGAGGCTGACGGAGGTAATGCCCGAGCCGCAAAACCGGTCTAGCGTCATGCCTGACGCCCGGACGTCATAGCCGGCATCAAGCGCCGCCATCCGCCCCATATCTGTGCCCTGCTTGCCGACCTGCGTGCTGGTCGCCCAGATCACATCATCGACCTTGGCGGTGTCGAGCGCGTTGCGCGCGGCGATGGCTCTCAGGACGGTCGCGGAGAGATGTTGCGGATGGAGATGGGCGAGCGCACCTTTTCCGACCTTGCCAATGCCGCGCGGTGTGCGAACAGCGTCAATAATATAGGCATCGGCCATGGTAATCTCCCGAATGTTACGTCGGGTTGAACTAGGCGGGGCCCGTCCCTCTTGCCAACGCGGCACGGCCCAATATCGCATCTTCGATGGAGCGCGGCAGGCCCGCTACAAAGCCGCGTAGGACGGGCGCGATCTCAGCCCCCTGTTCGCGGATCACATCGGCGGGGCCACCAACCCCGACGCATAGATGGCGGCGGACCCCGCGCGACGGCAGCGCCACAGCAATGCCGCCCGTGCTGCTATGGCTCGGCCCGACCGCGATGGCGTAACCCTTGGCACGTGCGACGCGTACCCCGTCGACAGCCACCAACGCCGTTTCCTTCCAGAAACTATTTTCGACCTCATGCACGGTGCGGCGTACCAGCTTGCCAATATCTTCATCCGTATCGCCCGTCAGCATCGCATAGCCTGTGGCTGAACAGACAAGCGGGCGAACCGAGCCGGTTTCAATATGCTCGCGCACCGGACCGGGGCGATGATGGGTGTAGATATATTGGGAATAGATACCGTTGCGCATAGCTAGAAAAACGGTCTCGCCAATCGTATCGGATAATCGCGCTAGATTGTCGGCAAAGCCTTCTGGCAGACCCGCCATCCGGATCAGCCAATCGCCGAGAAAGGAAATCCGCAATGTCGGATAAAAAGCCCGGCTTTCTACGTCCCGCTGAAGGTAGCCGCTTTCTTGCAGCGACTTGGTCAGCGCCGAAGCTGAGGATTGCGGCATATTGAGATTATCGGCGATCTCGCCGATTGAGGCAGGGCGTTTGACGTCGGCAAAGAACTCAAACAGCGCCATGGTCCGAAAGCTCGATTTGAGCATGTTTTCGGCATCATCCAGTCGCAGCGCCTGACCCGGCGTTACATTTCCCGGCGTCACACCCGCAAGCGGCGCGACCGATAGGCCGAGATCATCGTCTTCAGGATCGATAGAGGCGCTCATAGGCGGAGCTTCTGCCATGCGCGCCGAAGTTTCGCCAGTCACATCCCGTCGACATTTACGAATATGAAAAAGCCGTCCGTGCAGAACACGGACGGCTTGTTTTTGTCATTAGAGGGTCGCTTAGGCGGCCATCGCATCTTTATTGATGGAAGCTTGAGCCAGTTTCGTGAAGTGCAAGTCGCCCTCCATCGTTTGTTCTTTACACTGCTCCAGCGTTTGAGCGTTTTCGAGATCGCCGAGACGCTTAGCGAAAGCTTCGACCGATCCGTAGCCGGTGATCGCATAATGAGCCAATCGCTGATATTGACTGATCAGCATGGCATCGCGCACAGAGTCGTCGCCAAATTTTTCTTTCAAAACATGTTTCTCGGCTTCTTTAGTCAGACCCTTCATGCCGAGGCAGGTCTCATCTCCAACGCCTTCACCGTGGCTGTCCAAGATCGATTTAATCTTCTTATTGCCATCTTTTGTACCGTCGATTGACCTTTTTAGCGCGTCTTTCAGATCGGAACAGCTAGCGGCATCGATCAATTTTTCGACCGTCGCATTGGCCTGCTGGTTCGCATCATACAGGTCTTGCAGTTCAGCAATATAAAGCTCTTTAAGATTATTAATAGCCATAGTCATCTCTCCTCAAATTTAGGGGCCCGGTCTGGCGGCGCCGAGCGAGTGGGTTCACTAAATCAACGGGAACGTGAGGGAGATTGTTCCGAGACTCTTCGATCTCAGTAATATGTGTGCAGTCAGCACTTTTTAATCAGCGTTGACCGATCGGCCTGGGACATCAGGATTGACATTGGGTTGCGCGGCCGAACCTGCTACACAGCCTCACATCATACACGGAGAACCCCATGAATATTTTAATGACCATTATCATCGGTGCTTTGGCCGGTTTTGTTGCCAAGATTATCCTGCCCGACAAACATGAGCCGAAAGGCCTGATCATGATGATTTTGGCGGGTGTGATCGGTGGAGTGGTCTTCACCTATCTCGGTCAAATGCTGGGCCTTTATGGTCCCGGCGACGCAGCAGGCTTTATCGGCACAGTCATTGGCGCGATCATCGTCTCCGTCATCGCGTCGAAGATTTTCAAGCGCTAGCTTCCAAAATTAACGCGCCTCGGTCCCGCATATCGTTTCCGGACCGGGGCGTTTTTACCTCAGAAACCGCCGTCCTTTTGGTAGGCGCGCCGCCAGTTGCTGGGCCAGCGGAATATCGGCTGGCACCAGCGGCAGACGGACAATATCTTCCGCCCAGGCCCACTTCGTCGCTTGCCCCTCTGTGGGCCGCACGAACCCATCCCACTGACGACAGACATAGGTCGGCATAATCAGGTGAAAATCAGGATAGGCATGACTGGCGAAGGTCAGGGGCTCTAAGCAATCAAGACAGGGCTCAACCGACAATTCCTCATACAGTTCGCGCACCAGCGTTTCTTCCGGGCTTTCGCCGGGTTCGATCTTGCCGCCGGGAAATTCCCATAACCCTGCGTGATCCTTACCTTTGGGCCGTTGTGTGACCAGCACGCGGCCATCCGCATCGATCAAAGCGCAGGCGGCAACCCAGACAACGGGTCCGACGAACGTCTTCGAAACTTGGGGCGTCACGAGCGATAGTCGGCGTTGATGTCGATATAACGGTGGGTTAGATCGCAGGTATAGACAGTGGCCGTCCCACTCCCCAAACCTAGATCGATGGCGATTTCGATCTCCGCTTGTTTCATATAGGTCGCGCCCATCTCCTCAACATAATCCGCGTCAGGCTGGCCTTGGCTGGCCAGGCAGTGCGGGCCGATATGGATCGACAGACTATCACGCTCCGCGGGCTCGCCCGCCTTGCCAACAGCCATAACAATCCGGCCCCAATTGGCATCTTCCCCGGCAATGGCCGTCTTCACCAGCGGAGAATCTGCAACAGATTTGGCGATCCGGTAGGCGCTTCCATCACTGACCGCGCCGCTGACGCGGATGGTGACGAGTTTAGAAATACCCTCCCCGTCGCGCACAATTTGCTGCGATAGATCGAACATGACGGCGCGCAACGCACGGCGGAAATCCGCCAGACGCGGATCATCGGCTTGTGAGACGGGCGCATGGTCGGCTGCACCACTCGCCAGCAAGAGCAGCGTGTCAGACGTCGACGTATCGCTGTCCACCGTCACCGAATTGAAAGTTGACCCAACCAGATCATTCAGCAGTTGCTGCAGCACCTGTTGACCCAAAGTCGCATCGGTCGCGACATAGGCCAGCATGGTCGCCATATCCGGCGCGATCATGCCGGAGCCCTTGGCAATCCCGTTGATCGTGACGGCAACGCCGTCAATCTTGGCCTGTGCCGTCGCCCCTTTCGGATAAGTGTCCGTCGTCATGATGGCGCGGGCGGCGGCCTCCCAGCCATCCGGCGTCATTCGGGTCGCCATGCCCCCGAACTGATCGACAAGTTTTTCTGCTTTCAACGCGACGCCGATGACACCTGTGGAGGCAATCTGAATGGTGTTCGCATCGCCGCCAAACGCGGCGGCCGCGCCTTGCGCCGTGGCTACCACCGCATCGCGTCCGGCCTGACCCGAAAAAACATTGGCCGTGCCGCTATTGACGACAACCAAGCGCGGACCTTCGGAGGCGACCGTCAGCGCGGCGCGCGACCAATCAACTGGCGCACCGGGGCAACGATTTTGCGTGTAAACACCGGCCACTTCTGTGCCGGGCTCGCCGCGCAGCACCCAGAGGTCGGTTCGCCCGCGATATTTCACGCCCGCTTCCGCTGTCGCCATGGTGAAACCGCGTAGCGGAGGCAGATTGGGGAAACCGTCCGGAGCGAACGGGCTGATCGTGTCACTCATTCTTCAGTATCCGTATCAGCTTCGGGCGCGTCCTCCTGATAGAGCCGCTCCACTTCGGCCCGATCACGCAGATCCGTCATCAGGGACTCAATCGCGTCAAAGGTCATGAAGCGGGCGATATCTTCCCGTGTGTCCTCAAAACTGCGTTGGTTCGGGACACGGCGATCCAGCACTTCAATAATATGCCAGCCGGCTTCAGTTTGAACTGGCTTCGCGCGCGCGCCAACATTGGTGGCAAAGACGGGACCCCTTAAAGGGGCTGGCAAGACATCACGGCTGAGCCAACCCAGCTCTCCACCCCGGTCGCGCGTGACGGTGTCTATTGAGAGTTCTGTCACAAGCGCGGCAAAATCTTCTTCGTCGTTGAGACGCCCAACGACCGCCTTGGCCGTGTCCTCATCCGCCACAACGATCTGACGGGCGCGGCGTTCTTCACCGCGTCCTGACAGGCTTTTCTGTGCTTCGTACAGTTCGCGGATCGTCTGATCATTCACAGTTTCGGCCAAATAGGTTTCAACCCGGAGATTGCCAAGAATACGTTCGCGCGCCGCCGCCAGACGCCGTTGCGCCTCTTCTTGCTGGGCCACGCCCGCGCGCCGGGCGTCGAGAGCCAGTAAGCGCTGATCGATCAAGTCTTCGACGGTCACGCGAAAAACCGGATCACTGGCCTCGAGTTCGCTATCCGTCCCGATCAACCCTTGCGCGGCCGCTGCGCGCTGCACGTCGGACGCATAGATCAGCGTGCCTTCAACGCGCGCCACCACCGCATCCGTGGTGCGTGAGATTGTTATATGCCGATCTTCGTCCAGAATAGTCGAAGAATCTTGTGCGCACCCTGCGATGCCCGCTAAGAGGACAATCGCCACCAAACCTCTGAAAATCGTAGATTCCAAGCTCATCATCGCCCTATTCATTGCAGTGGCCCCATCATCAACCATGCCCCCTTCCGTTGACTTAAGGGAGGGCCGTTCTTAAGTCACGCCTAAGCGAAGACGACTTGCGAAACCCTTTACTATTTGATGGGGGTTTCAAGCGAGCCGCAGACCTCTTCCCCGTATTCGGCAAGGACCACCCATGCTCGGCATCGCCAAGAAGCTTTTCGGCACGGAAAATGACCGTAAGCTCAAAAAACTCCGCCCCATAGTTGAGCGCATTAATGCGCTCGAGCCGCAGATGGAGGCGATGAGCGACGATCAGCTCAAAGCCCAGACAGATCTGTTCAAGGCTCGCCTCGAAAAAGGCGAAACGCTGGATGATCTGCTCGTCGAAGCCTTCGCGACTGTGCGGGAAGCCGCCAAGCGGTCCCTTGGCCAGCGCCATTATGATGTGCAGCTGATCGGCGGCATTACGCTGCACCGCGGCGAAATTGCTGAAATGCGCACGGGTGAAGGCAAGACGCTGGTCTCAACCCTCGCCGCCTACCTCAATGCGCTATCCGGGCGCGGCGTTCATATCGTCACCGTCAATGACTATCTGGCCAGCCGCGACGCGGAATGGATGGGCAAAGTTTATAATTTCCTCGGCCTCACTGTTGATTGTATCAATAATCACGATGCTTACGGTCCCGGCCGCAAAGCCGCCTATGATGCTGACATCACATACGGCACCAATAATGAATATGGCTTCGATTATCTGCGCGATAATATGAAGCTCTCCGTCGCAGAGATGAGCCAGCGCGGCCATGTCTACGCCATCATCGATGAAATCGACTCGATCCTGATCGATGAGGCGCGCACACCGCTGATCATCTCCGGGCCGACCGAAGACCGGGCTGAGCTTTACAGGACGCTGGACGCGATCATCCCTTTGATCGACGAAAACGGCTATGAAGTCGATGAAAAGGCGCGCAGCGCAACCTTCAATGAAGAGGGCAATGAACAGCTTGAGCAAATCCTGCGGGATCGCGACCTGCTGGAAGGCGAAAGCCTTTATGACATTGAGAATGTCACCATTGTCCACCACGCCAACCAAGCGCTCAAGGCGCACCGCCTCTATACCGCCAATAAGGACTATATCGTCAAAGACGGCGAAATCATTCTGATCGACGAATTTACGGGCCGGATGATGCAAGGCCGTCGCCTGTCCGAAGGCCTGCATCAAGCGATTGAGGCCAAAGAAGAGGTCGACATTCAGGCCGAGAACCAGACCATGGCCTCGGTTACGCTGCAAAACTATTTCCGCCTTTACAAAAAACTGTCCGGCATGACCGGTACCGCCGAGACGGAAGCGGGCGAGTTCCACGAAATCTATAAGCTCGAAGTCCTAGTGATCCCGACCAATCGTCCGATCCAACGGATTGATATTGAAGACGTGATCTACCGCACGGAAGATGAGAAGTTTGCCGCCATTGTCGACGAAATCGCAGAGTGTAAGAAAAAGGGCCAACCCATGCTGGTCGGTACGGTTTCAATCGAGAAATCCGAAAAACTGTCCGAGTTCCTGACCGCACGTGACGTCGAGCATAAAGTGCTCAATGCCCGCTACCATGAACAAGAAGCTGAAATCGTCTCCATGGCCGGTGTTCCGGCGGCTGTGACCATCGCCACCAATATGGCGGGTCGCGGGACCGACATTCAACTGGGCGGCAATGTCGATATGCGCATTGAGGCTGAAACGCCCGAAGATGCGGACGAAAAGACGCGCGAACGGATCGCGGAGAACATTCGCAGCGAAGTCGCGGCGCTCAAGGAACAGGCGATAAAGGCGGGTGGTCTTTATGTGCTCGGCACAGAACGGCATGAAAGCCGCCGGATTGATAATCAGCTGCGTGGCCGGACGGGTCGCCAAGGCGATCCGGGGACATCTAAATTCTATCTCTCGACCGAAGATGATCTGATGCGCATCTTTGGCGGCGACCGCCTTAAAAATATGATGGGCAAGATGGGCTGGGAAGAAGGCGAAGAGCTGACGAACCGCTTCATGACTAAGGCCGTCGAGCGCGCGCAAGGCAAGGTCGAGGCGCGCAACTTCGACATCCGCAAAAATCTGCTGAAGTTCGATGATGTCATGAACGATCAGCGTAAGACCATTTTTGAACAGCGTATGGAATTCATGACCGACGACGATGTGTCCGACGTCATTCAGGATTTCCGCCATCAGCTGTGCGAAGACCTGATCCTTAAGCATGTGCCTAAGAAGGCCTATGCCGAACAGTGGGATATTAAGGGCCTGACCGAAGCCGCCAAGGAAGCGATGAATATCGAATTCCCCTTTGCCGCTTGGGCCGAGGAAGAAGGCATTGCCGACGAAGAAATGTCGAACCGCTTCAAAGACGCGTCAGACCGTGTCGCGACGGAATTGTCAGACGGTATTCCCGAAGACGAAATGCAGCGCGTTGAGAAACAGGTGCTGTTGCAGGTCATCGACCGCAACTGGCGCGAACATTTACAGCAACTCGATGCGTTGAAATCCGTAATCGGCATGCGCGCCTATGGCCAACGCGATCCGCTCAATGAATATAAGTCCGAAGCCTTCACCCTGTTCGACAAGCTGCTGATCAGCTTGCGCGAAGATGTGACGGCGGCGATCTTCCGACTATTGCTGAATACGCAAATCCAACGTCAGCAAATGCGTCAGCAGGCTGAAAGCCAAGCGAACCCACAACCCGCGCCGCAAGCGCTAAGCGGTGCTCGCTCTCCCATGGAGCTTATGGGCGCAGCCCCTGGCCCCGGCGAGGCTCTTGCGCCCGCGCCGGACGCCCAGCAGCTGGCCGAACTGCCTCGCAATGCGCCCTGCCCCTGTGGGTCAGGCAAAAAAGTGAAGCAGTGCCACGGCAAAGTGGCCTAATCAGACAGGATTTCAGGCCCAAAATAGGGCTTGTTTGATTTCGATCTAATGCTTGGAAGCCCGATTTGGGTGCAAAACCGGGTTCAATCGCGCACAGTTTCGAGGCGCTGACAGACAGACTCCTGCAAATGGTGCCGTGCGGCTCGCGGCGTCCCGTCCCTCTGCCTTAGGCCCTGAGGCGACAAACGCAGGGAGCCTGTCATGAACATTAAGAACACTATTCTCGGCGCATCCTGTGCCAAGATCGCCCTTACGAGCCTCGCCTTCACCAGCCTCATGGTGACATCCCCCGCCCATGCGGGCGACGTCAATTGGTCACTCGGAACCGACCTCGTCAGCGAATATGTCTTTCGCGGCGTCAGCCTCGGTACGGAATCTGTCCAACCTTTTGTCGAAGTCTCGGCAGGTAACTTCACCGCCGGGGCTTGGTTCTCAACGCAAGTGGGCGCGAGCTCAGACCTATCCGCTGACGAGGTTGACCTTTATGCCGGATATAGCGTGCCGCTCGATGGACCGATCACGGTCGATCTCGGCGCAACCTATTACCACTACCCGCAGACAGGCGCCTTGTTCGCCACGGATGGCGGGGCCGCGGGCACCTATGAATTTTCGATTGGCTTAGGGCTGTCGGACGATACACCGCTATCACCGTCCGTCGCCGCCTATTATGATGTGACGCTGGAAGCCTTCACCCTTGAAGGGGCCGTCGGCCATTCTGTCGGTTTTGGCGAAAAACAAGGCGCTGATTTCGGTCTGACCGTCGGCCTCGTGGATGGTGACGGATTTTCTTATCAGTGGGCGACGGCGTCAGCGGCCCTATCCCATTCGATCACAGATGATGCGTCCATCTATATTGGGGCGAACTTCACGCTCAACTCTGACGACAATACACTAGATCTCAAGAAATTTGCGGACCCGATCAGCGGAACAGCCTTCTTGTCTGCGACCGACGATACGCTGCTGTGGTTCGGCACGGGCATTTCGACCAGTTTCTAAGTTTCTTCCTCTTTGGGAGGACGGAAGGAAGAGTGCCCGGACAGTTCGCTGTCCGGGCTATTTTATGGCCGCATCCTTATGGGCTAGCCCGGGGGCTATTTCGCACCCGGCAGTGTCCGTCCGATATTGAGGAACTTTTCGCGGCGACGTTCCAGCAAATCCATCGGCTTGAGCGCAGACAATCTATCGAGTTGGGTCGCAATCATGGCCCCGACCCGTTTCATCGCCTCGTCAGGTTTGCGGTGCGCCCCACCGGCAGGCTCTTTTATAATGCCGTCAATCACGCCGAGCTTTTTGAGGTCTTGCGCCGTGATTTTCATCGCCTTAGCCGCATCTTGCGCCTTCGCGCCGTCGCGCCACAAGATCGACGCGCAGCCTTCTGGCGATATGACTGAATAGATGGAATGTTCGAGCATTAGTACCGCATCTGCGGCTGCAATCGCGACCGCGCCGCCCGATCCGCCTTCGCCGGTAATGACCGAGATAAACGGAACTTTGAGGGACAGACCCCGATCAATAGAGCGCGCAATCGCTTCGGCTTGGCCCCGTTCTTCTGCGCCGCGCCCGGGATAGGCCCCCGCCGTATCGACAAAACTGATGACGGGCAGGTTGAAGCGTTCTGCCAAATTCATCAACCGCACCGCTTTGCGGTAACCTTCAGGCCTCGCCATGCCGAAATTATGTTTGAGCCGCGTCTCCAAGTCCGTGCCTTTTTCATGGCCCATGACGATCACAGAGCGACCATTGATCTTACCCGGACCGCCTAGCAAGGCATGGTCATCGCCAAATGTCCGGTCACCAGCCAACGGTGTGTAGTCGGTCACGAGAGCGTCAATATAGTCGGAATAATGCGGACGAGCCGGATGGCGGGCAACCTGCGTCTTTTCCCACGGGCCGAGCTTAGCATAGAGGCGTTTGAGCTCCGCAGAGGCCTTGGCCATAACGGCTTTGGCCTCGGCGCCCTTGAGCGCGTCTGCTTGCTTATTGAGCTCCGCGACAGCCCGTTCAAAATCAAGATAGGTCTGAACCATTCGCGCCTGATAACGTCCGGAACGTATCTGTCCAGCCTGTAGCTGAGAGCCAGCGCTCCCTTACAGTCGATAGTCCCGGCGCGTGATCTCGTGACCATAGCGCTGCACGAAACGGCGTTTGATGCGACGTTCCCAGCTGGCGCGGGGACCGTGCAGTTCTTTTTCCGCGTTCAACACGGAATCAGTGAAATGTTTCGAGGTCAGCGGTTTGGCCCCCTGCACCAGATCAGCCCCACGCACACCGGCGCAAAAGTCCCAGTCCGCACAGAGCGCATGAAGCAACAGGTCGAGATCGCGGATCAGGTCCGTGTCGCGGTCTTTCGGGATACTCATTGGATTGTCTCATTTTTTGTTACTGCATTCGGCTTAGCCATGGGGTGGGCGCTTTCGACCAGCGCTTTGAGGCGGGCGTCCAGCACATGGGTATAAATCTGAGTTGTCGAAATGTCAGCATGACCCAGCAGTGTCTGCACGGCGCGTAAATCGGCGCCCCCTTCGAGCAGATGGGTGGCAAAGGCGTGGCGCAGCACATGCGGGCTGATCCGTGATGGCTGCAGCCCCGCATCGCGCGCGAGGTCCTTTAGGAGTTGGGAGAAGCGTTCACGCGTCAGGTGGCCAAGCTTGCCATTGGACGGAAACAGGAACGGTTTCGCGCGAGCAGCCGTGTCCAATCCGGCGGGCAGGGTATTGTCGCGAACGCTGACCCACGCTGCCAACGCGTCCCACGCTGGCTCCGTCAACGGCACGAGCCGTTCGCGGCCACCTTTGCCCTTGATCATCAGACACCCATCGCGACGCCGCATTTGCACAGTTCTCAGACTGACTAATTCGGACACACGCAGTCCGCCCGCATAGAGGATTTCCAGCAAAGCCATCATCCGCAGCCCCTTGGGCGTCTGGTCGGTCGCGGCATGATCGAGTAGCCGATCCACCTCATCTTGGCTCATTCCCTTCGGTAAAGGCTTGGCCGCTTTGGGGGCGCGCAAACGATGGGCGGGGTTATCGGCGCGTAAGCCTTCAGTCTGCGCGAATAGGCAATATTGCTTCATCGCGGAGAGTTTACGCGCCGCCGTTGACGCGCCGAGAGCGGGCGCTCCATTCAACCCTTGCGCCCAACCCGCCAACACACCTTCCAAATGGCCTGTCGACGCGCTCAGTAAGGTGTGCGGGGCCAGCGCCGCTGACCAATCGCGTAAGTCACGGCGATAGGCGGCCAGCGTATTGGCCGCCGCGCCGCGTTCCGCGCTCATCATTTCGAGAAAAGCATCGACGCTCACAGCCTAGAGTCCGCGCAAATATTCATAGGCGGCGAGCTGTCCGGCTGTGTCCGCAAAGCCTGCGTCACGCAGGCGACGGAGCGTGCGATAAATCGTCCAACTGTCCGCAAGCTGATCACTCGCAACCTGATTAATGGCGACGTCATCACTGGCGATTTGCTCGGCCAGACGTAACAGGCTTTCCGCCAGCGCACCTCGGTCGATCGCGTGATCAATGCCAATCCAATCGGCGTCCACAGTCCCCGGTAGCACAGCGTCTGCCAGCATCGCCTCAGCGGGTTCTGTGAGGTCAGCGCCCAGAGCAAGCGCCATCAGTACATCGCGAACGGCCTTCGGCGCGGTCTCAGCCAGAGCAAGCTCGAGCCCAGCGCCCAATGGACGACCAATAAACCCGTTGCCCATCGCGTCAGAGGCAAGCGCCAACCGTTCGCGGGTCAATTCATCCGTTGTGGCGTCGAACAAAGCTTGCATCATGGCGATATCCCGCGTGACAACGGCATAGCGCGCAAAGAGTGGCAGATTGTTGGCCGCCATGTCAGCTGGATCTAGAATGGCCGGAATTCGGCGCAGGACACGGTTGGCATCCAGACCTTCAGCCTCAGCGCGGGCAACAAATTCTGACACGGCTCGCGCATCCCCGTCGCGCCCAAGCAGATAGAGTTGCGCCGTCGCTTCCGGTGACATGTCGGTCAAGAGCGCCGTCAGGTCTGAGCCAGCCTCAGCCCCGTTGTCAGCTTCAGGGTCCGTCACATCATCTGCAACGATGGTATCGATCGAAAACGGCACACCGACTTCGATCTCGTCCAGAACATCCTCTGGAATATCGGCAGACGTGTCGGAGCCGCTCAAGACAGAATCAGTCTGTGAAATCGTATCTGAGGTAATTTCAAACGGTGACGGCCCCATTAGCGTGGCGGGCGGTGCTGGCCTCTCAATGTCGCTGGCCAGATCGCTCATGAAACGATCCAACGCGGCCGCATCAAGTTCCATCGCTTCGACCCAAAAGCCTTCTGGCGGGTCCGGCACAACCAAAACGGTCTCTTCACCGCGATTGCGCAACAGCTCACGCGCGAGGTCAGCGGCAGCGGTTTCTCCGCGCGCATCATGACAGGCCGCACGCAACCGGACCCAGTTTGACTCGCCGCGACCTTGTGTGATCGCGTCAGAAATTTCGCACGCCGCATCCAGATTACCGCGCGCAATATAGGCATCGACGCGCAGCGCCGGATCCTGTGCGACCGGGTTGCGGGCTATAAATCGGGCATATTCATCGGGGGTGGCCAGCGCCTGCGCCGCCTGAATACGAGCGCGTTCAAACGCCGAGTCAGATCCAGATGGCGCGGCGAGTCCGGCCAGCACGACGCGGCGCAACATATCGCGCACAATCGGATGTGAGGTTTCAGCGGGAATCTCTTGCAATAACCGAGTCGCCCGATCGGCGGACGTGCCTGCCCAAGCCTCTGCGTTCAGACCGCGGGCCACTTCAATACCGGGCGTAAAAGCTTTCGCAGCCTCCAACCCCTCGACCGCAATCGACTGCGCGGATGCAGGCCCGGCCAGCGCTACCATCGCGCTGGCAGACAGAAAGAGCGTTCTAATTGCCATAGCTATCAGGCAGTTCGATTGTGCGAACATCTTGCGGCGCCGTCTCTGGGCCGACGGACCCCGCCAACCAGACCAAAATGACGAGCAGCAGCACTAACAGCCCCCCAACGATGAATAGCATTTTCTTCATGATGACCCTTATCGCGTTTAAATGTTGAGCAGGCGTTGATAAGCCCCCATACTCTAAGCCTGACTTATGACACTCTGTGGCCTGCGCCGCAGCTATGAGAGACACGTTGGCAGACACAAGGGCTTTAACGCCGCAAAATGCAATTGAATCAATCCGTTCGCGCCCTATCGCGCTGGTCGGCTTGATGGGTGTGGGCAAAACAACCGTAGGGCGACGTCTAGCCAAGTCCCTCGGACGCGACTTTTTCGACTCGGATGAAGAGATTGAACGCGCGTCTGGACGCACTGTTGCAGGCTATTTTCGCGATCACGGCGAAGCGGCCTTTCGCGACGGAGAACGCCGCGTGGTCGAACGCCTGCTAATGGAACCCAATATCGTCATGGCAACCGGCGGCGGGGCCTTCATCCACCCGGAGACGCATGAATTGCTAAAAGCGCGGGCGCTAGTGATCTGGTTAAAAGGCGATTTTGAAACCCTGATGGAGCGGGTCTTGCGAAAAAATACGCGGCCTTTGCTGCAAGTCCCCGATCCCCGCGCCCGGATGCGCGAACTGATGGATGAGCGCGAACCGATCTATGCACGCGCCCATATCACTGTCACGGTGGCCAAAGGCCCGCATACGCGAACGGTCGGACGGATCGAACGCGCGTTAGACGCCTATGAGGCCCCCAAAAATGGATGATGTAACCCCCACAACGCCAGACATTAACAGCGAAATCGTCCGGGTCGACCTGGGGTCTCGGGGCTATGATATTGTTATCGGTCAGGGTGAGATATCGCGACTGGGCGATCACCTGAGATCGATCACGACGTCAGACCGGGTCGCCGTCGTCACGGACGAGGTCATTCATGCCTTACATGGCGCGGCCATTGCCGAGGCTTTGTCCGATTTCCGCACGCATATGATTATCCGCCCTGCCGGTGAAGATCAGAAAAGCATGGCCGGTCTCGACGCGGTGCTGGATTCGCTGTTTCGCGCTGGATTTGATCGCTCTGATACGATTCTAGCCTTTGGCGGCGGTGTGATCGGCGACCTGACCGGGTTTGCGGCCAGCGTGTTCAAGCGCGGCGCGACCTTTGTGCAAGTTCCAACGACCCTATTGGCCCAAGTCGATAGTTCGGTCGGCGGCAAGACCGCGATCAATAATGCCTATGGCAAGAACCTGATCGGGGCCTTTTACCAACCGCGACTCGTCTTAATCGACACTGACCTTCTGGCCACGCTGCCCGCGCGTCAGATCAAGGCCGGCTATGCGGAAATCGTCAAATATGGCTTGATTGATCGGCCCGAATTCTTCGAGGCGCTCGACGGTGGGATGGGCGCTGATGTGCTGAGTTTGGAACCCGATGCCTTACGCGAGGCTATTTCCGTGTCCTGCGCCGCCAAAGCCGATGTTGTGGCCCAAGATGAGCGCGAAGGCGGCGTTCGCGCCCTGCTTAATCTCGGTCACACCTTTGCCCACGCGCTGGAATTGACGGCGGGCTATGGCGGGGCCTTGCTGCACGGCGAAGCCGTCAGCGCTGGCATGGATATGGCGTTTGAGTTTTCCGCCCGGCTTGGTCTTTGTCCCGCGCCGACAGCACAGCGTGTGCAGGACCACTTGTCGGGTCTATCCATGCCGACGCGCGCGGATATGGCCCCGTTTCTGACAGACCCCGACACATTGTTGAGCCATATGCGGCAGGATAAGAAGAATGAAGGCGGCAATATCACGCTCATTTTGGCGCGCGGCATCGGTCAGAGCTTCATCGAGAAATCAGCCTCTGAGGCCGAACTGAACGCCTACCTAAAGGATATCGCGACATGATCGCTCTCTTAGAGCCGCAAAACCTCATCTTGGTCGGCATCATCTCGATGCTCCTAGTCTTTTCGGGCTTCTTTTCTTCTTCTGAAACCGCGCTGACCGCCGCTTCTCGCGTGCGGATGCATGCGGCAGAGAAAGACGGCGACCGCCGGGCGACCACTGTGGCGCGGCTAATGAATGTGCGCGAACGGCTGCTGGGCGGTATTTTGCTGGGCAATAATCTCGTCAATATTCTGGCGTCAGTTTTGACCACCGTTCTGTTTACAAATCTATTCGGAGATAGCGCCTTGGCCTTGGCCGCCGCGACCGGAGTGATGACGGCACTGATCCTGATTTTTGCGGAAGTCCTGCCCAAAACCTACGCCATCTCACAACCCGATAAGCTGGCGCTTATCGTGGCGCGCCCGATCAGCGTGATCGTGACAATCCTCAGCCCAATCGTTTCGCTGGTCCAATGGATCGTCAATGGCGTGCTACATATTTTCGGGATTGATACCAATGCCAGCGCCTGGACTGCCGCTGACGAAATCAAAGGCGCCGTTGACCTCCATTTACAAGAAGGCGGCGTGGCCAAACGTGCGCGCGATCAGATTTACGGTGTGCTCGAAATTGGTGAGCTGGCCATCGAAGATGTCATGATCCACCGCTCTAACCTGTCTATGGTGGCGCTTGAAAGCCCGCCGGAGGATTTACTCAAGGAAGTCTTGGCGTCAGGACATTCGCGACTGCCTGTCTATTCCAACGACTCTGATAATGTCGTCGGCGTTATTCACGTCAAAGACTTGCTTGCGGCGCTGACCAAAGCGGGCGATGCCGCCTCTGTCGATATTAAGAAGTTACTGCGGCAGCCTTGGTTCGTTCCGGAGACAACATCGGTCGTCAAACAGCTGCGCGCCTTTCAGAGTAAACGCGAGCATTTCGCTCTTGTCGTCGATGAATATGGCGCATTGATGGGCGTCATCACGCTGGAAGACATTCTGGAAGAAATCGTCGGTGATATTCAGGATGAATATGACGAAGAACTGGCCGGCGTAAAGCGTATGAAAGAGGGCGGCGCCGTGGTGCGCGGCGATGTGGCGATCCGGGATCTCAACCGCGCCATGGATTGGAAACTGCCCGATGATGAAGCCGTCACCATTGCCGGTCTCGTGATCCATGAAAGCCAGACCATTCCGACGCCAGGTCAGACCTTCGCCTATCACGGCTACCGGTTCGAGATTCTGACGCGCGAACGTAATCAAATCCAATCCCTGCGCGTGCGCAAAACTTTCGAGCCAGACCAAAGGAAAAACGCATGAGATCTCTCCTGATTGCCGCGTCTATCGGTGCGGCCCTGACCGGCTGTGGCAACACAGTTGTCCCTGACTCGCGACTGATAATTGGCGCGACCCTTATTACGATGGAAGACGGAGCCGCCCCGACAGCGATGCTGATCAAAGACGGGAGGATCTCAGCCTTGGGCACGGAAGACGAATTGCGCGCTCGGAATCCGGGCGCCATCCTGACCGACCTGACGGGTAAGACCATCATACCGGGCGTAGTGGATAGTCATGTGCATGTGCGCGAACTTGGCATGGATGCGGTTAAGGTCAATCTGGTCGGCGTAAAAACGGTCGATGACATTGTCGCGCGCCTTCGCGAACAACGTCCAGATATAGCTGCGGGCGAGTGGATTATCGGCCAAGGCTGGGACGAGGGTGCGTTCGCCGATGCAGGCGGACCCGGCGGCTACCCAACCACAGACGCCATTACGATTGCCTTTCCTGACAATCCCGTCGCGCTGGAAAGCCTGCATGGCTTTGGCGCGATGGCTAATGCGGCCGCGCTGGCGCGTGCCGGTATCGACGCGAGCACACCGGACCCGGAAGGCGGCACGATCCTGCGCGGCGAGGACGGTGAGGCCACGGGTGTTCTCCTGACACTCGCGCAGGCACTATTGTTCGATGTCGTACCGGACTTAGATCAGGATCAGATTGAAGCCGCGATTAAGGCGGGTTTGGCCCAAATGGCCGCGGCGGGCGTAACCTCCGTCCACGAAGCCGGAATGGAGGCCGAGGATGTTGCGGCGTTTAAGGCGCTCGCGGAGCGCGGTGAGCTGCCGATCCGTGTCTTTGGTATGCTCAACGGCAATGATGCGGAATTGATGGCTGGGTGGTTCGAAAGTGGTCCGTTAGATGATGCTGACGATTGGCTCGATATTGGCGCGATCAAAGTCTTTTATGACGGCAGTCTGGGCTCTCGTACGGCCTTGATGCGCGATCCCTATTCAGACCAACCGGACACGGCCCGGCCAACCGCGCGGATTGCCTTGGAAGATGTTGAACGGCTGGGCGAAAGCGCGCGAGAACATGGGTTTCAAATGGCGGTTCACGCGATTGGCGATGCGGGCAATGATTTTATCATGACCAGCTATGAACGCCGCTTGGCGCCCGATACAGAGGGTAATGTCCCCGATCATCGCTGGCGCATCGAACATGCGCAGGTCGTACGCCCGGATTTTGCTGAGCGGGCGGCAAAGCTGGGCGTCATTGCCTCGATGCAGCCGAGCCACGCAATGGGGGATTCGGATTGGGCTGAAGACCGGGTCGGTCGACGGCGCATTCAACGCGCCTATAGCTGGAAAACGTTTCAGGACGCGGGAGTCCCGATTATTTTCAATTCAGACCTTCCGGGTGAGCCATGGGAGCCGATGCAGACGCTCCACTTCGCTGTGACGCGGACTAAGCTTGATGGATCACCAGAGGGCGGCTGGTATGCGAACGAGGCCTTGAGCCGCGAAGACAGTCTGCGCGCCATGACCTTGTCCGGCGCGCACGCCGCGTTTCAGGACGACATGCTAGGGAGTCTGGCCGTAGGTAAATGGGCGGACTTTGTTGTCTTGTCTGACAATCCACTGACCGCTGCCAATATTCCCGCCATCCATGTGGACGCTGTCTATGTCGCCGGCGAAGACATTACCGCGCCGACGACCGATACACCCGGCTAAACAGTCTCATCGCTATGATTGAACCGAACGACGATTGTGACGATGAAAACCGTCAGAGCGTGACCCGCGAGGCCAACCGTCCACCAGAGGGCGGGCACAAGCATCACGAAGCCATCGCCGCCTGAGCTCGCGCTGATCGCCATAAAGATGATCATCCCGAGGACATAACTGCCGAGATGGATCAAGAAAGACAGCCGGACTGCGGCCACGGCTTCTATCGCCTTAGCTTTCTCATTTGCAGCGGCCTGATGGGTGGGATCAACTGTCAGCGCGACGACATCAACATTGAAGGCGGCCGCCAAAGCCATGACAGATTCGTAGGACGCCTTCTCGCCGTTCTCAATGCGTTGCACGGTTCTGGATCCGATACCGGCCAGGTCTGCAAGATGATCCTGTGACCAATGACGTTCTTCGCGCCAGCGTTTAATTTTCGCGGCATCTGGGTGAAATTGCATGTTAAGCTCCTCGTGTTTCATGAGCAGCGCATGGGTGGCTGCAGTGAGGTTTGGTTAAGCTCAACATCGCTCAAACCCAACGCCATATGGGCGTCATCGCCTCGTCACGACCCCGCCACGCTTGCGCCAGCGCCTTTCATCACGCCTCAATCGTTAGCCTCAGCGCGTGCAATTTTTTAACCTCATCGGCGATGGTATCCATGACGGCGCGGTGACGGGCGAGCCGCGACAGACCCCGGAACGCCTCTGACGTGATGGCTACATGCACGTGGCTGGGCGTGTCACCGAACTCGGACCTGTGCTCTGCTGCGCCGCCATGGCCCGCATGGAGGTGGGACTCATTGTCCACTCGCAGCACATCCGGCGAAAAAGCCGCGCGGAGTTTCGTTTCGATGGATGCAAGAATATCGGACATAGGCGCGCCTTAGCGGACCCAAGGAAGCGCGTCGATGGCTTGGGCTGTATCTGGGCGCTGCCGCTCAAACAGGTGCCAGCCGCCATCTTCCCTTGATTTGAGACGCCTCTCCCGCCATGTTGCGCAGTCCGAAATTCCTCCTTTTAACTACACCGGAGTGCCACTTGGCCTACGACTGGAAATCCAAAGGCATCGACATTAGCGCTGCCAAAGCGAAGAAAAAGAAGAAGCCAACTGAAGAGCCGTGCGAATGGGCTGGATGTGAGAAGATGGGGGGCTGCAAGGCGCCGAAATCACCGGACCGGCTGCGCGAATATCATAATTTCTGTCAGGCCCATGCGCGCGAATATAATAAGAATTGGAATTTCTTCCAAGGCATGAGCGATGCTGACATCACCGAATGGCAGGTGGGCGTGCGTCATGGCCACCGTCCGACGTGGGACGTTCGCAAGAACACAGCCGAGCGAGCGCAGGCGAATAAGCGCCGCAAGGCGGGCTCCACCGCGTCTACGGCTGAAGGTTATACGATCTTCGGCGACGGTGTTGATCCAGGCAGTAGTGAGGCGAAACCTCGCCACAGCGTGTCAAAAATGGCGCTCAAGGCGCTGCATGATCTCGGTCTCGACGACGGCGCAACCCCGGACGAGGTGCGCAAACGCTACACTAAGCTGGTCAAACAGTTCCACCCTGACGCCAATCAGGGCAAGCGCGATGCGGAAGAAAGCTTCCAACGTGTGCTGAAAGCTTGGAAAATCCTCAAAAACGCTAATCTAGGTTAAGCATTTCGGGCTGTCGGTTCGTCCGGCAGCCTAATTATTTGGCTCGCCCCGCCGACCTTAGTCCGATCCGACCAGAACAGCCAATTTATCGAGCGCTTGCGCCCAGCCGCCTGCACCGGACGATCCTGCTGGCACGCCGACATGCGTCAATTTCAGATGCGTCTGTCCGTCGACCTCTTCTAGCTCAATGATGACTTCGGTGACCTCAGGGTGGCCTTCGGGCATACCCATGCTTTGCGGATCGATCACATTGCCGTCGGCGTCGCACATGCTTTCGGTGTAAATTAGCTGGGTCGGGGCGCTCACCTCTTTATATTCGCCCGTGAACCACATTGTCATGACGCGATCTGGCCGCTTCATCTCCATACAAATCTTCCGTCGTCCGCCAGGCCGAACATCCATTTCCGCAACAGGGACCGTCATGCCGTTGGGTCCGTACCATTGTGAAAATAATGCAGGATCCGTCCACATAGCCCAGACCTGTTCGATCGGGGCATCGACCGTGCGTTCAATTCGCAGCCATTCCATATCAGCGGTCATCCAAGTTCTCCGTCAGCGCCATTAAGCAGCGTTCCATCGCGTCCAACCTAGTTTCCCAGATCGGCCTGTAGCGTTCAGTCCATGTCGCGACCGCCCGCAAAGGCGCGGCATTCACCGTGCAGCGACGATATTGCGCGTTTTTTTCCTGCTGGATCAGTCCGGCCCGCTCCAACACCTTAATGTGCCGGGACACGGCGGGCAGGCTCATATCGAAGGGTTCGGCTAGAACATTTACCGTCGTCCCACCTTCGGCCAATCGCGCCAAAATCGCGCGTCTGGCCGGGTGAGCCAGCGCAGAGAAGGTCGCGCTTAAGGAGTCGGTTCTATCCATAATCTTCACTTAACGACTATGTTAATTAACACAAGTGTTAATTATAGATGAGGTAGATGATCTGTAAATGTTTGGCGGCTGTGCAGTTTATCTTAGATCGGGATGCTTGGATTTTGCGTATGCAAGAGCTAGAGCCGCCCCACAGACGTTTTGGCTGACCCTTTTCCCATAAGAAGATTCCCATGAGCACCGACCAGTTTCCTCTGTTCCAGCCCGACACTACCGTGTCCGCGCGCGAAACATTCGGCGTCGATTTCGACATGCAGGTTCCGGCCTTCTCGAAAGTGAGCGAGTTCGTTCCGCCGATTGATGACGCTTACCGTTTCGACACGCCAACGACGCAGGCGATCTGCGCGGGCTTCGCCTTTAATCGACGGGTGATGATCCAAGGCTATCACGGCACGGGGAAATCGACCCATATTGAACAAGTTGCGGCGCGATTGAACTGGCCGATGGTGCGGATTAATTTGGATAGCCATGTCAGCCGGATCGATCTGGTCGGCAAGGACGCCATCGTGCTGCAAGACGGCAAGCAGATCACCGAATTCCGCGAAGGCCTACTGCCTTGGGCGCTGCAAAATCCCGTCGCGCTGACCTTTGATGAATATGATGCCGGTCGTCCGGATGTGATGTTCGTGATCCAGCGCGTGCTCGAAGCCCAAGGTCGTCTGACACTGCTCGACCAGAATAAGGTCATTACCCCGCACCCGGCTTTCCGCCTGTTCTCGACCACCAACACAGTTGGGCTTGGCGACACAAGCGGGCTCTATCACGGTACGCAACAGATCAACCAGGGTCAGATGGACCGCTGGTCGATTGTCTGCCAGCTCAACTATCTGCCGCATGATGAGGAAGAGAAGATCGTCCTCGCCAAGAGTCCGACCTATAACAATGCCGAAGGCCGCGACGTCATCGCGTCTATGGTCCGCGTCGCCGACATGACCCGCAACGCCTTCATCAATGGCGACATCTCGACCGTGATGAGCCCGCGCACCGTCATGAATTGGGCCGAAAACGCCCGCATCTTTGACGGCAATCTGGCCCAAGCCTTCCGCCTGACCTTCCTCAACAAATGCGACGAGCTAGAGCGCCCTGTGATCAGTGAGTTTTACCAACGCGCCTTCGGCGAAGATTTGCCGGAAAGCGCCGCGAGCGTGATGGTCGCATAGCGATCTGGCACTTTAGCCCTTCGCCTCTTTCGCAACATCACGTAACATCCGCGCAATCGCCTTCAATCGTTCGTCTTGATCTTCGATATCGTGGCGGGCGGCGAGGGATTTGATGTCAGTATAGCTGATCCGCGTTTTGCCGCTTCTATCTGTGAAGATCAGCATTTTGAGCGGCAGGTCGAGACCCATTTCCGGGCTGGCTTGCAGCAGCGGGGTGCCGCCTTCGGGATTACCGAAGACAAACAGCTTGGACTGGCCAATATCGCGCCCAACAGAGGTCGCGCCGGTGCCGTGATCGATCACGCTGAACAGCGTCAGATCGCGGGCGCCGATGGCTGCGCGCAGGCGCGCTTCGGTCGCAACGAAACTATCCGAGACAGAGATCGATTTGTGATCCGGTTCGGGCGCTGTGCTGGTCGCACAGGCGGAGAGGATCAGGGCTGAGGCAATCAGTAAATGTTTCACATGAAACAAATGGCCCAAAGTCCGGCGCGGTTCCAGCTTAAATCAAAAATGAGGCCAGCCAGCCAAACAGGCCGAGCGAAATGGTCAGCGCGATGAGCATGAGAATGCCGTCGCGGGCAATCAGCGCCAGCCCGATCAGACCAAGGATAGCGGCCGCCGGGACCACGCCGAACGGGATCAGGCCGAGCGGCACCATTGCGACAGACAGCAGGATCGCGACGAGGGCGGCGAGGACCAGCATCGCCCCTTCGGTCGCCCAGGCTAGACGCGGGCTAATTACATTGTCGATCCTAGCCAACCACGGCGACACACGGCCATGAACCTTCGCGACGCGGGCGTAAGGCACACGCACTTTGGCCAGAATATTCGGCACCCAAGGATGCGGACGCCGCGCGAGAAGCTGCACCGCGAAAGCAATGTTGATCAAGCCAAAGCCCGCCGGGAGGCCCGGAATGGCGCCGAGCGGCGTCATCAGAAACAATCCGCACAACACCATGACCGGTCCAAAGGCCCGGTGGCCAAGCGAGATAACAATATCCTGCAAATTACTGTCTTCACCGTCCATTTCGCTCAGCACATGGGCGAGCACGCCCTGTAGCGGGGCTTCCTCCATCGGCGGGTCGATATCATCGGGGGGCATCGTCACAGCGGTGACAGATAGGGCGCACGCTGTTAGGGCGCTAGCGCTAATGCAGGCACAGGGTCAGGTGGGCGGAGCACAGATTTGGAATTTGATGTCTGGCTCAGTCTGGTCGTGCTGTTTACCGTTGGCGGATTAACCCCCGGCCCGGCGGTGATGCTCGTCATGGCGAGTTCTTTTCGCTACGGGTTCCGGCCCGCCATGCTGCCCGCGCTGGGCATCGCCTCGGCCAATGTGTTGTGGCTGGTCTTAGCGGCGTCTGGCACGGCGGCGCTGTTGACGGCCTTTCCCAGTGTGACATTGGGCCTCAAAGTTATGGGCCTACTCGTCATTCTCTATCTCGGCCTATCGACGATTTTTGGACCACCGCCGGATATGAGCGTGAGTTCCGGTGATGCGCCAAAGAGAACCGGACTTTATGCTCGCGGCGTGGCGCTACAGATAAGCTCGCCGCTGCCACTCGTCTATTTCGGTATGTTGCTGCCGCTCTATTTTGACGCGGACAAGCCGATCCTGCCGCAATTCGGGATCATGCTGGCGACGGTGACGTGGTTAGAGTTGCAGGGTCTTGCGGTTTACGCGGCCTTTGCCCGTTGGATCCGGGCGAAGCTACAAGGCGTGCGCGCCGCGAGAATTTTCAATGCGCTTATTGGCATGGTGATGATCGCGAGTGGGGTTTGGGCGATCTTCGCCTGAAAGCGGTTGGGCCCGGGGGACCCAATCGAGAAGATCGCCGGAAGGCGACAGCCGGACGGAGGCGACCGCAGGTCGCTATTGCGATGTAAAGACCACAGCTCTTTCAAATCACACGCTGGCGCAAAGCAAAGGCCCGCCGAAGCGGGCCTCGGTCTCACGACCTTAAGTTTTTCTTCCGGCTTCGCCGGAGACCCTATTGGGAAGAAAAGCTGTAGGAGAGGTTTTTACCCAGCCTCTTCTATAGAAATCGCTTGCGCCGCAGCACTCAGAACCGCGCCAATCCGGATCGCGGTCTGTACGCCTTGGCGCGTCACGCCGCCTTTGACCACTTCGGCAACATGGGCGTCCATACACATGCCGCAGCCATTGATGGCGGACACGGCGAGGCTCATCAGCTCGAAGTCAATCTTGTCGATGCCTGGATTGGCGATCACATTCATGCGTAGATTGGCGGGCATTTTGGCATATTCGCCGTCGCTGACCAGATGCACGAAACGGTAATAGACATTATTCATCGCCATCACGGTGGCGGCGGCCTTGGCGGCTTCCACGATCTCTGGTGATGCATCCATTTCCTGCGTAATCGCGGTGATCACGTCTTTATGTTTCGTCGCATAGGCGGAGGCGAGCGCAATGCCCGCCACCGCGTCTTTAGACAGCCCGTCCATCCCATCAGCCGCAAGAACGCGGCCAAGGTTCAGCTTGATGTCCTTAGCGTAGCTCGGCAGCGCTGATTTTAGTTCAGCCAGCGCCATGCTTAAGCCGCCTTCTGCAGGTCGATGACCTCATCGCCTTTGGACCAGTTACACGGGCAGAGCTCATCTGTTTGCAGCGCGTCCAGCACGCGCAGAACTTCCTGCGGGTTCCGGCCGACATTCAGGTCGGTGACATAGATGAAGCGTACAACGCCGTCCGGGTCAGCAATAAAGGTCGCACGCTGGGCAACGCCTTCGGCTTCGTCGAGAATGCCGAGCGCCGTAGTTAGCTCGCGCTTAATGTCTGCCAGCATGGGGATCAGTAGATCGCGCAGCTCGTCCTGATGCTTGCGCCAGTTCCAGTGTGTAAACTCTGAATCTGTTGAAGCGGTCAACAAGACAGCATCGCGGTCTTCAAACTCTTCGTTGAGCGCGCCAAAGGCCGCGATTTCAGTTGGGCAAACGAAGGTAAAGTCTTTCGGGTAAAAGAACAGCACGGTCCATTTGCCTTTCAGATCGTCATTCGAAACGGTCTTGAAAACATTGTCGATTGTGATCTCGTTAAACGGTTTCCCGTCAACGGCGGTGAGGGAAAATTCGGGAAGTGTATCGCCGATCTTGATCATGACTTTGGGTTTCCTTTTGGATTTAAATGAGTGTGATTCGTGAAGGACGACCGCATAATCGGTCGTCGGGGCCGCGCCCCTAGACCCACTCTTACGGCTCGCACAATCGTTTGTTCCAATCAGGTCGATAGGCGTGGCCGAAGGATTAGGAAGAGATGAAAATCTAGGCGATTTTGCTCAGATCATGGACCGTTGCGAAGGCTTGCCGTAGCGGCTGACGCCTTTTATGGCCCGCCCGCCGAGACTTATAAAATAGAGCGCCGCATCATGAACCTATCCGCTATTCCCGCCGGTGAAAATCCGCCCAATGACATTAATGTCGTGATCGAAGTCCCGCTCGGCGGCGAACCGATCAAATATGAACTCGACAAGGCTAGCGGCGCTATGTTCGTGGATCGGTTCCTTTACACCTCCATGCGCTATCCGTGTAATTATGGCTTTATCCCGCACACTTTGTCCGATGATGGCGATCCGACCGATGTGCTGGTTGTCGGCCAGCGCGCGCTGATGCCGGGCTGCATTGTCCGCGCCCGGCCTGTTGGCGTGTTGATGATGGAAGATGAGGCCGGGCTGGACGAAAAAATCGTTGCCGTGCCACATGAAAAGCTCACCCGTTATTATGATCAGGTCAAAACCTATCGCGATCTACCGCAAGTGCTGCAGGACCGGATCCCGCATTTCTTCGCCCATTATAAAGATCTCGAGCCGAACAAATGGGTCAAAGTGCTGGGCTGGGGCGATCTCGACAAGGCGCGCGAGCTGATCGCCAGCGGAATTGCGGCGGCCTAAACCCCTTCAGCTTGCCGAAGCGTCCCTATTCGTGACATCTCGGTCTTAGGAGGCCGTAGATGCGTCATTGGGTAAGTTTAATTGTCAGCGCGCTTGTCTTGGCAGGCTGCGCCACAGCGAAACCCATCGAGCGCACGCCGTTCGACGATCAGCTGGCTCTGTTTCTGGACTGGTTTTCGGGCCGCTATGATAGCGCCGCGCAAGTCCTCAGCGATGAGCGGGACGGGACCGCTGAGGCAGAACGGAACTATCGCCGCCATTCGATTTTCCGGCAGGTCGAGCTGCCGGAGTTTGGCGAGACGGTTGTCTTAGCGCATCAATATCGCGACGGCGATCAGGCCAAAGTCTATCGCCAGCGGCTCTATACCTTCACCATCGATGAGTCTGAGGCCGCCTTCCGTCTGCGCGTGCATGTGCCAAAAAATGCCGACGCACTAAAAGGCGCCTATCGCGATCCGTCACGTCTGATCGGTTTTGTGCCCGAAGACTTCACTGTCTGGGAGGGGTGTGACCTCTTCTGGCAGCTTGACGACGACCGCTTTGTCGGACGGCTGAAACCCGGTGCCTGCCGGTTCAATTCCGAAGCCTTCGGGCAAGAGATTGTGCTCGAGGAAACGTTGACCCTGATGGAGGATCAAATCTGGTTTGCGGATCGGGGCCTGAGCCTGTTGGGTGAGTATCTGTTCGGAATGCGCGGGACGACGCCCAATATCTCGCTCAAGGTCCGGCCCTTCATCTGTGAGAACGGCAAAGGCTCGGCTTGGCTTCACGACCAAGGCGGCGAATCCAAAGCGCTAGACTACCGCATAAAATTGGATCGCCTCAACCCCAGCGATGAAGCCGGACAGCCCGTCGGCTTACGTCTGACAGTCCCGATGAGTGACCGACGAGATTTGACCCTTCTGGCGGATCGAGACGCTGAGACTCTAGCGATCAATGTCGGCCCAGATCGACTAAGCTGTCATCACGCGCCAGACACGCTCTATTCGGAAGCGGGCTGACACCGTCCCATCTTCGAGGCCCGCCCGAACCCCGCCAACCTAGTCGAGCCTATTAGTGATAGCCTTGTCACGGTGCGAACGTTTCAGCATAGATGGATTCAGAAACTGAGGGGGAACGATGATGCGAGCAATCTGGCTAAGTGGCGCCATGGCGATGAGCCTGGCTTTGGGTATGGGCGCAGCGTGGACTGACCCGATCATGGCCCAAGACTCCAATACGGATGCAAAGTCCGATGTGGATGACAGCATCGTCCAACTTGCCGATTGGCTGGATTTCGAAACCGTCTCTAATCCGCAAATTTCGCCAGATGGTCGCACTATTCTCTACGCGCGCACGCGCGTTGATGCCGTCAAAGATCGGCGAACATCGTCGATCTGGATGATGAACGCCGATGGGTCGGATAAACGACAGCTGATGGAAGGCGGATCTGCTAATTGGTCGCCCGACGGCAAACGGATCCTGTTTTCCACGTCAGACGAGAACGACGCGGCGCAACTCTTTGTCCGAAGCCAAGATGGGTTGATCACGCAGTTGACGCATTCCGAGTACGCCCCGCGATCCATGGCTTGGTCGCCGGATGGGAACAGCGTCGCCTTTGTCGCGCGCGTCCCGAAAGCCGAAGACTGGACAATCACCCTTCCGCCGCGCCCAAAGGGGGCTGACTGGTCCCCCGATCCGGTGATTGTCGACACGCTGCATTATCGGCAAGACCGTGTCGGGATTACCAATGATGGGTTCGATCATATCTTTGTGCTGCCGGCCACGGGCGGCACGCCGCGCCAAATCACCGAGGGGGACTGGAATGTTGGTGTGCGGGGCATCGGTGTCATCGCCGGATCACCGACATTAGCCTGGTCCCCGGACAGTCGTTCCATTGCGTTTGACGGCCCCGGCGAAACGGTCCCGCATGCGCAGTGGTGGCGCAGCGACATTCATCAAGTCGATGTGAAAACGGGCGAAACAAACCGACTGACCAGCGGAGAAGGCAGCTGGCGTGCGCCGACCTTTTCCCCAGATGGGCGAGACATCGCCTTTGTCGGCTATCCCGACCATGATCGGCTAACGCCTGTGGCGGATATTTATGTGATGACCTTGAATGGCGGCGCGCCCATGGCACTCACAAAAGACCTCGCCGACTCACCGAGCCAGCCTCATTTCTCGCCTGATGGCCGCGACATTCTCTTCACGGTCGGCAAAGAAGGCGCGCGCAACATTCATGCCGTCAACCGCGCTGGGAGCGTTCGCGATGTCACAAGCGGCGCGCAAGTCGTCGGCTTATCCAGCCTATCGGATGCTGGCACGCTCGCCGTCACGCTCACCCGCGCCGACTTACCGACCGCTGTGGCCACACTCACCGGTCTGTCTGGCCGCGCAGACCCAGCCCTTCTCACCGATGTGAATGGTGACATTTTTGACGGTGTGACCTTTGGCCAAGTCGAGGAAATTTGGTACGATGCCACCGCCGAAAATGGCGATGAAGCGCGTGTTCAAGGCTGGATTGTCTATCCACCAGACTATGTCGCGTCCAAACGCTATCCGACCGTTCTGTCGATCCATGGCGGACCGCAGGCTATGTATAATAGCGGCTTTAACTTCGCCTTCCAAGAATTTGCGGCGCGGGGCTATGTCGTGCTTTACGTCAATCCGCGCGGCTCCACCGGATATGGCGAAGACTTCGTCAATTCGATCAACGGCGCCTATCCAGGTCAATTTGACTATGCCGACCTGATAGCCGGGGTCGACCAAGTCGTGGAACGCGGCATTGCCGATCCAGAGCGCCTGTTTGTCATGGGCTGTTCCGGCGGCGGCGTGCTGACGACCCATGTGATTGCGCAGACGAACCGCTTTGCCGCTGCGGCAGCCCTGTGCCCCGTCACGAACTGGATCGCAATGAGCGGAACGAGCGATGTCTCGGGCTGGCTCTATTCCTTCTTTGATAAGCCGTTTTGGGAAGACCCTGCCTCTTGGATGGAAAATTCAACGATTACCCATGTCGGCAAGGTTGAAACACCGACGCTTCTCATGACCGGTATCGAGGATTTACGCACGCCGATTGAGGAGGCCGAGAATTACTATGCCGCGCTTAAGATGCGCGGAATTCCAACCAAGCTGATCCCGATGCCAAATGAGTATCATGGCACCAGCTCGCGCCCATCCAACTTCCTTCGCACCCATCTCTATTTACAGAAATGGTTCGAGGAACATGATCCGACGCTGCAAGATACAGCCAACGACGATGACTAGGCTGCGTCCGCCATATGCGCGGTGATGCGCGGGTAGTAGATCGCCAGCGTTACCGCGCGGACGGCATAGTAGAACAGGAAGGCGAGCCAGATCCCGGCGGCGCCAAAGCGCGGCACGATCATAAAATGCGCGCCAATATAAAGCGCGACCGCCATCAGACCCGCATTGCGCATTTCCGCCGTGCGGGTCGTGCCGATGAAGATGCCGTCCATCTGATAGGCGGCAAAGCCGATCACGGGCGCAAGCGCGGCGTATGGCAAGTAAGTTCGCGCCGTGTCGCGTACAGCCGGGTCGACCGTCAGTAGATCAATCAACAAGGGTCCGCCGAACCAGATCAACGCGCCGATGAGGATGGCAAATAGCGCTGAAAATTTCGTCGTGAGCTGCACCGCCCGGTTAAACCGCTTGCGGTCCCGCGCGCCATAAGCCGCGCCCGTCACCGCTTCCGCTGTATGGGCAAAGGCATCAAGAACCAGCGCGCTCATGGTGATGAGCTGCATATGGATGTGGTTGGCCGCCATGAACAGCGAGCCCTCGCTGGCGGCGGCATTGCCGAAGAAATTAAATCCCAGCGTCAGCGCCAGAGTGCGTACGAAAATATTCGAATTGGCAACCCCAAGCCGCTTGAGCTGGGTCGGGTCCAGCAAGTTGGCGCGCGTGACGACACCCGGCTGCAAACCGCCGCGCCGGATGAACTCCCGGCGCATCAACATTAAGCCCATCAGAAAACCCGCCCATTCAGCGACGGCGGAGGCGAAACCCACGCCGTAAAGCCCAGCCCCAAAGACAATGACGAAGAGCGGCGATAGAATAATATTGACCAGGTTGAGCACGATCTGGAGCTGCAGCGCCAGACCCGCCCGGCTGATCCCGACAAACCAACCCATTAAGGCAATGGTGCCGAGCGTGGCGGGCAGTCCCCACAAACGCGCTTGGATATAGGTCGCAGCCGAGCTTTCCAATTCTGGCGAGGCCGTAAAGACAGCGAAAGCCGCAGGCAGCAGCAAGAGCTGCAGCACAAAAACGAGTGATCCAATTAAAAGACCGAGCGGAATAGCCCGCAAAATATGGCCCTGCACGCCGGCTACGTTCCCAGCTCCGTCATCCTGAGCGGCCAGACCCGCCGTGCTCATGCGTAGAAAGCCGAAGCCCCAATAGACGATGCCGTAGATCACTGCGCCAAGCCCGATCCCGGCCAGCGCCTGCGTACCAACAAAGCGGCCAATTACCAACGTATCCACCAAGCCGACAACAGGCGCGGCCGCATTGGCCAACATGATCGGCCAGCTCTGATTAAAGACGGACTTCGCCGATAAGGGGGGAGTGCTGAGGGGCTGACCCGACAGAGATTTAGAAGAGGCGGTCATGATTATTTGCCGAAATCCTGTCCCCGGTATTTATTGCCGGGGCCTTTCACGGCTCGGTGCAATTCTAAAACAGGCCTCGGCGACAAGCGCCGGAGACAGGTGAAGTTGTTTAATCCTCCTCAAGCGTCGCTGCCGCTTCGTCCGTCATGTCGAAATTATGGAAGACGGATGACACATCATCGAGGTCTTCAAGCGCATCATTGATCCGCATCACCTGTGCGGCGAGGTCCGGGTTATCAATGTCGTTCTGGGCTTTCCAGACGAGGTTGACCGATTTCGCTTCGCCAAATTTCGCTTCGAGGTTTGACGCTACTTCGCCCAGATCGTCGCGCTGCGTATAGATGGTGTGGACGGGCTCATATTCGTCCCATTGATCATCAGACGCTTCGTCATGTTCGACATCGTCTGCACCGGCCTCAATGGCCACTTCCATCACCCTATCTTCATCCGCGATGTCGAGCGGATATTCAATTTTTCCGATCTGATCGAACATGTAGGCGACGGACCCTGTCTCGCCCAGATTGCCGCCGTTTTTGGAAAAGGCCGTGCGCACTTCCATCGCTGTGCGGTTGGTATTGTCTGTGGAGGCCTCGATGATGAAGCCAATACCGCCCGGACCAAAGCCTTCATAACGCAGCTCTTCATAGTCCGCGCCTTCACCGCCCGCGCCTTTATCGACGGCGCGTTGGATATTGTCCTTGGGCATGGACTGGCCCTTGGCGTTGTTGATCGCCAAGCGCAGGCGCGGATTCATGTCCGGGTCCGGGCCACCCATTTTGGCCGCGACAGCAATGTCTTTTGCAAGTTTGGAAAATAGTTTGGAGCGCAACTTATCCTGGCGACCTTTGCGGTGCTGGATATTGGCCCATTTAGAATGGCCGGCCATGGGGAACCTCGTTCTTAATCAGTCTTGTTCGGAGTTGCGTCCCTCTAGCGGGATGGTGGCGTGGCGGCAAGACACGCGAACTGCCCGATCGCGCCCTCGTCTTTCGCCAAGGCTCTCGTCAATTTGGCGACCTTCTCTCTTTCCACTCACACGCCTGTGATGCGATGTGAAAAGACGTTACTGGAATGATCGGTCCATATCGTGTCTTAGAGCTTTGTCAGGCGACATCGTCTGGTGCCCAGACCGAACAAAAGTCGGCTGGAGTTCAATCGAAACGAAAAGAGAGCGCATCATGTCGGAGAGCCACACACTGTCTCACTTGATCACCTTTGCCCTGTTGAGCGGGATCACGATCACCCTCACCTGCCTGCTGCTGCACTCCGGCGGCGGGCTCTACGCCTAGCCTAGACCTTTTCTCTCATCCCCGTCACAAGGACCAAGACAATGACATTTAAAGCCTCATCCCCTGCAAAAGCCCGCCTCGCCACTCTGGCCGCTATCGGCGTGATCTACCCCGTCGCCGCGCTCGGCGCAGCCCTTTGCGCTACCACCATGTTCTCTGGGTCGGCTTATGCCGCAGAAGCCCCAGCTGCCGTGGTTCAAATGGCTAAAGCCGATGCCCAACCCGTCAGCTTTCAGAAGAAAACTTACGCGCTGAAAGGCTCCGTCACCGTCGAGCAACGCGGCGACCGCACAGTAATCGTGTTCTCAGATGATTTCAAAACCAAGTCAGGTCCAGACCTGAAAGTCTTCCTATCGAAACATGACGTCGCCAGTGCCACAGGCGATAACGCCACCACGAACGCCGTGCGGCTGGGTGTGCTGCAATCCAATAAGGGCGCTCAGGAATACATCCTGCCCGAAGGCGTGAACTTGGCCGACTTCAACTCTGTCCTCGTTCATTGTGAAGCCTTCTCTAAACTTTGGGGCGGCGCAGACGTTTCATGAACTCAGACGCGACAGTAGATGGGACGACACCAGAACCTTCCAGATTAAAAGGCCGACCCCCTCTCTTCGACTCAGACCGAGTCGAAGAGCAGGTGGCCGACCTGTTCTGGGCGCGGGGCTATGACGGGGTGTCGATCTCCGACATCACCTCCGCCACCGGCCTGTCGAAGTCGTCACTCTATAATAGTTTTGGCGGCAAGGATGACCTCTTCCGCAAGGCACTCACCCGCTACCATAATTCGACCGTGCAAGCGGGGGCCGATTGGCTCGCCGCAGACGATGGTTCGGATCCATTGGAAAAACTGGATCAACTCCTCCGCGGCCCAGCGGATGATGTGCATGGCCGTGATGACACGCGCGGCTGCTTTCTCTGCAACACATCTGCGGATGGCCAAGTCTCAGGAAGAGAGGGCAGAGCTCCAGACATCGACACGTTGGTCGGTGAGGGCTTTGCCAAACTCGAAGCCGGGATGATCGCTCTATTCACGCGTCATGCGCCCAGCGCAGACGCCTCCACGATTCGCGATGCCGCGCGTCTATCGCTGACCACCTATGTTGGCCTGCGCATTCGCAGCCGCGTGAAACCCACACGCGCCGAATTCGATTCCGTGCGCACCCTGCTCGTCGACGCCGTTCGACGTTTGCTCGAAAGTGACTGACCCATGTCCCTCATCAAGAAATATCTGCCGATCGGGCTGAGCCTGTTCTCCGCCGCTATCTTCCTCGATAGTCTGCGCTACAAATTTACCGACCACCCGAACACGCAGGAAATCTTTGGGCGTCTCGATGGGTGGGCGACCGGGTTCGGCGCGGACGGCATTTTCGACAAGACCGGCATATTTTCGCAATATGTCATCGGCTCGGCAGAGCTTGTTGCCGCCGCTCTGCTTCTGATCGGCCTGTTCTCACGCTTCATCAAATTTGGCGTGCTCGGCAATTTAGTGGCGCTGGGCGTGATGACAGGCGCTGTCGGTTTCCATCTGTTTACGCCGCTTGGCATCGATCCCAATAATGATGGAGGCGGGCTATTTATGGCGGCGGTCGCCGTTTGGGCGTCTCAGATCATCATGTTGTGGCTACGCCGCGACACATTGATTGGTCTGATCCGCAAACCGTTCAGCCTGTTTACCCCGGTGCAGACGGACTGATCGGCTCTAACTCGCTCACCGTGATCGCCATATTATTGGTGATCTCTTTGCCGAGCGCCTTCACATCCACATTCATCGAGAAGCTGGACACATAGGGATGACCGTTCGGGGCGACGCTGCAGCCCTGTTCCATCCGCATTTGCTTGATCTTAGCGATCAGCAATACCGTCATCGGGCGGGTGATGTGGAAAGACGCGGACGCCATTTTGCCGGACGGCTTATCGTAAACCAGTTCGCCCTCCAGCCGGTCGACCAGCTTCTTCGCCATGCTGCGTTCTTTGCTGTCCAGCTCTCGGTCTCCCGTCTGCATAAAAAGCGACACCATTCGTTCACGCGTTGGGCGCAAACGCGCGGTCGTGTCGGTCTCTGCCACCACGGAGAAATCATCTGACGTCGGCAGGGCCCCGCCCGGATTACACCAGAAGCTTTGCGCCTGCGCCGCCGGGGTGCGGTCCTCATCCTCAATCTCTTCGATCATTTCGCGCAGCGCTTTTTCCATTTCCCCGCGAGCGTCTTCGGTCTGTTCGAGGATGATAACCCGCTCACCCGGTGGCTGTGAGGGATCGATGCGGAGCTTAGCCGCCAGCGGGGCGTGTATTTCATCCCCCTTGGATCCGGACACGACTACATCGACCGTGTGGCGATAGGGCACAAAAGCGGGGGGCTCGGCTTGGTCCGTTGCCGCTTCGCGCGCCAGTATATCGAAAATATCCTCGGCCTGAGCTGGGGCCGCATAGGCCAGGCTCGCGACGAGCAGGGTTGCGGCTGTGAGTTTGACTGTCATGTCACGCTCTTTGCCAGCCATAATCGCGCCCGCAAGTGAAGATACAGCCAGATGCCGTTCACACGGCGCGCATCTCAGACTTGCGGGACCTGCTCCGCCAACTGTCCCCCGACACGGATCGGTTCGGCGCGGACGGCAAGGCCTTTGGCATTGGTTTCCACAAAAATGCCACACAGGGTCGCGGGGCCAGTCGCCGGTTCGAACCGAGCTGAGCGCATCCGGGTGGTAAAGCGGCGCATCGGTTCATCCAATTCCATGCCGATGATGGAATTATAGTCGCCGCACATGCCCGCATCAGTCTGATAGGCTGTGCCTTGCGGTAAAATACGTGTGTCTGCCGTCGGGACATGTTGGTGCGTGCCGATCACCAATGACGCGCGACCATCGCAGAAATAGCCCATCGCGTTTTTTTCACTGGTCGCTTCGGCGTGCATGTCGACAACAACAATATCCGCGACTTCGCCGAGCGGCGCGGCGGCCAGTTCGCGTTCCGCCGCTTGGAACGGATCATCCAAACTATCCATAAAGACGCGGCCATGCAGGCTGACGACCAGCATCTGATAGCCATTCACGTCATAGAGATTAGCACCGCGACCCGGCGTACCGGCCGGATAGTTGGCAGGCCGCAAAATCCGTCCGTCGCGTTCAATCAGGCCCATCCCCTGCGGCTGGTCGAAACTGTGATTGCCCAGCGTTAGAACGTCCGCCCCGGCATCGTATAATTGTTCTGCAGTTCCCGCCGTAATCCCAAAACCACCCGCTGCGTTCTCGGCATTGATGATCACGGCGTCCAAGCTGAGCTGTTTACGCAAGCGCGGCAGATGATCAGACACAACTTTGCGCCCCGCGCGCCCGACAACATCCCCAAAAAAAGCGAGCCGCATAATCGGGGCTAAGCGTCCATATTGGCGCTACGCGCCAACGTCTTGTCCAGACCATCGGTCGGGCGCGAAAACTCGGCTTCATAAGCATCGACGATTTTCCCGACCAGCGGGTGACGGACCACATCGGCTGCTTTGAAATGGATTTGGCTGATGCCCTTAATCCCTTCGAGAATATGCAGCGCATGGGCCAAGCCGGACGGCTGACCATGCGGCAAATCGGTCTGGGTCGGATCGCCGGTAACGGCATATTTGGCGCGCTCGCCCAGGCGCGTCAGAACCATTTTCATCTGCGGCACGGTCGCGTTCTGGGCTTCGTCGATCACGACAAACGCGTCCGACAAAGTCCGGCCACGCATGAAAGCGAGTGGCGCGACTTCAATGTCGCCCGCGGCGCGGCGACGATCCACCTCATCCCGGCCCAGCACCATATGCAGCGCGTCCCAGATCGGCTGCATATAGGGGTCGACCTTTTCGTTCAGATCGCCGGGCAGAAAGCCGAGCCGTTCGCCAGCTTCGACTGCGGGACGGCAGGCGATGAATTTATTGACTTCGCCGCGCGCCAGCAAACTGGCCCCGTAAGCCGTGGCCAAAAAGGTCTTACCCGTCCCGGCGGGACCAACACCAAAGGTGATCGTGTCATCACGCATGGCGTGGATGAATTTTTCTTGGCGCGGAGTTTTGGGCACGATGGGCGAGCGACGCGGAAACGGAATGATCGCTTCGGCACTGGCCGCTTTGACCTTGCCTTGGCCCATCGCGCGGATCAGCGCGCGAATATCGGACGGGCCGCACGGCCAGCCGCGTTCCAGCCGTTGGTAGATTTCCTTGACCAGCTCACCCGCGCGCGCGCGACTTGGCGTGTCGCCATTAATATGCACGGCGCTGCCCGGCGCTTCGATGTAAACGTCAAAGGCGCTTTCAATCAGCGCCAAATTCGCGTGGTTCGGCCCACATAATTTGCGCACCAGTTCGGCGTCGGAAAATTCGAGAATATCTGTCTGTTTGCTCACAAGGCTGAGATAGGGCGTTCAGGTCTCAAAAGCGAGCGCGTTAGCGCACTCTTGAACATCTTTCCCAAGATGGCGTCGATCAGTTCTCAATGAAATCGACGATGGACGGGATAACCGTGTCTGCCAAAGGCAGGTCAGGATTGCTATAGGTCGCCAGATTTCCGGCCCGATCTTCCGGCGCGTTTTTGAGCACATGATTAACGCCGGGTAACAAGGTCAGTGTTCCACCCGCATCGGCCAGACGTTCCGCATCTGTAACTGTCACTTGAATGTCGTTTGCGCCTTGCAAGACCAGCGTCGGTAGTCCGGCCTCGCGCACCAGCTCCGCCGGATCGATTGCAAAGACTGAGATCAGGAAGCCCTGCACCGCTGGATTGAATAGGCCTTGTAGACCCGGATGAAACTCGCTCGGGTCGACCGTTTCGCCCGCTTCAAGACTGGCTATCGCTGGCAAGGCCTGCGCCAAGATCGGGGCGTTGGCCGGATTGGCTTGCAATTGTTCCCTCAGCACATTGGCATAGGGTCGTCCGGGTGCCGCAAGCAGGATCAAGCCGCAAATGCCGTCCGGATATTGCGCCGCCGTGGCGGACACCATTGTGCCGCCTTCTGAATGGCCCATCAGATAAACACAGTCTTGGCCTGTCTCTTCACGCAACAGCGCTGCCCAATCCCGATAATCCTGCGCATAGAGGTCGACCGTCACATCATTCGGATCACCCGCTGAAAAGCTGGCATACATGCCGCGCTTATCGACCCGCAGGGACGAAATACCCTCGGCCTTTAGCCCTTCTGCCAGTTGCCGATAGGCGTTCGTCTTAATGCCTTGCGCGCTATTGCCATTGCGGTCCGTTGGGCCTGAGCCCGGGACAATCAACACAACGGGCGCATCGCCCCCGGCATCCAAAAAAGTCCCGGCCAAGCCGTTGACGAACAGGTCGCGTTCGGTCTCTGCTGTCGCTGCCTGAACAGATTCCGCTGCGTCCGTGTCATTGCTCGCAGACACTGACGTCTCCGCACCACAGGCCGCCAACATCGCGGCCATGAGCAAGACTGAGGCAGAGCGTCCGGGTTTAGAACATTGAGTTAATTTGGGCATGACGCACTCCGGGTTTTATAAGATCAGCGGGCAGTCTTATCCTAGACGGGCCATCTGTCCAATCCGTGGCTTATGATGCGCCGCAGCGACTTATTCGACCGTCACATCAAGCCGCATTTTCGGGTGGATCGCGCAGCGCACTTGAAATGTGCCGGCGCTTGAAAATTGGATGTCCCGGGTTTCTCCTTCTTCCATGGAGCCGGAATCGAATGTCATCGTCTCCTCATCAATGAAAGCGTGATGTAGGAAGATGTCATCATTGACGATCCGCAGCTTATCGCCCGCTTTAATCGTCACGGCCCCCGGCGCATATTTCCGTTTCTTCTGGGAGATGGTGATAACGTCCTGAGACTGCGCCAAAACGCCCGCCGGAAAAGCGATCAGAGAAATCAAAAGCGCCTTCGCGCCCGTCGAGCCAAACCTAAAATTACCAAGCCTAAAATTATCAAGGCTAAAATGATGGATCGGGAAACGGGTCATGCGGCGCGGCTTTCGGTCTGGTGAGGGGTTTCACTCTGGGAATTAGGTCGCGGGAAAATCACACTGAACACGCTGCCCTTATCGAGCGCGGATTGAATCTTGAGCTCAGCGCCATGACGTCTGGCAATACGGTCGACGATGCAAAGGCCAAGGCCGGTCCCATCTACAGAACGACTATAGCCTTCATCAACCTGCTGGAACGGCTGTAGAATATGGTCGAAATTTTGCGGATCAATGCCGATGCCGGTGTCGATAATGTCGAGCCGGATCTGACCCGTCTGCGTTTCGGACAGTTGAGCTTTCACCGCGCCGCCCGTGCGATTGAACTTCACCGCATTGTCGAGCAGCTTGGCGGCGAGCTGTTGCAAATCAGGCGCATCGCCTTGTACGATTTGCGCGGCGGCAGGCTTCGTCCAGATAAGGCGAACCTCAGACCGCGCCGCGAGGTCGCGAACGCTAGCCATCGCCTGATCGACGGCCTCGCCAAGATCAACGCTCGACAGAGTCGCAGGGTCGATCACCTCTGTATCATCGTTAGCGATCTCCAACACGTCGCGCACAATCTGCGCAATATGGCTGCCGCTTTGTGAAATCAGCCCAGCCATATCGGCATGGCTTGGATCGCGCCCAGGCTTGCGATATTCCAGCTGCAACATGTCAGACAGACCGACAATCGCATTAAGCGGTGTGTTAAGCTCATGGCTCATCGCCGCCATGAACATTGTTTTCGCGCGGCTGGCCGCTTCGGCGGCATCGCGGGCTTGGCGTAAATGTTCGGCGCGTTGTTTGGATTCGGTAATATCGCTCCAGATAAATAGCCGTCCGCCTTCGCGTGTAGCGGACGCGTTGACGCGTAACCAGCGCCCATCATCCAGCTGGAACTCACCGCCCAGTTTGGGTCCGTCTTGGTTGAGCCCGACCGGGACACCGTCTGCGGCGATCAGCGTGCCGCACATCTGACCAACCAAAGGCTGCTCGGAAAGATCCGGAAAGAGCAAACTGACACCCGGATTGGCAACAATAATCCGGCCATCAATATCGGTTAGAAGCACGCCGTCCTTCGAGTTTTCCAGCGAGTCCGCCAAACGGTGTTGCGCCAAAGTTCGCAAATCCTGTTCTTGCGCCATGCGGTCACGGATACTGGTCTGCATGGAACGCATCGTTTTTAGTAGCTGTCCGGTTTCATCCTCCCCGCCTTTGGGGATCAGGACGTCCAATCGGCCCGCACTAATTTGCGCCGCCGCACCCGCTGCTGCCTTTAGCGGGCGAATAATAGTCATCGCGATCCAAGCCGTCAGACCGAGAGTTAAGACCAACGCCGTCGCGACCGCGATCAGGCTGAAGCGCCGAATTCGCGCCATGGTCGAAATGGCTTGTTCGCGATTGCGAAAGCTCTGATTGGTTTGCAGCTCGATGACGATGTCGAGATTTTCTTCAATTAGCTCTGAGAGGGCATCATTCCGCTGTGCCAATCCTGTTTGACCAAGACGAGCGCGTTCACTTGTTTCCCATGCCGTGAAGTCATTCACAATATCGTCAAAAAAACTGTCAGCGCGCGGCGCGATGGACCGGGCACGCGCCACCTCAAGGTCTTCGCGGAACTGCGTGACCAGCCGATCAAATTCGGCTTGCGGATTGTCGATGTCTGAAGGCCGCAGAGTTTCAATTTCAAGCGCGGAAAAGGTCTGGCCTGCGGAGCGGGCGAAATTGACGGCCATTAGAGGGCGGTCAAACGTGTCCGTCACCACCTGACCGGCGTTACCAATCGACAGAAGAGCATAACCGCCGAGCCCGGCGATCAGCAGTGTCATCGCTAAGAACCCAGCGAACAGCTTCGCCTTGACCGAAACCAAAAATTTAAACGACCTCCGAGTCACGGACTCGATTCAGGTTGAGTTTCACGGTCTTCAGCGAGGTCGGTTCGAGTGATCGGGGCGACCGAGTAGCTGTCCGCTTTTGTCGTGCGCGGCGGGACGGGCGAGCGCCCGGTAACATCATCATGCATCGGCGCGAGCCTTGCTAGAAAACGGTTCTGAGTCCGAAATGGAATGTCCTGATCGTCCATCGCTTGCTGAAGGTTTTCGACCAGCGTGTTGAAATGGAGGGTGCGAATGCCAAGCCCGTCATGGGCGCGGCGCATATCCTGCCCATCATAAGCGCAGGGGCCATCGGCAATATGGCAGGTGTGGATGATGAGCAGTTTTTCCAACCGCTCCATATCCGAGTCCGCAAAAATCGGGGCCATGCGCGGATCAGCGAGCGCCAGATCGAGCATATCCGCAATGACCTTATCCATCACCGGCTTGCCGCCAAGATCATCATAGAGCGTGGGCTCGGTCTTGTCTGACGCCTGCAGGGGAAGGGTTAGAGTTAGGCTCAAAGTTGCGCCGAGCAGCAAAGCCTGAATGGCGGGTTTTATCATGTCAGAATCCTACTTGGACGGAGCCGTAAAACCCCGTCTGTCTGCCCTGAAGGGCGATCTCGCCCATATCGACGGCCGCCGCCGTCAGGGACAGTGACTTGCTTGGAAACCAAGCCACATAGGCGGCTTTGGCATCACCCTCTGCTGCGAACGCCAGATTGTCCGGCTTCGTGCGGTAATCTGCGCCAACGACCAGATCGCGCGAGAGCATATAGGCGGCTGAGCCTTCGAACTGCGCTGAATAGCCATCTTGATTAGGACCACCAAAACCCAGCAGGCCGAGTTGGTTCGCCTTGGTCCCGCGCAAAGACGCGCTGAGTAGCAAATTCTTATCCAGCAACAGCTTGCTCGCCGTCGCGTAAAAATCGACCCCAGAACTACTGGTCGCGCCGAGCGCTTTGACGAGATCACCATTGGCCGATTTTTTGAACTGCGCCCCAACCGCGATCTGCGGCATCAGACTATCCTGATTAAAGACCAGATCACCCGCCACCCGTATTTTGGCACCGACAATGTCTTGCTGGAATTTGTAACCCTGACGCAGGCCGAGCTTCGGCCCCGTATCGCCCGTATTAAACGTCTGGCGCGCATAAGAAATTTCAATCCGATTGCCCGTGCCAATGGCCGCGCCGGTCACCTGGAGATCAAAATCGTTGAGTTTCGCGCGGGTGTGGAACGCGGTCGCCCCATAACTATCACGCGAGCCATAGCCTGTGATCGTCGCCCAATTGGACAGGCCGCTTCCGCCCGCGCCTTCAACCTGACTGACCCCGCCCGTGGCGAGCAAGCGACCCTTATCCGGCCGCGGAATTGTGCTGTTCGCGCACGCGGTGAGAGCAAGGCAAGCCAACAGGCTCATAGCCATAAGGGGCGACCGGATACCGCTTTGCGGGTCCGAATGTGATGGATGTGTTCCTGCGGTCATCCAACTCTCCTTGAACATCAGAGTTTCAACTAGGGAATCAGCCTTAAGAATGTCTTGTCTCTAGCGGATCGACGCGATTAAGACCGCAGTGAACTCCGATAACTATTCCGAGCCATCTATGTCTGACACAACCGCTGATACATCCGACGCTAAAGGGTTTCTCGCCTGGGTCGAACGGTCCGGCAATAAGCTGCCTGACCCCGTCTTTATCTTCTTCTATTTGATCTTAGTGTTGGTCGCGATTTCAGTGGTTGTCGCCCTATTGGGCCTGACAGCGAACCATCCGACGCAAGTCACAGCGGATGGATCACCGGTTATCATCAAGTCGGCCTCGCTCCTTTCGGCTGAGAATATTCAGCGTCTCTGGGTCGAGATGCCCAAAACCTTCACCCACTTCCATCCGCTTGGCTATGTGCTGGTCGTGATGCTGGGCGCGGGCGTGGCGGAACGATCCGGACTATTTGCCGCAGGTATTCGCCAAGCCGTGCGCGGCGCGCCGCTTTTCTTGCTCACCCCAGTCGTGGCGCTGGTCGCGATGTTGTCCAACCATGCCGCGGATGCGGGTTATGTGGTCATGATCCCACTGGCCGCTATTTTGTTCGCGTCTGCCGGACGCCACCCGCTCGCCGGGATTGCCGCCGCCTTTGCCGGTGTGTCGGGCGGGTTCTCCGCCAACATCTCACCCGGCCAACTCGACGCGCTGCTGTTCGGGATTACCGAAGCCGCCGTCGACGGGTCTGGCCTTGATCCGAACTGGACCATGAACATTGCTGGCAACTGGTGGTTCATTGCCGCACTGATGGTGATCTACCTGCCTGTCATCTGGTTTGTGACCGACAAGATCATCGAGCCGCGTCTTGGCAAATGGGTGCCGGATGAGCGCCAAGCCGCCGAATATGGTGAAGAAGACAAGCCGCTGACGGACGCCCAACGCAAGGGCCTGCGCCGTGCGGGTGTCGCCATTTTGGCCGTCTGCGCACTCTGGGCTGTTATGACTTTCGCGCCGGGCACGCCATTGCTCGCGGATGAAACGGCGACACCGGGCCAAGCGTGGTACGTCACCGCGACGCCGTTTTTCCGCTCCCTCGTCGCCGGATTCATGATCCTCTTCCTCGCTGCAGGCTGGGCTTACGGTAGCGCCGCTGGCTCGATCAAAAACCACCGTGATCTCGTCGACATGATGGCCGAAGCGATGAAGGATATGGGCTATTATCTGGTGCTGGCTTTTGCCGCCGCTCACTTCGTTGCCATGTTCAACTGGTCCAATCTGGGGCTGATAACCGCCGTGCACGGCGCGAACGGCATTAAGGCCAGCGGCCTGCCGCTGCCGATGGCGCTCGGCCTGATCGTGATTTTCGCGGGCTTCCTCAATCTGTTTGTCGGCTCAGCCAGCGCGAAATGGGCGCTGCTCGCCCCGGTTCTGGTACCAATGTTGATGCTGCTGGGGATTTCGCCCGAAGGGGCCACCGCCGCTTACCGCGTTGGCGACGGCGCGACCAATATCATCACGCCGCTGATGGTCTATTTCCCGCTCATCCTGATCTTCGCCCAGCGTTGGCAGAAGGGCTTCGGCATTGGCAGCCTGACCGCGATGATGATCCCCTATTCGATCTGGCTGATGGTCACGGGCGTCATCTTGATGATGCTCTGGATCTTCCTCGGCATTGATTTGGGACCGGGCGCGCCGATTGGGTACACACTCCCCGGCTAGACTGGCGGGTCTTGTCTGGCGGATTTCAGTTGGCATAATCCGACACGCGTCGTAATGATGCGTGTCGTTCCAAATCTGAGGTTCCCATGACCCGTCTGCTGACCGCCCTGCTTCTATCCTCTGCCCTTGTCGCCTGTTCGGCGCCGGATGCCTCCGAGCCGGATGCAGCGGCTGACGCGGCAACAACGCCCGAAACCGAATCAACGCAAACCGTCGTCGCCGTGCAAATGAGCCCGGCCAACGACACGCCGTCCTTGCGTCAATATTGGCAGCTTGACGGCTTTGACGCCCCTGAGAGCGTGATCGAGGCGGGGAACGAAATTCTCTATGTCTCCAATGTCGGCGGCGATGGCTCGGCGCAGGACAATAATGGCGTGATCTCGAAAATCGGAATGAACGGCACCATGATTGATCGAAACTGGGTCACAGCGACAGAGACCCGCGTGCTAAACGGCCCCAAAGGCATGGCGTTGATCCCGAATGATTTAGGGACAGAGACACTGGTCGTCGCGGATATCGACCATATCGTTTTGATCGATGTCGATAGTGCCGAAATCGTCAAACGCATCCCGGCGGATGGCGCGGGTTTTCTGAACGACGTGGCGCGCGGTCAGGGTCAGACAGCGCTCATCTCTGACTCCGCCAATGCGCGCATCTATATGGTCGAGAATGACGTCGTGACTATTTGGCTCGAAGATGAACGGCTCGGCGGCGTGAATGGCCTGCATAATGATGGCGACCGCCTGCTGGTCACGACGATGAGCGGCGGCGAACTTCTATCGATTGATTGGGAGACCAAAGCGATAACCGGAATTGCGTCCGGCATGGAGAATGCGGACGGCATCGGCATTCGCCCCGACGGCAGCTATATCATCAGCTCATGGCCCGGCCAGCTTTGGCATGTCCGAGAGGGCGAAGCGCCAACACTGATTCAGGACACAAGCGGCGACACGCCGATCTTGATGAATGATATTCTATTGAGCGGCTATCGGCTGGTCACGCCGAACTGGATGCCGGGGACGGTGCGCGGCTATGGGGTGGAGTGAACGCGCCCGCTCTGAGAGCAGGCGCGTCCAATCGTGTCCGGACCGCGATCAGGCGATCAGGCTTTCTTGATCAGGCTCTTTTGATAAGCCGGGCTAAGAAGATCAGCACACACGCGCCGATAAAGGCGGTCACGATTGAGCCGAGCAGGCCGCCAAAGGCCACGCCCAGCATACCGAGCAGCCAACCACCGACAAACGCGCCGAGAATACCAAGAATGATGTCCCCGATCAGGCCGTAAGGACCCGCCGATTTCATCACCAGCCCGGCGAGCCAACCCGCAACCGCGCCGATCACGATCCAGATAAGAATGGCTTCAAGTGTCATAATGTCCTCCGTTCATGCGATGATGACAGCCTAACGCTGCGACGGCCTGTCGCACAAGCGGAATCGGAGGGGTGTAAAAGGGGGTTAAGGCGCGGTGTTTTGAGGGATGACCTAAGACGGATCAAACACTTTTTAACTTCACCGTTCTGAAAGTCAGCGAGACTCGACGCGTTCTTGGAACACGAACACCGTCAATCAGGTCGTTTTTCCTCGCAGGAATAGAGTGGCGCCAATCTTGGCGAGCGGAACCCGTCATAACTAGTAAGCTTCGTGGATCGAGGCGAACTGTCCGCTTTTTCGGCTGACCCTGTTTCTGAAATACTATATCAGCCGAACCGCCAAAACTGAGTGAGGCAATAGTCGGGCCAAAGCAAGGTCGACAATCCACGTGCGGGGAAATGCCCTGACCGGGCAAATATTCATTGATGATAATCTGATCAGGCCGACGTTCAAATCCAGCGACCGCGCCAACCTGCACGGCCAGACCCACTAACCATTCGGGCAACGGGCCTAAATCCATTTCCCGCGTTACCACGCGAGCACGATAGTCGTAACGGAAGCCATAATGTTGGACGCGGCGCCGAAGGTCATCACGCCAGTGTTGGTTATCGATGAGGGCCAGAAGGTTTTCGCTACTCTCTGCAGAAATCCATTCACTAAGAAGGCTGAGACCGGGGATATTATTTTTACTAGAGGGCATCCTGTGTCGTAACATCCGCTATTTTTTGGACCTAAAAACAACTGTCCTAAAGCGCTTATGAAAAGTCAGCGCGCTTCTCGGCTCATTCGTCATCACATGCGTATAGCCACGAAACTTGTTTTTATCGAACAAAAACGAATCTGGTGGAAGATAACCCGCTAAGCTGGCTGCAATATCAAACTGAAATGCACCATCATAATGAGGACTATCAACATAACTAATGCAGACTTTTCCGTCCTGCCGCAGCCTTCCCCGCGCACTTTTCAGAAACTGTTTCACCAAGACATGGTTCGGGTTGCGGCCACCAATCGGCTTGCGCTTTCCCGTATGTGGGAACTGAAAAACAATGGTTCTGAACGAAACTCTAGGGAAACTACGGTCGAGCGAAGTTGCGTTCACCCCATGCAAAGTTTTGACCCCACGACCTTGAAGCCACAATGCATTCCCTAAGGATATTCCCTTTAGAGCGGAAAATGTTTCATAAGTTGTAGCTACTAGTTTCTTGGTCGAAACACCATGACGTTGAACCAGTGATTTTGCAAAGCTAAGATTCCCTTCTCCAATTAGAAGTGCATCTCCGAGTTTGATTTGCTGGATTAAATCAAAGCTTTTGATTTCAGAACGTTGACTTGGTCCAAAAATTTGGGACGCGCGAATGGCCTCCTCAACTGTATCTCCTTCATAATAGCTTTGTCGGCGCATGTCTGATCCTCAACATCTGATGATTGAGAATAGATTGATCTAAAAACCCGTGGATCGATTTTTATTTTTTATCTGAAGTTAACCTCCCCCACCAACGAGTTCACCCCTGCGCTCGTAATCCGCACAGGAACAATCTGCCCAATCAGCTCTTCCGGCCCGTCGAAATGCGTGCCCGTCAGATACGGACTGCGCCCGAATAGTTGACCGTCGCCGCGGGCGGTGCCTTCGACGAGCACGTCGAGCGTTTTGCCGATTAGGCTTTCATTCCACTCTCGCTGTTGCGTGTAGAGTAGCTCTTGCAGCCGCTTGAGGCGTTGGGATTTGACATCCTCTGGCACTTGGCGCGGCAGGCTTGCGCCCGGTGTGCCGGGCCGGACGGAATATTTAAAACTGAACGAGCTGGCATAGCCGATTTCGCGCACGCAATTCATCGTGTCTTCGAAATCCTGATCCGTCTCGCCGGGGAAACCGACGATAAAATCGCCCGACAGAGCGATGTCGGGCCGAGCCGCGCGGATACGCGCGATCAGGTCGCGATAATGGGCGTAAGTATGACCCCGGTTCATCGCGTCCAGCACACTGTCGCTGCCCGCCTGAACGGGGAGGTGCAGATAGGGCATCAGCTTCGGTTCGGTCGCGAGCGTCTCGATCAGATCCGCATCCATGTCGCGTGGGTGGGAGGTGGTGAAGCGCATCCGGTCAATGCCGCCAATTTTGGCCAGATGGCGGATGAGGTGGCCGAGGCCCCAGTTGGAGCCGTCAGGTCCATCCGCATGGTACGCATCAACATTTTGCCCAATCAGCGTGATTTCGCGCACGCCTTGACTGGCGAGCGAGCGCGCTTCGGCGACGATCTGCTCGACCGGGCGGCTGACTTCCGCACCGCGTGTGTAGGGAACGACACAGAATGTGCAGAATTTATCGCACCCTTCTTGCACCGTCAGAAATGCCGAATAGCCTTTGGCATTGCGCCCTGCGGGGAGCGCGTCGAACTTCTCGACCGTATCGAAATCAGTTTCCAACACATCGCCCGTTTCGCGCGTCACCTTGGCGATCATTTCCGGCAGGCGGTGATAGGTTTGCGGGCCGAGCACCATGTCGACAATCGGCGCACGGCGTTTGATCTCCGCCCCTTCCGCTTGCGCCACGCAGCCGGCGACGGCGACTTTCATGTCGGGATTATTGGCTTTCTGATGTTTGCGAATGCGGCCGAGCTCGGAATAGACTTTCTCCGCTGCTTTCTCACGAATGTGGCAGGTATTCAGGATCACCAGATCGGCGTGATCCGGGCTGTCCACCGCGGCATAGCCAATCGGCGCCAGCACATCGGCCATACGCTCGCTGTCATAGACATTCATCTGACAGCCATAGGTCTTGATGAAGACCGACTTGGTGTTCTTACCACTGAGCACAGGACGCGGAGCCGTCACCGTTGGCGTGTCTATATCGCGCGGTTTTGGGAGGTTCGTGGAAGAGGGTCGCGTAACGGGACGTCCAATATCCAAGACGGTGCTGTTGCGACCGCTGGCAGACTGACCGTCACGGGACGCGGTGTTATCGCGCGGTGACATGGCATAAGCTCCAATTGAGGTGTGGCGGGGCTTTAGGGCCTATCGGCGAGAATCGCCATTCCCTTTTATCACCTTTGCCCGGCATGTTCAGGCAATCCACCGCAGCTCAGCTCTCATATACTCCCGTCATCACACAGCTTGACTGTGTGATCCATAAACCGCGCTTCACGGCTGATACACGGTCCATTCTAATGGCAGATCAATCCAGTCGGAATTGGTCTTTTCAATCAACTCGATCTTCCATTGACGCTTCCAGTGTTTGAGCTGTTTCTCACGGTCCAGAGCATCTGTGACCCGGTCGAAACGTTCAAAAAAGACGAGCCGATTGCAATCATACTGCGCTGTAAAAGATTTCGGATTCGACTTTGACTTATGTTCCGCAACCCTGGACGCGAGGTCGGACGTCACACCGATATAGAGCGTGCAGCGTTTGCCGGACGCCATAATGTATACAAAGCCAAAGCGCATGAGCGGAGCTTTGCATCATGGATCACACAGTCAAGCTGTGTGATGACGGGATAAAAAATCGGGCTAGTAAAATCGCCCCTAAAACGGATTGAGCGTGTAGCCGTCTTGTTGCAGCTGCGCGTGGGCGGTCATGGCGGAGAGCGCCATCTCGATGCCCGGCAGCAGGTCACCAGCGCTGATGTCTCGATAGGCGGCGGTCTGTCCGCAGAGGATAATGCGGACCCCGTGATCGGTGAGGGCGTCGATCAAAGCCGCGTTAGGATTGGTGGCTCCGTCGCGACGCGCCGCAAACGGCTCCGCCTGCAATAGATCAACCGCCGCACCGCCATGCACGACAACGGCCACGTCGATATTATCCGGGTCAACGCCCGCCGCCGCATGCATATTGATGAAACGGGCCGCGCTTTCGAGCGTCCGGTTCAACGCCTCACCCTCGGACGCTTTGGCCGTATCGAAACTGACTTTGAACGCGCTAGAGGCGGGCAAAGGCTGCGCGCCCGGTACGGTGGCGACGGGACCAAAGGCTTCAAACACCGGACCGGTCTTGAAATTGTCCGGCCCCGCCAAGGCGACACTGGGCAGGAGGCATATAGCGAGGAAAGCGAGAAATTGACGCATGAGCTGATCCTTCAGAACAATTTTATGGCGGCGGAGTCTTTATTATGGCGGCGGGGTCTTGGGTTTATATCGGCATAAATCCGCGATCCTGCAATCATAGCATTTCGGCGTCCGGGCGACGCAGGTGTAGCGGCCATGCAGCAAGATCCAGTGATGCGCGCCCATCATATATTGGTCTGGCGTGACACGCAGAAGGTTAAGCTCGACCTCAACCGGGTCTTTGCCGGGGGCCATGCCGGTGCGGTTAGAGACGCGGAAAATATGCGTGTCGACCGCCATAGTCGGCTGACCAAAGGCTTCGTTCATCACAACATTGGCGGTCTTTCGCCCGACACCCGGCAGTTTGATCAGGTCCTCCCGGGTCGTGGGGACCTCGCCGCCAAAATCATCCAAGATCATGCGGGACAGTTTGATGACGTTGCTGGCTTTGTTGCGATACAGACCGATGGTTTTGATGTGATCGCGAACCACGTCTTCGCCGAGATCGACCATCGCCTGCGGCGTGTCGGCTTTTTCAAATAGCGCCCGGGTCGCCCGATTGACGCCCACATCAGTTGCTTGCGCGGACAAGGCCACCGCGACGACGAGCGTATAGGGGTTAGAATAGTTCAGCTCTGTGCGCGGATTGGGGTTTTCCCGACACAGCCGCTCATAGATTTCGGCAATCTCGGCCCGCGTCAGCTTAGGACGCGGCAGGTTTTTATAAAGGCGCTCTTTAGCCATGCGGCCTGTTAGCCACGTTTCTGGCGAACACGCTCGATAATCTGGCCGAGCATTTTATCGGCCAGACCATTGCTCGGCTCCGCAGCCAGACGCTCTTCTCCGTCAAAGGCCGCCGCAGCGTGGCCGCACCCAACCTGTGCTGGAACAACTTCAGCCCCGACCCGTGTCAAAATATAGTGAAGCTGGCGCAGGCACATGATCCCGCTCATCGGGCCCGGTGTGCAAGACGCGATACCATAGACGGGTCCGGTGAAATGGCCTGTCTCGACGGTTGACGTCCAGTCGATGACATTCTTGAGCAGCGGCGGTAGCGAGCCATTATACTCCGGCGTGACGATGACGACGGCATCCACGCTTTTGAGCCGGTCAATCAGGGTCTGTGCCGTCTCTGGAGCTTTCAGATCCCCATGAAAGAGCGGCATCTCATAATCATTTAGATCGACTTTGATCTCGTCGACACCCAAGTCGGCGGCTTTGATCATGAGCGCTGTTTCCAGCTGCTGATTAATCGAGCCGTGACGGAGCGAGGCACAGAGGAAGGCGATTGAAGGCTTAACTGACATAATGCGCCCCTAGGCGAGCCGCCGCGCTGCTGCAAGTCGCTTGCAGTGAGGCAAAATCGCGCCATATCGGGATCATGGTATATGGCGATATTGTTCTCTGGGCCGTGTTCGGACCTGTGGCCCTTGCGGCGATTGGCTTCAGCATCCGCGCTCTGATCGGTTGGACCGGTCTGCGGCGCGAAGCGGAAGAGGATTTCGACTATCGCAGCCGCCACGGCATGATCCCGGCGGGAGTCGATAAAGCTGAATTTGTCACCACCTATCGTCGGGTCAATGGCCCGCGCACCTCCACCTATGCCGCCGCCGCGCTGTGGGGTGCACTCATAGCAACACCGCTGATCGCGAAAATCATGGAAGTACTGCTGGAGCTCTTATGGCAGCTGTCGGGGCGCTCTCGCGTGTTTGAGCCCGGCTATCTGGTCTGGGCGTTTTTTATCTTTTTCGGTTTGATGGGATCGTGGGCGCTGATCGGCTTTCTTGTCGCGCGGCGCTATCACGCCCGCACACCGGGCCGACTTGAAGACGAACTCAAGTCTTTATCAAATCACGCATAGAATAGAGGCCGGGCGTCTGTCCGCTCAACCAATCCGCCGCTGCTAGGGCGCCATCGGCAAAGACATCCCGGTTTAAGGCTTGATGACCGAGTGTGATCATCTCTGACTCGCTGACGATCCGTACCTCATGCATTCCGTAAACCCCGCCGCCGCGCAGCACGGCAAAGCCGATTTCGCCCTCTTCACGCTTGCCGCCGCGCTCATAGCTCGCTTTGTCTGACGCCGCTTTACCAAACAGTGACACGTCCCGACCTTTGGCCACGGCCTCGCCCAGCATCAGCGCGGTGCCCGACGGCGCATCGACTTTGTGTCTATGGTGCATTTCCAAAATTTCGACGTCCCAACCCGCGCCCAATAGGCCGGCTGTCTGCTCGGCCAACTGACTTAACACCGCTATGCCGAGCGAGAAATTGCCGGACCGGAGGATCGGCAAACGCTGAGACGCGACCGTAATCGCCGCCTCTTCTGTATCGCTCAACCCCGTTGTTCCTGACACGAGCGGCACACCATCGCGAAGATGAGGCAGTGATTGAACCAGCGCCGGCCCAGCGGAGAAATCTATGACAGCATCGCATTCTGCGAGTGTTTGATAGGCGGGATGATCAAGCGTGATCCGAGCCGTCACCGCATATCGACCATCCGCGAGCGCCTCGACCGCGCGGCCCATGCGCCCATCGGCGCCGATAATGCCTAAATTTTTCATATTTCCGCGCTTACAGCCTTGCGGAAGTTTAAGGAAGATGACGCATCCGTTCAGTCGCCATTTATTCGTTGGCCGCTATAGGGGTCCCATGACTAGGATCACCAAAGCCCTTGCCGCCCTGTTATTGGTTGGCACAGCCCCGTTCGTCGTCCCATTGGCGGTATCGGCTCAAGTCGGCGTTGCGCCCAATCCGGTGCTGCAGCCCGCCGCTGCCTTACCCGCCTTCACCCACCGTCAGACGGTATCGCAGGACCTCGACCAGATTAACGCCTCACTGAATAATACCGGCAGCCTTCAGGGCCGTTTTACCCAATATGGCGCGGACGGATCCGTCGCGTCGGGCCGCGTGACTATTCAACGGCCAGGTCGGGTTCGGTTCGAATATGATGCGCCCAACCCGTTGCTGATCGTGTCGGACGGCGTCACGCTGGTGCAACAGGACCGCGCGCTCGAAACATTTGACCGCGTGCCACTCGCCGCGACGCCCCTCAATTACTTCCTCAAGGAAAATGTCCGTCTGCAGGATGATACGGAAGTGATCAGCCTGCAAAAACTGCCTGATCAGTGGCGCGTCACATCGCGTGATGGGTCTGGCGAAATGGCTGGGGAAATCACCTTAGTATTCGATCCCGGTACTCTGGCGTTGCGCCAATGGGTCATTACGGACGAATTTGGCGGTCAGACCACCGTACAACTCTCTGACCTGCAGTATAATCAGCGCGTCGATCCGCGTCAGTTCATCCTGCGCGATGAGCGTGAAGATCGCCGCGATCGCCGTCGGCGCTAGGTCTGCTTACCTCGGACTGTCTCCGAAACCAGCTTCATAGAATTGACGACAGGTTTTAACTGACGTTGGCGCATGGCTGCGCTAACGCGACCATATGAAAATCTCCATCGCCACTTGGAACATCAACTCGGTCCGCCTGCGGGAGCCAACCGTGTTGCGCTTTTTAGAAGAACAACAGCCTGACATTCTCTGCTTGCAGGAAATTAAATGTCAGAACGACCAATTCCCGATGAAGAACTTCAAAGCGCTCGGCTACGAGCATATCGAAGTGGCCGGGATGAAGGCCTATCATGGCGCGGCGACGATTTCGAAACTGCCGCTGGAACGCCTGCCCACCTCGTTCTGTCCGCTTGACCATGCTCGCCATGTCAGCACGCGCGTGGTTGCCGACGCGTCACGCGGTGATGCCGGCGATTTCGAACTGCATAATTTCTACATTCCGGCGGGCGGCGATGTCGCGGACCGGGAGATCAACGATAAGTTCGGCCATAAGCTCGATTTCATCGAGACCATGCGCGCCTATTTCACGGAACGCTTCGCGCTCGGCGATCAGCATCAAGTCTTAGTCGGAGATTTCAACATCGCGCCGCACGAACATGATGTGTGGAGCCACAAACAGCTGCTCAAAGTCGTCAGCCATACGCCGCTCGAAGTCGGCATTCTCGAAAACCTCCGCAAAAGCCACGACTTCACCGACACGGCCCGCCTGTTCCGGGACGACGATGAAAAACTCTATAGCTGGTGGAGCTACCGCGCGAAGGATGTCATGGCGTCCAATCGCGGCCGCCGCCTTGACCATATTTGGGTCAGCCCAGCCCTGCGTCCCGCCGCGGAAGCCACAGGCCGCAATGGCTTTACCATCCACACCGATATGCGCGTCTGGGAAAAGCCATCAGACCACGTCCCGGTCGTGCAGGTGCTTGACCTCGGAGCCTTGTAACAGAAAGATATGGCATGAAGATCGCGATTGAGGTTGAAACGGTAAGGTATCAAGGTCGGCCATCTGCACTGCTCAACATCGAACTAGACCGTGAAGGGTTGGGCGAATTGATTCGAAATTTGCAGTCTTTGGCCACTGAGAGTGATCACTTTCACATGTTCAGCGAAAGCTATGGTGGGAGCGACCTATATGAAGGCAAGACGACCAAACCGTCTGCAGCCCGAGTAGATCAAATTACTATTGGTCTTTGTTGACCCCCTGATCCTCAATCGCTGTTCCAACTTAACCGGGCAGTCGACGAGCCAGAAAATTCCCAAGCCCTCACTCAAACCCTCTTTGTCATCCCGGCCAAGGCGAAGCCGCAGAGCCGGGACCCAACGGCTGCATGCCGAGATAACGTCTCTTTCACCGTCAGGTCCCGGATCGCCTACGGCGTCCGCGATGACAGAAAAGCGGTTTGCTTATTCCGCCACATCGTCGGCCAGAATACGTGGCTTGCGGTAGTAGAGTTTCAAGCCGTTGACCGTGCTCATCGAGTCCGACTGTGTATTCATCACGGTGCGGAGACGATCGAGGATCAGCGTATCAATGGTGATGATTAGTCCGGTGACATAGGTCGCATATTCGGCGGACACGCCTTGGCTGACCAAAATGTCCTGCAACAGCACAACAGACGCCGAGGGCGTCCCGGCGGCGGCGGTCGCAAAGATGAGCGATTGGAAACCGACGACGAGCGCGTCACCCATTGTCGGGGCCAATCCGAACGCCTTCATCGCGTAGAGGCTCATCAGCAACAGGCCAATGACGGTCCCGACCATATTGATGGTCGCTCCGATGGTGAAGAAGGGTGTGCTCTCATCCCCACTCGCGCCCATATCGCTACAAGCCTTTTTGGTCGCGACGAGGGTGGCGATTGAACTGGAAGTCGAGAAGGCAATCAGCGCCTGGGGCAGGATCGCCCGCAGAATAAAGCCGATACCGCGTCCCTGAATGAACGCTGTCACGACAACCATGATCACCCAGACCAGCACCATCGCTATCATATAGGGTAAGAGCAGAGGCAACAGATTGGTCAGTGTATCCACCCCGCCCGGACTATTCAGAGCCAGCGTAATCGATCCGAACACGGCGAGCGGAATTGTATATTGCAGAAATTTGCGGAAACCCGCGATGAACATGTCGGAAATGGCGTCCGCTTCCCGCCCGAGGCCGAGGCGCTTCAGCGCGCTTCCTAGGATCAACCCGGTATAAATACAGATCATCAGGGCACTGGTGAGGACACCGTAAATTTTCTCAGCAAAGGGCGATTGTTTCAATTCCCCCGTGCCCGCGCCGATCGTCGCGGGATCCGGCAGAATATCTTGTCCGGAGAACAGGAAATAGGCGGTGATGCCCAGCGCCATGCCAATCAGAGAGAAGGTGACGAAAAAGGCCAGCACGCGCACGAATTTCGCCCCGAGCCCGCCAGTTGAGATCGCGATGGAACTGCCGATCGACAGAATGATCAGCGCATACATGAGCGGCTTGAGCGGAACGAACAGGGCGTCCTTGGCCAGACCTGCGACCGATTTGAGGACAAAGACATCGCCGAGCATAATCGGCGCAGCCAATTCAGATGCCCCCATGGCCCAAAAGCCAAAGGCGGCGAGCGCCGCGACGACAACCAGCAGAAGCAGCGGAATTTCGTGAATAGAACGCATGAGTGACAAATCCCCTTATTATTGGGGATAGCCTTAGCGCCTATCGAGGCTTGAGCAAGCAGCGATCCTGTCACGGACCGCGCACAAAAAGGTTAGGCCAGACGGGTCATGTCAGCCCGAGCGCCATTTCATGAACGGGCATTTCCGGTCTGGCCCCATAATGTCCGATGACTTCAGCCGCCGCGACGGATCCAAGATAACCGGCATCGGCCCAATCCAGACCCAGCGCGCGGCCTGCGAGTACGCCCGCCGCATATTGATCGCCCGCGCCCGTCGTATCGACCAGCGTTTCCGCCCAGACAGCGGGGACATGGTAGCGGCGCGTGCCGTCACTAATGACAGAACCCTTGGAGCCGCGCGTCACGCACAGCACCAAGTCTTTGCGCTCGATCTCGTCCATCGCCGCGTCGAGACTGTCTGCCTGAGTCAGGGTCAATAGCTCGTCGATATTAGCGAAAACGATGTCGCATTGATGATCGACCAATTGGCGAAAGCTGGCGCGGTGGCGCTCCACACAGAACGGGTCGGACAGCGTCACAGCCACTTTCCCGCCCGCCGCGTGCGCCACCTCTGCGGCATGGACAAAGGCGGCCTTGGCCGGTTCGGCATCAAACAGATAGCCTTCGAGATAAAGCACATCGGCGGCGCGGATCATCGCGTCCTGCACGTCGGCTTTTTCGAATTCGACAGAGGCACCAAGGAAGGTGTTCATCGTGCGCTCGCCATCCGGCGTGACGAGGATCATGCTCCGGGCCGATGCCGATCCGCTGCCTGACGGTCGTGTTGCGAAATCGAGACCGGCCGCCTCAAACCCATCGGCGAGCGCCTGACCCGTATCGTCGCGCCCTGTTTTACCGACATAGGCGGCGCGCAATCCCATGGCTGCTATGCCAACCATAGTGTTGGCGGCTGATCCGCCTGCAATGGTTTGGGCCTTGCCCGTCGCGCGCAAAGCACCATCGAGCACCAAGGCTCGATCCTGATCGATCAGGGCCATCGTGCCCTTGCTCATATCATAGTCGGACAGGAAACTGTCCTTAACCGGGGCGATAACGTCCATAATGGCGTTGCCGATGCCGACGACGTGGTAACGGGATGACATGATCTGTCCTGAGAAAAAGGATGGGGTGGGGTGGTTGCCCTGACGAACTTTCATTGCGCCTATAGGCAGTCTATTGACGCCGCAGCGCGGCCCTCTTAGCGCGGGTCTTCCCTCGCGTCACACCTATTTTTCACGGAGCCAACAATGCGCATCGGCTTGCTCGCCTCATCCAACCTCCTGCCTAACTCGGACAATCAACGGGTGGATGCTTTCGAATTTGACGAAGAATTGGGATCCCTCCGCCCCGCCTTTGCCAAGCTAGGACTGACAATCGATCCCCTGCTCTGGGACGATGCGGCCAAGAGGGCCAGCGACTTCGACGCCTTATTGCCACTGATGGTGTGGGATTATTTTGAAGGCAATGAGGCGCGCTTCCTCGACACAATGCGCCGTGCGAACATGACCACGCCAGTCTTTAACCCTCCCGCTCTGCTGCACTGGAATTCGGATAAGCGCTATCTAGAAGAGATGGCCGCCGATGGGGCCAAGGTTATCCCGACCCTCAGTGTTGAAGCGGTCACGGAAAGCGCTGCGACCGCAGCCTTCAAACAATTCGGTACGGACCGCATCGTCATTAAGCCGCAAGTCGGCGGCGGGGCGTGGCGGCAAGCGCTTCATGCCAAGGGTGAGCCGTGGCCTGAGGCCGCACTGCTCCCGCCCGGTCATGCCCTGATCCAGCCTTTCCTGCCGAGCGTGACTAAGGAAGGCGAATATAGTTTTCTCTATTTTGGCGGTCAGTTCAGCCATGCGCTGGTCAAAACAGCGAAGCCCGGAGACTACCGGATTCAAAGTTCATTTGGCGGTCAAGAAACGACTTATCAACCCAGCGCAAATGAAGTCGCGATGGCGAACGCGATCCTTGCGACGCTCGATGAGCCGCCCCTTTATGCCCGCGTCGATCTATTGCGCGGTCTGGACGGAGAGCTGGCCCTGATCGAGCTCGAAATGATCGAACCCTATCTCTACCTGCCGCATGCGGAGGTCATCGGCGGCATCAATCAAGGCGCATTGCGGTTGGGCGAGGCATTGTTAGCGCGATTATCGCGCTAAGCCCTATGCGCTTGCGAGCGAATAGCCGCCGGCTTCCGTCAACAAAATGCTGGCTTGGCCTCTGACCGGTTCGATCTTCTGGCGCAGCCGATAGACATGGGTTTCCAGCGTGTGTGTCGTCACGCCCGAATTATAGCCCCAGACTTCTTCTAGCAGCTCATCCCGTCCGACCGGCTTACCGCCTGCCCGGTAGAGATATTTCAGAATGTTGGTCTCTTTTTCCGTCAAACGGATGTCGCGTACGACCTTCCCGTCTTCAGGTTGCGGCGGCGTCAGGCGTTTAGCCGATGGTTTGAATGTATAAGGACCAATGCGAAACGTTGCGTCTTCACTCTGTTCGAAACTGCGCAGATGCGCCCGGATACGCGCGACCAGAACGGAGAGCCGGAACGGCTTGGTGACATAATCATTCGCGCCGCTATTGAGCCCAAGAATTTCGGACGCTTCGCCCGTATTGCCGGTCAGCATAATGATCGGGGCTGCAACACCCTGTTTGCGCATCACGGCACAAGCATCTGTGCCCTGCATATCGGGCAGGTCGATATCGAGCACAATAGCGTCAAAATCACCGTCCTGAGCCGCATTAATGCCGTCCGTCGCCGTCCCAACCGCCGTCGTCTCAAACTCGTCGAAAAAGGCGAATTGGGAGGTCAACTCCTCGCGGAGCGCGTCGTCATCATCGACAATAAGAATACGTTTTTTAACTGACATATGCGCTATCTAGACCAGCCGATCCGTTTGCGCCAATCTTCGATGGACACGGCGCGATCAAAGGAAGGTGAGCCAAGCGTGAGCACAGCGTTGCAATTCGATACAAAATCAGGGTGGGCGAGCGTCTGTCACTGGTCAGCCTCGTTCAGTTGTGGGCGGGACGGAACCGTTTCTGTCGCAGAGGGCCGGGAAGGCGACGGCAAAACGCCGCTGGGTCATTATCATCTCCGCTTTGGGCTCTACCGCGCGGACCGGATGCCCCGCCCTGCAACATCCCTGACGCTGCATCCTATGCAAGAGGATGATGGCTGGTGCGATGCGCCGGATCACCCGGCCTATAATCGGTTTGTTCAGCGCCCCTTCCCCGCCAGTCATGAGCCTCTATGGCGCGATGATGGGGTTTATGATGTGGTTCTGGTCATGAGCCATAATGACAGCCCGCCCGTGCCGGGAGCAGGCTCTGCCGTCTTCATTCACTGCCGCCAACCCGATCACCGCCCGACACTAGGCTGCCTCGGACTCGGCGCGCCGGACATGTGGGCGCTGTTGCCGATGTTGCGGTGTGGGACCGAAATCGAGGTCGTCTAACGCGTCTCCCGCGCGCCAAATAAAGCACTGCCGACTCGAACATGGGTCGCGCGAAACGGAATGGCGGTTTCAAAATCGGCGCTCATCCCCATCGACAGGCCGGACAGGCCGTAGGTTTTGGCCATCCGTTCAAGCCGCCAGAAATGCGGTGCGGAGGGTTCGCCAACTGGCGGGAGGCACATCAGTCCCTCTGGCTCTAGGCCATACTCACTCCGAACCCGCTCCAGAAACGGCCCAAGTTCGTCCGGCAATATTCCCGCTTTTTGCTCTTCTTCGCCAATATTCACTTGGACGAACAATCTGGGCATTCGCCCAACGGCATCTGCGGCCTTGAGCAGGGCGCGCAATAATTTTTCCCGATCCAGTGTTTGGATGACATCGAACAGGGCCACAGCGTCCTTCGCTTTATTGGTTTGCAGCGGGCCGATCAGATGTAGTTCAAGGTCCGGTCGATGCGCCGCAAACGTCTCACCCCAGCGGGTCTGCGCTTCCTGAACCCGGTTTTCGCCGAAGATTGTCTGACCTGCGCTCAGTGCCGCCGCGATCCGGTCATCCGGCTGCACCTTGGAGACAGCGATCAAAGTCGGTGGCGCGACACCCGCTTGCGTCGCGGCGGTTTTGATCCGGTCCAGAATGTCCGCGCGGGCATTGGCTATCGTCTGGGGGTCTATGATAGGGGGCGTGCTCATGAGCGCGTCATACGAAAGCCCCGCCCAGCCGCAAGGTCCAATCCTGTCACAAGGCCCGATGGTGAGATTTGCGCGTCAGTTGAGCGGATCTCGTCTGGGTTCGCTTGTTCTGATGAGTGATCCGGCGCGCACCCCTGACCTGTTGGAGCTCGCCGCCTATATGCCAAGCGGGTCGGCGATTATTTACCGCCTCTTCGGCAAGCCGGGTCTGGAACGGCGGATGCGGGCGATTACGGAACGGCGCGGCGTTCAACTGCTGATCGGCAATGACCCGGAGTTAGCGATAGACTGCGGCGCGAACGGCGTTCACTTTCCCCGCACAACACCGGGCCGAGTGTTGGAGCAGTGGCGAGACAAAAAACCCGATTGGATCATTAGCACAGCGGCAGCCAAAGATGGGCCGGATCCAAGGCCGCTCAATACGCTCGACGCCCTATTTGTTTCCTCAATCTTTCCGTCCGCGAGCCCGTCCGCTGGAACACCGATTGGGGTCGACGCGTTACAATCGCTCGCCACGACCTATCCTTGCCCGATTTTCGCGCTGGGCGGCATTACAGGCGCAACAGTCCGTCAGTTGCACGGGACCGGCATTGCGGGCATCGCTGCGATCAGCGGCCTCGCTGAAGAAATAAGGATGTTTAGAATGAGCCATTCCACCAAATCGGACGGCCACGTCACGATCAGCAAAACAGAAAATGGCGACAGGATCGTCTTCACCGCTGACGTTGCCGGATCGACCGCGACAGGAGAACTGACCATGCGCCGCGTCGCAGACGGGGTCTGGAACGCCAATCATACGGGCGTGCCCAAAGAGATTGGCGGTCGCGGGGTCGGCAAAGCGCTGGTCCAAGCGATGGTCGAAGATGCGCGGCTGCAGGGCTACCGGGTCGTGCCGGGATGCCCTTTCGTGGCCAAACTGTTTGAGCGCAAACCCGACTGGGCAGAAGGCGTCGCCGCCTAGGCTTGGTTAGCCTAAGCTCGCTAGAACGTAATCCCACCTTCTAAGAACAGGGCGGTCGCTTTTTCTGATCCAAGCTGAGCCGTGCCTGCCACATCGCGCAGCGTTTCACGGTCAGCATGTTGGACGCCGAGACCCAGTCGAACTTTATCATTCACATCAAAGCTGACGCCGCCGAGGATCTGATTACTGCTCAACCCAACCAGATCATCGGTCGCATGGCCGTAGCCGAGCGAGAAACCAAGTCTGGAAGGCTGCCATGTCAGGCCGACATCATAGGCTTGGTAATCGCCATTCATCAGACCTTGGTTTGAGCTGAGCCATGAGCCGCCGAGCGTCCATTGGTTCATTTTGAATTCGAGGCCAGCCCCATAAGCTTGCAGATTATCGAGCCCAACCAGCCCCGATTTTTCGCTGCCGCGTGCATAAGTCAGCGTGCCTTCAACACTCACGCCCGGCGCCAATGTCCGGTCGAGCGCGATGCCTGCTTCCATCACGTCCTGAATATCCGGCGCAACGACATCGGGAACGCTGTTGAGATCGACACAATAATCGACGCCGCAGGCGCTTGAATCGAGTGAATAAGAGACGCCAAGCTGAATGCCGAGACCGACCTGATCGCCGAGCAGGCGCGGAGTGGTATAGGTGATTTTCTCAGAGAAGCCGGACGCGTCATTGAGCGTCTTGACCGAGTCGAGACCCGTATAATCAACGGGGGAATTGCTGGCACCAACATTCATGAGCGACGGCGCACCCAAGCTAAACAGATAAGCTGCGCCATCATCCCGACCAATCGTCACGTCGCCATAGGCTGAGCGCAGGAAGAGGTGTGCTGATTCGAGCGCAATCTGCGTGTCTTTGCCCACATCAGGGCCCGTCGTATAAAATTGTGTCGTGTGACCGCGTAGCCCGGTTGGGGTGGCGACGACGATGATGGACGGACAGCCGAGGGTGGTCGGCGGACAATCCGGCAAACGCCGCGTGAAGCCGATACGGTCTTCATCATATTGTGCGCGAGCTTGCGTGTGGATACCCCACTCTAGGCCGCCTTGGGTAATCGCACTGACTTCGACTTCAAGGTCAGCATCGCCTATAAACGCTTCTTTCCATCCATTGCTTTCGCGGGCGGCCACACCCGCGCGCAGCCCACCGCGGATCAAGGTCGTGAGCGCGCCAAGACCTATGCGGTCAAAGAAGCCCCGGCGGGGCTGATTAGCATAGGGGCTGTTTGGATCGTATGCGCCTTGCTGATAGCCGCCTTGGTCATAAGGGCCCTGATTATACCCCTCTTGATTATATCCGCCCTGATCGTATCCACCCTGTTGATTGGGCACTTGTTGACCATAGCCATAATCATAGGCTGTCGGATTTTGCGATCCGCCCGACTGAGACCCGTACTGACCCCAACCTGCTCCGGCCTGCGCGGATGCATTAGGCCCGCGCTGACCCTGATTTGAATAACCTTGGTTTGGCTGGCCTTGGTTTGACTGACGCTGGACTGTTTGACCCTGAACAGATTGACCGCGCGCATTATTGCCATAGGCACCGCCTGCTGCGCCGTTTCCGGCATAGGCTTGTCCGCCCGCTAAACCTGACCCATACCCACCCTGTTGCGCTGGATTCGCGCGGGGACGTCCCGGCAATTCATGAACCCGGTAATCCGCATCGGGATTATTGAGCGATTGGTAGCTGGGCGGAGCATTGACCGAGCGTTGCTGCATAGAGCCAGACGTGCCGGGCTGAACGCCGGGTTGGGTCACGCCGTTATTTGACCCTAACGCCCACCGACTCGAGCTTTGATAGGTCGGTGACGCTGATGGGACCGATTGAGCCGAACCTTGCGCCCCATAAGTATAGGTTGGTGACGGCACGGCAGTTGATGCCTGCTGTGTTGATTGGGTCTGCACGCGCGTTTCGGCCTGAGTTTGGACTTGCGTCTGAACTTGAGTCTGGTTTTGAACAGACGCTGTCGGCGCCGTCCGCGTTGCGGTCGCGCTTTGCGACGGTGCCCGTGCCGATGTCTGTGCCGGATTGGATGACCGGACAGGCGCAGGCGCTGTCGAAGGTGTCATTGTCCGCAGACCGCGGAGCGCCGGGGCCCTTGTCGTTTGGGTTGTGCTGGTTGTTGTCTGGGTTTGGGTTTGAGTTGTCGCTTCTTCTTCAGGGATTTCCCATGCTTGGACTTTTTTCTTATTCGCGAACGGGCTTGAGGATTGAGCCGACGCGACAACCGTCGCGCCCATGGCAAGTAATAAAGTCGGACCCACCGCAAAGGCGAGGCGGTGGCGCAGACGTGTGCGCGGTGTTTCTGCCCGATAAACCGGGTTTTGGGCCTGAAAATCACCCTGAAGATCGCGCTGAAAACCCTCGGGGCGAACAGCCTGACGATGGCCCATAGGGCGACCGGACATTTGGCTGAATCCGTAATGGGTGCGGGCCATAGCCGGGCTCCAGGCGCGAAAAGGGACGAAAGGTGCGATGGGAGTGCCATGAGCGGCCCTAAAATAGAGTTAACGCGTCGTTTACTTCCGAGTCAGCGTGATCAACTCCGCTCTGTCCCAAACTGATCGCGTGACACCGAGCCTTGCGCTTACGGGAAGTTTATGAAACCGGCCCTTTCGCCATGGCTTTGTCTTTGGCATAAGCACGCGATATTTTGGCGCGGCCTTCGCGCTTTCCAGATTGACGGTTTCCGGTGTCCCGCCAGAAACAGCCTATGAAAAGGTCCAGCCTGATGGCCACTCTTCGACGCATTACCAGCGCTGCTCTTTGCGCCACCGCCCTGATTGCCCTGACCGGCTGCGGGACGCTGGGTATTGGCGGTAAATCTGACAAGTCCGATTCCCGCAGAACCCAAACCATTGCCCCGACAAATGGTGTGAACAGCTATCTCTGGCGCGCGACTTTGGAGACGCTCAACTTTTTGCCGCTTGAGCAGGTCGACCCTTATGGCGGCGTGATCATCACAGATTGGTATGCGGATCCCGCTGCCCCCGATGAACGCCTCCGTGCGACCGCCTATATTCTTGACCAAAATCTTCGCGCCGACGCCTTAAAAGTCAGCGTGTTCAAACAGGTCCGGTCCGCCACAGGTTGGAATGATTCGCCCGTTGATGCCGATACAGCTCGGCAGATCGAAAATGCGATCCTGACCCGCGCCCGTCAGCTTTATATCGCCACGGTCGATAATAGCTAAGTCGGCCCTACGGCGTCGTCCGCCGTAACGTCACCTCAGAAACCCGGCTTTACAATCGCGAGCAAAACGATTGCGATTGTAAAGAACGCTGGAATTTCATTGATCCGCCGGAAAAATTTTTCCGAGCGCGGACGACCGCCCTGTAAAAATTGCTTGCGCGTTTTAGCCAGAAACCCGTGATAGCCGATTAGGGTGAAGGCCAGCGCCACCTTAATCAGCAGCCAAAGTGGTGGCGGCATATTATAGCCCAGTAAGACCAGACCTAGCAGGAAGGCTACGATCATGGCCGGGTTCATAATGGTGCGAAGCAGTTTGACTTCAGCCTCTTCCATCTTCGCTTCCAGCTCACCGCCCGGTTTTGCGACCGAATGGTAGACAAAGAGCCTTGGCAAATAGAGCAGTCCAGCCATCCAGAAGATAACCGCAATCAGATGGGCCGCTTTAATCCAGAGATAAGCGTCAGCCATAGTCAAACTCCCTGATCCGGCGGATCACAGCCTGAACGTCCTCAATCTTCACATCCGGCGTTACGCCATGACCGAGATTGAAAATATGGGGCCCATCGGATCCATCGCGTAAGACGTTATCCACAGCGCGCATCAAGGCTGACCCGCCGGTTCGGAGTGCCAATGGATCGAGATTACCCTGAACAGGCATGCCCTCAGGTAGTGTCGCGCGGAAGTCTCCCAACGGTACATCCGTGCCCGCAGAAATTGCGTTAATCCCCGTCTCATGCGCGTAACGCACAGCGTTCAATCCGGCTCTACGGGGGAACCCGATAATCGGTACATCAATACCCGCCCCCCGGACCCGCGAAATAATATCTGCTGTTGGCCGCAAGACGAGGCGATCAAACAGATCCGGCGACAAACCTTCCGCCCAGCTTTCAAAAATCTTCAGCACATCAGCGCCAGCCCTGGCTTGGGCAATCAAGTAATCTGCCGAGCTGACAACGAGGGCATCCAATAAGGTCGCCATGGCGTCGGGCTGTTCATAGGCAAACCGCTTCGCTGCTTCTTTATTCGGTGTACCGCGTCCTTCCAGCATATAGGTCGCAACCGTCCACGGACCGCCGCAAAATCCGATCAGGGCTTTGGATGCATCCAGCTCAGTGCGAACTTTGCGCACCGTTTCATAGACTTGGCTAACGCGATCTGCAGCACCGTCAATTGTCAGTTTATCGATCCCGTCAGCATCAATGGGATCAAGCGTTGGGCCGACACCTTTGACAAATTCTACCCGTCGCCCAAGCCCGATTGGGATCAGCAAAATGTCGGCAAACAGGATGGCGGCATCCATGTCATAGCGGCGAACAGGTTGCAGCGTGACTTCTGCCGCTTTGTCGGGTGAGAAGCAGAAATCGATGAAATCACGGGCAGTGGCCCGAACTTCCATATATTCAGGCAGATGCCGACCGGCTTGGCGCATAAACCAAACCGGAACGGGGGTGATGCGCTCGCCTCTCAAGACACGAAGGATGGGACTGTTGGGATCGGCTTTCATTGTCGCGCTTATAAACTGAATTTTCCCGGACGCGCCCCCTCCCTTCAAACTTATTTTTTAAAATAGTGGAGGTAGTAGAGCCTGTGGGTTTGGGGATGATCTTAAGGTTTTGGTAACAGGTCTTAACGAAGTGGTCTTTGCCTGTGAACGGAGCTGTCCCGCCTTATCCTGATCACAGGCTGGGCGTATAATTCTATAAGGCTAATACGACTGGGGCTCAAGGCTGGGGATAATTTTGGGATAAATTTAGCAAGGGGTGATTCGTCCCCATTTTGCTTGGGATTATGGGTTAACGCAGGCTCAGCGTGAGCGGAATCGGAGCGCATGAGGATTCCGTGCCCGATTCGAGTCTTCATGCCGGCCCAGACCGATGGCTGTTGTGGACAGAGGCGGATAAGTGCCGCTAGAAGATGGTCAGCTTCTGAATGAAAGGCACGCGATTATGACGGTTCAAAGCGTGTCCAAACTCCCGCACCATCCCTCGCAAGGTCTATGGTCCCAGCCTGAATGAGTATACCTGAGCGCAATCCCAATATTTCAACCTGTTTCCATGTTCACCTGGTCAGCGATTCGACGGGTGAAACCTTGGTTGGCATGATGAAAGCGTCGACCGCTCAATTCCGCAATGCCACGGCGCTGGAGCATCTTCATACTTTGGTCCGTTCAGACGGACAGATGGAGCGCACGCTTCAGGCGATTGAAAATAAGCCGGGCGTGGTTCTCTACACGCTCGTCGATCCGGAGAAGCGCAAGAGCTTGGAGACGTTTTGCTCAGCGCGACACATACCCTGCGTGTCGATCTTGGATACAACTTTGGCGATGATGGGCCGATATTTGGGTGTGACAACGACGGCCGAAGTCGGCGCACAGCGCACACTCGATGATGCTTATTATAACCGTATTGCCGCGCTTGATTTTGCCATGGCGCATGATGATGGGCAACAAATGGACGGGTTGGTCGATGCGGAGATTGTCTTGCTAGGCGTGTCGCGCACATCCAAGACGCCGACCTCCATCTATCTGGCCAATCGCGGTTACAAGACGGGCAACATTCCGCTCGTACCCGTTGGAGAACAGGGTATCGTGCTGCCGCCCATCGTCGACAAACTGAAAGATCCGCTTGTGATCGGACTGGTCGCATCGCCGGACCGAATTGTAGAAATCCGTGAAAATCGCCTCAAAGGTTTGAGCGCGACGGGTCGGTCTGGATATACGGATCAGGATATGGTTCGGAATGAGTTGCGCGATGCCAAACGTTTGTTTTCGCGGCGGGGTTTCCCGGTTATTGATGTGTCGCGCCGCTCGATCGAAGAAACTGCCGCGCAGATCATGAATTTGTATAAGGTGCACCGGCCAGAACAAGCGGCGCGGAAGCATCGATGAGCGCATGGTCCGAACAGAGCCGATTGATCCTCGCCTCCGGCTCTGCGATCCGGCGGGACATCATGAGGGGCGCTGGCCTTGATTTTGAGGTGATCGTTAAGCCGGTCGATGAGGCGGCGATTAAAGACGCGATGTTGAGCGAAGGCGCGCGCCCGCGTGAGATTGCGGATGCGCTAGCCGAAGCCAAAGCGCTACGGGTCTCCCGCAATGAGCCGGGTCTGGTAATTGGCGCGGATCAAGTCATGGTTATGGACGGCGCGCTGTTCGATAAGCCCGTGTCTATAGAAGCGGCGCGCGAACGGCTTATCGCCATGCGCGGTCAACGGCACGAGTTGATTGGATCTGTGGTGGTTGCCAAGGACGGCGCGCCGGTTTGGCGCTATGTGTCAGAGACAAAGCTCTGGATGCGGGATTTCTCGGATGAATTTTTGGATGATTATCTGGCGCGCGAGGGTGACCTCGTGACCAAGAGCGTCGGTGGTTACCGTTTTGAAGGTCCGGGCGCGCAGCTTTTTTCTCGTGTTGAGGGAGATTTCTTCTCAATTTTAGGCCTCAGCCTGCTGCCCTTGCTGCAATATTTGCGGGATTGCGGAGCGATTGCCGCGTGACGTCCGCTGCTGGAAAGCCCCCCATCCCAAAACTCGCGGGTGTCTGCGGCTGGCCGATCCATCATTCGCTGTCGCCGGTTTTGCATTCGCATTGGCTGCGCGAGGTTGGAGTTCGCGGTGCCTATGTGCCGTTTATGGTCAAGCCGTGGGAGGCGCGGGCGGCCTTTGAAACGCTGAAAAAGACCACGATTGCCGGGCTAAATGTGACCTTACCGCTGAAGATGGAAGCGTTCCTCGCCGCCGATGAGCGGACCGAGGATGCGCAACGGATTGGCGCTGCCAACTGCCTTTATGTCCGGCGCGGCAAGTTGGTCGCGCATAATACCGATCTGCAAGGGTTTTCAGATCCGCTGCAGGCGCGTCGATCAGTCGATGATTTAGCGGCGATGAGTGCGCTGGTTATCGGGGCAGGCGGCGCGGCCAAAGCGGTCGTTGGTGCGCTTTTAAGTTTGGGCGTGCCTGAAATCATGATCGTCAACCGCACGGATACCAAAGCCGAAGATCTTGTCGCCCAAGCCGGATTGCCGTCTTTCTATGCCCTGCCCTGGTCTAGTCGGCAGATTGCCGTGCAGCGCGCGGACTTGATTGTGAATGCCAGTTCGGCGGGGATGGCGGGCTACCCTGCGCTCGACATCAGTTTGAAAAAAACCCCGAAAACCTCGCTGATCTATGATTTGGTTTACACGCCGGAAGTGACGCCCTTATTGCGCGACGCAACAGCTAATGGGCTTGAGACGATTGGCGGGCTCGACATGCTGATCGGACAGGCGCGGCCGTCTTTTCAGCTTTTCTTTGGCATCTCGGCCCCCGATAGCGATCCAAGCGATATTTTACGCGCGGCGCTGGCATCCGGTCGGCGCTGATGAAGATTATCGGTCTGACCGGGTCCATCGGCATGGGCAAGTCGACAACGGCGGCAATGTTCGGCGCGCTGGGTGTGCCGGTTTTTGATGCCGACGCCGCCGTTCACACGCTTTATGCGCCGGGCGGTCGGGCTGTGCCGCTAATCCGCGCTGTTTTCCCCGATGCGATTGGACCTAACGGCGGTGTCGATCGTGCGATTCTGGGCCAGCATATGCGCGCTGATCCCTTGAATTTAGACGTGCTGACCAGCTTTATTCATCCTTGGGTCGGCGAAATGCGCGCTGACTTCCTAAAACAAGCTGAGGCGAACGGGGCGAAAGCCGTATTGTTCGATATTCCGCTTTTGTTTGAGACGGGCGGGGATTCTCAGGTCGACGCGACGATTGTCGTGACCGCGTCGGCGTCAGCCCAACGTGAGCGCGTTCTGTCACGATCGGGTATGACGGAAGCCTTGTTTGAGAATCTTCTTTCGCGGCAGATGCCAGATCGTGAAAAACGCGCCCGGGCGGATTATGTAATTTCGACGGACAACGGTTTGGACGCGGCGAAAGCGGACGTTGAAAGGGTGCTGGCTGAGATCCTGGCTGGCTAAGCTCATCCACAGAATGCCTATTGCTGCGCTAGAATTACCGTGCGGTTCCAGTAGGGTGAGCTCATGGCGGGTTTACGCGAAATCGTCTTTGATACGGAGACCACTGGCTTTGATAGTCAGGGCGCTGACCGGATCACGGAACTCGGCTGTATTGAGCTGATCGACTGGTTGCCGACGGGCGAACAGTTTCACGCCTATATCGATCCCGAACGCGATGTGCCTGAGAAAGTGGTGCAGATTACGGGCCTGACCACGGCATTTCTGCGCGGCAAACCCAAATTTGGAGAACGCGCGGACGACTTTTTAGAATTTATCGGTGATTCGCCCTTGGTCGCGCATAATGCCAAATTCGACATGGGCTTCATCAATGCTGAGCTGCGGCGGGTTCGGAAAGATGAAATTCCAGACCACCGTTTCATTGATACGCTGGCGATGGCCAATGAGAAATATCCCGGGAGCCCCGCCTCGCTCGACGCGCTGTGTAAGCGTTTCGATATTAGCCTGTCTGACCGGGACAAGCACGGCGCCATCATTGACTCGGAGCTTTTGGCGCGGGTCTATCTGGAATTACGCGGCGGTCGCGAGCGGTCGTTAGGGTTAGAGCCGAACGCGAAACAGGTTGAGCGGCTTGCGCCGCAATCGGCTCAAGGGCGTTCAACGCCCCTGCCCTCATTATTAAGTGCGGCCGAGAAGGCGGCGCATGAGGCGTTTGTGGCTGAGTCGGGCGGGTCTGAGCTGTGGGACCGCGTGCTGCGCCGCATGGACGGCCGGCGCTGAGTTGATTGTGGGCTTATGAGCCCATCAGGCCTAGCTTGCCTAACAGGGCTTCCATATCATCTAAGTCTTTGTATTTTAATCTTATTTCTCCACCGCGTGAGCCATGACGGATGTCCGCCGCATAGCCCGTCATGTCGCGAATACGCTGCTCGAGTGCTTTGATGTCAGAGGATTTTTCGGTCTTTGGTTTGGGTGGGCGCAGCGCTGTCTTGTCGTCTTTGACCCAAGCTTCGGCCTCACGAACGCTCCAATCATTTTTAACAATCGCTTCGGCCAACGCGTCGGGATCGGCGGCGGCTAAGAGCGCGCGCGCATGACCTGCCGTGATGCGTCCCTCAAGCAATAGACCCCGGGCGCGCTCAGTCAGCCCAGTCAGGCGCACCGTATTGGCAACGTGAACCCGGCTCTTGCCGATGGACGTCGCAATATCCGCCTGGGTTCGACCAAATTCATTGATCAGCCGCTCATAGGCCATGGCTTCTTCAAGCGGGTTCAGGTCGGCGCGCTGCACATTTTCAATCACGCCGATTTCGAGCACATCCCGGTCCGACAGATTGCGGACCATGATCGGGACGGAGGTCAGCCCGGCTTTTAGCGCGGCTTGCCAGCGTCGTTCACCGGCGACGATCTGATAGACGAGCGGGCTATTCGGGACGGAGGATTCTGGAATGGTGCGAACAAGGATCGGCTGCAGAACGCCTTTTTGTTGGATCGAGGCCACCAAATCATCGAGCTTATCGCGATCAAACACTTTGCGGGGCTGATTGACGTTCCGGCGGAGCCGGGAAATGGCGACATTTAGGACGTTGGGCTGTTGCTTGGGCGCGCCGGCGGGGCGTGGTTCATCAACCAGATCAGCAATCTGCTCGGTCGTCGCGGATTTGGTCTCGATTTCGTCCGCATTATCTTCGTCGTGCGTGGCGTCTGGATCAGACAGGCCCGCATCGTTCATCAAGGCGGATAATCCACGGCCAAGGCCAGTTTTACGTCCTGCGCTCATGATTAAGTCCTTGTATTAAAACTATTTTTTACGTTCTGAGTGTTTGCGAAGGATTTCCCGCGCGAGGCGTCGATAGGCTTTGGAGCCTTGGCTGGACGGGTCATAAGTTGTGACGGGTTCAGCGAAACTGGGCGCTTCGGCAATCCGAACATTACGCGGAATGACTGTGTCAAACACAGCGCGGCCCAAATGGCTACGAACATCGTCGGCAACCTGAGCGGAAAGACGATTTCGCTTATCATACATGGTCAGCACCACCCCATCGATGGCGAGCTTGGGATTGATCCCGGCTTTCGCCATTTCGACGGTTTTGAGCAGTTGCGATAGGCCCTCAAGCGCGAAGAATTCGCATTGCAGCGGCACAATAATGGACCGCGCCGCCGCAAGAGCGTTCAAGGTGAGCAAGTTCAAAGCGGGCGGGCAATCAATCAGAACGTAGTCAAAGCCCCCGCTTGCCGCTTCAAGTGCTTGCGTGAGAACACGGGTGCGCCCTTCTGTATGACCGATTTCCATTTCGGCGGCGGCCAAGTCGGAGTGGCTCGGTAAAATATAGAGACCGCGAACGCGCGTTGGGCGCACAGCCTCGTCGAACGGCAAATTCTCAGTCATGATATGATAGGTGGATCGGGACCGATCATCGCGCGGAACACCCAGTCCGGTCGAAGCATTGCCCTGTGGATCCATATCGATCAACAGAACGCGCTGTTCATGTTCGGCGAGCGCCGCAGCGAGATTGATCGCCGTTGTCGTTTTACCGACACCGCCCTTCTGATTGACGATGGCCATGATGCGTTTGGGTGTCACAGCAACTATCCTGCACTCTCGCCAGTGGGCGGGGATCAAAAATGCGGGAATCCCGCTCGGTTGCGGGTTCAATGCGACGATAGCGGGGAAATGTCCACGGATCGGACCGTGTTTGTCTGCGCGTAAAGTGTTTCACGTGAAACACTTTCATTGATTTTAGAGCAGAAAATGCGGTTTTAGCGGCGTTTGAAGCAGAAATTGTTTCACGTGAAACAATCAAGCGCTCATGAAATGTTTCACGTGAAACATTTAGGCGGGCGCGAGACCGCTAATTTGTAGGACGCAACCGCCATCATTGGACAGGCTGGCCGTGCGTTGGCTTGTGAAAATCCAGTTTTTTGACACTTCAGTCAGCTCATCATCGACCGCTTCGCCTTTCAACAGAACAAGCTGACCGCCCTTACCCAAATGTTGCCAAGCCAGAGGAAAGAGGCGGTGCAGCGGCGCAAAGGCGCGGGCTGTCACGATGTCTGCATTCAGTGTCGGCAATGATTCGATGCGCGCAGAATGAATGACTGTTTTGAGCGATGTTTCACGTGAAACACTTTTGAGAAAGCTCGCCTTCTTCCCGGCGGATTCAATCAAATGCACGGTTTGGTCGAGATCGGCATGTTTCGCTTGGATGGCGACGGCCAATCCAGGAAATCCAGCGCCCGAGCCAAAATCGACAATGGTCCGAGCTTTCTGCGGGATCATCGGCAGTAGCTGCGCGGAATCAAGCGCGTGCCGTTCCCAGAACTCCGGAAGCGACTTGGGTGCGACGAGATTAATCCGCGCATTCCATTTGCGGAGCAGTGTTTCCCACGTTTGATAGTCAGCCAAGCTACCCGGATGAATCGGGGCGCGATCGGCAAATTGCTCAGCATTCATAATGTCAGGCAGCCCGTCGTTTGCGCATATAGGCGAGCACGGCCATGAGAGCGCCCGGCGTTACGCCTTCGAGTCGCGAGGCTTGCCCTAGCGTATCCGGCCGCGCGGCCTGTAGTTTTTCTCGAACCTCATTCGATAGACCGCCGATTTTGGAAAAATCGAGATCATCCGGGATTCGCAGGCCTTCATCACGGCGGAAGGCGTCAATGTCCGCCTGTTGTCGTTCCAGATAGCCCGCATAAATAGCGTGAATTTCAGCAAACTCTTGAGCGCGCGGGGAGAGGTCTGATAGTTCCGGGAAGACCGGCAAGAGATCGGTCATCGTAATGTTCGGGTAGGCCAGTAGGTCTTTTACGCTGCGCGGCTGACCATCCTGGTTGATCGACAGTCCGGCCGTTTGCAGCTGATAAGGCGTTTGCGAGAGCGTTGAGATCAGTGCTTTTGTCTGCTCAAACTCAGATTGTTTCACGTGAAACATCTTTTCGCGCTCATCTGTGACCATGCCGAGATCAACCGCCAGCGGGGTGAGGCGCATATCCGCATTATCAGCGCGCAAATGCAGGCGATATTCCGCGCGGCTGGTGAACATGCGGTAGGGCTCGGTTACGCCTTTGGTGATCAGATCATCGATCATCACGCCAATATAGGCTTGGCTGCGATCCAGAATGAATGGCTCGCGCGTCTGTGCGGCCAGCGCGGCATTCGCGCCCGCAATCAGGCCCTGAGCCGCCGCTTCTTCATATCCGGTTGTGCCATTGATTTGTCCGGCGAGGTAAAGGCCCGGCAGAGACTTCGTTTCTAAGGTCGCACGGAGTTCGCGCGGATCGACATAATCATATTCAATCGCATAGCCATAACGCTGGACGTCAACCTGCTCGAGACCGGGAATCGTCCGCAGGAAAGCGTCCTGCACATCGTCGGGCAGGGACGAGCTAATGCCGTTGGGATAGATCGTGTCGCCATCCGGATTGCCGGGCAGGCCTTCAGGCTCGAGGAAAATTTGGTGACGGTCGCGGTCGGCGAAACGAACCACTTTATCTTCGATAGAGGGGCAATAGCGCGGACCTCGACCAGCGATTGACCCACCGTAAACTGCTGATTTATTTATATTTTTTGATATTACGGTATGAGTGCGCTCATTCGTATGCGTAATCGCGCAGGCGATTTGCGGGACCGTGATCTTGTCTGTGAGGAATGAGAAGGGGACGGGTTCATCATCCGCCTCTTGCAGTTCGAGCGCGCTCCAATCGATGGAAGATTTCTTCAGCCGGGCAGGTGTGCCTGTTTTCAGCCGGCCCATACGCAAGCCCATGCCATAAAGTCGCTCCGACAGACCAATCGCGGGGGCTTCACCCCACCGACCCGCGGGCGTTCTCTGATCGCCGACATGGATGACGCCCTTCAGGAACGTCCCTGTGGTCAGCACGATTCGCCTCGTCAGAAATTCACGCCCATCTTCGGTGATCACCCCGGCGAGCTTGCCATTCTCAACGATCAGATCGTGAGCAGCGCCTTCTTCAATGGTCAAATTGTCTTGCCCGGCCATCTCGGCCTGCATCGCATTGCGATAGAGCCAGCGGTCACTTTGGGTTCTCGGCCCACGCACAGCGGGGCCTTTGGATCGGTTGAGTAGGCGGAACTGGATGCCGGATGCATCGGCGACGCGGCCCATCACCCCGCCCAGCGAATCGACCTCACGCACCAAATGGCCTTTGCCCAATCCACCAATCGCCGGGTTGCAGCTCATCTCGCCGATTGTGTCGGCGCGGTGCGTCAGCAGCAGCGTGTTTGCGCCCAGACGCGCGGACGCGCTGGCCGCGTCGCAACCCGCATGACCGCCGCCAATTATGATAACATCATAGGACTTCATGACCGCGATATAGAGGAGGGGAGGGCGCGCGTCACGGCCCGCGACTCAGCGGCTTTAGTGAGGCTATTTCCCAACGCAGAATTGGCTAAAGATCCGGTCGAACACTTCTTCTATATCGGCACGCCCGGCGAGTTCATCAATGGCCCGTAGGGCGGTGCGAATATCCTCACTGACCAATTCCGGGGCGATACCAAGATGGGTTTGCGCGGACTGGGTGGCGGTCAGCGCCCGCCGCGCGCAATCAGCATGGCGTGCCCGGGTCAGGCCAGCCGGTTCTCCGCCCGTGAAGCGATCGCGAACAATGGCCTCCAATCGGCTCAATATGTCATCAACGCCATAACCCTCTAAAGCATTGATTTCATTATTATTCTTGGGATTTTCAACGTTCAAGATAACAAGATCACCGTCCTCCATAGGCGCTTCAATTCTCTCACCACGTTGCAAGAGGATGCGTAAATGCGCGTCTTCGGCGCGGGCCAATGCGCGTCTAACGCCCTCCGCTTCAATCGAATCCTTTGTGTCGCGCAAACCTGCTGTGTCGGATAAGGTCACAGGCATACCTGCAATCACCATATGCGCTTCGACAATATCGCGCGTTGTTCCGGCTTGCGGTGAGGTAATCGCGACGTCCCGCCCGACCAGCTGATTGAGCAGGGTTGATTTCCCGGCATTGGGCGCGCCGATGATGGCGATATCGATGCCGGTGCGCACAGCCCGGCCGCGGTCGGCCCGATGCAAGGCGGCCTCTATATCGGCGACGACCCGCGTCAGATGCGGCCAGGCAGCATGGGACAGCGCGTCCGGCACGTCCGCTTCATCGGCAAAGTCGATCTCGCCTTCGACTTGCGCCAGCGCATCAAGCAGCCCTTCGCGCCAAGTCTCATAGGTCTCGCGCAAATGACCGTCCATTTGCCGCAGGGCCTGACGCCTTTGTCCCGTCGTTTGCGCATCGATCAGATCCATCAGACCTTCGGCTTCGGTCAGATCCATCCGACCATTTTCGACGGCGCGGCGCGTGAATTCCCCGGCTTGCGCTTGTCTAAGCCCCAGCGCCAGCAAGGCTTCGGACAGTGATTCGATCACCGCATGTGAACCGTGGCATTGCAGCTCGACCACATCTTCGCCCGTGAAACTGTTGGGGGCCGGGAAATAGAGTACTAGTGCTTCGTCAATCACCTCATTGCCATGCGACAGTTTCCGCAAAACGGCCCGGCGGGGTGGCAGTTTCCGACCACCGGACAAGGTCTGCGCGATAGGCTCAGCCTCAGGCCCTGACAGCCGGATAACGGCAACGCCGGCCCGCCCCGGCGCGGTGGAGAGGGCGAAAATCGTTTGTGTCGCGGCATTGGAGGGAGTGACAGCCATGGTCGCGCCCATATAGGCCGCTCCCATGACCGCCAAGCCCACATTGCTCAAACGCCCCTTGATCCTGACAGCAATGTTGATGGCTGCTTGCACGAATAATGCGCCAACAGCCGCGCCGCTGCTGAATGCAGAGATGCCATTACCGCCGATCCGCACACTGATGGAGTGTCTGCCGCCGGAGGCGGCTTTGGTTGCCGCGCACCGCGCCACAGCTATGGGCTTGGGCGAGCCAGAGAATTCAATCAGCGCGCTAGAAAAACTGATCGCCCACGGCACGCTGATGGCGGAAATCGACATTGCCGCAATCCGGGACGGAACCCCGATCATCTTCCATGATGGTGTCTGGGATGATCATGCCTCTAGCACCGGCCCGGTGGTTGCGACGTCACCTGAAGTATTTGCACGGTTGCGGCTCAAGGATACAAAAGGGTCTGTCGGCGGCGAGCCCGTGCCGACTTTGGCCGCGATGCTCGACGCCGCTAAAGACCGGATCTATCTTGAAATCGATTTTAAGACCTCTGCCGACATGGAGACCGCGATCAACATGATTCGCGCGCGCAATATGGTCGATCACGTGGTCCTGATTGCGACCGATGAGAACGAAGCCGAGGCTCTAGCGTCTTATGCGGGTGAGTTTTTAATGTCGCTTCCCCGCGCCCGAAAGCGAATTGTCGCCAACGCCAAACAGGGGGTCTGGATTGGCGGCGGCTGGCGCAACGGCGACGAAAAACGAATCAAGGGTCGCCACTATGTCATCGGAGCGCAATGGAAGAAAAACCCAGCGCAGCTGGCGAAAGCGGCGCTGGCGCTTGATATTCTCGTGACGGATCAAGCGCTACGCTACGAACCCGTTGCGGGCCTGAAAACCACAGGAGCCTTCCGGGCCTGCCTCAAGGCAGGCACCAATGCAGGTTAAACAAATATCGCCTAGTCAGCTTTCGCCATGTGAATGACGCGCTGCGGGAAGGGAATTTCGACTCCCGCATTATCGAGCGTGCTTTTGATAGCAATACGCAGGTCGCTAATCCGTTGTAGCCAGTTATCACCGGGCAGCCAGCAGCGGCAGGACAGATTGATCGCGCTATCACCAAACCCCATCACATAAAGTTCGGGCGGCGTTTGCGCATCTTCAACTAGGCCCGGATGGCCCGCCATCAGATCGAGCAATAATTTCCGGGTCGCTTCCAGATCTGTGCCATATCCGACGCCGATCTCGACGATTGCTTTGCGATTAATGTGGCGCCCGAAATTCTGGATACGGTTCCCCCAGATCAGGCTATTGGGCAAATAAACAGCGACATTTTCCAGATTGCGAATAGTCGAGGTGAACAGGCCGATTTCCTCGACTGTCCCCACCGTGCTCTGGCCAATATCGACAAAGTCGCCGACCTTGAGCGGGCGCAGGATCAGAAGCATCACACCGGCGGCAATATTGGCCAGCGTGTCCCGCAGAGCCAAACCAATGGCCAGCGCCGCACCGCCGAAGACGGCCAGCAGACTGGTCGGTGGCACGCCGAGTTTCACCAGCACCGCATACAGAGTCATGGCCAGAATAATGTAGAAGACAACGGATGCCATCACGGGCCGAAGCGTCGCATCCAGATGGGAACCGCCAAACTGTGATTTGCGCAAACGCTTGGATAGCCAGCGACCAAACATGATCCCGGCAATGAAGATCAATAAGGCAGAGACAAGATTGCCGCCAAGTATCAGCAAAATCGGAAATTCTTCCTGTGCGCGAGCCCAGAAGTCAGCGATGGCGTCCATTGTGAGGGTCTTTCTAGGCGGCCCGGCGACGGGCAGCAAAATTAGCGAGGCCAAATAAAAGGCGCTCAGTAAGGGCTTCGGCGGGTGCGCCTGTCGTTTTGAGCTGGCGCTCTACCATTTGGCATTGTGAAAGGGCAGAGCGGAGCGCACGTCCATTCCACCGATTTAACGTGTTGACGAACCCATCTTCGGCCATGCCGAAGATGGGCGGACGCAGGCTTCGTGTTGCAGACAGCGCGCTATCGCCTCGATCCATACGGGCTGACGCTTCGCATAACCGTAAAATGTGGCGTTGCAGGGCAAAATGGATGGCGACGGGGCTGGTTTTGGCTTCAACGGCGCGGCGGTAGCGTGCGTCCAGACTGTCGATCCGCCCGAACAGCGCGTCCTGAATGATCGGGTCGATGGCGGAACCCTGCGCGCCAGCAGCGACGGCTCGGACATCTTGCGGAGTCACGGTCGCGCCCTCTTCCGTGCCATAGCCTTTATAGAGCGCCATCTTTTCGACTTCGCCCGCCGCGAGCGCGTGATCGCCTTCCAGTAGAGGGACCCAAAGATCGAGCGCGTCTGGCGTAATCGCAATGCCAATCCCTTCGAGCTGGTCGCGAATTTGGTCACGGCGCGCCCGCGCGCCCAGCGGATAGCAGCCCAATGCCCCAATATGACGGGCGGCTTCGGCGGCTTTGCGTACAGCCGACCGTGTTGAGAGGTCTCCCGCCTCAATCACCAGTTTGGCCTCAACGCGGCTTGGGTCGGCGTCGATCTGTTTGATGATTTTAGCGATGGCGGCCCCGGACCGTTCGTGATCGAGACGAAGCCGAACCAGACGCGTTCCACCGAGCAAGCTCATCGCGCTCATTTCATCCATCAGGCGCGCCGGGTCACTGATCAGGTCGTCTGATGTGAGGACGGTCGCACCAAAGGCCGGGTCAACATCCGGTGCGAGTGTCTGGATCAATGCCGCTGCGCGGGTTTTGACCAAGCCCCGGTCTGGGCCAAACAGCAGCGCGCCGATAATGTCTTGTGGGGGAACAGACAGAAATCGGGCCTGCCGCGCGCCGGTAATCTTTACCATATCAGCCCCCTTAAGAGCGTCCGCTCTGCCAAATACCGCTCTGTCTGATCAAGGCTGCGCGGCGTCAGCGTCGGCCTGATCAATCAAGGCAAGTGCGATTTCACTGAGCAGTTCGTCAGCGACTTCGCGGGAAGCGCGTTCAACCGCCTCGTCCGACGTGGTGAGTAGGCTGTAAGGGTCGCGATCCGCAGAATAACTCGCTGTGCGCTGAATGTTGCCTGTTTTGACGACGGTTCCGTCCTTGATCCGGACCAGCGACCATTGTGCCGTGACAATACTATCGAAGCGGCTGGCAAAATCTTGTGCCGTCAGGCCGAGCCCGATGCGCCGCGCCCGTGGGCGCACCATAACGCGATATTGCGGCGCGGCATTGGTGTTGATCCGGTCGGCCAGACGTTGCTGGATCAGGAAACCCGCAGCGCGGTCTCCTTCGTCCACGCCGTCATCAATCACCAGATCAAGTTGGTTGAACGCCGCCTGCCCGCCCGGCGTGGCGTTTAACGGCGTAAATCCGGCGCAAGCTGTGAGCGTCGTTGACAAAGCGAGAGCGGCTGTGACGAGAAGATGTTTCATTGTGCGACTATATTCACGATCCGGCCCGGAACAACAATCACCTTTCGAACGGTTTGGCCGTCCAATGTGCGAACAATATTGGGTTCAGACAGGGCGGCGGCTTCAATTTCGTCTTTTGACAGGCCCGCCGACACGGTTATTTCGCCGCGCCGCTTGCCATTGACTTGGATCGGCAGCGTGACTTCGTCCTCAACCAACATAGCGTCATCGACCTGCGGCCACGGGGCGGTCGCGACCAAATCCTCTCCGCCCAACGCGCTCCAGCATTCCTCCGCTAGATGCGGCATGAAGGGCGCGATAGAGCGGATCAAAACGCCGAGCGCTTCCATGCGTACGGCGTCCTGCCCGTCATATTTAGACAGCGCGTTGGTCAGCTCGTAGATTTGCGCGACGGAGGTGTTGAAGCGAAACGCTTCGATGCCCGCCGTGATCTTCTCAAGCGCCTTATGCGCCGCGCGGCGTAAGGCGAGGGCATCGCCCGTCGCTTTGGGGTCGGACGCGGTTGGGCCGTGATTCGCAACCTCAGTTTGTTCGACAATGCGCCAGACTTTCTTCTGGAAATTCCACGCGCCGCGTACGCCGTCTTCCGACCATTCCACGTCGCGCTCTGGCGGGCTATCTGACAGGACGAACCAGCGTGCCACATCGGCGCCATAGGTTTCGATAATGTCGTTGGGGTCGACGACATTCTTCTTGGACTTGGACATTTTGATCACGTCGCCCTTAGTCACAGATTTTCCGGTCGGCATGTGGATTAGCGCGCCGTCTTTTTCTGTCACTTCCGCCGGAACCACCCAGTCTTGATCTCCAATGTCGTAAGTCGCGTGCGTGACCATGCCTTGCGTAAAGAGCCCTGCGAACGGCTCCCCGCTCGGCAGGTCGAGCAAGCCGCAATCCCTCAACCCGCGCGTGAAGAAGCGCGAATAGAGCAAATGCAGCACGGCATGTTCGACGCCGCCAACATATTGATCGACCGGAAGCCAAGCGGACGCGGCCGCCTTATCAAACGGCGATCCGTTTGGTCCGGCGAAGCGGGCATAATACCAAGATGAGTCGCCGAATGTGTCGAGCGTATCGGTCTCGCGCTCGGCCTCACCGCCACATGTTGGGCAGGCGACCTGTTTAAAGGTCGGGTGACGATCCAGCGGATTACCGGGGATGGTCAGATCAATATGATCATAGGGCAATTCGACCGGAAGCTGGTCTTCCGGCACAGGCACCGCGCCACATATGTCGCAATGAATGACCGGGATCGGGCAGCCCCAATAGCGCTGACGGCTCACGCCCCAATCGCGCAGTCGGTACTGGATCGTGCCTTCTCCAAGGCCGAGCTCCTCGATCATGGCGATGGCCGCACGGATGCCGTCTTCCTTGGAAAGGCCGTTCAACTCTATATTGCCCATTTGAGCATTTTCGTAGCCGCTTGAATTGAAGAGGGTTCCAGGTCCGGTGTAGGCTTCGTCATCTATTTGGAATGTTTTGGAGTCCTCATCCGGCGGCAGAACCACCGGTTTAACAAATAGATTATATTTTCGGGCGAAATCGAGATCACGTTGGTCGTGGGCTGGGCAACCGAAAACGGCACCCGTTCCATAACCCATCAGCACGAAATTCGCGATCCATACAGGGACCGCATCACCTGTTGCTCGTGTTTTGACTCGTAAACCGGTATCGATGCCGAGCTTTGGGGCTTGAGCAATTGCCTCTTCACTCGTTCCGAGCTTTGCACACTGATCAACAAATTCTTTCACGTCTGGCCGCTGTTCCGCCAAGTGTTTTGAAATGGGATGATCCGGCGATAATCCGATGAAGCTGGCGCCGAACAATGTGTCCGGTCGGGTTGTGAAGACCTCGATGCCTTCCGGGAAGTTATCGATGACATCACTGAGGATTGGATAATCTTCAGTAGTCTTCTCACCGGACTCCACTTTGCCAGAGCGATAAAGGATGGAATATTCGCCGCGTGGGTCGCGCCATTGCCACCGCATCGACAGTCCCTCTGACTTCCCGATCCAGTTCTCCTGCATTAGCCGGACTTTTTCCGGCCAGCGGTCGAGCGTGTCCAGGCCCTCCAAAAGCTCTTCAGCATAGTCGGTGATTTTGAAGAACCATTGCTGCATGTCGCGCTGTTCAACCGTTGCGCCGGAGCGCCAGCCCTTTCCGTCAATCACTTGCTCATTGGCCAGCACCGTATTGTCGACAGGATCCCAATTGACCTTGGCGGTTTTGGAATAGACCAGGCCCTTCTCCCAGAACTTCAGGAAGATGCGCTGTTGCTCGGTGTAATAGCTGACGTCGCAGGTCGCGAATTCCCGCGTCCAATCGAGCGCAAAGCCGAGCCTTTTCATCGGCGCGCGCATTTGTTCGATATTGGCGTAGGTCCAATCTTTGGGATGGCCGCCCGTTTCAATCGCGGCGTTTTCCGCCGGCATACCAAATGCGTCCCAGCCCATTGGGTGCAGCACTTCAAACCCTTGCGCCCGCTTATAGCGCGCGACCACGTCGCCCATGGCGTAGTTGCGCACATGACCCATATGGATGCGCCCGCTTGGGTAGGGGAACATTTCGAGCGCGTAGAATTTCGGTTTGGGCGAGTGATCGTCCGCCGTAAAGACATCGGCCTCGTCCCAGCGGGACTGCCATTTCGGCTCGGTTTCAGATGGATTATAGGCAGGCATGGAAAATGGGTCTTTCCGTGGCAGGTGAACGCTCGGCAATAGCGGGCCACTCATCAAGTCTAAAGCGCTTTGTGCGGATAATTGTGAACTTCTGGGCGGCTCACGGCGTTGTTGAGGAAAGAAAGAGAAAGACATTCACATGGCAGGCGGTTGGTCCAAAGACGGCGCAATTCAGGAACAGATCGATGATAGCGTCAAAGACGCCGTTCGGCACGCAACCTCGCGCCTGCCCAAAGGCGAGAGCGCAAAGCTTTGTGTTGAATGCGGGGATCCGATCCCGAAAGCTCGCCGCGAGGCCCTGCCCGGCGTGAAAACCTGCGTGCCCTGCCAGATGGAACGCGACGGCGGGAACAGGGTCGAAGCCTATAATCGCCGCGGGTCTAAGGGTAGCCAGATGCGGTAGATTTGGGGCTAATTTCTATGGTCATGGTTTGTGCTAACGCAGGTCAGGCCTCAATTCTCGCAAGGAGCATTTTATGTCGGATTATCACGTTTTGAAAGAGGACGACGGTTGGAAGGTTAAGCGCGCGGGCGCGGACCGGGCGGCCGGTGTTTACGAAACCAAATCTGAGGCGATGGAGGCCGCAGAGGGTTTCATCGAGAGATCGGGCGGCGGAGAACGACGCGAGCATTCCTCTCGGGAGGGATCCGTTCACAAAAAGGGACAGATTATCGATAGTGACACGATTGGAAAACCTGATCCGCGCGGCAAGGGTTGAGACAAAAGAAAAGCGCCCAACAGGGCGCTTTTTTTGTGACATTTGATTCTGCCTCCCACCGACTTGATTGGCGGGCCCATCTCCGACCCTATCAACCTTTGCAGTCAGTCGGACCATCAGGAGATGGAGAGGCCGGTCCGCACCGGCCTAGAGCCAGAGCCTAATCGGCTAACTTTTGCAGCAAATAGACATGCTGTAGCGCGAGGCGTTTGGCTGTTTCTTTCAGGTTCGCCGCAGCGGAGTGGCCGCCATCAATATTCTCGTAATAGAGGAAATCATGGCCTTGATCGTCCATGCGCTGCGCAAATTTCCGCGCGTGGCCCGGATGAACGCGGTCATCTTTGGTCGAGGTGATCAGGAAGACTTCCGGATAGTCTACGCCTTCGCGGATATTGTGATAGGGGCTGATCTGGCGCAGGAATTTACCTTCGACAGCATCGTCCGGGTCGCCAAATTCGCCCATCCAGGACGCGCCCGCGAGTAGTTTGTGGAAACGCTGCATGTCGAGCAAAGGCACAGCGATGATGGCCGCCTCAAATAGGTCCGGACGCTGTGTGGTCATGACGCCCGTTAGCAATCCGCCGTTTGATCCACCTTCAATACCCAAATGATCCGGTGAGGTGACACCGGTTTCGATCAGATCTTCGGCCACAGCGATGAAGTCGTCATAGATGCGCTGACGTTCGGTCTTCAGGCCCGCTTGGTGCCAGTTTGGACCATATTCGCCGCCGCCCCGAATATTGGCGAGCACATAGACGCCGCCATTTTCAAGCCAGAGCTTGCCGCGCGTGGCGGAATAGGACGGATTGAGCGGAATTTCGAACCCGCCATAGCCATAGAGCAAGGTCGGGTTCTCGCCGTTCATCTCCGCATCTTTGGCGCGGACAACGAAATAGGGAACTTTGGTTCCGTCTGCCGATGTCGCGAATTTCTGTTCGCTCACCATATTGGAGGCGTCGAACCAATTCGGCAGCGACTTGGCGGCAACCGGAGTCAGATCGGCTTTAGAGGTGTCGATAGTGTAGAGCGTGTCCGGGGTCAGGAAATCCTCAGCCGACAGGAAGGCGATGCTTTCCTTATTGTTCGTGGTGCCAACACTGGCGGCACCATTTTCCGGCAGTGCAATCCGCGTCGACGTCCAGTTTTCACCGTCCCAATCGAACGCATGAACAGACCCTTTGACGTCGGTCGTGGTCGACAGCAGGACTTTGTCCTTCGTCGCGCCGTAGCCGCCAATCGAGCTTTTTGCGTCTGGACTATAGACAAGATGCAGGTCCGCAATCTCGCCATCATCAGCGAAATCATCCCAGGCAAAGCTAATCAAATCGCCGGATTTGAAGTCGCGCCAGTCCTCATTGAGAGACAGCAGCATTTGGCCTTTAAAGACAGAGCCGAGATTGGATTTGGTTGGGACGGGAAACTTGACAGCCGTGCCGACCGTGCCGTCTTCATGGCGGGGGAACCAGAAAGAGTCCGTGTCGTAGAAAGACGTCGATTGCGAGGTCATGATCTCGCGGCGACCATCGGATAGTTCCAGAACGCCCGGCCAATAACCGACATCCGTCTGATTACCGCGCCCGATTTCAACGGAGTCTTCGAGCGGTTGACCGCGGGTCCAAATCCGCGCCGTGCTTGGATAACCGCTATCGGTCATCGTGCCTTCTCCAAAGTCGACGGCGACCACCACTGTGTCCGCATCAACCCAGTCGATTGTGCCCTTACTTTCCGGCGTGACGAAACCGTCTTCGACAAACTCACCAGTCTCGCTATTGAACTCACGACGAACCACGGCATCCTTGCCGCCGTCTGAGAGGTTGACGATGCAGAGCGCATAGTCGGGGGCGAGGCAGTTATTGCCCTTATAAACCCAGTTCTTGCCTTCATCCGCCGCCAGCTTGTCAAAGTCGAGCACGGTTTCCCACTCGGGGCTGTCAGACAAATAGCTGTCGAGGCTAGTCTTGCGCCAGACACCGCGCACATGGGTCTCGTCCTGCCAGAAATTATGCGCCGCCCCCGCCCGGTAAGAGACATAGGGGATCTTATCTTGGCTCTGCAGGATACCGAGCGCATCTTGATACAAGGTTTCATAGCGCGGATCGGCCATCAGCCTGTCGAGCGAGCCTTTATTCCACTCACGAACCTGATCGAGCGCTGCTTCGCCTTCGACCTCTTCGAGCCAGAGATGATCATCGTCGCGCATACCGTCCGTATCATAGACGACGGGCACATAGTCTGCCGCGACGGTTTGAGTCTCAGTTTGGGTTTCAGTCATAGTGTCTGCGGTCTCGCTGGATTCGGCACAGGCGCTCAGGACGAGCAGAGATGCACCAAAGAGTAGATATTTAAGTTTCATGAGAGTTCTCCGGGATTTTGAGACAGTTTAGCAAGATCAACTCTATTGTCCATGCGCGCCGCGTGGCCGCGCCCCCAATCTCGAAGGGGCTCCTCCACGAACTGGTAGGTTAGATCGGCCACGATCAGGGTCAGTGCGAAGGGAATGAGGATCTGCACATCCGTAATTGCATCGGGGGCGAGGTTGAGCGCCCATCGCATGTCTGCCTCCCGCACGGCGAGGAAGACCGGGATGTGGGCGAGATAAATAGCATAGGATCGATCCCCCAACCAGTTGAGGGCGCTGCGCAATCCTGCAGGGCGCGTGATGACGCTCTCCCGCGCATAGGCCACGGTAATGGCGATAAAGACCATACAAAAGAAATCTGTGGCGGAGAAGGCATAGCGGATTTTCGCGAACTGTACGGGTGCGACACAAATCCCGATTAACGCAAGGGCCAGCGCCAAAATATGCCATCCTCGGAAAACCCCCATAATGCGGGCAAAGGCGTCCGTTTTCGCTGCCTGATGTAGCCAGACGCCCCAAAGGATAGCATCATAACGCATCATGGAAACGAGTTCTGCCTGCGAGACTATTCGCGGCATAAGAAATTGAGGGAGAAGCAGTAAGAACGCCAGCCACCCAATCTTTTTCCGCGCCATCAGCAACAGCCACGGGTAGATCAGGTAGAATTGCTCTTCGATTGAGAGCGACCAATAAACAGCTAGCGACGTTGCGGGGTCAACCGTCAGGTTGATATTTTGCACAAACAGGACGCAAGCCAGCGCATTACGCCAGACTTGGGCAGGGTCGCCAAAAACGCCACTAGAATTGAAAAAATGCACGCCCAAAAGCGGCACCGCTATCCAGAGCCACGCGGCCGGGAAAAGCCGTGTCGCGCGCTTGATATAGAACGCCTTCATGACGCCCCGCCGACTCTGATCGAGGGCACGGGTAAGCGACGCCGTAATAACATATCCGGATACGACGAAGAACAACTCCACCCCGCCCCAGAACTGGGCATGGTTGGCAACAAAACGGATGTATCGGAGGTCGGGCACATCCGTTACGAAGGCCAAGTGAGCCAAGAGTGTTAGAAGGACGGCAAGCGCTCGCACATATTGTAGCGCTTCTATACGCTCATTTGTGACATAGGCCGCCATACGTTTCCATAGGTGGATTGGCCTCAATAACGCTAGGGCAAGTTTCGGCGTATATGCGTTGATATTATGGCCCGCAGTGTCCCGCTGCGTCGCGATAGATTTGCAATTTGTTCGGCCCTCTAAATCAGATCCGCTCGGCTAGAGGCTCACTCCGTTTTGGCACTATCGTCTAGAAGATCGGTTCCGTTTTCATCTTGGCTTAATTGGGCGCGTTCTTCGGCGACCCGTTCGACAATGGTCGTTTCGGCGTCCGTATCCAGCACGTCGCGCACAGTCGCTTTTGTCGGCTTTCGGCTCGGCGGCTTTGCGGCCGTCGATTTGGGTAAGGGAGCGCCGCCATCGATCCGCAAGCGATAGAGTGGCTCAGGCAGGGAGAAGCCGTCGGCTTCCAACACATCTTTGACGTCGCGAATGGCTTGGCTGCGCGCCGTTGCGAAGCCTGTCTCACGCTGGTCAACCCAAGCAAAGAAATCGATCAGAATCGAACTGTCGCCAACCTCGACAATCACGCCCATTGGCGCTGGGTCGTCTAGGACGAAGGGGAGTTCGGACATGGTTTTAATCCCAACGGCGATGGCGGAGACTGGATCGTCCGCACTATCCACGCCGACGCGAAAGCAAAACCGTCGTTCCGAATTGGTGGTATAGTTCAGGATGTCGGCCTTGAAGACTTTGGCGTTGGGAATACGCAGATGGTTGCCGTCCAGCGTCATCAGAATGGTCGCTCGCGTATTGAGCCGCACCACCAGACCTTCATTCCCGTCGATGACGACATGGTCGCCCGCGCGAAACGGTTGGCGGATTGATAGCAGCAGCGAAGCGATATAATTCTCGACGGTGTCGCGCACACCAAAGCCGAGCGCGATCCCGATGATCCCGGCGCCGCCTAGAACCGTCCCGACCAAGGCGGTGGCCCCGAGAATATTCAGCGCGACAATAATCCCGATCATGATGAAGGCAAAGCGAATGGCGGTCGAGATTAACTCGGCCAAGAACGGATTCCCGGCCATGCGCCGAATGACCCCGGTGCGGCTTGCTAGGAATTTCCCGAGTAGAAATATCAGGACTAACGCGACTAAGGCGGCTGCGATTAATGGCAATGCCCGGATGAATTGCGTGCCGAGCTGCCTGGTTCGACTGACCAGCGGCGTAACATTATCGCTCACGCCCAACGTGCGGACAATCTCGTCTTGAACCGCGACGACCCCATCGACCCGCTCTGCAATGCCCACGGCGCGTTCGGCTGCTTCCGTATTGGCGGCTTCACCGGACAGCGTAACGACGCTGCTTTGCACAGAGACTGCGACGTGTTTCGTGTCTCCAAGCTGGCTGTAAATCCCGGTCAATCGCTCGGCGATCTGCGTGTCGGACGGGCCATTGCCGACCGTGATGGCGGCGTCCTGTGCAAAGGCGTAGAGTGGCAGCAAGAGCGTGAGGAGAAGGATCAGGATGCGCATAGAATCTCAATGAGTGGGGCGGCGAGGAGTTCCGCCTTATAAACGAGAGATGGCGAGGAGACGACAAGCTTTCACGCGATCTATTTGCCAAGGTCTATTTCCTAGGCCCTATTTTCCAAGAACTATTTCAACGACTGGGCGGAACGCCTTGTCTGCTCTATATGTATGGGATGGATTTCCTCATCATGAACGGAGCGGGCAACCGGTTTGCGGTATTCGATGCGCGCAAGGCACCCGGCTTTGCTCTGTCAGATGAACAGGTGAAGGCTATCTGCGCACCCGGCTCCGCCGCGATGGGGCCGCTCGGTGGCGATCAACTGCTTGTCCTACGTCCGCCAAAGTCGGCGGAAGCGGATATTTTCATGGAAATCCGAAACCAGTCAGGCTCTGAGGTCGATGCGTGCGGGAATGCGACGCGCTGTGTGGCGTGGCTGGTCATGGAAGAGACGGGCGAAGAGGCCGCGACTGTGCAGACCAATGCTGCGCTGCTCGTCGCGACGCGCACGGGTCCGCTGTCTGTCGCCGTTGATATGGGGGAACCCAAACTCGACTGGTCGGAAATCCCGCTCAAAGAACCGATGCACACCCATCATGTCGATGTGAAGCTTGGCCCCATCGACAATCCGGTCCTGTCCAATCCCGGCGCGGTCAGTATGGGCAACCCGCATGTCGTGTTTTTTGTCGAAGATTTCGAAACGGTGAAACCACATTTGGCTGGGCCGATGATTGAATTCCACCCGCTCTTTCCGGAACAAACCAATGTTGGTTTTGCCCGTATTGACGGCCCGAAAAATATTCGGCTCAAAGTTTGGGAACGGGATGCCGGCCTGACGCAAGCCTGCGGCACGGGCGCGTGTGCCGCCGTGGTTGCGGCCTACCGTCAAAAACGCGCAGGTCGCAAGGTGCAGGTGGAGGTCGATGGCGGTACGCTGCACATCCACTGGCGCGAAAGCGACAATCACGTCATCCTAAGTGGCCCGGTCGAGTTGGAAGGGCGCGGGACGCTTTGATCCGGCCAAAGAAAAAGCCGCCCTCAGATGAGAGAGCGGCTCGGAATTTTAACACCGGGCTGTGAGCTTACCCGTCAACCTCAGGAAATTCGATGAGCGGGCCCAAATTCTCGATCACCTGACGCGCGTTGAACGCATTCTCAGCATCAGCAGGTTTAGGGCCATTGCCAAAACGGACTTCGGCGGTGGCGCGGTATTTGGTGATCTCGCGGACATTAAAATCATCAAAGAACGGGTCATAAAATGGATCATAAAACCCGCGATAGCCAAAGCCACGATGACGCCGGAACCCGCGAAAGCGGGAATAGTGATAGCCGCGTGACCAGCCAAAACGCGGTCGGTAAAAACTATAGCCAAAATAAGGATCATAGGCCGAGGCAAACCCTGAGCTAACCCGGGTACGCGTATTCGCTTCAAGATCGCGCTCCTGCAATTCGAACCAGTCAAAGCCGCGTTCCACTGCCGTTTCGGCGGCGCGGAACAGCATGTAATTTTCAACTGTGTCGCGCTTGGTCAGCGAATTGCCAGCAAAGGTGATGCGGGCGCGGTCCGCCTCGATCATTTGCTGTGAAAACCCGTCATAGGCACCCGGCTCGCTGGCGGGCTGATAGGGGGTCGCCGTCGCGCAGGCCGTCAGCACAATCGCGCTGACACATAAAAGGGCGTGGCGAAGTGTCTTGGATCTCGTCATTTTTGGGGGAATAGACATGTAGCTCTCCTACTCTTGCGCACCGCTATAGCGCGACCAATCTGAACGTCCCCTGTATGAAACATAAGCGTTTCTTATGATTATAGAAGGGTTGTGGCGCAGTCGCGCCAACCAAGTCTATGCGACACGCATGTGAGCGATCAACGTTTGGCTCGCGGTTTTGCTCGCGCGCGCTGCTCCAAGACCATGGACAGGCCGGCCCAAAGACTGATCGGCGTCGCCAGTAGAAGCGGGAAAATTGTCAGCCAAATTGGCATCCAGTCAGACTGCCCAGCCATCAGGCTCAACCCGATCCACGGCAAAGCAAGCAGTAAGGTCCAGACGCCCTGTGCGGTCCGAAAACCGCGCCGCCAGGCGGTCCAAGCCAAACGCAAGATCAGCGCGCCCGGAATGATGGCAAAGGCGCCAAGCCCGAGCGACAATAGCGCCGCCGAACTGGCCGCAGAGAAGCCGGGATCAGTCTCATAAAAACCCAGAAAGAACCAAAGCGTCGCCGCAATCGCGCATAATAGCCACACAGCAGCCAATCCCGCCACGATCCGGTCCACGGGCCGTCCTCGGGCGGCGGGGCGTTTGATAATTGGCTCATGCGCACTCATGTGACGGCGCTATCCGAGCCACGCGCTGTCGTCATTGATTTTCTGCCATGCTCTGCGATTGCGCTTCTGTGATTGCCCTTGGGCATCTATTGGTGAAGAGGGGATAGGACATGACGATCTGGAAGCTCTGAATATGCCGCGTCTGAGGCACATATTGACCCGGCGGTTGGTTCTGTCTGGACTGATGCTGGGTGCCGCCGTGACGTCGCCCGCCTATGCCATGGATGCCTTTGAAACGGATAAAGGGCCGCTCGATTATATCGGCAGTGTGAAATTCTTTCCCGAAGCGGGGGCTTTGTCGGCGGGCTGGACGGTGCGTATCGCAGAAGACGATCTTGATAAAATCTCCTTTGCGCTAAGCTCAGCCTTTGGCACGGCGTCTGTGACTGGGGCCGATGTGGTGGATGTCACGACCGAGTTGGATGAGCGCTTTGGCGGCGCGGTCCGAACCTACCGGATTGACCTTGCGCCCTCGGTTGATGGTGCGGACCGGATCGTTAAATTTTCCTATGGTGGCACGCTATTTCCCGACGAACCCCCGCTTCCGATCAACACGCTGGATTCCGACAAGATCGAACTGACGGTCGATAGTTTCTGGTTTCCCTTTGACGCTCGCTTTGATTCCGATCTGACGGCTCGAGTGCAGGTTCGCCTCGCGGGGGAATGGTCAGCGGTCGGGGTTGGGTCGGTTGCGCCGACCGCAAAGGGGTTTCATTTTGTCCAAGCCGAACCAGCACTCGACATTGCTTTCTCGCTGCTCTCAAATTCAGAGGTCGTCCAAGCCGATGATTATATCATTCATGATGCGCGCTCAGAACCCGGCACAAAGCTCGGAGAACTCACGGGTGCGCTGGAATTTTGCACGGCCTATCTGAACGGCTTGGCGGGTCCGGCGGGGCCTTTGCCGCAAGCCTCAATCATCGTCACGGATCGCCCTGAAGGCGGCTATTCGCGCGGCACGCTGATCGCGCTGACCGATATTGAAGATGATGATGAAGAATATCTGCTTCAATTCATTTGTCATGAGCTGGCCCATTATTGGAGCAAGGCCAATGCAGGCGGGCCGGAAAACTGGATCAATGAAGGATTTGCTGATTATCTGGCCAATATGGGCGTGCGCGATGCGCTCGGCGACACCGTGTTCGATGCCCGTATGGCGCGCTATACAGAGCAGATCGAAGGGCATGACCTCCCGCCGATTTGGGCGGCGGAGCTGACTGAGCGTCCGCCCTACCTCATCATGTACCGTGCCGCGCCCGTCGCGCTGCAGCATCTTGAAGAGCGTATGGGGCGAGAGCCTTTTACGGCCTTCATGCAGCGCATCATGGTCGACCGTGTCCGAACGACGCCCGCCTTACTGGCCTTGCTGGAAGAGATGGCGGGTGCAGAGCTTCGCACATGGTTCGAGACGCGGTTGGCGGATTAGAGGGCGGATCATACGGATCATTGTGGGCCCTGACGTTTGATGAAATCCAACCACAGGAGATCGCGTATGCCACTAAGCGTTCCGCATATACCTTATCCCTCGCTTTGTTTGGGCTTGATAGCGCTTCTGTCCGGCACGGCGTGTGGGCCACAAAATGAGGAGCAAAGCGCCCGGTTCGCGTGTCACGTTTTGGACCCGGATCGTGGGGCCGGACAGTTCGGATTTCTCGACGCCGCTGTCGGTGACGCGCGGATCGTGCAACTCGGCGAAAATACGCACGGTGTGAAAGACTATACAGCGTTGAAGACAAGCGCGATCGGCTATCTGCATGCGCAGATGGGATTTGATGTCATCGCCTTTGAAAGCGCGGTCTATCAGTGTGACGAAAGTGACCGTCATTTAGCCGAACGCCCGGCTCAGACCAGCTTGCTGCTGTGCGTTTATGGCGTCTGGCACACGCCCGAAATGCTGGATCTGTTCGACTATATAGCCGCTTCACAGTCGACAGATCGACCTATCCGGATTGCCGGATTCGACATCCAACCGATTGGTCCAAACAAGACCGCGCGACCGGATTTCCTGTCGACGATGATGGCTAAAGTCGCTCCGGAAGAGGCCGACGCGCTGGCTCAACTCGACCAAGACTTTCTCGAAATCTATGCGTCAGGCAATCGAAATCGCCGGACTTTTTTTCGCAGCTCCGACGGTGCGGCCATGGCGTCGCAATATGATGCGGCTTCAGATCGTTTGGCTCTGATGGAGGAACCGGATCGGGACCAGATTATAGCGCGCATGACATTGCGCAGCATGGCCGCTTATATCCGCCAGCAATCCGCGCCGGATATGGCATCTTACGCCGAACGACGCGACTTAGGGATGGCCCAAAACCTGATCGATATTGGCGACCGCCTCTATCCAGACCGGAAAATTGTGGTCTGGGGACATAACGCCCATATCCGCCACGCCAACGCTGATATTGAGCCACACCCCGATGCTTTTCCGGGTGTTCGGGTGCGGTTAGCCGGCAGTGATGTGCGCGACCATTACGGCGCGGATGTTTACACGGTTGGGTTCTATGCCGCCGAAGGACAGGCGATGAATAATCGCGGTGCGGTGTTCGACATTGCTGCCCCTGATGTTGATAGCCTTGAGGCGCGCCTCGCGGCTGTGCCGGGGCCTGCCGCTTTTGTCGATCTGGATCAGGCCAGAGAGGCCGCATCACTGGCTTGGACTCAAACACCGATCAGCGCGCGGTTCAACGCGCAGACACCCCTCATACAAATCTTGCCGGATCAGTTTGACGGTGTCGTCGTCGTCGACATAGCGCATCCACGCGGCACGCTGAGTTCTGACAGGACGGGTAAAGCTGTCGCCCAACGCGCGATTGACGATGACTCGACCTCGGTCGGGTGCGACCTTTCGGGGACAAACCAGCCCTAACAAAAAGGCCGCCCGGATGGGGCGGCCTCGAATTGGTCTAAATCGTGGTCGCGCTTTAGTGAGCGATGACCGCCAATAGAAGCAGAGCAATGATGTTGGTGATTTTGATCATCGGGTTCACGGCTGGGCCAGCTGTATCCTTATAGGGATCGCCGACTGTATCGCCTGTGATGGACGCTTTATGCGCCTCTGAGCCTTTGCCGCCGTGATGGCCGTCCTCAATATACTTCTTGGCATTATCCCATGCACCGCCACCGGCAGTCATAGAGAGGGCCAGGAAGAGACCCGTCACGATCACGCCCATCAACATCGCGCCGAGTGAGGCGAGCGCCTGTTCGGTACCCGCGATGAACTGGATCGCGAAGAACAGCACGATCGGGGATAAGATCGGCAGCAGAGATGGCTTGATCATTTCTTTGATCGCAGCCCCAGTCAGCAGATCGACAGCTTTGGCGTAGTCTGGACGGGATGTGCCGGCCAAGATGCCCGGATCAGATTTAAACTGACGACGAACTTCTTCGACAATCGCGCTGGCCGCACGGCCCACGGACTGCATCGCCCACGCACCGAACAGGTAAGGCAACAAGCCACCGATAAACAGACCGACAATCACATAAGGATTGGTCAGGCTGAAATCGACGACGACTTGATACAATTTACTCTCAGGTTGTGCGCTGAAATACAGGATATCCTGATAGTAAGCGGCGAACAGCACGAGAGCGCCAAGACCGGCAGAGCCAATCGCGTAGCCCTTAGTGACGGCCTTAGTCGTGTTGCCGACGGCGTCTAGCGTATCGGTCGTGTTGCGCACTTCCGGATCCAGATTGGCCATTTCGGCGATACCGCCCGCATTATCTGTGACAGGACCGAACGCGTCGAGCGCGACGATCATCCCGGCCACACCGAGCATGGCGGTCACAGCGATAGCGATGCCGTAAAGACCGGCTAGGCTGAAGGTGATGATGATACCAGCCACAATGATCAGGGCCGGAATAGCAGTCGCTTCCATTGAGACAGCGAGACCCGCAATCACATTAGTCCCGTGACCGGATTCAGACGCCTCAGCGACCGACTTCACCGGGCGGTATTTTGTCCCCGTATAATATTCGGTGATCATCACGATTAGGCCGGTAATGACCAGGCCGACGATGCTGCAGAGGAACAGGTCCATGCCGCTAAAGGATGCCGCGGTACCGTCCGCAAGAACGCGACCAACTTCATTGACCGTGCCCATGCCGTTATCGAGAACAAGGCTCGTGACGAGATAGATCGCGCCAACGGATAGAACGCCTGTAGCGATCAAGCCTTTATAAAGCGCGCCCATGACATTCGTGGAGCCTTTAGACAGGCGCACGAAATAAGTGCCAACGATGGAGGTGATGATACACGCGCCGCCGATCGCCATCGGATAGAGAACCAGATCCAGCGCACTTGGGAACAGGATTGAGCCGAGGATCATGGTGGCCGCAATGGTCACAACATAAGTTTCGAACAAATCCGCGGCCATACCGGCACAGTCGCCGACATTGTCGCCAACATTATCCGCGATGGTCGCTGGGTTGCGGGGATCATCTTCCGGAATACCGGCTTCGATTTTACCGACGAGGTCGCCGCCAACATCCGCACCCTTGGTGAAGATGCCGCCGCCGAGACGCGCAAAGACCGAAATCAGTGACGCGCCGAGCGACAGACTAACCAAGCCGTCGATCACGCCGCGTGCATCCGCAGCCATTGGGCCCGTTAGAACCATGTAATAGACGGCAAGACCGAGCAGAGCGAGGCCTGCCACGAGCATGCCCGTAATCGCGCCGGCTTTAAAGGCGATGTTCAGGCCTGCACCGAGCGAACCGCGGGACGCTTCAGTCGTCCGGACATTGGCTTGGACGGAGACCAGCATGCCGACATAACCGGCGATACCGGACAGAACCGCGCCGATGACGAAGCCGACCGGAGCGATCAGGTTTTGGAACAGTAAAGCCAGCAGGATAGTTACAACGACGCCGACGATGGCGATCGTTTTATACTGCTTGTTCAAATAGGCTTTTGCGCCTTCTTGGATCGCGCCTGCGATCTCGTTCATACGTTCATTGCCGGTGCTGGCCTTCATCAGGCTGGCACGGGTCACGATCCCGTAAAGCACAGCGATCAACGCCGCGCCGATGATAAGATAGAGTGTCATGTTTGGTCTGGTCCCAACCCTTGGCGGTCGGGTCTCCCTCAGTTTTCGAGTCCTGAAGTTGGCCGACGGATAAGGCGTCCCGGTAAACCCAGGCTCAACATCCGTCGCTTCCCCTCGCGATATATGAAGTTGGCCGCTCCTCCTCCCCCTTATTGACTGGTGGAGTAGCGCTTCCCTTCGCGATGGCGCGTCCATGGCCCAAATTCATCGCAGTTTCAAGACATGGCAATGACCGAGTCGTGACAGATGCGTCTGTCGATTAAGCGTCGATCAGGCGGGCCTTAGTCTCGTCGCGGTGTTTTTTGAGATATTTCATGAAGGGTGTGCCGCCCGTGCCAACATCAGGATCGTTGCCGGCGCTGGTCTTGCCCTGCTTCTGAATATAGCTGGCGGCATATTCCAGATGGCGGGAGCGGAAGTCTGCCACTGCCTGAATGATAGCATTATAAGCCAGCGTCAGGTCACGGTCGCCCGCACCTTCAACAAAGGTCCGCAGGGTGGAATGGGTGCGCACATCATCGATAAATTTACGGTGACCCGGCGGACGGTAGATATGGAGCTGGTCCAAATAGGCTTTGAGCGGATCATCTGCGTGACCAACCTGCATCAGCGCGTCCATCGTCGGCACGATAGAGGATTGTGATCCAGTCTGGCCGCGAAAGGCTTGCGGCTTGCCGTCAAAGGCCTCGACGCCTTCATAAATCAAGCCGCCAGGCAGGGCCGGATTGTCTTTCCAGCCATGAATATAGGGGCGCACCCGGGTGAAATAGGTATGCGGGTCGCAGCGTTCCGGCATACGGTCAAACAGCGCGTTGATCGCGGCCCAATGCGTGGCCATGCCCTCTAACTCAACCCGGACCGTGTCGGCGTCCCCGGTTGCAATCGCGTTCAAAATGGGCGGGATTGCAGCCAGAACCTTCCCGGCCCGCGCTTCAATCGCGACATGAACCAGCACGAACCATGCCTCATCCTGCCCGCCGAGGAAGGGCTGGATCATAAAGATATTGTCGAGATCGATCGGGCGGTCGGCATCAAATACGCCCCAATTATCCAGCACATAGCCGGAATAGGGCAGAAGTGGTTGCTGACCGAGCCGTCCGGCCAAAGCATGCATCGGTACGGCTAAGGCGCGCGGCAGCAGGGTGGGCGCGTCTGCCTCACCCCAGACATAGGCTTGGATCAGGAAGCTATAATGCACCATCGCCATGCGGGCCTGTTCGTCCGACAGGTCGGCAATATCGGCAGCCTCAACATTGCTGGGCAGGTCCCGCAGCATGAGATCGCGCAACCGACCCGTCACCATGGTCTTGGGCAGGGCCATGGCGACATCGCGAACAGCGCCCATTTTGCCGTGCAGTTCGACGTCCGGTGCGTCGTAAGTACAGAGGAAACCGCGCTCGGCGGAAATATCGTAATCACTCAGGGTCAAATGGGTCATGGGGCCTCGCTAACCGCTATCATTGACGCAAGAATAACGCGTATGGCTCCGCATGAGCTTGCTTTATTGGTTTTTCGGGGCGATTGTCTGCAAGAAATGATGAAATTAGACCCAATTAACGCGCAGATATTGCAAGAACTTGAAGCCGATGGACGGATCAGCAATGCTGAATTGGCCGATCGGGTCGGCCTGTCGGCTTCGGCGTGTTTGCGCCGCGTGCAGGAGCTTGAACGGACGGGGGTGATACAAGGCTACCGCGCCGTGCTGGATCGGTCGCGGCTAGGCGGAGCGGTTACGGTCTTTGTCATGGTCGGTCTATCCGCCCATTTGCGCCGTGATGCCGCCGCGTTTGAAGCGGCGATGATGGCGGCCCCGGAAGTGCGCGAATGTCATAATGTCACTGGCTCGGTCGAATATTTGCTGCGGGTCGAAGTGGCGGACCTGATCGCCTACAAAGCCTTCCATGCCGACACGCTTGGCCGTGTCCCGCAAGTGGCCAGCATCACGTCCTATATTTCGCTCGGCTCGGCCAAAGATATGCGGGCTTAGGGTCGATCCTCACGCTCTTGTTATGGAACCCGTCCGCAACTCGCGTATATGCGTAAGTAGACTAGATTTATTTGGAGACCTCTATGCGCTTGCCTCTCGCCCTTTCCCTGACCCTCGCCCTCACGGCCCCCGCTTTCGCCCAGACTTCGGTCACCGGCACAGCCGGAACGACTCTGCAGATGGAGGAGCTGGCGACCTTTGACGGCGCATGGGCGATGACGTTCTTGCCGGATGGACGCGCGTTGGTGACAGAACAAGCGGGCTCAATCTGGCTGCTTAATCAGTCGGGCACCAAGATCGCGAAGATCGGCAATGCGCCAATCGTAAAGGAGCGCGGGCAGGGCGGTCTAGGCGACATCATTATCGACCCGGACTTCGCGACTAACAACATTGTCTATATCTCTTATGTCGAACGCGACACTGAGAATAATCGCCTTTCTGGGGCGGCGGTGCAGCGGGCAACGCTGAGCTTGACGTCGAATGGCGGCACGCTGTCCGACGGTGAGGTGATCTGGCGGCAATTCCCGAAAGTCACCGGCAATGGCCATTATGGGCACCGGATGGCGATTTCTCCCGATGGGCATTTATTCATCACGTCTGGCGAGCGGCAAAAGTTTACGCCGGCGCAGAATATGGACATGAATCTTGGCAAGGTGATCCGGATTCACACAGATGGTTCTGTGCCCAAAGACAATCCTTTTTATGGCCAAGGCGGCGTGACCAATCAGATTTGGTCGCTTGGCCACCGTAATCCGCTTGGCATTGATTTTGATGCGGGCGGCGAGCTTTGGCTGCACGAAATGGGCCCGAAACATGGTGACGAGCTCAACCGCATCGTGCGCTCAGAAAATTACGGCTATCCAGTGGTCAGTAATGGCGACCATTATTCCGGTAAGGAGATTCCGGACCATTCGACCAATCCGATTTATGAAAATCCGGCCGCCTACTGGGTCCCAGCGATCAGCCCGGCGGGTTTCACCATCTATGACGGCGACCTGTTTGAGGATTTCAAAAGCGATGGGTTTATTGGCGGCCTTTCCAGCCAAGCGCTGATCCGGGTTGTGTTCGATAAGGACAAGATCGACAATGTTGGAGGCTCACCGTCCAAGACAGATATGAATGAAACCATTGCGGCAGAAGCCGAGCGCTTTGAATGGGGCAAGCGTATCCGCGAAGTCGAACAAGGCCCGGACGGCGCGCTTTATGTGCTGGAAGACAATGAAGGTCGCTTGCTCAAGCTAACGCCGGGCTAATGGGCCGTTACGCGTCACTGATCGTCTCACGACCAATCAACGGATAGGTCGCCTCAAGATCGTAACGGTTGGGACCACGCTTTTGCTGCCAGCTGGTATAAAGCCCGAACTGATCAATCAGGAACGGGCCAATTTCCGTATTGACGTGACGCTGCTCATAGGTCGCAAGCCGTTCCACATCTGGAAAGGGTTTGAGATAGGCGAGGGTGAGGTGCGGGCTAAACACACGCGCCTCCATCGGTATGCGCAGTTCCCGTGCGACGCGCCGACAATGAGTGTGCAGCTTGGTCAGCGCGGCATTGGGCTCGACCTTTAAATGGATTTGATGCGGTTCTGCCCGGCCAAAATGGCCCGCCCCGCGCAGAGTCAATTCCATGGCGGGGAGCGGTCTGCGCGCCAATTCCTCATCCAGCTCTTCAGCCAAAGCGTCATGCACCTCGCCGAAATAGGCGGCAGTAATGTGAAGTTTTTCCGGCGCGCTCCACCGGGCGCCTGGCACCCCCTTTTGGATGCGCCGAACGGCCCGAATGACGCCGGAGGGCGGGCGAATGGCTGCAAAAAGCTTCATGAGTTGCCTCCGTCAGAGGGCAGGGTTTAACGACCGAGGGGGCACCGATAAGTTTTATGCAGCCTGTCGGCTTCTTGCTCCATCTCATCGGTCCATTCGATCTCGTGCGCGTCGATATTTTCGCGCAGCTGTTCGAGCGATGTTGCACCAATAATGTTAGAGGTCACGAAAGCGCGCGATTCAACGAATTTCAGCGCAAACTGAACCGGAGTCAAGGCGAGCTTGCGCGCTGTCCGGTTGGCATCCGTCCAAGCATCAGACGATTTTTTATAATTCTCCATGAAACCATCGAACAGCGCGCCGCGTGAGCCTTCGGGTGCGGTTCCGTCATCATATTTCCCCGTGAGAACCCCCATGCCGAGCGGGCTGTAGGCGAGCAGCCCGACTTTTTCGCGCATCGCAATCTCAGCGCGGTCATAATCAAACCGCCGGGCGATGAGGGAATAGACACATTGATTGGACTGAATGCGCGGCAGGCCCAACCGTTTGGACAGGGCAACAAATTTCATTGTCCCCCAGGCGCTTTCATTGGAAATGCCAATATGGCGGATATTTCCGGCCTCGACATGCCGTTGCAGGGCGCCCAGAATATCTTCCAGAGGCACCATATCGTCCGCGTCATAATCCTCATAGCTATGCATACCGAAAGGGGACAGGCCCCGATCCGGCCAGTGCAGCTGATATAGGTCGATATAATCTGTCTTCAGGCGTTTGAGGCTGTGCTCGACGGCGTAATTGATTTGCTCTTGCGTCTGCCGCGTCGTCTTGACGGTGTCATCCCGGGTCCAGACCATGCCGGATCGGCCCACAACTTTGGATGCCAGAATGATATCGTCGCGCTTGCCGCGGTTTTTGATCCAACTGCCGATATAGCTTTCCGTCCGACCTTGTGTCTCGTCTTTGGCCGGCACAGGATACATTTCGGCGGTGTCGATGAAATTGATGCCGCGCTCGTCAATCGCATAGTCAAGCTGCTCATGCGCCTGCGCTTCACTATTCTGCTGCCCCCAAGTCATTGTACCGAGGCAGATCGAGGTGACATCAATATCCGTTGTGCCGAGTTTACGCCGTTCCATGAAAGCCCTTTATATTCGCGATTCTGTTGCTGCGCATAGGGATGGGGACGGCTGTGGTAAAGAGGTGCAAAGCGCGCAGGGCCAGTTGGAGGCTGCACACTTAATTTACGGGTTTAGCGCCCCAACGGATCGAGCGTCACGCGAAAGCTGCCATCGGCTTTGACTGTTGTAGACCAGCCGACGACAATCCGGCCATCCGTCAGCGCGACGGACCGGAACCGATCCAGATCGGGATTTGTCGGGCCGACATCGACACTGAACTCATTGATCAGAGGCTGACCTGCGACGTCGAATATCTGTCCGCGCACCTGCGGCGTAGCGCCGCCTTCATCAAGCCACACGACAAGCGCCCGCTCATTGTCGAGTGCGGTCACATGGGGCTTGCTCTGATTGCCATCGACAGCCGCGTTGACAAGGAAAGTTCCCGTCAGGAACGACCCATCTGCGCCAATCACCCGGCCCTTGATAGAGGTGCCGGAGGCATCGCCCAATGTACCGCTACCATCACGCCAAGCGGCAAAAGCCTGTCCGCTCGACAGCCGCGCCACATGCGGCTCATCCTGATCGGATGTTGGGTTCAAATCGACCGCTACGCGGCGGGTTATATTGGTGCCGTCAATATTGGCGCGCGCATAATAGAGATTATCGCTGCCGACCTCTGTCACAGTATAGAGGCCGAGAAAGTTGCCCTCTGTTAGCGCCGCTACGGTCGCATCCGTCATGCGCAGGGGGCTGGTGTCGAGGGGAATTCTCGATGTGGACCCATCGGAATTGCGCACCACGCCTTCGACCTGATAGTCGAGGGCGGGAATGGCAGGCTGGACAGTCATGCCCATAAAGGTCCGCGCGGGAATAAAGTCCCGGTTATAGGTTATCAGCGTAACGACCGTGTCCGTGGTTAAAGTGGTGTCCTGGACAGTCGCCGTACTTTCGATCGAAAAATCGCTCTCATTCGGTTTCGTGATTCTGAAAAAACGAGGCGAATTGGTGACCACCCCATCGACCAGTCCGGAATGGGAATATGCAAGAAGTTCACGCTCGGCAGGAGGAAAGTCTGTGATGGCCAAAAACGTGTAGATAATGTCTGCGCCACTGCGAATTACGGAGCTAATTTCCGTCGTAAATTCCAAAGTGCCAACACTGAACCGGCCATCCGTTTGCGCGCCAATCTGACTCCCGTCAGGATCGAACAATTTTGAGACCGTATCAATGTCTTCAAACTCTGGCCCGTAATCCCAGTAGGCCCTGTAATTCCCATCCGGTTCCAGCGTCAGTCCCTTCAGATGCGGCGCAAAGCCAGGGGAGACGAGGAAGGCGCCAGGAGTCTGAGTGTCGTCGCCGTTGAACGCGGTCGAGGTCACATCCTTACTGACCACATCGACGCTATCCCGGCTCTTCCGGTTGCCGTCAGAGACGGCCAGCTCGAAGGTTAGCGTCTCGTTTTGAGTGACCTGCGGTAAGGTGACGCTCAGCGTGGGCAGGGACGGGGCGCTCAGGGTTGCGCTGGGGCCCGCCGTTTGCGTCCAAGCATAGGTCAGCGCGCCACCTTCGGGGTCCGAAGATCCTGTTCCGTCCAGCGTAAGGGTCTGGCCTTCATCAATCTCAGAGATGTTGCTCGTAATGACAGCGACAGGCGGTTGATTGGCTGGTTCGATTGTGACGGTGAGGGTCGCGGACGCACTATTGCCAGCCGCGTCCGACGCGCTTGCGGTGCAGATACTTGTGGTGTTCACTGTGACATTGGGCGCGGTGAATGTGCTGCCTGAAAAGGTTCCGCCATTGGTACAGCTAACAGTCGGTCCAGCTGTAATGCCGGCATTGTCAGAGACGCTCAAGGTCGAGGTTCCCGTCTGCCCGCCCGTGACGGTCAGGGCGGCTGGGCTGAAACTGACGGAGGGGGGCGTGGTGTCAGCGGGCGCACTCGATCCACCGCCGCCGCCGCACGATAGGAGTCCTAAGCTGCAAATGACGCTGGTTAGAACAAGATTGTTGTATGGGCGCATCGATCAACTCCGGCTTGATGTAATCGGTCTGATGAGATCAGCTTTATCCCGTGGCTGTGTGAAAACGACCTTGGATGGACTTGGATATTAGTTGATTTAGTTTCGGATGAGTTTCCCCGTTAGGCTTTGATCACTCTAATAAGTGCCTTCGCTCCCATCATACTAATCATCC